>OGFF01000053.1_pt1 | contig 158965 bp, 188 predicted proteins | sample 1570751 | NCBI WGS metagenome assembly OGFF01 (sample SAMEA2581951, study PRJEB24529) | metagenome | biome: Human gut stool | place: China | collected 2011 | reverse complement strand
TGAAATTCTTTTTTGGAATTTCAGGGTTGTCATGTTGTTAATTTTTCAAGGTTCTCATAAAGCTCTGATACTAAGTATGTCTAACGGAGAAGGAGGGATTTGAACCCTCGCGCCGCTATTAACGGCCTACTCCCTTTCCAGGGGAGCCCCTTCAACCGCTTGGGTACTTCTCCAGTATCAAGCGCTTGAACTTTCATATGTGTGAAAGTCAGCGGAGAGAGAGGGATTCGAACCCTCGCGCCCTTTCGGACAAACGGTTTTCAAGACCGCCTCGTTATGACCGCTTCGATATCTCTCCATGTTGTTTTGTTTGTCGCCATCAACCGGCGACTTGTACATATTATCACTTTACCATCTTTGTGTCAACATCTTTTTTCAAAAAATTTAAAGCAATTTTCAGATCCTCCGGAGTGGTGATTTTTATGTTCTCGTAATCACCCATTATGACCTTTGTGCGCACCTCACTATAACGCTCTACGATCATAGTATCATCCGTTATCGCCTTGTATTTTTCCAAACCAAGCCTGTCGTAACAGCTGAGCAGAAGCTCCCTGTCAAAACTTTGAGGAGTCTGTATCTGCCACAGCTTTGATCTGTCCGGGGTATCCACTCCCATCTGGTCACAATCAACGATCTTTATCGTATCCTTCACAGGAACCCCGACCGTACATGCTGCATATTTCTTTACAGTCTCTATCGAATCACTTATAATCTTCTGGGTAATACATGGTCTAGCTCCATCGTGTATAAGGACATATTTTGCCCCTTCCGCTGCCATAAGGCCAAGTCTGACAGAATCGTATCTCTCTGCTCCTCCTATAACTATAGCCTTAACTTTAGACAGATCATATGTATCTACTATGTTTTCTCTGCAAAAATCCACATACTCATCCCCTGTCACAAGGATTATGTCATTTACTTCGCTATCCTGAAATGCTTTTAGAGCATAGTAAAGCACCGGATATCCCCCAAGCATCATAAACTGCTTTGGCGTATCACTGTGCATCCTGCTCCCCTTTCCGGCCGCAAGTACTATTGCTGTAATATTGCAATGTTTTTCTATCATTTACCTTATCCCCCCGATTTTTCTCTAGCGCTCCCCCAGTTTCAGATTTGGTATCGCATTGAGATCCCATCCGTGTCTTGTACCATTTATATATTCATAGTATCCAGCCGCACCTATCATGGCTGCATTGTCCGTACACAGTATAGGTGATGGGTGATATAGTTTAAGGCCCGCCTTTTCACAGGCTGTCTTCATGCTGGCTCTCAGGGCAGAATTGGACGCAACTCCCCCTGCTATAGCTATTTTGTCCATCTTAAATTCTTTTGCAGCTGCTACAGCATGCTCCGTCAGCACCTCTGTGACCGCCTTCTGGAACGACGCTGCAACATCAGCCTCATTTATGTACTCATTCCTCATATGAGCCTGATTTATGTAGTTGAGCACAGCTGATTTGAGTCCACTAAAGCTGAAATCATACACCGACTCTGCAACCTTTGCCCTTGGAAACTCTATGGCATCTGGATTTCCTTCCTTCGCCTTGCGATCTATCTTAGGTCCGCCCGGATACCCCAACCCTATTGCACGCGCCACCTTGTCAAATGCTTCTCCTGCTGCATCATCTCTAGTTACTCCCAAAATCTCGAACTTTCCATAATCCACTACCTTTACAAGATGTGTATGTCCTCCTGACACTACAAGGCACATAAACGGTGGCTCCAGATCCCTGTTCTCTATATAATTTGCCGCAATATGCCCTTCTATATGATGCACTCCGACCAAAGGTATATTCTTTGCAAAAGCAATGGCCTTTGCAGCCCCTACACCCACAAGAAGCGCCCCCACAAGTCCCGGTCCATATGTTACCGCAACCGCATCTATATCATCGAGTGTACAGTCCGCCTCTTTTAACGCCTGTCTGATAACCTGGGTTATCTTCTCTATATGCTTTCTTGATGCAATCTCTGGGACGACTCCGCCATATAGTGTGTGTATATCTATCTGGGAATATATCACATTTGACAATACTTCTCTTCCGTTGACGACTACCGCCGCAGATGTCTCATCGCACGACGATTCTATAGCCAGTATTTTTACTTCTTTTTCCATAATTCATCTCACCCTTGTCTATACGTGATTTTATACGATCATATATATAATCTGCCATGATCATAAACTTTACAAACAACTTCTATACATTTTTCTGTGTTTTCCCGCCACAATAAACTTCTGCTATTCATTTTCCGAGAACTTCAAAGTTGTCGTTGTCCTGTCTTTTGCTGCTATTGTTCTAGGGAAGATCGACCGGATCTCATCCATGAACACTGCCGGCTTAGCCATAGAAGGACTATAATGCGTAAGCCACAGCTCTCCGACATCTGCCTCTGCCGCTATATTTGCAGCCTCCTGCATCATCATATGCTTATGCTCAACAGCCTTTATCTCTTTCTCCTTCTCACCGTACATTCCCTCACATATAAATAGATCAGAACCCTCAGCATATTTTTCTATAAGGGGTGTAGGTCTTGTGTCTGTACAATATGTAAGCTTAAGCCCCTTTCTTTCAGGTCCAAGCACCATATCCGGCGTGTATACATGGCCGTCCACCTCGTAGGTATTTCCCTTCTGTAGACCGTTCCAGTATTTCATTGGGATATCATTCTCCTTGGCTCTGTCCACGCTGAACTTACCAGTTCTGGGAAGTGTCATCGAATATCCATAACAAGTCACGTTATGATTTACCCTGAATGCATCTACTCTGATATCCTGCCATTCAAATGACTCCTCCGCTTCCGAAAGTTCCTGGAATTTTATCTCAAATGGAAGTTCCGGTGCTATGACCCGGAGTGAATTTACAACCTTCTCAAGCCGTTTTGGACCTACCATGAGCAGAGGCTCAGTCCTTTCTGCGTTGCCGATAGTCAGCAGCAGTCCTGGAAGCCCGCTTATATGATCTGCATGAAAATGGGTAAAACATATAACGTCTATCTGCTTAAACCCAATTGTTCCCTGCTGACGCATAGAAGTCTGTGTTCCCTCTCCGCAATCTATCAGCATCTCATGCCCATTATATCTGACCACGAGGGATGTGAGCGCCCTGTATGGAAGCGGCATCATCCCCCCTGTTCCCAAAAGACATACATCTATCATGTTCTTTCTCCATTTCTGTCACAGTGCGCCTTACATCATGCGTACTCTGTCACATTTTCTATTTCCGGAGGTATAACACAAGCCGCAACAAGCTTATCGTAACAGTTCTCGCACATTCTCAATGTGTATTTCTTGCCATCCTTGTCTGAAAAATATCCCCATTCTTTCTGAATAAGAACATAGTCCTCTTTATTGTGTTTTTCTCCAAATACAATCTTTCTTCCACACATATTACATCTGATCTCACTCATACTATTCTCCTATCCGGCTATTTCCCGCCTGTATCATGTTTCTGATTATAAGCCAGATCATGCATATAATATACCGACAATGTTTTCCATCGTCCTGTCGTTTTTATTTATTTCTAGTTATTTATATCTTTTTCGTTTTCTTTCGGTTTTATTTCAGTCTTTTTCATTATTTTTCCATATTTTTCTGTCATATTCTATATGCTCATTTCTTTCTGCATGACTATACCATCTTCAACTGGGGACGTGTAGTATCTTTTTCTTCTAGAGATTTCCTGAAATCCGAACTTGCCATACATCCCGATCGCCGGTGCATTTGACTGCCTTACCTCCAGAAATATATTCTGAACGCCCAATTTTTCACAGTCTTTTATCATCATCTCCATAAGGCTGGTTCCGATACCCTGACGTCTATATTCCGACTTTGCCGCCACCCTCAGGAGATCCGCCGAATCACATACCACAGAATATATGATGTACCCTTGAAATATTCCATCTTTCTCCATTACTTCCACGTGGTCAAAGTCTGATGCCATGGAGGACTGTATCATTTCCAAGGTCCACGGATTTGAAAAAGCTTCGCACTCCAGTGCAGCTATATTTTTTATCTTCTCTATATCATTCATCTCTGTATCACTCACCGTCAAAGTCAGAAAAGCTATGGCTATCTGTCAAAGTATATAAACCTAGTCTACTTTCTTCTCTGATACTGCCTTTTCTTTCTCTGTTCTCTCCCGTTCCGCTTGAGACTGTCTGAGATATTCAGGGGCAAAATCATCACCTTTCTGATACTTTCCATCAGCAAATCTTATCTGTGCTGCAGCAGCCACCGAGCCTGCTCTCTGTTTGTTCATATGTGCAGGTGCAAATGCATATGGAACCTTTATATTCTCCTTTATGGTCTGAGAATACGCATCTATTCCATCTCCCACAAATACGACCTCCTCATTTCTGTCATTCAACAGCGTGATAAGCTCTATAATATCCATAGGCGTCTGTTTAAAAATTGTCTCAAGACGATCCGCTTTGTCAAATCTGTAGAGTGCAGTATACACCTGTTTTCTTCTCGCATCCATGATAGGACATATCAGCCTGCTGCTTCCCCACATGTTATAGGCAAGGCCTTCCAGTGTCGGAACCGCAATGACTGGAATATTCCATGCCAAAGCAAGTCCTTTTACAGTGGCTGAGCCTATTCTGAGTCCTGTAAATGAGCCTGGTCCTGCAGCGACTGCAAGTGCATCAAAGCTTTCCTTGTCCGTCTCTGTCATCTTCACGATCTCATCCAGCATAGGCAGAAGTGTCTGTGAATGTGTTTTTTTGTAGTTTGTCGTATATTCCGCAATTAAATTATCATCCTGAACTATTGCGACCGACGCAACCAATCCTGAACTATCAAATGCTAAAATCTTCATCTGTGAGCATGCCTCTCTTCTATCGTGATACGCCTGTAATCAAGGCCTTTGTTCAAATCTTTCTCTATCTCTATCCTGGTGTAATCATCAGGCAGTATTTCTTCTATAAGGTTCGCCCACTCTATCAGGCATACACCTTCCCCGTATATCATTTCGTTATATCCTACCTCATCCATCTCGTCAACATCACCGATTCTGTACACGTCAAAATGATACAGCGGGAGCCTTCCCTCATCATATTCTTTCACTATTGTAAACGTAGGGCTGTTTACGACTTCGGTTATGCCAAGGCCTGCCGCCACGCCCTGGGATATGATAGTCTTTCCCACACCCAAGTCACCGTATATACAGTACACCTGTCCGGAAACAGCATCTTTGCCAAGCTGTATTCCAACTTTATATGTCTCTTCTCTGCTATTACTCTCTATGATCACTAGTCTATCTCCTGTCTGTTATACATACACAAATTGATCCGTACTCTAAAGATCCAGAGTGATCTTTTTTCCTTTAGACTCAAACTGTCTGTACTTCACCCCAGCCATGTCAAACATTCTCTTTGACGCTATTGTGCTGTCCGTGGAAGCATACTTGTCCGACATGTATACAACTTCCTTGATGCCGCACTGAATAATTGCTTTGGCACACTCATTGCAAGGAAACAGTGTCGAATATATAATGGCATCTTTTAGATTTCCACCTCTGTAATTAAGAATGGAATTCAGTTCCGCATGACACACATAGAAGTATTTGTTGTCCAGTGGATTTCCCACTTTTCCCCACGGCATAGCGTCATCATCACATCCCGCCGGCATTCCATTATATCCCATCGACAGAATTCTATTATTCTTATCTACTATACATGCCCCAACCTGCGTAGACGGATCTTTACTTCTCTCCGCGGACATCATAGCTATTCCCATAAAATACTGATCCCACGATATATAATCTGCTCTCTTCATACCCTGAACTCCTTCCCAAATTCATTATATTCTCCTCATATGTGGGCAGACGCATTTTTAGGCGCTCCGCGCGGCGTCTGCTTTATCACGAGGACTCTCCCGCCTTGAGGGCGGGTCCTCCTCATGATAATATACGCCGGAGTTTCCCCCGGCGTATATACTATCCTAATATAACAGGACTTTATTGGTTCTATAACAATTAACGATCGCCGAGAGCGAACTTGTCATGAATTGCATTCATGGCGCGTTCTGTATACTGCTCATCAATGAGTACAGTAACTCTGATCTCTGATGTTGATATCATTCTGATGTTGATATTCTCATCATAGAGTGCTTCGAACATCTTTGCTGCAACACCTGCATTTGACTGCATTCCTGCACCAACGATAGAAACCTTTGCAACATTCTTGTTTACATCAATGCTCTCGTACTTACCGATGTTGTTCTTGATGATCTCCTCTGCTCTGTCTGCGTTCTCATCGCTGCATGTAAATGTGATATCCTTTGTTCCGTGTCTTCCTACCGACTGCAGGATCATATCTATATTAATATCGTTCTTTGCGAGCAGATTGAAAAGCCTAAATGCAACCCCCGGTGTATCCTCCAGTCCTACTACTGCTACTCTTGCTGAGTCTGTATCTGACGCAACACCACTAACCAACATCTTCTCCATCCCAGTATCCTCCTTAACTATTGTACCTTCTGAAAAATTGAGACTTGAACGAACAACCAACTGAACACCAAACTTCTTGGCGAGTTCAACTGAACGGTTGTGCAGAACGCCTGCCCCAAGTGTAGCAAGCTCAAGCATCTCATCGTATGTTATTGTATCCAGTTTACGTGCGTTCTTTACCTTACGTGGATCTGCTGTGTATACTCCATCCACATCTGTATAGATTTCACACGCATCAGCGTTAAGTGCCGCTGCAAGCGCAACAGCTGTTGTATCTGAGCCACCGCGGCCAAGGGTTGTGTAATCATCATACTTGTTGATTCCCTGGAATCCTGTAACTATAACTATCTTTCTCTGCTCAAGTTCATGTCTGATCCTCTCGACATCAATTCTCTTCAGACGTGCATTACCGTATACAGAAGTCGTATGCATTGCCACCTGGAATGCGTTGAGCGATATTGCCGGAACCTTCAATGAATTCATAGCCATAGCCATAAGTGATACAGACATCTGCTCTCCGATAGTGAAAAGCATATCCATCTCTCTCTTAGGAGGATTTTCATTTACCTGCTTTGCCATATCTATCAGCTCATCTGTGTATTTACCCATAGCAGACAGTACTACAACAACGTCGTTCCCCTTCTGCCAGTCCTCGATACATCTTTTGGCCACGTTAAAGATTCTTTCGGTATTTCCTACAGAAGTACCACCAAACTTCTTTACTATTAACATATTGTCCTCCTGATCGCTCGTTTGAAAATTTGTATATTCAACGCCCTGCGTATATAAAGATCATATCCGCAGAGAGAAATAAGCCTTTTGTAAAATAACTCAATTCCACTAGGATTTCAAGAGCTTTGCATAATATTGTACTAATCGAGCACTCTGAGGGCACTCTTTACACCGATCTTTTGGCAACATGTCTCAAATTTGTCCTCAGTGATAACTGCTGTGACAAATGCTTTCTCATTCAGATCAGAATCAACGTACTCTACTTCACCAAATACCGCCTTTATCGCATCCTCGTCCTTCTCCTCTGTTCTTATGAAGAATCTGCTTACCGAGTCCTCAAATGCCCCCATCTCAAGCTCCTCATCATCCCAAATGATCGGGACATTTCTTCCCATATTTCTGACTGCGTCTATAACATCTGATACAACCGCAGATGCTGTAGGAAGTTTTCCTGCACCCTTTCCATAGAACATTACATCGTCAAGAGCATTTCCGTGCACAAGTATACCATTGTATACATCATCTATCTTCGCGAGCGGATTATCATGCGGAAGCATGACCGGTGCAACGTATGAGTAAAGCTTGCCATCTGTCTTTCTCGTTGTACCAACAAGTTTGACTGAATATCCCATCTTATCCGCATATTTGAAATCATCTGTTGTTATCTTTGTTATTCCCTCCATGTGTATCCTGTTGTAATCCAGATTCTTTCCATACACAAGAGATGTAAGTATCGCTATCTTTCTGCATGCATCACCACCCTCTACATCTGCCTCTGGATTGCGCTCTGCATAACCAAGATCCTGTGCCTGTTTTAACACAGTAGCATAATCTGCGCCCTCTTTGTCCATCTTGGTGAGAATGTAATTAGTCGTACCATTAAGTATTCCTGTGATCTCTGTCACATCATCTGCTGTGATGGATGTGTTGAGTGGTCGTATAACAGGTATTCCGCCGCCGGCTGATGCCTCAAAGAAGAAATTGATATTGCCCTCTCTGGCAATTTTTAAAAGTTCAGGGCCATGAACTGCAACGAGCTCCTTGTTTGATGTTGCAACACTCTTGCCCGCAAGAAGACATTTCTTGACAAATGTATATGCCGGCTCAACGCCTCCCATTACCTCTACCACAACGCTGATCTCGTCATCGTTTAGTATGTCCTCAAAATCATGGGTGAGAATGTTCTCAACAGGATCCCCTGGAAATGTTCTGAGATCAAGTACCCTCTTTACATTTATCTCCTGCCCAGCTCTCTTATTAACAATATCATGGTTGGTGTTAATCACTTCCACAACTCCTGAGCCAACTGTACCATAACCTAATACTGCTATATTCACCATGTCCCTTATTCTCCTTATCTTCCTCTTTTATCTTTTATTGCGTCTTACTTATGTGTTTTTGTAAATATTTTATGTATCAACCTGCACATTCATCATGTAAATTTAATACGTCATTACTTTATCAGTATAAAGCGTCATTGTCAAAGCATAATTTCTAACAATATATATATTATATATGGTAGGCTATCTTATCACACCTCAACTCTGTTCACCCACTTTAGATATGCAGTCATAAAGCCGTCCAAATCACCATCGAGAACCGCCGACACATTGGAATTCTCATAAGATGTTCTCTTATCCTTGACCATGGTGTATGGCTGCAACACATACGACCTGATCTGACTTCCAAATCCATTGTCGGTGACTTCTCCGCGGATATCCGATATTCTTTCCAGATTTTCCTGTTTCTTCAGAAGATACAGCTTGGACTTCAGCATCTGCATGGCCTTGTTCTTATTCATTAACTGCGATCTCTCATTCTGGCACTGAACCACTATTCCTGTAGGAAAATGTGTGATTCTGATGGCAGATGATGTTTTGTTGATATGCTGGCCACCGGCTCCGCTTGATCTGTAGGTATCAATTCGTATATCTTCATCCCTGATTTCTATCTCCAGATCCTGTTCTATATCAGGTATAACATCACACGATGCAAACGAGGTCATTCTCTTACCCGCAGAGTTGAACGGAGATATCCTGACAAGTCTGTGAACTCCCTTCTCGGACTTGAGATACCCGTATGCATGTGGTCCATTTATCTGTATGGTAACCGACTTTATTCCAGCCTCATCACCTTCAAGAAAATCAAGTACCTCAACGCTCATGCCGTGCTTTTCTGCCCATCTGGTATACATTCTGTAAAGCATGCTCGCCCAGTCGCACGACTCCGTACCACCCTCTCCCGAATGAAGAGTGAGAACAGCATTGCAGTCATCAAACTCATCCGTGAAAAGCAGGTTGATCCTGTACTCTTCAAATTCTTTCTTGAATACGTCTATCTGTTCTCCTATCTCCGGTATAAGGCTTGAATCGTTCTCCTCTTCAGCCATGAGTATGAGGGTGTCTATATCTAAATAGTCATTCTCAAGCTTTTTGTAATTGTCCACCAGATCCTGGAGGTTCTTCAGTTCCCGTGACACCTCCCTAGATCTGTCTACATCATCCCAAAAAGACGGCTGCTCCATCTCATAATTAAGTTTTGCTATTCTGTCTGTCTTATTTTCAATATCCAGAGACGACTTGACTTCCTCAAGGGGCTCCCTGTAGGAAGCCATAGCTGCTCTGAACTCATCTATCTCTATCACTCAGCTTCTCCTGTATATCTTATTATGCATTCTTGCCGCAGCAATTCTTATACTTGAGACCACTTCCGCATGGGCAAAGATCATTTCTGCCGATCTTCTTTGCCTTCTTCACAGGTCCCTTGGACGCTGTATCATCCTTGTTTGTTCCTGTAACCTTATTTACCTCTTCTCTCTCTATCTTCTGCTCAACCTTTATTCTGTACAGAAGTCTGACTGTCTCCTCACGGATGGCTGCTGTCATCTCGTTGAACATGTCATATCCGGCAAACTTGTACTCCACTACAGGATCTCTCTGTCCGAGGGATCTGAGTCCAATACCCTGTCTGAGATTATCCATATCGTCAATGTGATCTGTCCACTTTCTATCTATGGTTTTTAAGAGAATAACTCGCTCGATCTCTCTCATCTGATCCGGATCATTGATCTCCTTTTCCTTATCAGCATAAAGCTCAAGTGCTTCATTAATAAGTCTCTCTTTAAGTTCCTTTATGTCAGCTTTTCTTATCTCCTCATCTGTGAGTGTGACAGGCTCCGCAAATGGAACTATGTTTCTTATCATATCGTCCAGTTCTACCTGATTCCACTCCTCCGGAGCACTCTCGGATGAGCAAATCTGGTCAACAGCAGCGCCTATATCATCCTTGATCATCTTGACTATTACCTCATGCATGTTCTCGCCGTCAAGAACTCTTCTACGCTCCTTGTATATGATCTCTCTCTGCTCGTTATTAACTCTGTCGTATTCGAGAAGATTCTTTCTGATGGCAAAGTTATTGCCTTCAATCTTCTTCTGTGCCTTCTCAACGAAGTTTGATATAGTCTTGTGCTCTATCTCCTCACCCTCTGGTATCTTCAGCGTATCATACACGCTCATAACTCTCTCTGAACCGAAAAGTCTCATGAGATCGTCTTCAAGTGAAAGGTAGAACTTTGACTCACCTGGATCTCCCTGACGTCCTGAACGTCCTCGGAGCTGGTTGTCTATTCGTCTCGACTCATGTCTCTCTGTACCTATGATCCTAAGTCCGCCAAGTTCGGCAACGCCCTCCCCAAGCTTGATATCAGTACCACGTCCTGCCATGTTTGTTGCGATAGTTACGGCATTCTTCTGACCTGCATCCGCTACTATCTCAGCCTCAAGCTCGTGGAACTTCGCATTAAGAACCTTATGAGGAACTTTCTTCTTTGTGAGCAGGTGACTCAATTCCTCAGATGCATCGATATTGATAGTACCGACAAGAACCGGCTGTCCTTTTCTGTAACTGAGGTTGATCTGTTCAACTATGGCATCCAGCTTCTCCTTCTTTGTCTTAAATATAGAATCCGGCTGGTCTATTCTCTGGATAGGTCTGTTTGTTGGAATGACAACAACATCCATACCGTATATCTCTCTGAACTCCTCTTCCTCTGTCTGCGCTGTACCAGTCATACCTGCTTTCTTGTCAAACATATTGAAAAAGTTCTGGAACGTGATGGTTGCAAGAGTCTTACTCTCTCTCTTTACCTTCACATTCTCCTTTGCCTCTATAGCCTGATGCAGTCCATCGGAGAAACGACGTCCCGGCATGATACGTCCGGTAAACTCGTCAACTATGAGAACTTCATCATCCTTTACAACGTAATCCCTGTCTCTGAACATGAGGTTGTGTGCACGGAGAGCCAAGATAATGTTGTGCTGTATCTCCATATTCTCAGGATCTGACAGGTTATCTATATGGAAAAACTGCTCAACCATCTTGACACCGTTCGCTGTGAGCATAACGTATTTATCTTTCTCATTTACAAGGAAATCTCCATCTTCTTCAACCGCTGTCTTCATGAGCATATCCATCTTGGATATCTCTCCATCGCCCTCGCCGCGCTTCATCTGTCTTGCAAGATAATCACACATCTTGTAGAGCTCTGTAGACTTGCCACTCTGACCTGATATGATAAGAGGTGTACGAGCCTCATCAATAAGAACTGAGTCGACCTCATCGATTACACAGTAGTGCAGATCTCTGAGAACCAGCTTCTCCTTATATATGACCATGTTATCTCTCAAATAGTCAAATCCAAGCTCATTGTTTGTTACATAGGTAATATCACAGTTGTATGCATCACGTCTCTCGTCTGTAGTTGAACTGTTCAAGATGATACCAACCTTGAGTCCAAGAAATTCATGAACCTGTCCCATCCACTCTGCATCTCGCTTTGCCAGGTAGTCATTGACTGTAACAACATGGACACCCTTTCCTTCCAGGGCATTCAGATAAGCTGGGAGTGTTGATACCAGTGTCTTACCTTCACCAGTTCTCATCTCAGCGATTCTTCCCTGATGGAGAACGATACCACCGATAAGCTGTACTCTGTAGTGCTTCATTCCAAGCACACGGTATGCAGCCTCTCTCACAACTGCAAATGCCTCCACCAATATATCATCCAGCGTCTCTCCAGCTGCAAGCCTGTCTTTAAACTCCTGTGTCTTTGCCTTCAGCTCTTCATCCGAAAGTGCCTGCATCTTTTCATCAAGTGCCTCTATTGCATCAACGATAGGTCCTATCTTTTTAAGTTCCTTCTCGCTGTGCGTTCCAAATATTTTCTCAAACAAACCCATGTTGTTTTTGACCTCCTAGCTATCGTTATTCAGGGTACATTCTAACATCTTATGCTATTTATATCAAGCAAAAAGGAGACCTCCCAAGCAGGAAAGTCCCCTTATTTATTACTTTTTTATTAGATTTTAATTAGTTCTTTATTACTTGTTAATATGTTTGTTTAGTAATATGTCTACTGATCTATTTAGCAGTCCTTATATTGAAAACATCTCTCGATCATGTTCTGTTCTTATCTTGATTATTATCTTGATCATATTCTAATCATGCTTCGAACATCTTTAGAACTCTGGCTCGATGAGACCATATGTGTTGCCCTTTCTCTTATATACAACATTCACTTCATCTGTCTCTGCGTTTCTAAATACATAAAAATTGTGTCCCAGAAGATCCATCTGAATGCATGCATCCTCAGGATACATAGGCTTAACTGCGAACTTCTTTGTTCTGACGATCTTGATATCATCATCATCCTCTATGTCCTCATCCACGAAAGCTTCATTGAGATACGCCACATTCTGCTCCTTATCTATGAGCTTCTTGCGATGCTTTGTAACCTGTCTCTCGATAACCTCTACAACAAGGTCTATTGAAACATACATATCATCACTTACCTGTTCTGCTCTGATGATGTGTCCCTTCATAGGAATGGTTACTTCTATCTTCTGTCTATCTTTCTCCACGCTGAATGTGACCTGTGCGCCAGTGTCAGCTGCAAAGTACTTCTCAAGCTTTGAGAGCTTGTCCTGTACTGCATTTCTAAGTCCTTCTGTAACTTCAATGTTCTTACCGCTGATTATGTAATTCATGATGCCCAACTCCTTCTTTTTTGGATAAAATCCAAATTGATATATTTATTATACCATAAACAGTCTTTTTTTCAATATATTTGGCAGAATTTAATGTGCATATTGTTCACATTGTTTTGTTGAAAATGCTTTGTTTCCGCCATATTGAACAATGAATGAACACATTTTATCAGTATACAGTTTTACTGACCTAGCAGTCTCACCGCACATATAGGCGTGCTGTAGAATGCTGATGATATCTTGATACCGGTCTCCTCTGTACTGGCATGGACTATCATGCCGTCTCCTATATAGATCGCACAATGCTCTATCGATCCGTCGTATCCATAGAATAGTATATCTCCCGGCTCAAGGCTCGCTGTATCCACTCTGGTTCCATAGCCTGACTGTGCACCCGCCGAATGTGGAAGTGAATAACCGAACTGTGCATATACTGCCATTACAAATCCTGAGCAGTCCGCACCATCTGTAAGGCTTGATCCACCATATACATATGGATTACCGACAAACTGTGTAGCATAATTTGCAAGATCTATACCGGTCTGGCCGCTAGGTGCTGCCGTTGTGTCACTGCCGTCATCGCCATCTGACGAACCCTGACCATCTGAAGCATCCTGGCTGTCGTCTGAATCCTGATCATAATCATACTGGCCATCAGTACCCGAATCTCCATCATATGAATCATCATCTGTGTCTTGATTGTCATATGTATCATGGGCATCATCTGTGCCCTGATCATCCGAAGTATCCTGAGCATCAGTTGCATCCTGTGTCTCGCCTGCGTCCGCCTCATCCTCTTCTGCCTGCTTCTGTGCATCCTCCTGTGCCTGGATCTCCGCCTGAAGCTCCTCGAGAGTCTTTGCCTCATCTAGCTTGTATGTATACTCTATATAATCCGCACTCACATATCCGCTGGTCTGGTCGTCAAGAGCAATCTGCACCCACTTATCCGTCTGCGAGAGTATGTCAAAGCTCTGTCCTGCTCCAACCTGTGTTATGCAGTCAGCTGATGTATCAGCCTGCTCCCTGACATTCAGTGTCTCTGTGTTGACTGTGGCCATCTTGCTACAGTTTGCCTCTGCGTACTCTCCTGCATCATCGCCGTACAGAAGAAGGTCATTTCTTATGTATCCAACGCAGTTGCCTGATGACACCTTAGTCCACTCCTTACCTTTCTCAACTACGTCTGCAACACCAGCGTTTCCTATGATACCTACCACGTCTGAATCTATTCCAGCCGCAGATCTGATGTTGACATAGTCATCTGTTACCGCTATACACCTGTCTTCAAACTGAGGATACTTTATCTTCTTTGTCTCGCTTTTATCTCCGTCCGTTTTTTTGCCGGCGGCAACTATATCATCTTTTGTGGAGCTTCCTGAAACTGGCTTTGCCGCATCAGACGCTGTTGCAACATTTTTCTGCGAACTGTCTGTATCTTTATCTGCACCACCCGCAAGCGAGCTGGCGTACTTGTCAAATGCCGACGAGATGCCAACCGTTGAATCGTTAAGCAGTTGGCTTGCGCTTACCGTTCCGAGTGACGTCGTTATGAGCATTCCTGCAGCCGCAGCCACGACGATGGTCTTTTTTATTGATTTTGACTTGTACATAATAAAACCTCCTGTGCATCTTCATATCGCAACAATTATTACGTTTTTGTTACAAATCCATTGTAGTATAGCAATAACTGTTACCTTTGTCAACACAGGAGGAGGTTGTTTTATACATTTATATTTATATTTTGTTAATTTTTTGTTACATCTTTAGTTTTATTCTTTTCAAGTACCGATGAATATTTAGTTGGATATCACAACTCCATCTTCGCCATTTACTGTAACTATGGAACCTGACTTCAGGATCTTGGTTGCATTCTGGGCACCCAGGATAACCGGGATATCTCTGCTGAGACCAACGATGGCTGCATGTGAGTTGCCACCATTCTTCTCACAGACAATGGCTGATGCTGTCTTGAGCTGATCCATTATCCTGTTGCTTGTCTCGCTTATAACTATGATATCTCCATCCTTATAATTCTTGATCAGATCATCCTCTGTCTCACATACACATAACGGTGCTGTGACAGATCTCTCATTTATCGAGAATCCTTTCACAAGGATATGTCCTACAACGTGCACCTTGATGAGGTTTGTCGTACCTGTAACTCCAAGAGGAACTCCGGCTGTTATTACAACCACCTCGCCATCCTTAACATATCCGTTTCTCTTTGCCGCATCAACTGAATGCTCGAACAGATCGTCAGTGTTGTTCTCTTCCTTTATAACAAGAGGCTGTACTCCCCATGACAGATTTATCTGACGCGCAACTTTTGGTACCGGTGTACATCCGATGATAGGGCACTTTGGTCTGTACTTTGAAAGCATTCTTGCCGTCTTACCTGACTTTGTAACAGTGATTATAGCTGCTGCTGCAAGATCTATCGCTGTTGTACATGTAGCATGTGATATGGCGCTTGTTATGTCTGGGTTCTGAACCGCATCACGACTGAAGAAACGCTTGTTGTAATCAATATCCATCTCTGCTCTCTCTGCTATGGTCTTCATCGTGTGAAGTGCCTCCACAGGATACTTTCCTGCGGCAGTCTCTCCTGAGAGCATGATCGCACTGGTTCCGTCATATATAGCATTTGCAACATCTGTAGCCTCAGCTCTCGTCGGTCTTGGATGTATCATCATTGAGTCGAGCATCTGAGTTGCAGTTATGACCTGCTTATCTGCATTGTAAACCTTCTTTATGATCATCTTCTGGATGATAGGCACGTCCTCAAGAGGGATCTCAACGCCCATATCTCCTCTGGCAACCATGATACCATCTGAGACTCTGATTATCTCATCTATGTTGTCAACACCCTGCATATTCTCAATCTTTGCAATGATGTTGATATTGTCGCAATCATACTCATCAAGTATCTTTCTTATCTCCAGGATATCATCCGCAGATCTGACAAATGAAGCAGCTATAAAGTCAAAGTCGTTCTTGATTCCAAATATTATATCCTCTCTGTCCACATCGCTGATGTACGGCATGGTGAGGTTGACTCTAGGAACGTTGACACCCTTGTGGTTTGAGACAGGTCCGCCATTTTCAACACGGCACACGATCTCCGTTCCTGTCACCTTCTCTATCTTCATATTGATAAGTCCGTCATCTATAAGTATGGTGTCACCCGGCTTTACATCATTCACAAGATTCTTGTAGGTTATGGACACCTTTGCCTGATCTCCAAGGACATCATCCGTTGTGAGGGTAAAAGTCTGTCCCTCAACAAGCTCAACTTTGCCTTCCTTAAAATCTCCAACACGGATCTCAGGTCCCTTTGTATCGAGCAGCGTTGCAACAGGCAATCCCAGCTCATCTCTAAGTTTCTCTATTCTGTCCTTATTTTTTCTATGCTGAGCATGATCTCCATGAGAAAAATTGAACCTGGCGACATCCATTCCCTCAAGCATAAGTTTTCTAAGCACCTCGTCATCATCTGTTGCTGGTCCAAGTGTACAGATAATCTTTGTTTTTCTCAAATTCATTGTGATACTCCTCCTATTGTTGTTTTATATGTTATATTTTTTGCTTTAATATACCTGTCTGTCCAGGTTAAAAATTCGGCGGCTGACTGCCTGAAAGCATTGTTGCCTTACCTCTCAGCTCCCCCGGATTCTGAGCATTGTATCTATATATCGCCATAAACATATATGCTGCACATATCATAAATGTTAGTGTCATCAAAGTTTTCTTTGCCGGCCACACATATGTGGATATCAACAGTAGTATTGGATACCAGAGTGATCTTATATACAAAGCTGCTCTGTACACAGCCCCAAGTGAGACTTTAAGTTTAAGGGCTGACGAAACTATCAAGCCTACTATCGCCACTATAAACGAAACCCAAAACGTCTTTATTATTCCACCTATCACATTTCCTATATACAATGCGGTCAGAACCGGTGTGTCCCATTTATTTATAATATCCAATATATCCTGTTTTCCAAATGAGCTAGCATGATAAACCTCATTTAATGCCTCGTACAGATCCTTCGCTTTTATGGTACTCATTCTTCCATTTTCCATTGATAGTATTTCTGCCCCTGTCACAACAAAGACCGTGGTATAGACATTTTCTTTTCTAAGGGACTCTATCTCTTTTGCAGAGGAATCCTTTATGGATGTATCCACTAATATGTATGTCATATTCTCATCATCAGACCACTGGTAACGTCCTTCATAATAAAATCCGTCATTGCTGAGTGCAAAATCTTTCACCGCCTCATCCACAGTCCTGGCCAGTCTTCCATTTCCAAATAGCTTGTTATATGGCAACCAAAATGTAAATAGATAGAGCATGATGCTCATACCCAACACGACCATCACTGCATGCCATGTCTTTCCACTCTGTCCATTTTTCATATATGCCTCCGGCTTTACAACGCCGACAAACATATTTTTCAGAGAGCAGCCAAATCCTATCTTTTCGTCCAATTTTATCTCCTTTTCGGAACGCTTCATCCTTTTTTAATAATAGTGCCGTAAAATCTATTACAGTATAACATACTATATATTCATTTCATACGTAAAACATTACCGTTTATACCTTTTGAATGAATATTTACCCATTTTTTACCATTTCAGAACTATTTCGTAATATTTTTGTAACAATTACCATCGTTTTTATTGACATATAAAAACAAAAGAACTATTATGTTAACAACAATTAATAACTAACATTTCGGAGGGTTTACATGATTCGCAAAAAACTAATCAGAACAATACTAGGGGGAGCTCTCAGCGTTGCCATTCTTGCCGCAATGGCTGCACCAAACAATACTTCATACGCAGCTACTGGCACTAATATACAACCTGCATTCGCCGATATCCAACAATCTATAGACACCACACAGGATTTTATCTCCTCAGGATCTTTCAACACACAGGGAGCCTTACCTGTTTCCCCTTCCAATTATACCCATGCAGCCCAGTTCAAGGGTTACAAGATTCAAAAGGGAATAGATGTATCAGAATGGAATGGCTCGATAAACTGGAAAAAGGTAAAAGCCTCTGGCATAACCTTTGCATTTATCCGTGTCGGCGGACGCTACTACGGTTCAGGCAAATTCTATGTAGACGCAAATTACAGAGAAAATCTCAAGGGCGCGATAGCCGCTGGTCTAGATGTAGGTGTCTATTTCTACTCACAGGCCATCAACTCTTCAGAGGCTAAGGCAGAAGCCGCATACACTATGAATCTCATATCCGGCTATAACATCAACCTTCCTATTGTAATGGACTATGAATATGCATGGGAGGAAGGAGTTGGAATTACTGGAAGGCTGTACAATGCGAATCTGTCAAAGAGCGCAGCGACAACAGTCATCAACTCATTCTGCTCCGCAGTAGAGATCAGAGGATATGTAGGCATGCTGTATGCAAGCAAGTCTGTCATAACCGATGATATGAACATATCAAACATAAATAACAAATACCCGGTATGGTCAGCGCTCTACAGCGACTCTGACACCGACTCGCTCAAGGCTAAGCACTCATACTGGCAGTATTCTGAAGACGGAACTGTTGCGGGAATCGGCCACGCCACAGACATGAACTTCAGATATATAACTACCCCGGCTGCCCCGGCTTCACTTGTACAGCAGACTTCCACAGACTCATCCATAACCCTCACATGGAACAAGATTCCTGAGGTATACGGATACCAGATTGTACGTTACGATGAAAGCCAAAATAAATATGTAGCCGTTGGAACTGCAAAGGGTGCAAGCACTGTCACATTTACCGACAAGGATCTTCAGGACGGCAAGAAGTACACATACAAGGTCCGCGGCTATTATAAGTTGAACTCAGGAAATGTATATGGAACATACACTGACACCTGCACCGGTATCACCATCGCTGACAATATAGAAAACTTCAAGGTGGCAGCCACATCTGCCAGTGCTATCAGACTTTCATGGAGTCCTATAACGGCAGCTACTGGATACCGGATATACAGACTGAACCCTTCTACCGGTAAATATGAGGCGATCACGACTCTGACAAGCTCGACCACCACGACATACACTGACAAGGATCTGAATGCAGGTGCGGACTACAGCTACAAGATCAGAGCCTATACAACCACAGAGTCAGGTACAATATGGCATGTTGTATCGAATGCTGTAACAGGAACCACAAATCCAGGACTCGTCAGCGGCCTTAAGGTTCGCATATCAACATCTAATTCCATAAGCATCAAATGGAATCAGGAAAATAACGTAAATGGCTATCTCGTATATACATGGGATAAGGACACTGCCACATGGACAAAAATAGCCAATGTAAAGGGCGGTGACCAGACTGTTTACACACACACTGGGCTCAAATCAGCCACACAGTACAGCTATTCTGTAAGAGCTTACTACAAGAAAGACGGAGTTATGAGATACACAGACCTCTGCAGTGCTATAAGCGCTTACTCAGGTCCTGCTGCGCCAGCAAAGATTATCGCAAAATCAAGGAGTGACAAGTCCATCTCATTTGCATGGAGCAAGGTGCCTGCTGCAAACGGATATCTTGTTTACAGATATGACAGCAGCTCCAGGAGCTACATACTTCTCTCCAAGATAACCGATAATACCACATGCACATACACAGCAAACGACCTCAAATCAACAACTAGTTATGCATTTGCTGTCAGAGCATATATCAAGAAAGATGGTGTATCCGGAGGAAGTGCTTACACGGTTCTAAAAACCGCCACAACGCCTGCTACTCCTTCGGTCATCAAATATATGCCACTCGGCGGCTACAGATGCACCAAATGGACTCCCGTCAAAGGCGCGTCGGGATATGTAGTATACAAATATGATAAACGTGCAAAAAAATATACGGCAGTGAAAAAGCTCACCGGCGAATCATCGAATATATACATCGGAGCTGCAGTTGACGCAAGGTACTATACATACACCGTACGAGCATATCTTACATATAACAAAAAGACTTATTACGGAGAGATGTCTTCATTGCCAGTCTCAGGAACTCCTGTGGTGATCGGCACTGTCAACGACTATGCAGTGAGAGTCCGCAGAGGTCCATCGACAAACTACGGCATTATAACAGAGCTTTACAAGGGACGAAAGGTTTATGTCGTAGGTGGCGCGAAGAAAAACGGTGAGACATGGTACAAAATATCATTCAAGATTGGATCAAAGACTGTAACAGGCTATATGCGTTCTGATTTTATCAAGATCCAGTAATATGATCTACTAATAAAGAGACCTCCAGTTCAGTGTTATCTGAACCGAAGGTCTTTTATTTTTGCTATGAACAATAAATTTCAGAAATTATAAGTCAAGCTCTAATTACTTTACGACCTTGAATGAGGCTTTCACATAGCCATCTGCATAAAGCACAAGCTCTCTGCCATTGCTGCCCCACATGAGCTCTTCCTCAGCGTATGAAGGCTCCACGAACTTGACGTCAAGCCTCTTCAGATCCTCATGCGCACAGGCTGCAGTGCGTAAGAGCAGCATTCCCTGAACTACAGGATGGTCTGTGAGGTGGATCTTATTCTCGTCTCCTGTCTCCTTGCTGAATGCATATACCTCTTCCTTGGTAAATGTGTGGAACGGCTTCTCATCCTCATACTCAGCCTTCTCCACTCTCTTGATATCCTTCTCCTTGTCAGACGCTTTTACGAGTGTGATGGTCATCTTCTCAACAGGAGTCTCCTCTCCATCTACTTTACCAAGTATTGAGAGTATGTACATGAAAGCATTCTCCTTCACATCGCCATACTCATATGTGATGCTGTCGGCAGCCTCTGCCTTCTCTCTGTCCACCGTGTAGGATATCTTTCCTATGAATGCGCCCTGATATGTGGATGCATCCATGTCTGTCATCTTTGTTCCAAGTCCCATGATCCTGTCATAAATCTTCATATAATTCTCCTTCTAAAACTTATTCTGCCTGTTATATTCTCTTATTTGCATGCTGTTAATCCTTCTCATCCAATTGCCGTGCGCACAGCCCCCACTAATGTCTATGAATGTTTTCTGTCCGTGACAAATCCGTTTCTTCTTATCATGTCAAAGTCAAGGTCAAATGATGTTCCATCGGTGGTCAGGAAGTCTCCACTTATGACTGCGTTTGCACCGGCTGCAAGTGCTGCCTCGCCGTTGTCCTCATATCTGCCGCGTCCAGCAGCAAGCCTTATCATGACTTTCGGCATTACAAATCTGTAAACCGCTATCGTTCTGACGTACTCCTCCTCAGTGAGAGGTGTCTTGTCATAGAACGGCGTCCCCTCCCTCGGGTTGAGGAGGTTCATCGGAACCGAATCCACGCCAAGCTCTCTGAGTTCAAATGCAAGCGCCACCCTGTCCTCAAGTGTCTCGCCCATGCCGAACAGACTGCCACTGCACACCATGAGTCCCGCAGCCTTTGCAGCGCGTATTGTCGCCTTCTTCTGTTCCTGTGTGTGACTGGTACACACCTCCGGAAAATATTCCGGAGAGGTCTCAAGGTTGTTGTGTATCATCGATAGGCCCGCGTTCTTTAGCTTCGTGAAATCCTCCTGATCCAGCAAGCCAAACGATGCACATATATTAATATCCACGTTGTCGTGTATATCCTGGACTGTTTTCTCTGCAAGTTCCACCTCACGCTTTGAAAGTCTCCTGCCCTCAGCCACAAGGCAGTACCTGAAGCTTCCCTTGCTATAGTCAATCGATGCACCCTCAGTAACCGCTCCATTGCCAAGCAGATTTATCTCTGGTATATCCTTCTTCGCTATCCTGGACTGTGCACAATATCTGCAGTTCTCTGTGCATCTGCCCTCCTTCACGCTTATGACCGAACACACATCGCACCGATCTCCGCAGAAATGCTCTCTTATCTCATTTGCTGAAGCCGCCAGTATATCCAGATCCTCATGTGCAAGCTTAAGAGCCTCATTATATGTGATCTCCGCTCCACCGCTGAGCACACGGGTCTTAAGTTCCTCTACATACTCTCTGCCCATATGATTCCTACCTCTCTTCTGTAAAGTTCTCCAGTTTCATCTGGTCTTCAGCCCTTGTGTATAGTAACGTCTGATATCAGCCAGATGTACAAAGTATGTTTAACCGGACATCTGCCTACCCATACGTATATATGGAAAGAGCCTGCCAGTGGCAGGCTCCCCCATCTGTATATAACTCTCTATGTCTTTCACAGATATTTAGTCTCAGCTATTTCAGCTTATATATCTGCCATGTAGTCCAAATTATCGCATCAGGATTACAGTGCAGCCTTGATCTGCTTATAGATACCCTCAGCATCAAGCTCATACTTGTGAAGCAGTTCCTTTGCAGGGCCTGACTCACCAAATGTATCTCTCACACCGATCCTTGTCAGCTTTGTAGGACACTTCTCAGCAAGCACCTCTGCAACAGCACTTCCAAGGCCACCTATGATAGAGTGCTCCTCAACTGTAAACACTCTTCCTGTCTTCTGAGCTGTCTCTACGATGATATCCTCATCAATAGGCTTGATAGTGTGTATGTTGATAATCTCTGCATCTATACCATCAGCAGCGAGCATATCCACAGCCTTCACAGCCTCAGATACACAAAGTCCTGTAGCTATGATAGATATGTCCTTGCCGTCCTTGAGCTTAACCCCTTTGCCGATCTCAAACTTGTATGTGCTCTCATCATTGAGTACTGGAACTGCCAGTCTTCCAAATCTGAGATATACAGGTCCAACATACTCATATGCAGCCTTGACTGCTGCTCTGGCCTCTACATCGTCACATGGGTTAATGACAACCATGCCCGGGATCTCTCTCATGAGTGCGATATCCTCACAGCACTGATGTGTTGCTCCATCCTCACCTACTGAGATTCCTGCGTGGGTTGCACCGATCTTCACATTCAGATGTGGATATCCGATAGTATTTCTCACCTGCTCAAATGCACGTCCTGCAGCGAACATTGCAAATGAACTCATAAATGGAACGTATCCGCATGTTGACATTCCGGCAGCTATTCCTGCCATGTTCGCCTCCGCGATGCCACAGTCAACGTGTCGCTCAGGATAAGCTTTCTTAAAAATAACTGTCTTGGTTGCCTCTGCAAGGTCTGCATCTAAAACAACAAGATCATCATGCTCCTTTGCGATCTCTACTAAGGCATTGCCATAGCTCTCTCTGGTTGCGATTGCTTTATTCTCTATCATAATGCTGCAGCCTCCTTCTCAAGTTCTTCCATGGCGATCTTATACTCTTCTTCATTCGGAGCCTTTCCATGCCAGCCGGCCTTGTCCTCCATGAACGACACACCCTTGCCCTTGATCGTGTGGGCGATGATCGCTGTAGGCTCACCCTTGTGGGACTTTGCCTCAGCAAATGCCCTGTCGATCTCGTCAAAGTCATTGCCATTGATATTGATAACATGGAAGTTGAATGCCTTGAACTTCTCATCTATAGGATATGGTGAACATACATCCTCAACCGTTCCGTCAATCTGAAGATTGTTGTTATCTACTATAACGCACAGATTGTCAAGCTTTCTATGTCCTGCGAACATAGCTGCCTCCCATATCTGTCCCTCCTGGATCTCTCCGTCACCGCAGAGACAGTATGTTCTGTAATCCTTGCCCTGCATCTTTGCTGCAAGTGCCATACCTACTGCAACTGAAAGTCCCTGTCCCAGTGATCCTGATGACATATCCACTCCTGGAGTGTGCTTCTTGTCAGGATGTCCCTGAAGGTAAGATCCAACATGTCTGAGTGTCTTTAAGTCTTCTATTGGGAAAAAGCCTTTTAACGCAAGTGCTGCGTAGTAGCCCGGAGCTGTGTGTCCCTTTGAGAGCACGAATCTGTCACGATTCTCGTCCTCAGGATTCTTAGGATCCACATTCATCTCCTCGAAATAAAGATAAGTAAACAGGTCTGCTGCTGATAATGAGCCGCCTGGATGTCCGCTCTTTGCATTGTATACACCTGTGACAATGCCCTTGCGAACTTCTACAGCTTTTTTCTGAAGTTCTAATTTGTTCATCTCATTCTCCTTTTAACTGGATACTGTATTTGTATCATACAGAGTCATTATAACATAATTTCTTCTATTTAGAAGTACGTTTTTACATGCATTTTTCAAGAAATATTACAAGGTTTTTTTAAGGTTATCTGTGCATTTCGACCAAATATACCTGCATGGGTGTCTGGCGGATCATTGTATTCACTTTGTCCGCCTCGCAGCGCACCTGTCCACGTATCAGCCGCTGATCCACTCATACAGTATGCCTGCCATCTCCCTGACATAGTATGTCGGAAGCAGCCACCATGCAGTGCTTCCGGCTATGGAACCCGTATCTATACCCTGCTTTTTGGCAATCCTCTTTGCCCTGTACTCATGGAATTCATTTGTCACGATATTCATTCCGTCAGGCAGGTCATTCTGTTCTATTATCTGAGCCGAAAACTTTATATTCTCCCTTGTGGATGTGGACTTATCTTCCATATATATCCTCTCAGGTGATATTCCATGTTCTGTCAGATATTCATACATGCACTGTGCCTCCGACATGCTCTCATCTGCGCCCTGTCCACCAGACACAACACATACAGCCTCCGGGTTCTCATCAAGATAATCCTGTGCTGCTATAAGTCTCTCTCTCAGCATAAGGCTTGGACCGCCGCCTCTGACCGCGCATCCGAGCACCACGACTGTGGCATCCTGTTTAGGCTTTACATGAGCCGCATAGACCATGTGATACGTGATGACCACAACAAGGGCAAGAGCAATGGTTACAAGCGCAAGCACGATACTTAAGCATATCTTTCCTGCTTTTTTATCCCAAAGCTTTCTGACAGATTTGTCTATCTTTGCCCTGAATACTCCATACAATGTGAGAAGTGCAAACACGCCTGTTCCCAGCAGGGTTCCTATATTCACATGACAGCCTCTGAACACCGGATATATGAACATCAGCATTCCCAGCACGCCTATTATACAGAATATAACTCTCCATATATGATATCCCCGTGTACGCACCGCCACACCATCTTTGTTTATTTCTTTACTCATATCTCCATGGCTCTTCTGAGTCATTTTATCTGTCATCTATTCTATCCTCCCTGTTTTTTCTCTTTTCAGCTTCTTAATACCATTCACACAGAATAACAGTGACATGACTGTTGCTATAGTCCAGCCTATCGGCCAGGCCAGCCATATTCCTGTGGCGGAACCTATAACTCTTGACAGCACTACCGCCAGCACCACCCTGAGTATCAGATCTGTAAATGTCGATGTCATGAATCTGCCCATCATGCCTGTTCCCCTTAGTATTCCATCCGCTACAAGTTTTGCCGATACTACAAAGTAGAACGGCGCCAGTATCCTGAGATACGTGACTCCCGTGTCAAGGGCAAGTCCTGTCCTGTTCTCCATAAATGGATACATGCCATAACGTCCAAAGGAAAAGTACAAAACCGCAAATGGTATGCATAGTCCCCATATAAGTTTTATTCCAGCTTTAAGTCCCTGTCCTATCCTGTCAATCTTACCCGCGCCAAGATTCTGTGCGGTATAGTTGGATATTCCATTTCCAAGTGTTGTAAATGACGTTATGACGAGATTGTTGAGCTTTACAGCCGCCGCATATCCCGCTATGACAGAGGCTCCAAATCCATTGATGACGCTCTGAATAATTATATTTCCAACTGAGATAAAGCTCTGCTGAAGTATGCTCGGTATGGCTATGACTGCTATCTTGCCCAGCATGCTTCCTGAAAATACACAGACCTTCCCCTCAGTGCGAACTGCCGCCAGACGTCTGAACACAACTATTATCGCAAGTACAGCGCTCACGCCCTGACAGATGAATGTAGCCCACGCAACTCCATTTACCCCCATTTCAAATGTCTTTACAAACAGTATATCAACGGCTATGTTGGACACCGATGAGATGGCAAGAAATATAAACGGCGTTCTCGAATCGCCCAGCGCGGAGAATATTCCTGTCGCTATGTTGTAGAAGAACAAAAATGGCACTCCCAATATGTATATGTTCAGATAAGTAAGCGAATCTCTCATCAGCTCATCCGGGGTGTCAATGAGTGCCAGCAGTCTCTCACCAAGCAGGAATCCAACCAACATGAGAACCGCCACAAGTACCACGCTTGCTATGAGAGTAGTCCAGACCGCAGTCTTCATCTCGCTGTATTTCTTTGCCCCGAACAGCTGTGATACTATGACCGAACAGCCTATATTGCACCCAAATGCAAATGCTATGAAGATTAGCGTTATCTCATAGCTGTTGCCGACCGCCGCCAGAGCATTTTCTCCTATAAACTGCCCCGCCACAAAGCTGTCCGCTATGTTGTAAAGCTGCTGAAATATTACACTTCCAAAAAGTGGAAGGCAGAATCTCCATAACACTGATTCCGGCCTTCCAACTGTCAAATCCTTATTCACTCCTACCCCTTCTTTTCTCTATACTTTATATCAGCTCTCCAATAACTGATATGCTCGCAGATCTAATATCCAATATCAATCCGACTGATGTCCATTCCACCACGGTGTAGTATACTTTCCTTCACATATCGAATACCAACTCACCCAGCTGTCGCCTCTGTTCGTATCATATCTAAGCCACTCTCCCGCCTTACCAGCCTCGGTCCTTGTACCATATTTCTTGGAATCATCAGCATAATATACATACACCTTGCGCGTCTTGAGATCCTTGTATGTAATCTGCTGAACCTTCCCCGTATCAACCACCGCAATTGCCTCAAAGCCCTGTCCTTTTGGATCAAAGGAATTATATATTGACGCTATCAGGCTATGTGTTGAATCATTAGGATTTGGGGCAGACGCATTACTTGACAAATATTGCACACTGAATCCCGATGCATCTCTCTCGGCATCACTACCAAGCGTCCCCTCACTGGCGTCAATCAAAGACGCTTCCACCGCAGTTTCAAAATTTCTTGCATTTGTCATAGCCTTGCTGTCTCGTGATTTCTGAATGTAATTAATAAGCATCGGAGCAAGTGCCCCTGCCAGCACCGCCATAATAGCGATAACAATAATGAGTTCAACCAGCGAAAATCCACCGTTATATTTTTTCATCTTCTATTTCTCCCCACATATTAAAGCCACATATCTATAGAAATTCTCTTCCAGCATATATGCTCTTTTTTTGCCTATATTTTATACTTGTTTATTTTCCATTACAATAGCCAAAAATAACAAACATGTGCAAAAATGGCGGTACACGGAACCTCTCCATGTACCACCATCTGCAATTTTCTATATACATAATATGTATATGTTACATCAGAGAATATCTATATACTCCCCTGACAGCGCCTTGTTCATCGATCTGACAGCACAGAATTTGCCGCACATACTGCACGTGTCGCTGTACTCGTCATCAGGCTTTCTGCTGTCCCTGATCTCCTTTGCGGTCTCAGGATCTATGGCACATGCAAACTGTGCATCCCAGTCGAGGACACGTCTCGCATCCGCCATCTTGTCATCTATATCTCTCGCTCCAGGTATCCCCTTTGCTATATCTGCCGCATGGGCTGCTATCTTGGAGGCTACGATCCCCTGCTTGACATCGTCTACATTTGGCAGGGCAAGATGCTCTGCAGGTGTGACGTAACAGAGGAATGCTGCACCGTTCATGGCTGCGACCGCTCCGCCTATGGCACTTGTGATGTGATCGTATCCCGGTGCTATATCTGTGACAAGAGGTCCAAGTACGTAGAATGGTGCGCCCATACAGAGTGTCTTCTGAACCTCCATGTTGGCTGCAATCTGATTGAGTGGCACATGACCAGGGCCCTCAACCATAACCTGTACATTATGATCCCACGCGCGCTTTGTCAGCTCTCCAAGTCTGACAAGCTCCTCTATCTGACATACATCCGTTGCGTCCGCAAGACATCCCGGACGACATGCATCTCCAAGTGATACTGTCACATCGTATTCCTCGCATATATCAAGGATCTGATCAAAATACTCGTAGAACGGATTCTCGTTACCAGTCATGGTCATCCATGCAAATACAAGACTGCCGCCACGGCTGACTATATTCATCTTTCTCTTATGTTTCTTGATCTGTTCGATCGTCTTTCTTGTTATGCCGCAGTGGAGAGTCACAAAATCAACTCCATCCTCCGCATGAAGACGAACCACATCGATGAAATCCTGTGCAGTAAGAGTTGCGAGATCTCTCTGATAATGAATAACGCTGTCATATACCGGCACAGTTCCTATCATAGCCGGACACTCTGAAGTGAGCTTCTGTCTGAACGGCTGTGTATTGCCGTGGCTTGACAGATCCATGATCGCCTCTGCTCCCATCTCGACAGCACTCATAACCTTCTGCATCTCGATACCATAATCCTTGCAGTCTCTTGACACACCGAGGTTGACATTGATCTTGGTCCTCAGCATGCTTCCAACTCCCTCTGGGTTTAAGCATGTGTGCTTTTTGTTGGCTGGTATCGCTACCTTGCCCTCTCCTACCAGTTTCATCAGCGCCTCAGTGGACATATGCTCTTTCTCGGCAACTTTCTCGATCTCAGGGGTTACTATGCCTTTTCTTGCTGCGTCCATCTGTGTTGTGTAATTTCTCATCTGTTCCTCCAATCTGATCCGGCTTTATAAATCTGTTCCAGATCTAATATTTGTTTCTCTTACACTTTTATAGTGGCGGAAGGTGGTGCCCCCAATCAGCCACTTTAGGAATGTCCCACTCACGTGGATTATTCCTTATGAAAAAGAAAGAAGAGACGAGGGAATGCGTCTCTTCTTTCTTACTTACATCATTATGTATGTATCAAACGTATCCCTACGGCGGCATTATCCGCATCAGGTTGTGGGTCGAAGCGTTCAGCCTCCTCTCAGCCGGTTAACTCGCCAGCTCCCCATTCTTATATCCAATTCTCTGTCAACAAGTATACCGCTGTCAGATCGTAACATCAACATATTTTTCTGTGATGTTACACCGTATGCTGCAACTCATTACTGATCTGCATCTTTTCTAAGGTCATAATAGTGCGGAATGATATCCTCGTAATGTCCATCCGGCATTCTGAAGCCTCCCGGGATAACGCCCAGCGGAGTAAAACCAATCCTTTTATACAGATGGAGTGCATGTACATTTGATGCTACTACGGCATTGAACTGGAGCACTCCAAAACCTTTCTTCTTTGCCACGGAGATACAGTCAAGCACAAGCTTTTCTCCTATGTGCTCACCGCGGATATCGCGCCTCACGGCATAGCTGGCGTTACATATATGTCCGCATCTTCCCACGTTGTTCGGATGAAGTATGTAGAGTCCTACCACCTCACCACTCTCTGCGTTCTCGGCGATACCGGTATATGTCTGCTCTTTGAAAAATGCATCGCCTGATTCCGGTGTCAGGTCTTCCTCCTGTGGAAATGCTACTCCGTCATCAACAACCTGGTTCCAAATTTCTGACGCAGCGACCGCATCTTCTGTCGTGTACTCTCTTATGTTAATATTCATCTGTGCGTCCTCCTATTATGATAAGATTTCACTTATATTCTATTTATTCTTTTATCATTCTGTCTGCCTGCTCACTGTGAACATATAAAGCAATTCAGTGTGATATTACAATTATCTCCTACAAATCCACAGCCTGCCTCACTTCCCTCTTTTTCCAGCTCACAAAGCCATACATATCATTCGCAAAGAATATGACGAAGTTTACAACTACAGGAATATATGCCGGATTCTCAAGTGACGCGAGAACCCACAAAACTATCAGGATCACATCATTTGCTGCATATCCCACCGCATAGTATGACGATCTCAGCATGGTGAGCGCAGCCGCCAGGAAACTTGTGACTATGGATATTGTGCTGAACACTATATTCGGCGTGTCAAGTATCATGAGTATATAGTAGAATACAACCGTTACAAGCACCGTGCTGACAGTGAGCCATATCACATGTCTTCTTGTCAGTTTCTGTATGGCAACCTCACTGCTGTTGCCCTCCGACGGATTCTTGAACCACGTTATGGCGGACCACACCGCCATCGGCATCGTCATCCCGAGGTAGGTTATCATCTCACCCCAGTAGCGGAACCTGAATGATATTATACCGTATAATATGCTGAATACGACCATCAATATCTGCGCCCACACATTTCCTTTTGCCGCAAATATAAGCGATGTCACGCCTATGAGGGCCGCTGCAAGTGTGAGAATGTCCAGATCTGCAGTGAGAAGATTCGATACCAGCACTATAATGAGGGAACACAGCCAGATAAGCCATTCCCGCTTAGTCAGTTCTTTTATTGGATTGTTCATTTTGTCTTTACGCCTTCTTCTCCACTGGGATATCTTTAAACCTTCTAATACTGTGTCTTTTTTCTATGCTATCTCTTACCTCCATAGCTATGTCTGCCTCCGTCTGTCTTCGTAAATATATGTATGTAAACTGTCTATTATCAAAAGTATCATAATTGCTGTATATCTATAACCATACACTCCTCAGATGCCTTAAATCCCACTGATTCATACAGCGGTCTGCCGCTTTCCGTGGCATCAAGGCTTATCTCCGTGGCACCATGTACACGTGCGTCCTCTATAAGCATATTCACAAGCTGCCTGGCGATTCCTCTTCTCCGATAGTGCTCTTCTGTATATACATTCATGAGATGTGCTCTCTTTCCTGATGGGTGAGAAAATGTTGGCATTATTTCAATATAAGACATACTGGCACACGCCACACATCTTCCGTCATCGACAGCTACAACTGTTGTCTGATTCCCCTCAAAAAAATACCTTCTGCTGCTCACCACCAATTCATCATCAAATATGTAATCAGCAGGAAGATCATTGACTATCCTAAGCATGGACAATCTGACATCCATCAGCATACCTATATCATTTGCATCTGTCACTCTATACTCCATAATACCCCCTTATTAATCCTTGACATTTTTATGCCTCCTGTTATAATAACACAAGTCGGACGGTATATTGAATATTAATATACCTTGCAAGGTGTTCTGCAGATGCAGGATTCCCGGATGGAACATGAATCGCGATACAAATATATCAGAATTTTCATGAGCCAGATAAGATACTTTATCTTATCTGGCTCTTTTTTTATGCGGCTAGCAGGTTAATGTGCCCCCGCGATCATGTGCCTTTCCGATTTTCAATGATTTTCAATTATAAACTATTTTTGTTAAGGAGATTTACAAATGGACCTGTTAAGAAACGATCTGAAAAAGCTTTACTTCAAATTCCTCATTCCTTCCCTTGGAAGTGCCATGGTCATGTCCATATACACCCTGACTGATGCCATCGTCATCGGCAAAGGTGTTGGAGCTGATGCCCTGGCCGCTCTGAGCATCACAACGCCACTGCTGTGCATACTTATGTCAACTGGAATTCTCTTTGGCGTAGGTGGCTCGGTACAGATGAGCGTGCACAGAGGAAGTGGCAACACAATGAAATCTAACCTTTACTTCACCGTGTCATTCATAATGATCGCGGCAATCACCGCACTGCTGTGGATACTGTACGGAACATGTATGCCATCACTGCTTAGACTCATGGGAGCAAATGCCACTCTATACCCATATGCCATGTCATACATGCACTATATAAATATGTTCCTGCCGGTTGCAGTATTTTCCAACTTCATCGCTATATTTGTGAGGGCTGACAATGATCCGAACCGCGCCATGGCAGGCGTCCTGCTAGGCGGAGTGTTCAATATCGTGATGGACATCGTACTGATATTCCCGCTGAAGCAGGGAATCGGCGGAGCCGCGCTTGCCTCTGTTGTCGGTATGCTGATCCAGGTACTTGTCGCCTCGTCACATTTCCTCAGCAAAAAGAATGAGCTGCGTTTCATAATGCCACACAGGATCCTGAACAGCATGAAGAATATCGTGACAGCCGGTATCCCGAGTTTCTTCAATGAATTTGCAAATGGATTTATAGTGCTGCTGTTCAACATACAGATATTGAAGTACTGCGGTGAGAATGCCCTGTCCATATACAGCGTCATCTCCAACTGCGTCATCCTGTTCAATTCTCTGTTCACAGGAGTTGGTCAGTCTGTGCAGCCTGTAATCTCGACCAACTATGGAGCAAATAACATAGGCAGAATAAACACCATAAAAAGAATGGCTTACACAACCATCCTGATCATGGGTGCGCTGTTCTCACTTCTTGGAATACTTTTTCCAAGGGTGCTCTGCGGTGTGTTTATAGATATGAATGAAAGCCTTGGCGTCATTGCCGATCTTGGTGTCAGAGCGTACTTCTTTGCATTTGTGCCATTTGGGATCAACCTGATGACCTCCTACTATCTCCAGGCCATACTGAAATCCGGGCAGTCTCTGTGTATATCACTGCTCCGAAACATCATACTCAGCAGCGTGTGTATACTGACGTTCCCAGTTTTGACCGGTGGCAACAGCTTGTGGTTTGCTGCACCTGTGACCGAGGCTGTGACTCTTACTGTCAGTCTGGTATTTCTGGCGCAAGAATCCCCAAGGTAGGGTAGCCATTAAATGTGTATGCAAATTAGGCGATATTAGATATAATGAATGTGTTGACTTTAACAAATAGGGATTAGGGGGTATAAAATGAAAATGCACGAAATGGATTTGATTGAATTCCTTATTAAAGAAGGACACACTGATATTGCAGAAAGTATTAAAGACTACCGAAAAAATACTATTAAAATGTGTGTGAAGGATGTAGAAAATGTAATTGCAAAAGGCACAAGTAAAATCGGTGGCTTTCCCGATCTTCCGCCCGAAATTCCATATCCCACAATGTCGGGCTATTCCTGCAAGCGCGGAGATGACACTGAGCGGTACGAAAAATCAGCAATGCAGCTTGTTGCTCAAATCAATCTTGCGGACATTGCCGACTTGGATATTGAAAACAAGCTTCCGCACATGGGTATTTTATATTTTTTCTGGAGCGGAGAAATCGACTCAATTCACCAGACCAACAAATGGGTTAAAAGCATTGCTGACGCCCCCGAAAATTCGGCTTATCACAAGGTGATCTGGTACAACGGCGACCTGGCAAATTTAAAGAGAACTGAGCCGCCTGTTCCATATTATTCAAAGTATTTTACAGAAGCTTTTGAGGAAAAGGCCGTCGAGTTTGAACTCACCACAGATTATCAGCCACTGGGAGATGTGCTTGACTGTGACCTATTTGACCGTCTTGAAGAAGTTGCTCCAGATTATGATATCGAATATCTTTCGTATGACGGAAACAAATTATTCGGTTATCCTACGGGTGGTAATATACCGGATTTAAACACAAAAACTCATCTGCTGTTTCAATATGGTTACAACGTTGGTTGTCTATGGAATATCTTTTGGATCATTTCAGATGAAGATTTAAAGAACCGCAATTTCGACAAAGCGGTCTTTAGTTTCGATTTGGACTAATAACTATAATTCTAAGTAGGAGCAGAACACTCCTGCTCCTACTTGGTATAAATTCAGTGCTTTATACAGAATTCACAGCCACCGCTCTGTCCAATACAGTCTCTGCAATCAAAATCCACCTCAAACACATCTTCACCCGCGATCAGATATGCTCCAACAAGACTCATCTTCGGCGACATACGTTCTCCGTTCCATGACACGCCTACCTGTGATGCATCCATAAGTCCAAGCAGCTCAGGTACAGCATCCATGCCCATTCCATAATATCCCGGGCCGAATGACGGACTGCAATACTTCTTCTCATATACACAGTTTTTTCTCTCAAGATATCCCTGTATCCACCCTCTTATGACATCCATGCATGCCACCTGAAATGTCTCCATGTAATACTGTTCAAGAACCGACCCTGCACTCTCCAGGTCAACATCCGGCGCATGAAATGCATATAAGTAACCTTTTTCAACACCGGCTGTGTCAATCTGTTCAAGTACATTGCACTCTATCTTTTTATTTCCAAATTCCAAGTATCCCTTGTGGACACATTCCCCCGCAAATGGCTGCAGCAGAACAGACACTTCCATGGGATTCGAAACTGTTGCCAAGGATCCTGTCATGATGCCGTTCACCACCCGGTCAGCCACCTGTCTATGTTCCGCGCGCATATCCTCATCCATATCATTTATGTGAGTGATCTTAAAAAGTCTGTCCATCAACAGACTTTTCATTTTGCGCAGATCCACACGAATGATTTCGTCCTGTCTGCGCAGATGTGCAATAACTTTATCGTACATCTCCGGACTGTGGACCACCAGACACGAGCTGCAGTCCTTTATCCGCTGTCCCCGCCCTGTTATGATATATTCCGGGGATCCTATACAGTTGTCATCGAGGTATAAAGGGCAATAACAGAACAGACAGTTAAAAGCAGCTTTATCCTGCACCTCATGACATGGGAAAAATTCACATTCTCTGTTCTGGAAAAACCTATAACTGTTACTTCTCATAAATTATTTGGCCCTGTTCTTTGATGCTCCCATGAACATGACAAATGGAACAATGATCCCAACTATCATCATGGCAACTCCAATAACCTTGCTGTCTCCTGCTACAAGTGATACTATTCCGCTCACAATTGCAAATATGAGCAGGAATGCTGCCCACACAACTATCGCAGATGCCTTTGCCACCTTGTTGCTTCCAGCTATTCCAAATATTCCGCCTATGACCGCTGCAAGTGACACGATTCCAACCACAACGCCACACGCGATAGCCTTAGATGATGGATCATCCGCAAGCACAAGCTTTGCCACATCATAATATCCTGCATTTACAAGTCCCCATATGAGCATGATGACAGCTGACACCGTAACCATACCCTTTCCTGGTAATTTCTCCATACACATACTCCTTCTACTTTCTGCTCCATACATAGCAAAACGCCTGAGTTCTGGCTGCGAATTTCTCAGTCTTTAGCAGCTCCCTCACTTCAGACTTGGTGTACCAGCCGGGGGTGATCTCCTCCAAAGTTGATGTGCTCGGCTTAAACTCGCCTCTCGCCTTGCCCACCACACACATATTTGTCTCGTTTGAAAATCCGACAGCGCTGTAGCTTGTACCTATTGTATCTGTGATCTCGTACAGCTCAAGTCCCGTCTCCTCCATGAGTTCACGCTTTGCGCTGACCTCTGGTGTCTCTCCCGGATCTATCAGTCCTGCAGGGAAATTGTATACCCACTCGCCAGGAGCCAGTCTGTATTCTCTGTCTATCAGGATCTTCTCATCATTCTCATCTGTAGCTATGATGACAACTGCATCCGCAGCCTTGCCGTGAAGTCCCTCAAAATCTGTGATATCGCCATTTCTGCTTATCATCTCATAATTTTTCAGTATGCCATCTACGGTCTCATACTTCACATCATACCTTGTGATGAACTTGCCCTGTTCCTTCTTCTCAATTCCTACAAACTTCATATTTTTCTCCACTAATTCCGTTCACTAATTCGCAGATTTGATTTCTGTCAGAAACTATTATTTGCAAAGCTCTGCAACAACCTGATTGATAACCTTGCCGTCAGCCTTGCCCTTGAGCTCTGCCATTACTGTCTTCATGATCTGTCCCTTGTTCTTGGTTGCGATCACATCAGCAAACTTTGTGGTGAGTATCTCTCTGACCTCATCCTCTGACAAAAGCTTTGGCGCATACTCGTTGAACACATCATATCTTGCCTTGTACTGCTCAAGCAGATCTGTTCTGTCTGCAGGACATGTGTCGATCTGCTCCTTCACAGACTTGATCTCCTTGAGGATAACGCTGTCAACTATATCCTCTGGTATATTGTCTCTGCAGCCGTTGTCTATACCAACTTTTTTAACTGCCGATACGAGAGATGATATGCTGTCCTTTCTCTCCTTATCTCTTGCCTTCATTGCTGCTATCATGTCCTTCTGTAAAACTTCGAGTGTCATTTTTTATTCCTTCTTTCTTATAATTGTTACCTTAATTTTGACATCTTGTATTTATTATAATATTATTTGGCGGTTTATTATGTAGGAATTCAGCTTGCAGGATGATATCATCATACACACCTGTCTTACAAATTTCTACCAACTGCCAGTTTAATATATACATCTGTATCTTATCAAACTTTAAGTATCTCACTGAGATTCTTCTGTATTCCGGCTGCGACCTCCGGCTTATTCATGGAGTACACATGTATATGCTTTACTCCATTTGCCATGAGATCGATGATCTGGTCTGTTGCATACGCGATTCCAGCCTGTCTCATGGCCGCCTCTGTATCGCCAAATGCATCCACTATACTCTTGAATCTCTCAGGCACATTACAGCCTGAAAGCTTCACCGCATTCCCCACCTGGACACGCTTTGTGATCGGCATGATTCCCGGTATGATCGGGACGTTTATTCCAGCCTCCCTGACTCTGTACATAAAATTAAAGAAAATGTTGTTATCAAAGAACATCTGTGTAGTCAGGTAATCGCATCCAGCATCGACCTTCTTCTTAAGCCCGGCTATGTCATCGTGCTTATTTGCAGAATCCGGATGTACCTCAGGATAGCAGGCACCGCCCACACAGAAGTCCCCCGACTCCTTGATGAGCTCCACCAGCTCGGATGCATGCGAAAACTCAGTAAACACCTGTCCATCATAGTTCTTCGGTATATCTCCGCGAAGGGCAAGTATGTTCTCTATCCCGGCGCTCTTCATCTCCACAAGCGCATTCTTTATCCCGTCTCTGCTGGCACACACGCATGTGAGATGTGCTATAGTCGGAACATCGTACTTCTCCTGTATCTCCCGCGCAAGCTGTATGGTGTGACCCTTTGTACTTCCGCCAGCGCCGTAGGTTACACTCATATAGTCAGGCTTTAGCGCCGCTATGCCAAGTGCGGCAGCCTCAACATCCGCAAAGTCGGTGTCTTTCTTTGGTGGGAACACCTCAAATGAGAGTGTCGCCTTATCCTGTGTGATCAAATCTCTTATCTTCATGTACTACCTCTGTATATTTGTCTATTCCTGTTTATTTCAATCTGGACTCATTTATATCCGGACTCATTTGTATCCGGTTCCGATAAATAATTTTGCTTTTTTGCTTACAGCTCTTCAAGCAGCGCCGGTATTTCCATAAGTGTTTTCACCTCATAGTCCGGATGTATATCCGCCGCCTGCTGACCATCAGGGTTGAACCATATCGTCCTTATCCCGGCATTTATTCCGCCCTGTATATCTGATGTCAGACTGTCTCCTATGATCACAGTCTCATCTGCCTTTATCTCTGGTCTCCTGCCAAAACAATAGTTAAAGAATTCTCTGGACGGTTTCTCTGCTCCGGCATCCTCAGATATGAATATATCCTCAAAATACTTGCCTATACCGCTGTCCGCAAGTCGTCCGCTCTGTACATTTGAGCCGCCATTTGACACAATGTACATTCTGTAGCTTCCGTGCAAGGTTTCAAGCAGCTTTATCGTATCAGGGAATACAAATCCCTTCTGGCTGAGCTGATCCTCATAGTAGGCTGTCGCCTCTGCAGCAGAGTAGTCAACTCCCAGTTCTGCAAATAGTATCTCGTATCTGCTTTCCTTCACCTGCTGCCTTGTGAGCAGCCCCTGTTCAAGCAGCTTCCATCTCGATTTGTTGATCTCGCTGTATCTGGATATGACCTTTTCTGTAGGCTCCACTCCTATATGCCTGAGCATATTGGAGAGCGCTCTGCTCTCGCTGCGCTTGAAGTCCAGCAGTGTCTCATCCAGATCAAACAATATGTTCTGTACCATATAACTTCCTTATATCTTTCTTTTATCTTTCTTTTATCTTTCTTTTATCTTTCTTATATCTTTCTTTTCAAATTCATATGCTGACTTATCAGTGTTTGTCGTTATGATTCTGCATTTTATACATTACTCTTATGCGCAGCTGCCGGATTTTTCCAGCACACACATTCTTAAATATTATATTCCACTCACCTGATAATAGCAATAGAGCCGGTTACAAATCTTCTGCTGTGACCGCCCTCTCTTCGGCAATCCTGCACAATCCGCAACCGGCTCTGTTCCGTCTATTTTATTAAGTTTAGTTGTATTTTCATTTACTTCATGCCCTTGCTGAGTCCGCTCATTGCATACTCTGACAACTGTTTTCTGTAGAGAAGTGAACTGATCAAATACTCTATAACACCACCCAAAAGGATGGCCGCATATCCAAGGACAGCAAGCTTTACAAGCCCAAGACTTACAACCTCTGATATATGATGGTGACACAGCCAGGCACTGACTATTGACATGCAGGTCATTATCACCAGCATAAGCACAATAAAGCTTGCCACAAAATATTTGTAGCATACACCACAAAATATCATAGCTCCGAACAATATACATATGATCATAAACAATGTATCCTGATAATTTTCTGTATTCTCCGGGTACATCCTGATAAGTATATATTTCTCCGCAACAAGTATTGTGAACAGCACAAGATACACAACTGTGCTGACGATCACGGGCATTCCCACCTCCAGTTTTCTCTTCATCGCGCTTGACTGCACATAATCCGATGCATTCATGTATATTATCATCTGATAGGCAAACATTCCAGTAAGCATAAAGTAGAAACCACCCAGCATATTCGTTCCATGTGATGACAGTTCGACCGCAAACCCTATTGCAGTGAACAAAATAAGCATCATCACATTTGTCTTTAATTTATATCCATATCTGAGAAGTTTAAAACCAAGTATCAAATCTTTCATTCCTTAATCCTCCTTGTCTAGTATATCATTCCTCCCGCCGGCAGGCGGGGCGGATAGTCTAAACTGTTTCCAGCCTTGAACAACAATCTGTTAATTCATATCCAGATAAGACGCCTCAACCTTGCGGTACATATGTCTGCGCGTCACATATATTCCAACCGGCAGCAATACCGCCAGTGCTGCAACTATGAGCCATGTAAACTTCTGCAATCCCGAAGATATCGTTATATATATAACCGCAGCTCCCGATGCTCCTGATGACAGCATGGACAGCATACTCATGACCTGAACATTCTGGACATATCTGGTAATGTTCAGCGCCCACACGGAAATATCTGCTGTGAGCAGTATCGACAGGCAAAGCAGCCTTACCGGGTTACCCACCATAATTCCATATGGCACGGCCACTATCATCATGCATATCGCGATCCTCACCGGTCGGACAAGCAGATCCGCCGTAAGCGCATTCCGCAACATGGCTTTCCCCTTTGTTGACGTCTTCAGATAATCCATCCCAAGGCAGCCCTTAGCACATATTGCGCCGAACCCCCAATAATCAGCCATAACCTCAATCGCAGTCATGAGCGCCGCGCCCACACCGAGCATGACCGCTGTTACATAATATTTTCTCACTCCTATATCGATCAATGCCAGTATCACCCCCAGTATGATCGGTATCAACACATTACACACTAGCCGGTATTTTCCATTCGTAATGGCTCTGTAATCCTTTATCATCCTCATAATTACGCTCCTATAAATACGTGAAACACTCTAAGCTGTTTTTACTTTAATACCATTTTTGTATTATTCTTCATGACCGCAACACTTATCTGAAACAGCGATGGTATCTCCTTGCTCACATTCATTCCGGCAAGCCTGTCCAGATTCTCTGCAAGACAGATTCCCTCAAAACCATATGGATTCTTAGTCATGGTATAAAGGATCTTTGATGCCGTCTCCGCATCCTGGGCATCTCCCTTTATCAGTATGTATTTCTCCTTCAGATCCTCCACAAATCCGCACTCGACCACATTTCCATGTTCCATGATGATCGCATAATCAGTGATGCTCTCCATATCGGATATATTGTGGGTCGAGAACAGTACACTCTTCTCCCCCGCTCCGTCGCTTATATAATCGCCGATCATCTGGCACAGCTTGTCTCGCATAAGCGGATCAAGAGGCGATGCCGGCTCATCGAGCAGCAGCAGGTCAGTATCCCTCGCCATAACCCCGGCAAGCATCAGCTTAGTTCTGGTTCCATCAGAGAGTGCTGAACACTTTTTCTTCAGAGCAACACCGTCCGGGGAATCAGGAAATATCGCAAGTTCTCGGCAATATCTTTCGAACTCGTCCCTGTCAAAATTGTCAAAGAGCAGACTGCTTATCTCCTCCACATCAGCTACAGTCCACTGTGGAAGGTAATATCTGCCTGTTCCCGTATAGCCTATCCTGTTCTTTACATCCGCCCTTCTCTCCTTCTCCTCCGATGAATACTTGTCAAAGAAAGTCAGCTCACCTTTGTAATCAAGCCTTATTCCTGAAAGCATATTGAGAAGTGTCGTCTTTCCCGCTCCATTTTCACCGATGAGTGCTGTCGCAAATCCCTTCGGCACCCTCAAATCAGGTATATCCAGTGTAAATGTCTTAAACTTTTTGGAAATATTCTCCCCTTTTACAGCGCAGTCATAATTCATCATCCAATCCTCCATTAAACCTTAAACTCTCTTCATGTCTTTCTTTTACCCTATTTACTGTCCGCTTTGTTTTCTGTACGCTTTGTTCTCTGCCTGCTTTGTTCTCTGTCTGTTTTGTTCCCTGCCTGTCAGATTGTCAATCCTGTACCATAAGCAAGGCATCAAGCATATTCTTTAGTTCATCGTCCGACAAACCCGCAATACGTGCCGCAGCTATGGCCTCCGTCAAAGATGCCTCGACCTTTCGAAGATGCTGCTCTATCAGCATCTCACTGTCCTGTGCATTCACATAAAAGCCCTTGCCCTGTTCAGCCGTGACCAGCCCTTCCTGTTCTAACAGCTCATATGCTTTCATGGTTGTGATAACACTTATCTTCAGATCCCGCGCCAGTCCTCTGATAGACGGCAGATACTCACCCTGGGCATACTTGCCGGCCAGGATATCCGACTTGAAACTGTCCGCTATCTGCTGATATATAGGCACTCCTGAATTCTGAGAAAGTCTCATATACATACCTCCCTCAACTGTTTATGTGTTATATATACACTATGTACAGGCATATGTCAACTGTTATTTTGTCTTGCGACATAGAACTATATATTTCCTCATTATCCCCACAAAAAAATCCCCCGCCACGATGCTGAGCCACCAAACGAAGTTACTCAGTATATCCACTTTCACAAAAATCCCCGCCGGCACTGATCTGTTCAGTACCGACGGGGATCTATCCGTCATATTATTCTATTGTTCAAGCGGACATGTTATCTGGAACATCTCCTCGCATACCTTGTGGACAAGCCTGGCGGTCTCCGTGTCTGCCAGCTTGTAGTATACCTCCTTGCCCTCTCTTCGGCTCACGATAAGCCCACTGCTTTTGAGCTGTTTCAGGTGATGTGATACAGCCGGATCACTCATCTCCATGGCGACGGCTATATTGCTCACACATTCCTCCAAATGGCACAACATCCAGAGTATCCTGAGTCTGCTACCGTCGCTGAGCTGCTTGAATATATCTGCCATACCACTGCAGTCATCTGCAGACGGCATGCAATTTATGACTTTATCCTCATTGTCGCAGTGACAATGAGGCAGATGTATTTCTCCCATGTATATTCCTCATCTTTCATTATAAAATCCAAAATCTGCTGTTTTCCTCTCAGGTATTCATCATATCTATTCCGTATCACTCTTTGAAACTGAGTGCTCTTGTTGCGTTTAACACCGCAAGGATCATAACTCCAACATCAGCAAATATCGCCCACCACATGTTGACAAATCCAACCGCTCCAAGTGCAAGGCACGCAAACTTGATCACAAGTGCAAACACGATATTCTGGTGTACTATCCTGAGTGTCTTCTTGGATATCTTCATGGCTGTGGCTATCTTTGCCGGATCGTCATCCATGAGGACTATATCAGCAGCCTCGATGGCTGCATCCGAACCAAGGGCTCCCATGGCGATTCCTATATCTGCTCTTGAAAGCACGGGGGCGTCATTTATTCCATCACCCACAAATGCAAGCTTTTCTTTTTCACCCTTGGCTGCTATGAGCTTCTCGACCTCGTCAACCTTGTCACCTGGAAGAAGTTCACTTCTGACCTCATCCACGCCAAGTTCTCTTCCCACTGCGTCAGCAACCTTCCTGGCATCTCCTGTAAGCATGACAACCTTCTCCACGCCTGCTGCCTTGAGGCCACTTATAGCCTCCTTTGCATTTGGCTTTACAACATCAGATATCAGTATGTAGCCGGCATATTTTCCATCTACTGCCACGTGTATCTCTGTTCCAACTGACGCAGGAACCGCTGCCTCTATGTTCATCTTCTTCATGAGTTTGACATTTCCCGCTGCAACCTCATGTCCATCCACAACTGCTGACACACCGTGTCCGCTAATCTCCCTGGCATCCGTTACTCTGTTGTTGTCGATTTCCCTGCCGTATGCCTCTTTCAGACTCTTGCTGATAGGATGGCTGGAATAGCTCTCGACAAATGCTGCCTTCTCAAGCAGATCAGCCTCAGTCATACCGGAAACCGGATGTATCTCTGTAACCTGGAACACTCCCTTTGTCAGTGTTCCTGTCTTGTCACACACAACGTATTTCGTATATGAAAGCGCCTCAAGGTAGTTAGAACCTTTGACCAAAATACCCTTTGCCGATGCTCCTCCGATCCCTCCGAAGAAACTCAGCGGGATGGATATTACCAGTGCACATGGGCAGCTGATAACAAGTGTTGTAAGGGCTCTAATGATCCACTTGGACCATGCAGCAGGGTTACCCATGATCATGTTTACCAACGGCGGAAGAACTGCAAGTGCAAGCGCCGCGATACATACAGCCGGTGTGTAATACTTTGCAAATCTTGTGATGAAGTTCTCTGATCTGGACTTCTTCATGCTTGAGTTCTCGACGAGATCAAGTATCTTGGATACGGTTGACTCTCCAAACTCCTTGGTTGTCTCGATCTTTATAAGTCCGTTGAGGTTGACGCATCCACTGATGATCTCATCACCCACATGAACCTCTCTAGGGACACTCTCTCCTGTGAGAGCACTTGTGTTGAGTGAGGATGAACCCTCAACTACCTTTCCGTCGATAGGCACCTTCTCGCCCGGCTGTACGACTATGACAGTCCCAATCTGAACGTCATCGGGATCAACCTGTTCCAGCTTGCCATCCTTCTCTATGTTCGCATAGTCAGGGCGGATATCCATAAGTGCTGTGATGTTCTTTCTGCTCTTTCCCACCGCGTAGCTCTGGAACAGCTCACCAACCTGGTAGAACAGCATAACCGCCGATGCCTCCTTGTACTCACCGAGCACCATGGCGCCAACCGTAGCTATAGCCATAAGGAAATTCTCGTCAAATACTTCTCCGTGTATTATTCCGAGAAAAGCCTTCTTAAGTATATCGTAGCCGATGATGAGATACGGGATCAGGTAAGCCACGATCTCTATGCATCGCCACATAACTGACGGATTCTCAAGATTCACCATCCCGGTCTTGTCAAGCACTATGAATGTGACAGCCATGGCAACGAGAAGAACCGCCGATACTATGATCCTTATAAGGACCTTTTTCTGTTTCTTTGTCATAACATCCTCCTGTCTTATATAATTCCGATCATCTGTAAACCACTAACAGTTCCCATCACATACGAGACATGCTGCAACTAAATTGTTCCCATATATGAGACAAAGCAGGGATCGGAATGCTGATACATTTCAAAACCTGCTTTACAATAGCCTGACACATGACGAATTGTAATTACATAAATATCTCACAGTCAGGCTCTACCTTCTTACATGCCTTAAGAACATTCTTCATAACCTCTGCCTCGTCTGCTCCATCCTCAAACTCAACGCTCATCTTCTGCGCCATGAATGCCACGGCCGCATCTTTAACGCCTGCAACCTTCTTTGTTGCATCCTCCATCTTTGCTGCGCAGTTTGCACAATCAACTTCGATCTTGTACTTCTTCATAATAGTAATCTCCTTATCATCATATTTTCTTATTCATTTTTGAAAGTTAATAAGCTATCGTTTTCATCTAACTCTTCCACCAGGATTTCATCATCCTCGTTGAATCTATGAACATTTAAACATATATTTAATTATATGTCAACAGGCAAATTAAATTTTTTTTTGCAAAAGTGTTTATATGAACATCTGTGCATATTAAAAAAACTGTGTATACATATATTCACGGGACACACAGAACGTGTCTCATCATATGCCATATACACAGGTTTTTATTACGGATATGTCCAAATACACTTCCGATTCTGTTTCATATTCTGTTTCGGATGCTGTCCAGCGTCCCACGCTATCCCGAACGCTATTTCAAATCCTCCACAAGCTCATAAAGAGCTGTAGCTGAGTTGAAGTTGTCTGGTATGATCTCATCACTAGGAATTACAACGCCGTACTTATCTGCTATCTCTGATATGATAGAGATGATGTCAAGCGACTCAAGTATTCCGTCGTCAACCAAAGCCTCCTCATTTTCAAAATCTACATTTGGCTTAATCTTTCTGAGCATTTCAATAAATTCTTTCATGATATAGTTCTCCTTTGTACACTTTTTATTCTCTGTATTACTTTACTCCTTCATCAGGCTTATCGTTATTGTTATCTATTCTGTATTTACACATTCTGCTCCGCAAGCTTTCTCACTTCCTTTCGCAGCACCGAACCCTTGAATGTCTTTGGAATATTATCGACATAGATATACTTACGAGGCAGTTTATAGCTCTCCAGCCTGTCTGTGAGAAATCGCTCAAACTCAGCCTCATCGTATCCGTCCTTCTGTATAACCAGTATGACCGGCAATTCTCCGGTGATCGGATCTGATATGGATGTAAATGCCACATCGTCTATATATTCATACCCAAGCGCAAGATTCTCTATCTCTGCAGGCGATATTTTACTTCCACCATAGTTTATTACATCATCCGCTCTTCCAACAAGTATGCAGTCACCATCCTCGTCAAGATATGCGAGATCCTTTGTCCTCACATATCCACCCACAAGCGTCTCTGCTGTGAGATCAGGATCGTTGTAATACCCTTCCATGACTATTGAACCGCCCCATGAGAGAAGCGCCGGAGCTTCCGGGCTGCCGTTTTCTACTACATTTCCAGCGTCGTCTGTGAATCTGACAATAGAATTCACCGTAGGTCTTCCTATACAGCCGGTCTTGTTGCCATTGCCGCTGAACTCAAGTATGCAGGCGCATCCTGCCTCAGATGAACCGTAAAAATTATAAAGCCTCGTGTCCGGAAGCAGTCTGAGCAGTTTCTCCTTGTCCGCCTCCGCAAGCGGTGCCGAGCCGATCTGTATATAGTCAAGCTGGTCCGCATAATCAGCAATCCTTTCATCAGACAAATGAAATATCATCCCCAGTGATGCCGGTGATATGGCCATGGATGTCGCACCATACTTCTCCACAAGCTTCCACAAAGTTCCAATGAATACCATTCCATCCATCAGACAAACTGTACCTCCGTTCACCATGTCAGACTGATATCTCCTTATTCCGAATGAATGGTTGAGCGGCATAGGGATGATCTCCACATTGCCTTTCTTCATGGATGTTCCCTCTATTACATTTCCTGCTATTCCTACCTCTCCGCGGTGAAGCATGACAACTCCCTTTGACGAACCTGTTGTTCCGGTTGTGAAAAGGAGCATGGATCTGTCATTTTCCCCCGGCAGTTCAAGATCTGCCTCATCTGCATCCTTTGCCCTGGCTATTATATCCTTTATCTTTATGCTGCTTATTCCGTCTGCCTCTTTATCAGATATCAGGCATTCCGAGTCCACCCTCTCACCTATCTCCAGAACTCTCTCAGCGGATGTTGATTTCTCCACCGGGATCACAAGCGCCTGCATATACTGCAGCGCCGAAAACACTATGAGATAATCTATATTCTGCGTGCACCTGAGCATAACGTGGTCACCTTTGCGTATCCCCATACCCATGAGAACTCCCGCAGTCTTTCTTATGCTGCTCCAGTATTCCTTATATGTGACGCTCTTTCTCAGTTCACATACCGCCATCGTATCCGGCTGAGTCTGTGCATATTTCTGAATGTAATGCAAAATCGTATCCATACCCTTGTACCTCTATTATCTTACTTTTCCTTCTCCTGATACTTAGTCCACTCGTTCAAAAGTTCTTCTTCCTCAGAAGACCATTCGCTCTCCGCATCTGTCCAGCTCTGCTTCTGCTCCTCATTTAACTCTGCACTTAGATCATAATTATCCTTTATGTATTTCGCCAGATAACTGGTGACCTTCTTCGCACCTGATATATTTGTATGGCGCTTATTGTAGAAATCAGTTGAATAATCAAGCTCCATATCTTCTATATACAGGTTCAGGTCAAGGTAATCGTAGCCCTTACCCTCAAGATATGAATCAAGCTCAAGCTGTATGGCGCCCTGCTTTGTCGTGAGAGCATATGGAGTTGAGAGAAACAGCACCCTGATTCCAAGCTCGTCCGCCTTTTTCTGTATATCATCTATATAGCCGAGAGCCTCATCCGACATATACTTCTCATCGGATGCCTTGAGGACCGGCTTCTTCAGCGGCGTGATCTTGGAGACCTGTCTGGCGAACTTATATTCATCAGCAGCTGTGTTCATACGGTCTATTATGAGCTCACTGTCGTACTGCACCAGATTGTCATGATACATGAGTATCGGAAACATGAGTTTTATCTTCTGAACCTCATCCTCCTGATAATATTTCTGGATCATCTCGTATTTGGTGAAGGACGGATTCATGCCTGTCACCAGTACCTCAAGATTGTAATTGAGATTGTCTTTATTTATCTGGTCTATATTTCCCCTGAACACAGCACTTCTAAGCTCCACAACAAACAGGTCTACATTCTGGCTCTTCACCGCCTCCTCCATGATATACGGTGCAAGACGTATATCCTGACCGGCGGACGCTATGAGTGCTGATGTAAAGTTCTGCTCTGAAAAAGCCTGCACCGGTATCCAGTATCTGTACATAGCACTCGAACCGATCATCACTGTATCTATGGTGTTGTCTGCCTCCGCATAATAATCAGCCCACACGTCAGAGTCGCCGTCCATCGGTCTTGCAAGCTGTCCAGCCTTACTCAGCACGAAAAAGAGGAAAGCCATGAGTGACAATATTGAAATAAAATGTTTAACTGAATTCACCATATATTTTGTCGTATCCTCCTTATATCCTCACATATATCAGAACTGTTCATAGATAAATGCTGCCGTAGCTCCTGAGCCATACACTCCAAACATGGCAACACACGCTATCGCAATGCCCACAACCAGCCATCTGAACAACCAGTTCTGTCTCATAAGCCAGTCTCTGATGTCCTCCTGACATCCGCTGCGCTCTCTTATCTCCTGGGCAACAGACACTAACAGCAACACCAGACAGCCTATAAGTATAACTCTCCACTCGCCCTCAGCCAGCGAGAAATCATTTACTATATCATATATTCTGCTTCTGTGCAGAACTATGGACTTAATCATGTATACTGAGCTTCCTATTCCCTGTCCCATAAAGATGAGTCGTCCTATGACACATAGAAGGAATGTCCTGAGCATCCTGAATATCTGCCAACTGATACACTCCGTGTTGATCCTAAGCTTACCAGTCAGATCGGCAAGCGGCTGTTCAAACAATGTGGACATACATATTAGTATTCCATGATACAGTCCCCACGCTATATAATTCCATTTTGCTCCATGCCATGCACCGGTGAGCACCCACACACACAGTATAGGAATACCTGCCGCGAACACTTTTCCCATCACATTACCCAGATGATCCCTTATCTTTACATTTAGCTTCAGGAAAAGCTTGGATGTCGATACCGGATAGAATACATACTCTCTGAAAAATGCTCCGAGAGATATGTGCCATCTTCTCCAGAAATCAGGAAGAGTCTGTGAAAAATACGGTCTTTTAAAGTTTTCACCAAGTACTATGCCAAAGCACTCCGATGCCCCCCTGACAATATCCATACATCCTGAGAAATCACAGTATATCTGAACTGAATATGCGATTCCCACCAAGAGGAACACTCCTCCCTGATATGAGAAGCAGTCTCCGAACACAACATTTGTAAATGCTGCTATCCTGTCGGCAATAACCATCTTCTTGGCAAATCCCCAAATCATCAGCCATACACCACGCATGATGTTATCCATGCTGAAATGATGAGGTTCCCAGAGCTGATGTGCAACCTCCTCATATCTTGCTATAGGTCCCTGTGTGACATGTGGGAAATACAACACATATGACAGATATCTGATGAAATTCTTCTGTGCTACTATATGTCCGTTATACAGATCCACCAGATAAGATACCATCATGAATGTGTAGAATGATATACCCATAGGTGCAATAATCTCCCAGTCCGGTATGCTCTGCAGACCATCATACGGAATAAACCTCTTGATATTGGTTATGATAAAACCCATGGCTTTGAACACCACCAGTATACCTATGACAACGACCAGCGCCATCACAAGGAATTTCTTCCTCTTCGTCTTCTCGACTGCTTTTATCTTTCTTGCTGTACGCCTGTCCGTTCCCTCAGCCAGCTTCTCCTGTTCATCCAGACTCTTCTGGAGCCTGAGAGAAAACAGATATACCACAATCGCTGTCACGCTCACAAGCATAAGGTATTCTATCCCCGCGTAACCATAGAATATAAGGCTGGCAATAAGGAGCACAACCCACTGTATCTTCTTCGGAACGATATAATACACAAGCACTGTGCACAGCAAAAAAACTATAAATATATATGAAATTACTGACATATTTCTTCCCCTGTATGTATCCTGCGATCTGTTTCTCTATACTGTGCTGAACGCTGGCCAATACTTTAGCAGCAATGCACATACAATTGACATTATTACTATAATCAGCACTGTAATCTTCCACCCCTCTTTAAACATATACTTCGGCGACAATCCATATCCAACCGGTATGGCTCTGATAGATGTCGGCAGCATATATGACAGATTGACGCCCACCGACGCCACATACACATAAGGTATCGGATTCAGGCCACATCCCTGTGTGATGGATATTACAAGCGGCATGGCGACCGCTGCTGTAGCTGTATTCGATGTCACATCCGACATCAGCAGAGTGACTGTCAGTATGATAAATACCGTGACAAATCCGCCCTTCATATCAAGCTTTGATATACACTCACCCAATGCCTCTGCAGCTCCTGATTTGTTGATGAGCGTTCCGGCGGCAAGGCCACCGGCAAATATGTACATAAGCCCCCATATGATCTTGCCCTGCACATTCTCCCAAACCATGATTCTCTCGCCTTTTTTATTGGTGAGCAGAAATGACACTATAGCACATATTATAAATACATAGGCTGGCTTAAGTCCTGGAAGAATTCTCTGATAGAGTTGTCTCGCAAATGCCAGAACCGTCGCAAGGACAAACAGTATAAGAGCTGCTTTCTCCTCATAGCTCATAGGTTCAAGCTCCTTGTATCTGGCGACAAAATACTCCTTTGATCCACCAAGCATCTCCGTGCGCTTAACATCCCTTATCGTGAATAGTATATTGATAAGAATAAGTACGATCATGATGGGAAGGAACCTGACAACCCATGACGAGTACATGTATTCTTTGCCTGTAATCTTCTGTATGTAATCAACTGTTACAAGATTCATAGCTCCACCGAGCGGAGATGCCAGACCACCAAGTCCAGTTGCATATGCTATTGTCAGAAGTATCTTAGACGCCGTCTTGTTGTTCTTGATATCATCCATTCCTATATACTTCAGCATGGCAACCGCTATAGGAGTGATGGTGGCACATACCACTGCATTCGGCAGGACCGCAGATAACACCGCTGCCAGCATAAACCAGAATACAAGCTGGGTGCGCAGGCTGCTGCCTATGAGTCTGAGAAACGTGATGGCAATCCTCTTGTCCAGACCCGTATTCTCCCACATAACACTTATAATAGATGCTCCAAGAAGAAGCAGAATTGTCTCATCCGCATAATTGGATATGACCGACGACATATCCGTCATCTGAAATATTGCATTCAGTGCTATCGGAAGGAATGCCGTGACCGCATAGTCTACAGGTCCTGTAACCCACCAATATGCCATCCATATAATAGTTCCAACTGCAGCCCTTGTTTCGAATTCCGTGAACACGCTATGCGGCAGACAAACACATAAAAGTGCAAATAAAAACGGTCCAATTACCAGATGAATTATTCTCTTTCGTGATTTCATAGCATTCTCCTTAAATAATAAAACCTTAATTCACGATTATAGTTATCGAAAATTAAGGTTTCATTAAAAATTATTAAGATATATTACATTGAAATTCTATCCATTATCTACAGGTATTATAAAAGTAAATTTGCTGCCTTTACCTACCTCACTATCCACCTGAACAGTTCCTCCATAATACTTTGCTATTTTCATAACCTGCGATAAACCCAGGCCAAATCCCTCTGTATTTCTTACAGTGTCCGCTCTGTAAAAGCTCTCAAAAATTCTGTTTTTCTGTTCTTTACTTATACCTCTTCCCTCATCTCTGACAGATATATAACAGGTATCTGAATCAGAGCCACAGGTCACTTCCACAACGCCTCCCTCATTGCTATACTTTATTGCGTTTGACACCAGATTGCTAACCACGATAACAATAAGATTCATGTTAACTTTGACAACCGTCGGAACAAGATCATAGCTAAATTGAATATTCTTCTTACATATGTATTCCGCGTCATCACAAACAGACTCAACAACATCTAATAAATCAACATCCTCGACACTTAAGTTAATGTTATTTTTTTCCAATATAGACATTTGTAGGAGTTGCTCTATAAGTCCTTTCATTCTGGTTGTCTGACGTTCAAATACTGCTATGCTCTCCAACATCTCATAATCATTGTTCTTCTCTGCAATCTCTCTGGAAAGCTGGCACTGGGCATGCATAACTGCCACAGGGGTTCTCAGTTCATGGGATACATTTGCATTGAATTCTTCCTGACGCTCAAATTCCCTCTGAACCCGGTCATACAGATTATTATTTGACTCCGTTATCATATCGAGCTCCAGAAACGGTCCATCATATCTGAGTTTCTCTGTAAAATCCAGATTCTGACCGCTTCTGTTAATAGCCACATTGAGTTCCTTCATCGGCACAGCAACCAGCCTTCTGAGTCCAATTGCAAATACAATGAAGAATAAGGCCACTACACCTATTACCGTATAAGTTCTATACCACAATACTTTGTAATTCGCCTTTATATCCTTTACCGACACCATTGCGCAGATTACAAAATTGTCATTTTCTAATGTTTTCAGACCAACCTTGGCTTTTCTCGTCAATATATAATATTTTGTTCCATTAAAACCACTTACATCAAGATCTGATTGATATGGAAACTTCCCACTACATCCATCTGGCATCTCCCCATCTATGAAGTACCCTTCTGGTGACTGCAGGAACACATATATTTTCTCATCGTTTTCAAGTTCCTCATCACGATCATAATACTCTGTTCCAATAGATGGTGTTTTCGATTGATCATAATATAAAAAACGTCTGACCTGCCGTGTTTCCTGTGAAAGTTTCTCATACGCCTGCAATTCCATATCATCTTTCACTATGCTGTTCTGTATAAATAGCAGACAGGCAATACCAACAGTCATAATAAGTCCACACATTATAATCGTATATGTTACCAGTGATTTTTTCTTTTTTAACATTCCAGTTTATACCCAACCCCTCTTATCGTCTGTATAAGTTTATCATCATATTTGTCGTCGATTTTTCTTCTGAGATATCTGATATACACGTCAACCACATTGGAATTCACATCATCGTCAATATTCCAGATATTCGCCCTTATCTGTTCACGTGTAACAACTATATTCCGGTTACGTGCCAAATATTCAAGTATGGCATATTCTTTTACCGTGAGATCTATGTCCTGACCATCCCGCACAGCCTTATGATTATTCATATCCACAACCAGAGAGCCGCACGTAATTACATTCTCATTAACCACCCCCTGGGTTCTGAGCATTACTCTGAGTCTGGCCAGAAACTCCGGAAATTCAAAGGGCTTTGTCATGTAATCACTGGCACCTGCATCCAGTCCTCTCACTATATCCTGAGTCTCGCCCTTGGCCGTCAGAAATAATACCGGAACCTGCTGATTATTTGCCCTGATAGTCTTCAACACTTCTATACCATTCACATGTGGAATCATTATATCCATAATAACCCCATCGTATTCCGTCATCTCTATGAAATCAAGTGCTGCCTGACCATCATAACAGGCATCAACATTGTATCCTTCTTTCACAAGTTTACTGCATATTATACTGTTTAGATCTTTCTCATCTTCTACTACCAACATTCTCATCCACGAACACCTCCCTATCCGGCATACAAATACCCTGCTTTATTATGTGGTTTATTCATGAAAATTTCATTAAAAACAGTGTTAAAATTGCAAAAAGCTATCATCTGCATGTATAGTGATGCAGTGATAGCCTTTTACTGGTTATATGTTATTATTTATCTGTCTTTTCATCGTAGGTATCCAGAAAACTGTGTCTCACACCGCCCTGCTTGTACTCAATAAGAGTATCTATATTGACATTCTCCACACTCTTGAATATGTTGCCCTCCACAAATGGGTTTGTCTTCTTGAGTGTTGCTATGAGCTGCTTGATCTCCTGACGCTTGGACCTTGTCTCCTCATTGTTGCAGGTGGTACATGTGTCCGTGAACTTACATGCACACTGTATAAAATGAAGTTCATTATAATCCCTCCACGCTTTGATGTCGTCCTCCCTTACCATATAAAGAGGTCTGATGAGCTCCATGCCCTCAAAGTTGGTGCTGTGAAGCTTCGGCATCATGGTCTGCATCTGCGCCCCGTAGAGCATACCCATGAGTATGGTCTCTATGACATCGTCATAATGATGTCCAAGAGCTATCTTGTTACAGCCAAGCTCTTTTGCATAGCTGTACAGATGACCTCGTCTCATCCTGGCACAGAGGTAGCACGGTGACTTCTCAACGTTGTACACCGAGTCAAATATATCTGACTCAAATATCTGGATAGGGATGTTAAGCATCCTGGCATTGTCCTCTATAACCTTGCGGTTTGCCGGACTGTACCCCGGATCCATGACTATAAACTTAAGTTCAAACGGGAACTTATTGTGTCTCTTCAGCTCCTGAAAGCACTTCGCCATGAGGAAAGAATCCTTGCCGCCAGATATACACACGGCTATCCTGTCGCCTTCCTTCACCAGCTCATACCTGTTGATAGCCTTTGTGAAGTTGCACCATATCTTCTTGTGAAACTTCTTGCGGAGACTCTTCTCCACATCGGCACATATGTCAGTCTGCTCCTGCTTTCCCATGGTATAGAGCAGCCATGATATATAACCACCTTTTAGGCTCACTGCATCGTATCCCAGCTCTGTAAATCTCTCCGCCAGCGGAATGCTGTTGGTTCCGTGGGTGCAGCAGATTATGAGTTTTTTCCCTTTTGAATTGTCCCCGGAAATATATTTCTCTGCAGGGAACAATTCACCTGCGGTCACCGTCAAATGCTCCGGCATCAGACTGTCCGCAGGAACTGTCACCGCTCCCGGGATGGCTCCGTGGGATATCTCAACTTCGTCTCTGATGTCAACCATCAGATACGAATCCTTATCCAGTTCCTGTATCTCTTCTATTGTGATTTCCTTTGAATTTTCTAATGCCATATCCCTGTCACCGTTTTTCTTACTATTACAAATTGATTATTTTATATATGATACTGTCTGTCGCATATAGCATCGCCGTCATCCGCAGCTTACTCCTTACCATCCCAGCAGTATGTACAGAGCTTGCACTTCTCAACTCCACACGCCTCAAGCATATCGTCAAGTCTGTTGAATCTGAGTGATGTGAAATGCAGTTCCTTGCAGATCTCGTCAACCATCTTTTCATACTTCTCTGAATCAGGATCTGTGTACTCCTGAAGTACCTCATCTGTCACATTTCCATTCTCAAGTCTCTCTATAACTCTTCTTGTTATCAGATCCATCTCTGATGATGATCTTGAGAAGTTAAGGTATTTGCATCCGTATACAAGTGGTGGACACGCAGGTCTGATATGTACCTCCCTAGCACCGCTGTCAAAAAGGTACTCTGTCGTCTCTCTGAGCTGTGTTCCACGCACGATAGAATCGTCTATAAGCAGAAGGCTCTTGTCCTTGATAAGATCCTCAACTGCCAGAAGCTTCATCTTGGCTATGAGATTACGCTGGCTCTGTATGGTCGGCATAAATGAACGTGGCCATGTCGGTGTGTACTTGATGAATGGTCTTGAGAAAGGTATTCCGGACTCATTGGCATAGCCTACTGCATGCGCTGTTCCTGAATCCGGAACTCCGGCTACGATATCAGGCTTAACGTTGTCTCTTTTTGCCATGCTGGCTCCGCAGTTATATCTCATCTGCTCTACACTCATACCCTCGTATGAGCTTGCAGGGTAACCATAGTATACCCACAGGAAAGTACATATCTTCATGTCCTTGCCCGGCTGCACAAGCGTCACACAGTTGGACGGTGTGAGTACGACAACCTCACCAGGGCCGAGTTCTTTATAGTCATGATAGCCAAGGTTTTTGTAGGCAAAGTTCTCAAATGACGCACAGAATGCACCATCCTTCTTGCCTATGACCACAGGAGTTCTTCCATGCATATCCCTGGCTGCATATATTCCATTCTGGTTCATGAGCAGGAGTGACAGCGAACCGTCTATCTTCTCCAGCGCATATCTTATTCCGTCTATCAGATTATCCTTCTGGTTGATGAGGGCTGCCACCAGCTCTGTGCTGTTGATATCCCCTCCGCTCATCTCAAGGAAATGTGAATGCCCCTGATCAAATATCTCCTTGGATATCTCGTCAACGTTGTTGATCTTGCTGACAGTTGTCAGGGCATATGTTCCGTGATGTGAACGTACTATGAGTGGCTGTGGCTCATAATCGGATATACATCCTATTCCCAAATAGCCCTTCATGTTCTGCATATCTTTGTCGAACTTTGTTCTGAATGGAGCATTCTCGATATTGTGTATGGATCTGTCAAATCCCTTATCTCCATACACTGTCATGCCTCCGCGTCTTGTTCCAAGATGTGAATGATAGTCTATTCCAAAGAATAGATCAAACACACAGTCATCTTTTGCCGCTACTCCAAAAAATCCACCCATTGTTTTCCTCCTGAAGTGATAAAAATTTGTCATTTTCGCAAACATATCTATATTAGCATAGGACTGGCGGTGATTACAATATATTTATTAGTAATCGGCAACCAGTCCATATTTACATAAATTTTATAACACATTCATTATCAATTTCACTATCCCCGCAATGAAGATCAGCACAGCCAGTCCGAAAAAGCAAACCTCCATCTCCCTGTACACCTTGTTTGACTTTTTCTCAAATGCCTTTCTCTCTTCCCTGGAGTACAACAGTTTATACTCACTGCCGATCGGATTCTTCTTTCTGTTTATATCCTGATTCACCACATAAGAATCCGGCTCACCGCTGTATGGATCAATGTACCCCACCGTGGGATGTGCGTATCCCGGAATGTTAGTTCTGCCGGTCACGGTGTCATATCCTATTATCTTTCCCACAATCTCCATATCGATCATATCATTCTCTTTTATGCGTTTTGACCGCATAATATATCCAGCTATCACAAATATCAGTACACATGCCAGCATCTTGATCGCATCCATGATCAACCATACAGGATCATTCCTATCTATAGCTATTACCCCGCCATCCTGCAGACTATCTACTGCCATAGATACACCGATAAGCAAAAGTGCCACGCCACCAGCCAGAAGTCCTATTCCGATATTCTTAAAATTCCAACGGTCCTCATTTTTCTTTATCCAAATTGCAAGTCCGATAAAGAATATTCCCACTATACCGAAAAATCCTGATTTCACAAGTCTTGTAATCAGCTCAATATTGTCTATGTAATCCATATATTATCCCCGTTATACCCTTTTATTCCCTACATTTTTACAAGTTCTCACTGCATATAATTATTCAATCATTTAACCAACTACTGAAAAAGATCTGTATTCATACCAAAGACATCAATAACTTTCAAAATATCGGAAAGTTCATCCCTAAATTTCTGACGATACTCCTCCATGTCACCATTATCCCTGCCATTGTTACTAAGTTCAAATAAATCTCTGTCATTCTTTATCGCTACTGCCACCATATTGCCAGCGATCTGTATCTCCATAAATCCTTCAAGCCCCATGAGTCCCTGCATAAGCTGTGGCGTCAATACCCTCAAAGCAAGCTGGCTGTCAGAGGCATATATATCGAACCTGTTATCAAATGACGCGTTGCCCGTCATAAAACTGTTACATGAATTCCCAGAACCCAATACACTTGATAATATGCCACTTTTCTTTTCATTTTTCATTCTTCGACTAATTCTCTCCTGGATCTGTACAAAACCATTAACATTATTGTGGGAAGTAGCCATTATGAGCTGGCCTTTAAAATTAACAACATTATCGCCAGGAAACTCACCGTCCGGTGAACCCTTTGTTTCCGTTCTGAGTGTGAGATCACTGAATGTAAATTCTACTCCCCTGTATATTCCATGTATAAAGTCAGAACCATCCATATTATTAAATGAAGGAAGAATCGGACAATTATGTAAAAATGCCTCATTTGTATATCCATTTGGCATGTATTCAATCACATGCAAGCGCTCTCCAAGGACACTCCGTACAACATACTGTCCCATGAGTTCCTTGAGGTCTTTAAGTTTATTTGTCTCCATATATGAGAACAGGAAAAATCCGCCTACAAACAAAGCCGGAATCATCAGCCAAGCAGAGTCTAATTCATAGCCATTTCTAGATACCACCATAAACGCAACAAATGACGCAAATATTCCTATAAAAGAAACAATCTTAAACACCTTAAGCACTTTACATAGTTTGCGTTTTTCTAATATTACCGATTCTATATTCTGATCCATATTCTGATCCATATTCTCATCTCCAAACTGTGATAAATACTCTATACGAATTTCAGAGCCTTGCCGAACTTTTATCTCATAAAAAAAAATCGCCCTATACTGATATATAATATACCAGTATAGAGCGAATTCAAACTTAATTAAAAAGATTTTCCCTGAATCCTAGCCGATACTCTTAACGCTTTCACCCTCTATCAGGGAATATGGCACTATCTCATGTTCACCAGCTGCTGCATAATTTATATGCTTGAGCATGATGTCAACACTTCTCGATGCCATGATCTCTGTATTCTGTTTTATTGTTGTAAGTCTTGGTACACAGTATCCTGCCAGCTCTATTCCATCAAATCCAGTAACTGACAGCTCCTCCGGAATATGTTTGCCCAGATCAGCAGCCGCTCTCATGACGCCGATCGCTATCGTATCACTGAGAGCCATGATTGCTGTAACCTCCGGCTGTTCCTCCAAGAGACGCTTCGTGGCCTCATAACCTGCCTTCATAGAATACCTGCACGGAATATATGTAAACTCCGCCCGGTCATCATGCTGCCACTCATCTATAGCCCTCTTGCAGCCTTTATATCTGTTGAAACTTATCTGTTTCTCGGACACCTGCCCTCCGATGACTCCGATGTGCCTGTGACCTTTTTCAAGAAGATACCTTGTCATATCGTATGTCGCTGCCGTGTCATCTATCGTTATTGAGGATATGTTGTCATTTGCAAGAATCTCTCCGCCGGTCGTGATTATAACTCCCGGGATCTCAAGCTCTTTCACACGCTCATCAAAAAGCGCAAGATTGGCACCCAAAAACATGATTCCCTTCGGATTTACACTATGAATAAGTTTGATGGCATACTCGATCTCGTCACCATCCTCGTCTATGTACTCCACTATGACATCCTCATCATATCCAGCAAGCAGGTTCTGTATCCGCTCTACTATATCCGCAAACAGCATATTCTGGTTTCCTTTTATGATGACAACCACCGCCGATTTCGCTGACATTTTGAGGAGCTTTGCGTTGACGTTCGGCTCAAATCCATTTTCCTCTATAACCCTGAGTATCTTCTCTCTGGCTGCATCGCTGACTCCGGTCTGATTGTTGATCACCCTGGACACGGTTCCGATACCATAACCTGATATACGCGCAATATCCTTTATTGTCATAAGCTGTATCCCACTTTTCTCTTTTATTCCCAATAATTATATTATCCCAATATGTGGAGGTCAAGAAAATACTCTACTTATCATTTCCCGATAAATATTTTTAGAGAGTACTTTTTCACATCTTGCTTCTCCCGGTCATCAGTGTAAGGCTGCCTATTTCCTCTGCAAGATCATCATCCGTATCATCAGATATAGTTCGCCACCTCCAGTTATCGCCAACTGTGGATGGCTTATTCATCCTCGATTTATTGTCTAGCCCCAAATAATCCTGCATCGGTATAATACAAAGATCTGCAATACTTCTCATAGCAAGCGTGATAAACGGGACATTGATCAGACGGTCCGGTGTATAATGAGCTGCCATATAATCCCTTGCCATGTCTCTGGACCTCTGATCTATACTGCTCCACCAGCCAATAAGTGTCTCATTGTCATGGGTTCCCGTATATACAACACAATTTCGTATGTAATTATGTGGAAGATAATCAGATGCCGCCCCAGTGTCTCTCACATCAAAGGCAAACTCCACAACCTTCATTCCCGGAAATCCGGAATCATGCACAAGCTTTCTGACAGAATCAGTCACAAAACCAAGGTCCTCGGCAATGACATCTCTCTTACCCAGAGCTTTTTCTATATTCCTGAACAGATCCATCCCAGGGCCCTTTTTCCACTTGCCATTCGCAGCTGTTTCCTCACCATATGGAATGGCATAATATTCATCAAAGCCTCTGAAATGATCAATCCGGACTACATCATAAAGCTTATAGCTATGTCTCATTCTTGCTATCCACCAGCTGTAACCGGTCTGCCTGTTCAGCTCCCAGTCATATATTGGGTTTCCCCACAGCTGTCCGGTCTCCGAAAACCCATCAGGCGGACATCCGGCAACCTCGTATGGTCGCCTGTCCTCATCAAGCCTGAAAAGCTCCGGGTGTGCCCATACATCTGCGCTGTCCATAGCTACATAGATTGGGATATCTCCTATGATCCTTATATGGTTCTTGTTTGCATAGCTCTTTAGCGCATTCCACTGAGTATAAAACAAATACTGCATGTACTGCTGAAAATGTATCTCATCCGCAAGCTTAAGCTGCATCTGCTGCACCGCATCAGGCTGTCTGTTTCTTATATCCTGTGGCCACTCTGTCCATGGAATCCCACCATATGAATCCTTAATCGCCATGAACAATGAATAATCATATATCCAATCGCTGTTCTCATCCATGAACATGGAAAACTCCATGCTGTCAGTCATTTTCCATCTTTCATAGGCTTTCCTGAGGAGACTGTATCTTCCATTATAAATTTTGCTATAATCAACGTATCTGTCATCATCTCCCCAGTCTATCTCACTGCACTCACTGTCTGTGAGCAGTCTCTGATCCACCAGTGTATCAAGATCTATATAATATGGATTGCCCGCAAATGTCGAAAACGACTGATACGGCGAATCCCCATACCCGGTGGGACCCATGGGAAGTATCTGCCAGTAACTCTGGTGTGCAGACCTAAGCCAGTCGACGAAACGATATGCCTCTTTTGAGAAGCTGCCAATTCCATACTTTGACGAGAGGCTTGATATAGCAAGCAGTATTCCTGCTGATCTTTTCATCTGAAATCTCTCCTTTTAACCAATTTCAGGCGGCTGCGAATTTCACAACCGCCTGTTTTTTTACACTTAATAATATTATATTACTATCCCTTTACAGCACCGGCTGCAACGCCCTTGATGATGTACTTCTGTGCACAGAGGTAGAATACAACAACTGGAATGATAGCCATAACAAGACACGCCATGATCGCTCCCATATCTACTCTTCCGTAGCTGCCCTTCATATACTGGACTACTATAGATATCGTCTTGTATTTCTTGATGTCGAGTACCAGATATGGCAGAAGGAAATCATTCCATATCCACATAGCCTCAAGTATTCCTACAGATATGTAAGTAGGTTTCATGATAGGGATAACAACCCTGAAAAATGTCTTGAGCGGCGTACATCCATCTATCATCGCAGCCTCCTCGACCTCCAAAGGAATGGACTTGATAAATCCGCAGAACATGAATACTGCAAGACCTGTTCCAAATCCAAGATACACGATCACGATTCCCCATGGAGTATTAAGGTGAAGTGCATCCGCAGTTCCAGCCAAAGTAAACATAACCATCTGGAAAGGTATTACCATAGAGAACACGCAGAGCAGATATATGATCTTTGTCGCTATATTCTTGACTCTGGTTATATACCAGGCTGTCATAGAGCAGAACAGCAAAATTGCCGCTACTGAGAGAACCGTTATCACAACTGTCCAGCCCACTGCCTTAATGAAATCATACTGTGTTATAGCCGTTTTATAATTGTCCAAGCCTATGTAGCTATGCTCATTTGGCAGTTCAAATGTCTCCAGACTGATAAACGTCTTGGCTTTCAGCGAGTTTATAATTACGATTATTATCGGTGAAACAAATATTATGGAAATAATGGTAAAGAATAAAGTAGCCAGAATTCCCGTCAACGTTGGTTTTTCTTTCACTCTGTATACAGGCTTTTTATCCGCTGTATTTACTGTTTTCTGTATCTTCGCCATTACTGCTGCACCTCCTTTGATCTTGTAATCTTAAGCTGTATGAGTCCTATCGCTACTACCAGTATGAAGAATATGACTGCCTTGGCCTGACCTACTCCCTCATATCCTACTCTTCCATAAAACGTCTCATATATATTGAGCGCTAGCATCTCTGTCTTATGGAGTGGCTCGCCTCCTGTGAGTGCCAGGTTCTGGTCAAACAGTTTGAATGAGTTGGTTATTGTGAGAAATGTACATATAGTTATGGATGGCATCATGTTCGGGATCGTAACCCTGAAAAGTCTCTGTGTTCTATTTGCACCATCAATCATGGCTGCTTCCTGAATGTCTTCAGGAATTGCCTGAAGTCCTGCAATATAAACAATCATCATATATCCTATCTGCTGCCAGCACACCAGTATAACCAATCCCCAGAAACCGAGGACTTCATTGAGTTTCAGGGCTGTATCAAACTTTGAGAATACGGCATCAAATATAAGCTGCCATACATATCCAAGTACGATACCACCTATAAGATTCGGCATAAAGAATATAGTTCTGAATATATTAGTTCCTTTGATCTTCTGTGTAAGTGCCAGTGCCACAAGAAATGCAAGAACATTTATAAGCACAAGTGTGACAATCGCAAATAATGTTGTAAACTTAAATGCATCCGGGAATGTCGAGTCCTTGAATGCGTCTATATAATTCTGAAATCCTACAAATTCAGCGTCCCTTATGGTCGTGAACTTACAGAAGGACAGATATATTCCCTCGGCAAATGGCACGATAAATCCTATTAGAAACGCAGCCATTGTCGGTATCAGAAACACCGGCCAATATCTTTTTATCGTTTTCTCCATAATTTTTTTGATAACCTCCACTCTGTTGCATATCAATTTTCTTTCCAATATCTTATGAGTCTAAAAAATGGATATGTAGACATATTTGCATATGAATACATATCCATCTCTAGTCTGACACCTCTGGGTATGAGCTGCCTTTGCAAAGCTGTTCGCCTTCCTGGTGTCCTGCATCTTGCAGGACTTTATTCATATTTTAAGTTGGTTTTATTTTGTGATTTTTTTTATTTTTGGGTTGTGTACTATTGTTTATTTGTTAATATGTTTTATTTTGACTTTGCTGCAGCAGCCTCTTTAGCCCATCCATCTACAAATGCGCTCTTTACAAGATCCCAGTTGGCATCTGTCTGATCTGCCGCATATGTTGTAAGTGCTGATCCAAGGTCGTTCTTCCACTGCTCTGATGGCATTGTTGTGAAGTTCCAGCTTACAGGTGTCTTGCCCTCTGCTACATACTCATTTGCGATGTTTACAAGAAGGTTTGTTGACTCAAGGTTCTTCTTGAATGGTGTTACAAATCCCATTCCATCGGCTCCTGAAGGCATAGCGCCCTTTGAACCACAGATTGCCTTAAGTGCGGTGTCATTTGTAGCACACCACTCCATGAAGTCAAGAGTTGCCTGGATATCTTCCTCTGAAGCCTTAGCATTTACACACCAGTAATTCTCACTTCCTGTACAGAGTCCCTGATTCTCCTCACCATCTACTCCTATATAGATAGGGAGCATTCCGAGGTTGTCATCGCCAAGTGATGATACATCTGAGTATGCCCATGTACCATTCTGATAAAATACTGCCTGTCCTGAAACAAACTCTGCAACCGCATCATCACCAGTCTTTGTGCTGAGCTGCTTTGGATCGGTTGTTGAGTTGTTGATGTACAGATCCCATACATTTTTGTAATTATCAAGATATGTACCCTTGATCGCATCTGTAGTATCGATTCCATCAGCCTTGTATTCATAGTAGATTGGAAGATTTGCAAGATGTGTCTTGAATCTCCAGTCTGATGAGCCATCCATTCCAGCTGATGTGAATGCTGAGAATCCTAATTTGTCTGATTTGGCTGTTATATCCTCTGCCACCTTCTTGAGGTCTGCAAATGAATTGATATCATCCTCTGTGTATCCAGCTTTGCTTAAAAGCTCTTTGTTGTAAATGATTCCGTATGACTCTATAACATATCCGATTCCTGCGACCTTATCGCCATCCTTAAGTGCAAAGTCCTCAGATGTGAGTTCTTTATACACCTGTGATGATCCAAGATCATAACAATAGTCCTTCCAGGAAGCAAGACCAACCGGTCCATTTACCTGGAACAGGGTAGGTGATTCTGACTTACCCATCTCACTCTTAAGAGTAGTCTCATACTGACCAGCAGCTGCTGTAACTACCGTCACATCAACGCCAGTCTCTTCTGTGTACACCTTAGCAAGCTCCTGCCACTGTGTATCCTGCTCCGGCTTGAAGTTCAGATAATATACAGAGCCCTTTGCATCTGCCTTCTTTCCTGCTCCATCTGAATCTCCTGAGCCACATCCTGTCAACATGGTACCTGCCATCATAAGTGACAGTCCTAGTGCCGCAATACCTTTCTTGTTCATATTGGTTCCTCCCATAAAATAATAAAAATTTTTCCTTCAGTCATCTCTTATACGAGTTGCTTAATGGTTACTTAAGTTTTTAACGGAAACGTTTTTGGAACCGTTTCCATTTGATATATCTTATATTAGTTGTTTATGCACAAAATGTCAATACTAATTTCAATTTTTTTATCACTATTTGCATTTTTTCACATAGCTCACCATCCAGGCTACATAAAAATGTATAATTTTTGTCATATTCTAACCTTTTTGAATACTATAAATAGAACTACTAAATCTGAAAGGACTATCCTATGAAATGCAACAACAATTGTTCTCCGAACAGACCTGACTGTCATGACAACATATGCACTATAGATCTCCGGGAGAAAGCGTTACAGAACCACAATTACCGTGAAACCGTGTGGACCGGCTGTTTCATGCAGATGACAGTCATGTGTATACCTGCCTGCTCAGATGTAGGTTTGGAAATCCATGATAATACCGATCAGATCATCAGGATCGAACAGGGACAGTGTTCTGTCAGGATGGGCTGCTGCCCAAACGAACTGTGTTTCCGTCAGAATCTTTGTGCAGGAGAATGCGTCTGTATACCAGCCGGCACATGGCACAACATCATCAACATTGGCAACAATCCACTGAAGCTCTCATCCATCTATGCCCCACCACATCATCCCAGGGGAGAGACACAGGCCACCAAAGCCAGGGCTATGGGAATGGATTGCTAGTATCTTTTCCTGCGACATGAAGTAGATGCCACTATAGAAGCAATTAAAAAAGACACCAAATGCTGTCTGCCCGTCTGACATTGGGCAAGCGACATTTAGTGTCTTTGCTGCTACTACTATACTTTATTGTTTTCTCTGTGTCATCATTGCATTGGAAAAACAGTATCACATTTCAATCATGAGATCACATTTCTCCTACTCATTCTCATCCTCTTCCTCTTCATACCAATCGTCCTCATATCCATCTTCCACATAGTCTATGTCATATTCATCGGCTTTGTCTGCTTCTTCATCGCTCAGTTCAGCATATATTCTTCCATCGTCCCAATCATCTGGCATATAGAGATGCGGCTCATTGTCCCCCCACTTATATGAATGTATCACCTTAACGTCAGACAGATCCAGGACGGACTCCATCAATATTGACTTCATATAGTTCTTCACCGTTTCCGGCGCAAGATTGACAAATTCCACTATCGGGTATCTCTGAAAACGGATAGCATTGGTCGATGTCCCATACCCTGAATTCTCAAAGCTGGCATTTACCGGTCTTTCATTTATACTGAGTGATATATTTGTAACAGTGCATACATCTTGTTTATCAAAAACATATATTTTACCCTCGCTGGTCAGTACCTGTACACTGTCATCATTTATTCTGACCTTATCAATACTTCCTGTTTCTCTTTTTGTTTTTTCTACACCTGTTGTTTTTCTTATTAATGGCATAATGTTCTCCTCCTGTAAAACAAATTATTAATGTCATGCTTTGTATTCCGTACGGTATATCCAATAGTACACACTGACCTTTTTTTACTCAACGTCTGGGTAGATTTTTTTATCCCTCTGGGTAGACCTCCGATATGTCATTTTCTTGTTTTTTGTGCATGGGGTAGATGGCATCCCTATCTGCCATGCCTATGTTTCTTATTTCATTTGTATATGGGGGAGAATTGCTGCCTTGTTTCTTATTATTGTTTTGTAAATTTTGTATAGTATAGTTTCAGACGGTTTTTCAGATTTTTAGTGATTTTTTTATATAAACAGAAAATCCCGGTGCATCATTTTTTCGATACACCGGGATCTTATACATCTTTTATGAATATGATGAAAGAAATTGCTTTGTCCTCTCCATCTTCGGATTGTCAAATACCTGGTCAGGTCTTCCCTGCTCAAGTATATATCCATCATCCATGAATATGACCTGACTTGCAACATCCTTTGCAAATGCCATCTCATGGGTAACAATTATCATGGTCGTCTTTTTGTCTGCAAGGTTTCTGAGAACCTTAAGTACCTCTCCTGTGAGCTCCGGATCAAGAGCCGATGTAGGCTCATCGAAACACAGGATGTCCGGCTGCAACGCAAGCGCTCTTGCTATGGCAACTCGCTGGCACTGTCCGCCTGAAAGCTGGTGAGGATAGTTGTTCATTCTTTCCTCAAGTCCCATCTGGCGGAGAAGTTCCTCTGCCTGGACTCTTATCTCGTCGAGTATATTCTTCTTGTTTACTTTGAAATCCGGTCTCTCCTTTGCCAGAAGCTCTCTTGCGAGCATCACGTTCTGAAGTGCCGTGTACTGCGGGAAAAGATTAAATGACTGGAACACCAGTCCAAAATGCAGTCTCTTCTTGCGCACCTCCGACTCCTTAAGGGTTTCCGGCTTGTCTGTATCAAGCAGGATCTCATCTTTTACACGGATTACTCCGTTATCCGGCATCTCCAGAAAGTTCAAACAGCGAAGAAGTGTTGTCTTTCCACTTCCTGATGATCCTATGATAGAAAGGACCTCGCCCTGATCCAGAGAAAAGCTTATATCCTTGAGCACATCGGTCTTGCCAAACTTCTTTTTTATATGTTCAACCTCTAATATAGCCATAGAAGCTCCTCCTATTTAATATGTATCGCCCCTCTGCTCCGCAGCGGGGCAGGTCGTCTGAGCCGATTCCGATTATGAACTGCGTTCATAGCGGCTCCTCCTATTAATCTGTATCGCCCCTCTGCTCCACAGCGGGGCAGGTCGTCTGAGCCGATTCCGAGTATGAACTGCGTCCATAGCGGTTCCTCCTATCTAAAGAAATCAAGTTTCTTCTCTAATTTGCCAAGTAAAACTGTGAGTACGCCATTCCAGATCAAATAGTAGAATGCACAGAAGAAGAGTGGCCATATTGCACCTGAGATTCCCTGTGAACCTTTCATGAATGCCTGTCCTGCCCAGATTATCTCCTGAAGTGCGATGATACGGGCAAGTGAAGTATCCTTGACCAAAGTTATGATCTCGTTGGACATCGCCGGAACTATCTTCTTTATCATCTGCAAAAGCTTGACCTTGAAGAATATCTGCTTTGGAGTCATGCCGAGCACTAGTCCGGCTTCCTCCTGTCCTACAGGAATACCCTGGATACCTCCACGGTAAATCTCTGAGAAATAGCAGGCATAGTTCACTATGAATGACACTGATGCCGCAACAAATCTTCCGCCTTCGCCGCCGCCCCATACCGGGTTGTGGAATACAAGTCCCGGGAAATAATATATGATGAGCAGCTGTATCATAAGTGGTGTACCTCTCACTATCCATACGATGAACTTCATAAGATAGCTGAGTGGTTTAAACTTTGACATGGAACCGAGTGCTATGAGAAGTCCAAGCGGAAATGCACCGAGCAATGTCACGAAGAACAATTTTAATGTCTGTATAAATCCTGTATTAAGAGCTCCAAGTACGACCGGGAGCTGTTCAAAAAACAAATCCATAATAATTTTTCTCTCTAAGTGATGGTAAAAATACTAATTATATCTTATCTATTACTTTGTAAGTGCAGCCTGTACCTTATATGTCTCAGCACACTTCTCCATTGAGCCGTCAGCCTTACTGTCTGCAAAGAACTTATTGAGCTCAGCTACAAGATCTGAGTCCTTTCTGAAGCCAACGCCATACTCCTCACTGTTAAGACCTACGGTATATGTGAGCTTGTCATAACCGGTTCCCTCACCAACCATAGCTGCTGCCATGAGCGAATCAATGATCGCTGCATCCGATGTTCCAGCTGCAACCTCCATGAGTGCATCTGCCTGTGCCTTTACTGCTGTATAGTTGAGTCCAAGCGCCTTGGCCTGATCCTCGCCTGCGCTTCCTGCCTCTACAGCAAATGTAAGCTCCTTGATGCTGTCAACAGTCTGATACTTGTCTGCCTTATCTTTTGGCACGATAACTACCTGAGCATTGTTGCAGTATGCATCTGAACATGCCATTGAGCTTGTAACCTCATCTGTAAGTGTCATACCATTCCATACACAGTCGATGGTCTTGCCGTCAAGCTCCATGATCTTGTTGTCCCAGTCTATCTCTACGAACTCTGCCTTTACGCCAAGGCTCTCTGCAAATGCTGATGCCATATCTGCGTCAAATCCGATCCAGTTGCCTGACTCATCCTTGTAATCCATCGGTGCGAAGTCTGTAACGCCGACAACGAGAGTTCCCTTATCCTTTACATACTCCAGATCACTCTTTGATTCACTCTTAGATCCGTTATCAGATCCGCCGCATCCAACCAGTGAAAGCCCCATTGCTGCCACTAAGAGCAGTGATAATAACTTTTTCATACTTTTTTCCTCCTGAAATATACTTAAATATACTTGGCAGATGCATGAAACACACTACACCGGGCATCTGCACGATATACACCCCTATTAGGGCACAACACGGTAACATAGTAACAGTTTATCATGGTAAAGTCAAACCTAAGATTGAGGAAATGCCTGTAAATGTATTATGTATTATGTAATAATAATAACCACAGAAGAGTAAGATATTCTGTGGTTAGGATGCTCACCATCTGGAATTATTTTACATACGCTCTGTCAATATGTATCACACAATAGTAATTTTTATTGTACTCACTAACTTTTTCCTTGATATAGGATATTATCTGTTCTTCTGACATTTGATATCCATGTGGCAAAACCACATCAAAAATCAAATTGGAATGTGTTGAACCCTTTACCATTCTAAAGTCGTGAAACTGAACATTTTCATTTTTTCTGCTATCCTTATTAAGTGATTCTATAATTTCAGTGATCCGCGCTTTCGCAGCATTTGTCTCCTCATCGTCATCTACTATCGGATCCATGTGAATGACAGGCTCACAATTTAATTTTTTCCTGAGAGAGAATTCTATCTGATCAATCAGATCATGCAGTTCAAGAATGTCTTCCTTATAAGGAACTTCTGCGTGCAGACTGACCATAAGTCTGCCAGGTCCATAATCATGGACCACAAGATCATGAATACCAAGGATCCTTTTATCACACCTCACGATCTTCTCGATCTCATCCACAAGCTCTGGTTCCGGTGCCTGACCAAGCAATGGGCTGACCGTATCCTTCATTGCAGTGATGCCAGCTATGAGTATCATTACGCCCACCAATAACCCGCAATATCCATCTATAGGTATTTTCCAGAAATGAGCAGCAAATGCAGATGCAAGAACAACTATTGTTGAAAATGTATCAGATAAACTGTCTTTCGCCGTCGCTATCATGGTCGCACTCTCTATCTTTCTGCCTATACTCCTGTTGTAGAAATACATATATATCTTTACTCCAATTGAAACAACGAGTATAACGGCAACTAGACTGCTGAATTTGGGAAGTTCCGGATGTAGGATCTTTCCGATTGAATCTTTAATAAGCTCGTAGGCCATCAATATGATCATGACTGCCACAAATAAGCCTGATATATACTCTATTCTTCCATGTCCAAACGGATGATCCGGATCCGGTTTTCTGCCAGATAACTTAAAACCTATCATAGATATAAACGAGCTTCCTGCATCTGATAAATTGTTGAACGCATCCGCCGTGATCGAGATAGCCCCCGAAAGTAATCCAGCAAAGAATTTTCCCAGGAACAATAATACATTCAAAAATATACCAACAGCTCCGCAAAGAACACCATATTTCTCCCTCACCTTACTATCCTTATAATTATCTGATTTGATCCACAGCTTCGACAATAATGTCACCATATCTTTTGTTCCTCCTAATCTGAATCTCAAAAGTTCTGAAAAAAAGAACCCACAAAAGCGTTGGACTTCTGCGGGTTCTTGATATATCTGAAATGATATATAATTATCTCTTTGATAATTTTTGACCACAGTTTTAAGCCATTTTTATAGCTTTTGTTTCTAGTAGATTACTACTATTTTTTATCTTACATTATCTTGCAAGCATTTGTCCTAGCATGAGTTTCTACCTTATTATAATAACTCATTCACACGATGCTGAATCTTATTAGGATCATACCCTGCTGCCTTAAGCCTGTCAATACGTTCCTGCCCATTGCCCCATCGGCCAGCGATAACCTCATATGCAACCGCATTGATAACCTTCTCGGAACTGAGCTGTGATGCCTTAACCAGCTTGTTGACTGCTGCCTGCACCTTTGCATAATCATAACCAGCCTTTGTGAGTCTGTTCTTACGATCAGTACCGTTCCCCCACTTGCCCGCCAACACCTCTTTAGCCAATGTATTGACACTCTTCTTTACTGTTGTGGATGCTGATGTCTTCTTAGTCTTGCCTGCCAGCTTATTCCATGATGCTGCGCTGATATATGCTTTGTTCAGATCAAGGCTACCAGCGTATCCTGCAAGCTTGCCAACAGATGTATACTGCCTGATCAAGCAATTATACTTCCCCTCGTTCCACGGATGCTCCTGGTATCCGGTCTCAACATAATCTGGGTACTGAGCGACCCACAAGCCATACCCAGCTTTCTTCACTGCATCCATGGCGCTCTTCTGTACATATATGATCGGCTTGATGCCGGTTTTTTTCTGCACATAACTACACCACTGCAAGCACCATTCCAGATCTTTGACACCAAACAGATGGTTGTTTTTGGCTTCCCAGTCAAGCACAAGTATCGCCTTGCCGATGTATTTCTTGCAGCAGGCCAGGAAACTATCAGCCTCTTTCTGCGGGTCTCCGCCGTTTGCATAGTGATATACCCCCAGCAGCTTCTTCCTGTTCAGGACCTTATCACAATGCGCTGTAAAATATCTGTTCTTGTAGTCTGTTCCCTCCGTCGCTTTCACGATACAGAAGTCGTATGGCACTTTGGCAAGGTCTATATTTTTATCCCCCTGCCATGCACTGATGTCAATTCCGTTCATTTTGATCGCCGCCTTTCTCATCGCTCTTTGAGGTTAATATGTCTATTGCTTTACTGATTACTGCCGGGAGTGGTATTCCCATGAGTCCGGCATTTTCTACGATGCTGATTGCCTCGTTTGCGATAAAACCTATGATTACTGCATCCCTTATATAATTTGAGCCGATGACTAAATCAAGCCTATACGCTATCAAGACGAATAAAAGGGACATGCCTTTTCTGCACAATCCCTTCCATCCTGCCTTGCTTTCCAAGGCACCTGTTTTAGTTTTTTTCGAGTTGTGGAAAACCCCGGCTACAACGAGTCCGCTTACATAGTCAATACACATAAATATGACTAATGTAACCAAACCAGTGTCCCAGCCGCCGAACAGTGCCGCTATCGCTCCCCCTGCTGCTCCTACTGTTGTACATATTGTATTTTTCATATTCGTCCTCCTTTGTTATGCTTCTATCGTGAGGGTGAATGCCATCGTTCGCCCTGGTTGTATAATTTTTTCTCCTATCCTAAATCTATGCCAAGGACTTGCACACCGCCATTTGCTTTTATCGTAATCGATTTAGCAAGCACTTCACGAGCCACTAAAAATACGTTTTCTGATAATTCCTAGCATAACAACACCTCTATAAAGTTATTTAAAATCATGCCGTCACCTTCTTGAATACGTGAGATGAGCAAAACATGTTATGCAGCGCACTAGTACTATCCAATGTCAATTCCAAACGCCTGAATTCCGCCTGGTTTGATCGTGATCGGCTGGTCGAGGACTTCCCTGGCGATCATTACTTTAATGCCTGCTATAACCATTATCAACGCCACTTCCTTGACTGTTATGTCTTCTGCCGTATCATTGGTGACTGTTCTTGTGTATCTGCATACCCAATTGCCATTGTTGCTTACTATCTTGTGTGAATAGCCTGAATTAGTCAGATTATCAATCCCATGCTCCCATTTACAGTCGTCCGCTGTCACAGGTGTGTCGTCTGTGCCCAGCGCAATACAGAAGTCTCCATTGTTACTCGTGTTTAGGTCGCTTGGCAGATATTTCATATATGAACAAAAATCTGAACTCATATACATAAGATTAGATGAAGATGTTCCTCCGGATATGCTAACCGGGCTGACCGGTTCTTCTCTTGTACATCCTGTATTTCCGCCTTTTGACGTCAAATATAGAACCTTTTTAAAGTTATTAAGAATCATATTGTTGCCTCCTTATCTCCTAAATATACATTAGCTGATATAGCCTGTGCCAGTACAATGTTCTCTTCACCATGTGCGCCATTAGCTGATATAGCCTGTGCCGGTACAACATAGCCGCCAGTTGGGATTTTCTCTGCATTACCAATAACCACATCCCAACCATCACCGCTTGCGGTCTCAACTCCCTTTTCAGTGATGACCGCCGCAAGCCTTTCCTTGACATCACTGCCACGTTTTTTTACTTCGTCAAGTTCCTTACTGAGGTCACTTACAGCCTTGACTGCAGTCTGCACGTCTTTCTTCGCTTGTTCAACACTATCAAGTAATGTCTCACATCGCTGTTGTATCTCTACATACCACGCCTGTTCTGTAGGTTCCGGGGATATCTCTGATCCTGATAAACCGTCACATATCTCCTGTTCTATCGACTTCACTTTAAGCATGTACTTGCTACTTGTAAATTCGATCGCAAATGTCAGCACCCCAGAATCTGTCAATGCCTCTCCTGGCACTACCCAACCAAACCGGAGCATTTCATCATTTCGAGCTACGTTTATAACTCTGTTTATGTCTGAGAATCCCTCAGGTGCTATATACAGCACCTGAATGGTCTTAGTGGATAAGTCTATTCCGTCCACATAACGAGGTATCTCGAATGCTATGTACTGTGAATTCTCTTCTCCTGCTATAAGCGTCTGACTTTTTAGTGCTGTGATTCTCTTTTCAAGCGGATCTATGTCAAATACTATACTGTCAGAATAGGTATTCTCATGATCATAACCTTCCACGTATTCATATTCATTCATATTTGTCCTCCTAGCCTATTCTTTTCCACATATTGACCGTCAGGTATGGCGGCATGATGTCTAGTTCTTGTCCAACTCCAGTTTCCCCGGTCACTCCCTTGCTTGATGCCTCTGTAGTAAGTCCAACCTTTGATGCGGTAGCCTTATGTGTATGCGCATCAGCTGCTGACGTCTTTGCCGTAGCTGCCCCTACAGCTCCATATGATGCTGCTCTATATGATGCTGTTCCTGCCGCTACAGTTTTAATCAGAGAAAAAGCGTGTGTATGTGCTCCACCGTTTGATATTTCAACTGTATGTGTATGCGGTGGGATAATGTGCCGATGTGACGGTATAGTGTGTGTATGCGGAGGAAGATTCTTTGGCTGTATCTGAATGAATCTGTCTCCACCAGTTGTTCCGGCCTTTTCTGACGCTAGCAGGAAATAGTCCTTGATTCTTGACCATGTTCCTCCGAACAGTTTGCTCGGATCCGTATCTGCCATGCTCATATATATACTTCCAACTGGATATATCACATCTGCTATAGATGCAAGCGATGGCATTACTTCAAATGCCTGTTCTACTGCATCTATATTTAGATCTGTTATCTTGATGTAATACAGAGGTGTATCGTCAATAAGTTCACCGGCAAAGATGTCTCCGTGTGTCAACTCCGGTTTCGCTGGGGTTATTCCCTTAGCGACATCGGTTCCACGTACTATATGTATTGATGCGCTCTCTATTCCGGTATCCGAACTCTTTGTATAGCGTATAACGACTGCATCATAACGTGTTCTATTCTGCATTCCATTTTCAATCTCAAGCGTCTCGCTCGAATTGTTTGGGATTGAAAAGTGGCGTCCCTGGTCTACCAGGTCGCCACTTCCTATTTCTATCTCATTATTTGATTTTAATGTGTAAGCAAACATATCACCAGTCTGCATTACATAAGCTCCACGTCCGCACACGCCAGCGTTGAACATGCCCGCGTCTGCAGATGTTACATGTCCCACACCGGCGTAACCTGTTATAAGTCTTATCATAATCAATTCACCTCATATGTTATTGTTACTTCATCATTGTTGATTTTTACTATCTTCTGAGTGATTTCCTGAATAGTTGATATCCCTGTTACGTTTTCGATTGCTCCAACGATATCTCCTATATCGTAGTTCTGCTCTGTCTCTTCAAGATCTATCTTAAGTGTATCCGCATTGTTCGCATCCTGTATTTTCTGTACAGCCTGTGCCACCATTGTCGCGTACCGGTCTGCTACTTTTGTGTAGTACATCTTGCTTGTCCAGCGTGGGGCGGTTTTATCTGTTGACTTCGTGTAATATGTCCCAGTTTTCCACGTCGGTGCTACACCCTCTGACTTCGTGTAATATGCTCCAGCCTTCCACACCGGGGCTTTTTCCGTTTTGTTATATGTATACCTGACAGCAGCATTCCACTTCGGCGCTACCTGATATGTCTCCTGTGTGTAGTATGTTTTTGCCTTCCATACCGGTCTTTTCTTGTCTTCGAACTCCTTGAGCTGTTCGTATCCTCCCGTCTTTTTTCTCTTGTAGTAACTCGTATAGCTTGCATCCCAGTCCGATGGTTTTCTTGTCTGCAGGTGATATCTATTTCTTGATATTCCATCTACCTTTTTATATTCCGTAGTGACCCCATCGGTGTAGAATACATAGTAATTTCCATAATTTTTTGACCAGTCTGACGGCTTTCTTGTCTGCTTAATGTACTTTTCTGTGACTACACTTTCAACCTCTTTATAATCGCTGCCACTTGTGATGTAATAATCATCATACTTGGCAGCCCAGTCGGATGGGCGCTGTGTCTGTACTGTATAAGTCGTTGTGCCAGACACCTTGCTGTACGTGTCTCCAGATCTGGAGTAATACTCATTGAAATTCGATGACCAGTCGGAGGGCTGGTATCTTGTGAGTATATATCCTATCTCTTCACCTTGCACATTCTTATAGCTATCTCCGTCTTGATAATAATAATCTGTGTACTTTGCAGCCCAGTCGGATGGGCACTGTGTCTGGAGGATATAATTATATGTGATCTCTGCATTGCTTATATCAAGCACCTCAATTATCTCAGCGTTTCCAGTCATGACCCTCTTAGACTCATTCGTGATATAATCGGAATCTTTAATCGGAGTATCACTTACCGCATACGGCTGTATACCACCATTTTCGTCAGCAAATATATGTATGACTGCTCTGTCTGCCAGGTCGCCCTGGCCAAGACATATGATGTGATTGACCGGAGAATAGTTCCGGCTCACTTCAAAATCTACCTGCGATGTATCAAATTCCTCATCCTGGGAATAATCATGTATATATTCTGCATGTACTACTACTCTTGTGTCAGACCATACGAGTTTCAGTTTAGCTCCGTTTTCCCGAAGCATATCCCTAATGCCTTTATACCCTGTGACGTAGCGCTCGAACTGATAGTGTATCTGTATGCCGCTGTCAATAGTATCTGCTATGAACAGATTCGCAAGATCAAGGCGGTCTATAAGCTCCTGAAGAACACTGTTTGCTTCGCCATCAACTATCAGATAGTCCTGACCGTCATCCGGAGAGAGCACCTTCCGCCCAAGCACTCCCTGCCATGTGGGTCCGCTATATGTTATCTCGTCTGCTTTTGTGTTGACCTTGATCTTATCCACTATACCGCCATATTCCTCGCCATCAACATATATCATATATCCTTTCTTACAGCAATGTGACGCCCTGTCTATCTTGAGTTCAAAATTGTTCTCAGTATCCCCATAGCTCAGGTCAAGTGTATATGCATCAATGATGTTTATATCTCTTCCTGTTTCGTCTGCATATATCAGATCCACTCAGGCTCCCCCCTCTCATCATATACAGTTACATCAAATGACAAGTCTTTCTGCCTTAATATCGGGAGTGAGCCGGCGGGCAGTTTTTCAAATATGTAGCTGTCGCGGTCTCTCGCATAGAATACATTCTCTTCTCTGCCATATTTATCATATTTCTTTATCTTCTTTGATATTGAATTGATAGTAGCGTATTCCCCTGCTGCCAATCTTATATCTAAACCGTATCGATGATCACCTATAGTTACAGACGGTTGGCTTGCAGGTCCGTAAAATATCAACTCAAAGTTAGCCGTTTTAATGACTTTCACCGGAATTCGTTCTATATTTTCCGATCGGCCATAATCATATCCACCATAGTCAAAGCCATCGTAGAAACCTTCCATTCCATAGTCAAGCTTTCCAACTTCGCTGCTTAATTTCATAAACTGATATGTATTTGTTTTTATCCAGTATGGGTAAAGCGACAAGATCGTTAGCTTTCGTGTTACCGACTCAAACAGCTCATCGAATTCTGTGTTTGTCATCGATATGACAAACACCTCTTTATAATAATTATTCCACCAGATGCGTCCAGGCTTTATAGCCTGGACATCCCGATCAAATACCGCGTGCATGTTTGCCATCAGCTCATCAAACTCTTCTCTAGTATCTGACATGATGTCGAGTGTAAGATTATATGCTTTTGCATTTTTATAAAAGCGCTTGATCTTACTGATACCATTTGCACCGGATATAGTTGTATAATTCCATTCACTTTCCGTAAGTGTCTCAGGCTCCTGTGCATATATGCCGCCGCTCATGAAGTCTATAATAGTTCCATCTGATGATTCGTAATACAGTGTCATGCCAAGCTCCTTTGCATCCTTGCTATCTCTCTGTTGTCGCAGATTATTGTTATATTCATCTTTGCACACGCCTTTGCTGTCGCCTCGCCGAGCAGATCATAGTCTATCTGACCTGTTCCGCCTGCTGCCTCGACAGCTTCAGCCACATATCCCTGCAGCACATCAATAGGTGCTATCGCCTCATAGCCAGCCTCACCGCCTACCATAGGTGTTCCTGATGGACTTGTTCCAAACTGTGTTGCTCTTTTAAGGACTGCACCGGCTCTATACCATTCCACATCAACCGTCGGCTTTGTTCCCTTTCCGGCTATTCCCCATGGTGCCTCGCCGCCGCTTATCTTGAAGTGAGGGAGCTTAATGTCCGGGAGTTTGATCTTCAGCTTTTCAAAGATTCCCTTTATCTTCTCGGCCAGATTTGATATGGTTTCCTTCGCCGTCTCGATTGGATGAGTGATCGCCTCTTTTACCTTATCAAATATATTCTTAGCAGTGCTCTTGATCTTATTACCCACATTGGATATAGTCTCGTGTATCTTGCTCATAAAATTATCTATGAACTCTCTGAACCCCGAGCAGTTATCGTAGAGCAGCTTGAACGCGCCGGCAAAAGGATTGACAAGCAGTAATAAGAGCCCCTTCCAGTTGCCTTTAATCCAGTTAAGCATATTGACAAAAAAGCCTTTTACTTTAGCGATTCCATTGCTTACTGATTCCTTCACCGATTCCCATGCAGCCGCCATCTTTTCTTTCAGTATTTGAGCCACTTCTATGACCTTCTGCTTGATCTCGTCCCAGTGTTTAACACATAGAACTATGATCGCAATTACAGCCGCTATAGCTGCCGCTATCAATAAGTATGGTGCGAGTGCTGCTGTCTGTGCCGCTACAAGACCCCACAGTGTAGTGGTCTCTGCCGCCTCCATCGCTGCCTTAACTCCTGTCACCGCTGACTGCAGCGCCATGGCTGTTGTTAATACTCCTATGACTACGGCTATTGCCGTGATGATTGGCTGCATCTCTTGGAGCTTTGCCACTATAAGCGGTACATTGTTCGACACCTTTTCAATTATCTCTGTCACCTTCGGTATTGCATCGGTGATTATCGGCTGTATGATATCCTGCTTGAGTGTTCTGCCAAGTCCTTCAAGCGAACTTCCCACATCGTCATATCTTGTGTTGGCCACCTCGTCCATCTTGCCCTTGGTATCGCTGAAGCTGTCGCCGACTGACGATATGCTTTGAATAAACTGTGTGCCACCATCCTCTGCCATTGTTCCGAACGCAAGTGCGGCCAGGTTCATCTTGTCCTGTTCCGTCTTGGCATTCTGGATATCTGCAACTATTGAAGAGACTACTTCCTTCTGTGTTGCTCCGCCTGTCTGCCACTTGGCAAACAGTTCCTCAGTCTTCTGACTCCACACACCTGTGCCGTCCTTGACCTCTCCGGTCTTCTCATCGATCTGTGTCATGGTGTCCGCAATAGTTCCATCTCCAAGTCTTGTCGTTACCTCGTTAATAGCGTCATTGACCTTGTCCAGGTTATATGCACCGCCCTCTGAACCATTCTTTAACAACTGGAAATACTCATCCGCCGTATATCCAGCTTCCGCAAACTTTCCAGCATATTCCGATACATTGTCACCGAGCTCATCTGTATAGTTAAGCCCCTGCTGCGCACCACTTGCCATAAGGTCAAACGCCTCGTCAGCTGACAATCCGAAGTGACTCATGAGTGAGTTGACGCCTCTTAACGTCTCGGTCATATCCATGCCAAACGTATCTTCGAGAGTGATTGCATTCTCTGTCAGTTTCTTCAGCTGCGTAGGATCTACTTCCTTGGTTACCTCTTTAACCTTCGTCATCTTCTCTGCTATGTCCGTGAGGCTTTCTCCGAAGTTATCCTTGTATATCTCCTGCATGACCTGGTTGTATTCATCCATGGAGTCAGCCGCTGTGCCTGTAGCAGCCGCAAATCTCGCACTTGCCGCATCTGAGTCCGTTCCGATCTCTGACAACGCAGAACCAAGCCCCTTGATGCCATCGCTCACAAGGTTTGCCATTGCTCCTTTCGCAACAGTATAGCCTTCGCCTGCCTCTTTCGCACTTTCGCCTGCTGCCTCAAGATCCTGCACATTCTCTTCAAGAGCATTGCTCAGGTTCTTAGCCTCAGTCTGCAGCTTCATTGTGTCGGTCTGTGTGTTAGTGAGCTGTGTCGCTAGCTTTCTTGCCTCGTCGCTGTTCTCACCATATGCCTTTTTAGCAAGATCCAGCTTTTGCGTGAGGGTCTCCTGCTTTCGCTTACTCGCCTCTATCTCCTGTTCAAGGAGCTTCTGTTTCTGGCTGAGGTATTCCTCCTCGTCGCCGGTAGCTTTATACTGAGCCTCTGCAAGTTTCATTTTGGCGGTGAGTTGTGATGTTGTGCTGTCCGACTCCGCCATGACGCTGTCGAGCTCTGCCATAGCCTGTGCATTCTCATCTACTTCCGGTATAAGGTGTGCGAGCTGACCTTTGAGCCTCTCAGCCTGTGCCTGTGAGCTCAGTATCGACCTTGCCCACTTGTCAACTTCAACGCTGTTTTCGCCATATATGGCCTTTGCAGCCTCAAGCTTCTTTGTAAGGGCTTCCTGCTCCTGCTGGTTAGCCTCAAGCTGTCTCTCAAGTATTGATTGTTTCTGGGTATAATACTCGCCCTCATCACCAGTATTCTTGAACTGCGCCTCGACAAGCTTAAGCTCTGCCTTCAGATTCTTCGTTGTATTCCTTGCCGAATCGAGGTTCGCTGTGTATTCTTTTGTGTCTGCTATAAACTTGACGCTTGCCTCGCTCTTCTTCTTAGCCACGTCTCTCACCTGCCTTCTTCACTGCGTAGTTCATCCATCCGTCATAGGCTGCCTTATTTGCTGCAACCGCCGACAGAAAGTTTAAGTCGTTGTCGTAAAATGTTTTTTCCGGGATTCCGAGGATCAACACATAATACGTGTAGTAGTCCTCTATGTCCTCCAGCTCAAACCTGGGTAATTTTATCGACCGTTCTTTCTCCTTCGTGGCATTCCGGAATGCATCACGGAATCCCGTTTTTTTTTCGCGGAATTGAACAGATTCTCAAACGTCGTTCCAAGTTCCTCCCTATCGTCTGTAACTTCGGTTAGGAATTCTTCAAACGATGGGATATCTTCATCAAGATGTGCGCATGCGTAGGCAATGTAGATGAACTTCGCCATGTCAAGCTCGTTAAAGTCTTCGCCCTTCTTCTGCATTTCCTTGTACTTGGCAAAATATTCATCTGCCAGCGGCTTATTTCTCTTGTTAAGCTCTGCTATAGCGCCAAGATTGAGCGTCACGTTTTCAAATCTTCCATCCGCCATCAATAATTTGTGGTATACCATTTATTTCCTCCTACAAAAAAGAACACCCTTGCGGGTGCTCTTATCTCTTATACTGCCTTTACAAGTTCTAGTGAGAAGTTAGTAAGCCACTGCTGCTTGATTTCTTCGCTTTCAAGCTCACTCTCAAGCGCCTCGTACATGCATTCACCATTCTCATCCGGCATCAGATCAATGGTCATCTCCAACTCGGCCACTTCTTCCGCTCCGTTTTCGATCTTCCTTGATGGTCCCGACGATAAAATACATCTAGGGTATGCCTTATACTTGACATTCTCGTCTTCATCCAATACCTTCTGTGTCAGTGAGAATTCAGGGTGTTTGCTGTTTTCTCCATAGGCATATACACCCTTGGCCAGCTTCTCCCTTGTCATATCATATATCTTGTTATAGACCGTGCGAGGTACATGTAGAGATTCTTTCAGTGTTCCATCTCCAGTACCACGAGTTCTCTTCTTCCTGATTCTACCCCGGCACTTCTTTGTGATTGTTCTGACTGCAAGTTCCTCTTCGCTCGAACCTACACAGTTCATATCCTCATATGTATCTTCTCCTGCTACCTTGATATGCTGTTCTATTATTTCAAATTCTGAAAAGATGTTTGACATTTTTATCTCCTTTCTAGGATTTCCTAGTCGCCCAGAAGTTTTCCCAGGCATATTTCTATGATTTTATCTGATGATTCTTCTGCTCCACGCATCATGAAGTGCTGGCCACCAGCATGTCTCCTTGTGTTTTCTCCATCGTCAGGAAAATACAGATAATGATAGGAGCCTCTTGACGCTATCGTAACTGCTAGTAAGCTGTCTCTGTGTTCAAATGGCTTCGCTACACTTGCTGGTTTCTTCTTCTTGTTCCAGTTTCTTCCTGATACTGGCAGGATTTTCGCTATGTTCTTCTGAATGACGTCAGCGCCCTCATTATGAAGAACATCGTTGATGACCCTTATTCCGTCGTCCTTATATGAATCAATAAGATCATCAAATACAACGTCGCCATCCAGCTTGAACCATTCTGATCTAACACCCATTTACACCCTCTTTTCCGGATGCACAAACGTAATAGTTGCCAGCTCAACAACCACATCTGTGTTGCCCTTCGTGATGTAATCATACAAGATGTCGTCTGATGTTGCCTTCATTTTTGCGCCGGCGCAACGTGTGCTCTGTGCCTCAACAGCTTCAATAACAGTCTGCACGTACCCCTCAGGGATACAGTTCTCATGAATGATATGCACCTCATATCTGGTCTGCAGATCGCACCGGTTTGATGCCTTTGAAGTCTTTGTCCTGTTAAAGACAAAGTAATTCCATTCGTCCAGATGATCCGCTGTACAAGTGCCGTAATATGCTCCTGCCATCGGCACATCGCTTGATCTGGAAAGCTCTTCAAGTGTCTTTCTTGTCTCGTCAAGTATTGACTCTGCCTGTTCTCTTTCTTCAGGTATTGATTCCATCGCTTAACTTCCTTTCCTCTTCCAGATATATGTACATCTCCTGCTTTGCCCTGTCATGATCCAGCTTGATGATGCTGTAGAGCGTGTCGCCTGCTATAGCCTTGAGCGTTGGATCCACCTTGTATGATCTTGTCTTGATCTTTAAAGAGAGTGTCCTGCCCTGGCTGGACGCAAACTCGACATCCTCGTCTCTCTTGCTCTTTTCCTCATATGCCAGTTTGACTACATCTTCAAGGTCACCCCGGCTGAGCGCATTCTTTGCGGCGTTGAAGTTCGTAGACTTTGGTTTCTTTCTGACGATGTATACAATTCCATCGTTGTAATTGCTAAACCTGCTCTTTAGCATTTCTCGCCTCCTTCACTCTGCAGATATGCTGTAGTTTCAGGATGTCAGCTCTGTAGGCTCCTTCCCACTCATCAAGTGCCTTGTTGTATGCGTACAGCATATATGAGAGATAGAGCCTGTGAGCCAAGCCCGGAGCAGCGTAGTCAAGCTCTGCTCCGAACAAGTGATTAAGCTCTATCTCCCCATCAAGCATCATGCTGATAAGGCTCTCGGTTGTATCCGTATCATTCCAGGTGATCTGTAGATGCCTTTTGACATCTGTTACAAACTCTTCTGGCATATTGTTCTTATCAAGCATGTGTACTCACTCCTTATGATGATGCTGCCTGTGTTGTCACATTAACATCTGCTGCCTTGATCATGACATAAGCGGCTTCAAGCTCTGATATGTCAAGCAGGATAGCCACACTGTTATCGTATGCCTTACCGTTTCCGTAGAGCTTAATTTTGAACACTCTCTGATCCTGTGTGAACTTGAACTCGTCTGAGAACTCAAGAATTCCCTCCTTGGATGATCCAAGTCCTGCAAAATACTCCTCAGGGAGTACGAGCAGAGCCTCACCTGTGGCCATCTCGGCTGAACGTACTACGTCAGTTGGGAATGGGAACAGATTTGTGGCGTATGTTCCGGCCGCTGTGATTACAGTAGTGGCCGGCATGATCTTCTCCAGATAATCTTTCTGGTTGCAGATAAGTGTAACCTGATCGAACACTCTTGTGCGTCCACCATGCTTTGTATATCCATCCTTAGCGCTACCGTCCTCGTTCGCCGCCGTAGTTGCTGCTGTAATCTCTCCACTTGTGTTATTGGTGTACCACACCTCTGTCTCTGCCAGTTTCGCAAGGATCTCGCCATAGTCCTTCGGCGTAAATGACTTTATCTTGACAGCAGTCTTTCTCGGATATCCTGTAGATGTGTTGACAGATACGCCCTGGTGAATGTCTCTATCCATTCCGATCGGCTGGTTGTGTCCTGTTCCCGAGATGATAGCCTTCTCAAGAGCTGTAGCAAGGGCTTCCTGAAGGAATGTCCTAATGTATCCATCGAGGAACACAGGGCCAAGGTCGAGCATATCCTTCTCGATCACTGCAAAGGCTGACAGCTTGTTCTCTGCCATCTTGACAGTTCTGAACGCTGATGTGATCTGCTTTGTGATCTCATCATTTACCTCGCCCCATACGGCTGTGTTTACAGTGTGATCGTTCAGGATCCACGAAGTAAGATACTGAACTGATACGAAGTTGATCTTGTCTAAGAGCGGATGCTCCTCAATGAGATGCTTGTATACATCCTCAATGATAGTCTGAGGCATTACCTCAGGTGTGAGAAGTCCGTTCATGGTCTGAACAGTCTTTGCCTTGCCTGCCTCGATTACCTTCTCGTAGAACTTAGTCTCGCTTGCGGTGAGCACCCTGAATCCTCTCTGTGCAAGTACGGCATTATCACCATTTGCCGACTGGAACTCCTCTCTGACGGTATCAGCAACCGCCTGTCCGAACTGCTCAAACGCTGCCAGCGCAGCGTCGTTGTCTCCTGATGCCATTGCTGTATTCATGGCGTCAACTGCCTGCTTAATAGCAGGGTTAGAACCTGGTTTGTACATTCTTTCTTCCTCCTGTTATGATAAATTTTTAAAGAATTTCTGTAAGAAATTGTCAGTCTGTTCCTGACCGTCAAGATGTGACGGATCACTCTCCTTACTCATCTGGTCTATAGTCTTCTGTATCTGGTCAAGCCTTAATGTCTGCTCTTCAAAGAACCTCTTCATGTCAGGCTTGTATCCAAGAATGGCGTCATGTATAGATGCCATGGCACTCTGCTGTGTCTCCTCATCCTCTTCATCGTCATCACCGGCTATCTCCGTTGCGAATCCATAGTCAAGACACTCCTGCGCTGTGAGCCAGGTCTCAGCGTTCATCATCTGCTTAATCTCGTCCTCTGAGAGGTTGCTGACCTTCTTGTATGCCTCGATGCTGGACTGGTTGATCTTGTCATTGTCCTCGGCTGCCTTGCGCATCTCCTCACTGTTTGCATAGCCAATGTATGACATACAATTGTGGATCATCATGAGAGCTATAGAGCCCATAGTCCTGACGTCTCCGGCACAGAATATGATCGTAGCAGCGGAACAGGCAAAGCCATCACAGTATGTGTGTACCTGTGCCTTATGTCTCTGAAGCGCTGAGTATATTGCAAGAGCCTCGGCTACCTCACCACCATAGCTGTTGATGTAGACATTGATCGTATCCACGTCAAGTCCATCTATCTCACGCTTTATGTCTCTCGCCGATACGCTGCCATCGTCGCCTATCCAGCTTCTGATAATCTCGGCACTTCCTGTGATATCACCATATATGTTGATATCTGCTGTTCTCGTATCATCATCCCTGGTTATCTGGTAAAATACTTTTTTACTCACTCTTTCCTTCACCTCCTTCCGCTACTCCTTTAAGGAATCTGTCTATTTCTTCAAAGTTCTTTGTTATAAAATGCTTTCTCGACCAATCGGTATTCAGTGGTTCTTTTCCAAGCTCCTCTCTGGTCTCATCTATGCAGTACACGCCTGATCCTATGAGTGTTGATACACTCGCCGCTACGTCGAAGAGGTCTCTGTGCTGTATACGGCTTGTGTCTGCCACATAATAGTTGCCTTTCAGATAGTTATCCACATCTCCTCGCTTATTGAGCGTGGATGTTATTGCATCTGCGTAAGGATCCACTCCGAACGTAAGGAACGCTCCAACAATCTCTTTCATGCTTGTTATATTTCCGGACATCATTGATTCCGGAATATGGAATGCCGAGGCAACCATCTTGAATAGGTCTGCCCGGAGTTTCAGGTAATCATCTGAGGTCTTAACATTTGCTCCCTTATCTGGTTCGAGGTCATATCCATCGAATTCTGGATATATTGCATTTTCTGATGATATGTAGTCAGTTATCTGCTGCTTAACATACTCCTCAAAATCTTTCTGAAAGGCTGTATCTCCAGCCCTCACGCCATCTATGTGCAGCTTATACTTCTGTCCGTTAGAGTTCCGAAATGCCTTGGATGCTGTTGTCAGCATCTTGCTATAGTCCTCATACAATCCATCTATGAGCTGGTGCACGTTGATGTCGTCCAGCGTGAACAGGTAATAGTCCTTGATCGTGAATACCTTGTTAAACGTAAAGGTTCCCACGGACACATTGGCATACACATCACCCTTGATGGGCTGGTCTCTCTGCTTTGTATAGCCGTCTGCACAGTACAGAGCTCCTGCAGCATCCACTACAAGAGCCTCACCTTTTCGGACCATGTTATTGATTATCTTGTGCCAGAATATTGAGCTGTTTTCATTCGCGTTCGGAGATATATTCAGCAGATAGTAATCACGATTCTTCACCGGCTTGCCGTTCTCATAACATCGAATTTCAGAGCGGGATATAGCATTGCTTATAAGTGATGTCGCTGTGTATATTGCCAGCTCCTTGTAATACAGTGATGCCGGTATATCTATGATTATTGTTCCATCTGCTGCCCTCTTGGTCAGCGGGATTATCCTCTCAATAAAATTCCGGAATACTCCCATGTCTTACCTCCTATATCTTTATGACTCCCAGCCTTACATACTGCGGCCTTTCCTTGATCTCTGCCTCTGGTATCATAGACGCTACAAGCGCCATGAATGGATCGGTCTTTCTCGACCGGGCTTCAATCTTGGCATAAACAAAGGAGCCCTTGTCGGCTCCCTGGTCTCTTCCATATCTGATTACTTTAGTGTTGTTTGTCGCCCATCTGAGGACAACATCATCGCCCCAATGAAAGTAATGGTTGATGAAACAATGATCTATCACCGGAACTATCTTCATGATGTCTATCTGTTTGATCAATATGAGGTTGCCTCTCTCTTTAGAGAAGCCTATCTTGTCAAGTGCATCAGACATCAGTGCATATCTATAATTATCTATTGCCACCTTAGTGATGTTGTAAAGTCTTCCCATCTCCTGTATGTAACTGGTAATAACGGATGGGTGTATCTCCACATCGTCCACATAGCCCAGTTTCCCCGACTTTACCCATTCTTTCCATGGTGCCTGTATTCTCGGTATATCCTTTGATGCTGAGCATAACCAGGCATGATTGATATCATATCTCTGGTCTCCCTGCTTAAAATGGAAATTCACGGCTGCAAAGTCTGATGTCTTCATGTAATCTATTCCAACGGTACAGTTCCATCCCTTAAGATCCGGTAACTCCTGGTTGGTAGCCTTGATATTCTCCCAGTCTGTAACGCCGCATTCCTTGTGTCCACTTGGGCGGTTCATTCGCTTTGCCATGAATGCCGGAAGTCGATCCGGGTTCTTCTTCCAGTCCCTGTACTCTTTTCTGATCTCAGCTAAAAGGTTTGGCAAATACGGCAGTGATGGGTTTGCCTTTGTCCAGTTATCTTCATTGTCAACCTCTTTCACATCATCCAGGCGGCAAATAAATGGCAATAAGCCATTATCATCCTCTCCGTTATAGAGAATACCCTCTGAATCCGCTATAAGGTCGTCGAGAGGTCCTTCCCTTACATCTCCGTTTGTTGTGTAATACGATCGGCGAGGATGTTCCTTCTTGCCAAGGCCTGTTGTAAATACATCTATGTTTGCATAGTTCTCATACTGGTGGATCTCGTTGAATATGACTATTCCTGATCGGAGTCCATCCTTGCCCTTTGGGCTGTTTGTCCTGCCGATGATAGTACTCTTCGTCTTAAGACTTACTATCTTTTCCTTAGTCCAGCTATAGAACCTGTGTATTTTTTTGATGATCCCTGGCATTTCAAAAAATCCGGTTAAATCTTTAACTGGTCTTGTTGCCTGATCCTCGTTATTTGCACAAATATCAACATCATATTCACGGATGCCGTTATATGGAGACGAGAGCAGGAAGCTCTCAATTGCTATCATTCCATCTTTTCCGGCGCCTCTTCCGATCATGGTAAAGAGATCCGGCCATCTTGGCATTCCAGTGTCATCCCAGTATGTGCAATCGTGTAATGCTATTACAAAACGCTGCCACGGGAACAGTTCAAATGGCACATACTGCTCGCACAAGTGCATATACTTTTGTAACTGTTCCGTGTCAACGTGAATTGGCTCATTCTCAAAGCACCATTTAACGTGTGCGACTAGGTTTTCCTGGTCTTTGCAGCATTTATAGGTGCCCTGTTCAACGATATCTATCCATTCCTGAATCTCCGGTATGTTGTCAATTCTAAAGATCGCCGTCGTCCTCCGCTATCTTGTCTGTTGTGAGTCCGAGTTCTTTCAAAATGGCGAGCTGACTTCTCGTGTACTGCGGCAGGAGCTTGACGTTCGGGTTATCTTTCTCGTACTCCTTGCCTGCTGCCGATGTGGCCGTATATGTCATACCTCGTTTCTTGATATCAGCCTTCATCTTCTTGATCAGCTTGCAATATTCCATGTAATCATCAACTAGCGCCTCAAAATGTGATACATCTGCACCCTTGGCTCTGAGCTGTGCCATGAGTGACTCTCTGATTTTTGCCTGCGACTGCTGTGCCATTTTTTGATCTCACCTCACTTTTTTCTCGCGTGCGTGCGCGAGGATGTTTTGTCGTGTCCATTCCCCCGTTGCTTTCCCCTCTCCAAAATTAGGGTAATAGGGGGGTGGGGGTACTCTACCAGCGTTCTTCATTCACGAAATGTTCTTCATCGTTGTGTTTATATCCGTTCTTCTTCCACTTCTCAGGGTGGAGCTTATTATGGCACGCCTTGCATACCGGTATAAGGTTCTGATATGTCTTGCCGGCATATGTGTATGTCCTGCTGAGTGCCAGAGCTGGATGCTTGCGAACGAACTGTACATGGTGTACCGTGCTGAGAAGATGCTTGTTGCCTTCGTCATCCACATCGTATCTTGTGATGACTCCTCGTTTCTTACACTCGGCGCATTCGTAGTGATTCTCCTTTAGGATCTTATCCTTGAGTGTTCTCCACTCCTTGGACTTGTAGAATCTCCACAACTCATCCTTGTCAATCAATTCCTCTATCCACTTCTTAAGTTCATCAGCTTTCATACATTTCTCCACAACAAAAGCTCCGGTCTCCCGGAGCTCATATATATGTTTGAGGGCTTATCCTCATTTGGCGATGATATAACTATATCTGTTTTTTTGTCCTCCGAGTACCGCACTTTATATTTTTTTTGCCATCATGTAATAGAACTTGCGGCGGATCTCATAGAACAATGTTCTGCCACAAGGTACACCTTGCTGGTCTATCATGCGATATGTGCAGCCTTCTGTAGTAACATACCTGAGGAGATACGGATATATCTCATCATATCCGGAGACTGCTGCCCTGGCTGTATCCTCAACCAATGCCACCTTATCGATCAGTTCTGCCCTTCTCATTGCAGCATCTGCTGTCGCATCAGATCCACCGCCTGACCCTGTAGGCATCCCTGTAACCTGTGGGCTTCTGTAGGTGTCTGTATTGTTTTCTATCTCTGCCTTCCATTCGCTATACTGTAGGCAGTATGAGTATGCCGTAGCAAAGGCATGCTTGGATATTCCATACTTCTTGTTGATTGGCCTTACGTTTGGCATTATCTATCTCCTCCCTTGATATATTTTTATCTTGCAGCTCTATTTTGTAGCACATTTCTTTTCCATATAGCTCACTGCAAGTCTGCTGCTCTCTTTTTCAAGATCTCTCTGTCCACGACATATAAGCTCTGTAACATACTGTTCGGCTTCTCTGTGAGTGACTGGTTCGGTAAAGTCTATGTATACTGATACCTTATGTGTACTCATACAGTCCTCGCACTCCACAGCTAGGCTGTTCATTTCAATGTCTTTTGTCTCTCTCATTTATTGCTCCTTATCTATTTCTTTGATGTGTAATATATAATATTTCTTCCCTGGTTCAGCTCCCCACTCTGGCTTGCCTGTGCCTATGCTGAGCGTGCACATTGCCTTTACCTGAGGGGCCGCTTTTGAATATCCATTACGAAATATCACTGGTACTGGCCATTCCACCCGATCAGCCTCTGGTAAAGCATTGTGCAATACCTCATCACCTACACATATTGCGCCGAAGGCATTCAGAAGTCTGCTGTCGTAATATTCTTTTATCTCTCTGTACTCCTCTTTCTTCTCGCCGGATGCAATCATATCAAACCACATACGTTTGATTGGTAATGTCAACATTCGCTTTATCCTCCAGTCTAATGATTATTCGTGAATAACTCCTTATACACATCCCGTTCGCCTTCGCATCTGGCAAGTGATACCTCAAGACTGTGTATCTTGTCTCTAAGTTTCTCGGACTCTGATGTGTCTATCTCTAACAGCTCCGCCACAGGCAGGTCTGTTTCATCTGCAAGCACGATGCCCAGCGCGTCCGCTATAGCCTTACGCACCGCATCATATTCAGCGTCTGTTATTGTCTTCTCATAGCCTACGCAGTCCTCGCTCCTGGTGTACTGTATCATTGCCGGTGATGCATACATCTTTCCCTGATATACGATCCTTACGTCTGCATCATCCATGCATCCCTCTCTCAGCCATCCCTTTCTCAGCTTGATGTATGTTGCTATCCTTCCATTGTCTGCGAGGATGAGCGCCGGGCTTTCTCCCTGTGCGCTCTGTACTATCCATATCTCTCCTGGTCTTGCTGTGTCCATTTTGTTCTCCTTCCTTGTCGCTCTTGATATCGCTATGCTAGCTGTTGGATCTGAATATCCTTCACTGTTCTTTCCGCTCATTTATCCTCCTTTATGATTGTCATCATCTTTTCTCCTATCGTTATTCCTCGTACGCGTCACCAAATACCATTGGGTAGTCAAGCCTCCGCCGATGTTTATTGATCCATTCATAAGCTTCTTCACTTGTTTCAAAGCCTCTTTTTATTCTTATGAATCCTTCATCGTCTATCCATTCAACTCTATAATTTCCATCATCAAGATAATTCTTCCCGAATATCCTCACGAACTCCTCTCTGGTGTGTTCTTTTTCAAATGCACGCTGACCGTCTCTCTGAAGTATCCTCATATTGTCTGCGTTGTTGTGGACTGCTGCCGGTCCAGCAGTATGATGTTCTATGCACAGATACACCTTGAGGCCGTATGCCTCAGAGTGTATTCTGTTTGGGCCTCCGAATATGTGATGCTCCTGCAGAGGCTTCCTTCCGTAGTCTCCGTTAAGTCTTGTGCACAGATAGCAGGTGCCGTCTTTAAACTGCAGGATTGACGGCTTATGCTGTTTTCTTTTTTTCTTGTATACCGGCTTGGGGTACATCATTCCATATCCTCCGGTGTCGAAGGTGTAAGGTCTACACCTTTCAGGGCTTCCAGCGTCTTCTTGTTCTCCTCATCGTGACGGAATGTTGCTGTCATGCGGCATATGTTATTCTGCCAGATTACACCTGACTTGCTGTAGAACGGATCGGATGGTGCATATTCACCATGCTTTCCGTCAATGCTGCCTTCTCTCAGGCTGATGAATGCCTCGTTGAGCAAGTAAAGCATTCCAGTGTCTGTGTCTTGAAGGTATCTCTGAACTGTACCGGCTGTGCCTATCTGGAGCGTATTTGTGATAGTGAGCGGTCCCATTGTGTAAGGTTTAACATCTATGCTCATAAGCATTTCCATTTCATACTGATTGCCCTGCTTGTCTGATCGGAATCTCTCTCCCGGCTCTGGGAGCTCACCGGCAAGTGCTATTATGTTCGCAAGCGTCTGCTTCGGGATATATTCTCTTTTGATCTCTGCCTCCCAGAATCTTCCTGCTATGTATACCCAGTTATCTTCATTCTGCGCTATAACCAGTCCGTCTGTCTTGTATGCCTGTTTCATTAAGTTGTTCAGTACCTTCTCATTCAGAAACATTGTTCTCTTCCTCCTTCTCTTCTTCGCCTGATATACATGCTCTCAAATATTTATGTGGTACATTTGCCTTGACCCCATTGTATATAACATCTGCTCTAGCTGCATATCTCATAACATCCATAAGGGTAGTTATTTTAATCTCAGTTTTTCCCTCTGCTGTGAATTGATCTATTATTCCCATGTTCTACCTCCATATCATTAGCTGTCCGCACCAATGGCAGTGCGTGTGATTGTAACCTGTTCGTTTCCCGCACCGAGGGCAGGCGAAATAGTTTTCACCCATCTTTACAGGCTACTTACCAGTCTCATAGTCTGCAGTAAGTCTTCCCGAGAGTGCCGCTGCTTTGTCGTAGTCGCTTATGATGTCGATGGCGTCCTCGATTGCTGCCAGCTCACAGGCTGATAACTGTTTGTCCTTGATGTCCATCAGATACTTGATAATATCCTCGTTGGTCACTTGATCTCTCCCTTCCTGATCATCTGTTCTATGTCAAAGTGGCTAAAGCATTCATGATAACCTTTCTCGCTCCTCATTAACACATAGTCCCTGTATGACTTCACTACAGTCCACCGCACCCACTTTGTATATGGGACATTGTTCTCTTTGCCGCCATATGATAATATTTTCACCCGCCTGCCAGGCTGGCAGAGAATATTGTGTTTTGCTGTGATCTCGAATCTTGTCATGTGCTCTCCTTTCTAACTCCAACCTTTTGTGGAATGTAATATGTCCTTGAGCTCTTTCAGCTTCCCCCGGATTCCAGCCATCATCCTGAGAGCATCGCTGTAATGGTCATTAGATATCTCACGCTCAAACTGTCTGACCGCCTTCAAGGCATCTTTTTTTCTGCTTTCAAGGTCATCAACCTCTAGGATTTCCTTGTGATTTTGCGCCGGCGCAATTACTTCTGTTCCTTCAACATCGCTTTCAGACGCTGTGCATCCTTCTTCAGATCGTTCTTCGCCTTCAGAATCTGCTCGTTCAGGTTCTGAAGCTGGTTCTCCAGCTCCGTCGTATCCTGTCTCTGCTGTTTCAACCGTACTATCTTCACTTTTATGTTCTGCTTCTCCACATACAGTGTTTCCAACTGCCTCACTATGTCCATCTGCTGCCTCCTCTACATCGTGATGTATCTCTTCTTTCTGTGCCAGCGGCGTATCCTCTGTCTCCTTGCTCTCTTCTCTCTGATCTGCTGCCACATCTGCATTATCCTGCTCATCTGCTGCCTCCTCGCCAAAGTGTGTGCCGTATATGTTCGGGTCGAAGTCTTCACCGAATATATTTAACATCCGAGTAACAAATTCTTCCCAGGTCATATCAACCGGAGCACCGCCAAACCTTTTGATCTTAAGCGCATTCTCATGCATCATCAGGAAATACATCCCTTTCCTGTATGACCTGGTTCCGGATGGATTAACAATCTCAGCTATCTGTCTTGTGTCATCCAGGATGCTGTTGCTGCTATAAATTGTTACAAGCTCGGCCTTATTGTCCTTAAAGAACTGCTCTATGAGTTCGTCTATATCATCTGCCTCGCCTGCCGTTGGTGCTTCCTTGTTGAACGCCTTGAGTTCTCGGATATCGGCTCTTGCTGTATCTGCTGTGATCATCTTTCTGTCACGCTCTGACAGCTTCAGCATTTCTTCAAGCTGAGAGCGTTTGAAGTCCTCGTATTCCGGTTTCAGCTCCTGCGAATATCCATCTATCGAATACTCTCGGTTGATGGACATGAAACGGCTTACCGTTGAACCCTCCATGCCATATTCACCTTTGGCGAAGTCTGCTATTGATTTATAGCCGTCATTCTCATAGCCGTTAGAATCGTCTATCTGTCTGAGCAAGTATCCGATCTTGACAAAGCTCCGGCGGACTCCAAGGAGCTCAGCATTGAGCTTTCGTTTTGTCTCCATCCACATGTCAAGTGTCATCTGTGTGTATTCCATATATACCCTCCTATGCTGTGATCGCTACTGCAGTGCCCTTAAGGCATGCGACATATTCTTTGAGTAAGTTGTCTATGTTCCCCTTATCCGGCTTCTCGTCATATGCTCCATACCACTGCAGTATTTTCGTGTCGTCTATTTCAATCGTGATATATGGTGCATCCTGGTCTTTCTTGAATCTCAGGAACAGGATGTAACTCTTGCCGGTATTGTGTTTTGTGAGATAGTCATTACCGCCAACACAGTGGTGAAGTATTCTACCCTCGTCCACGATCTCAGCGGCTGACCTTGCCGGCCGGATGATATACTCGTCATTCTCGAAGTAGTATCTGTTTCTGATACCTCTGTAATGTTTCTTGATGTCTGGGAATCTGTCATTGACCTCCTGTTTCCGCTTGTCTGCCTTAACCTTGTTCACCTCAAGCACCAGCTTGTCATGCTCCGTTTTGAGGTCCTTAGGGAAAAGGTATATAGTGTTTGTAAGGTCATACCCCAACTGCTGTCTCATGTGTATATAGTCACCATATCTCCTAAGCTGCTGCATCACCCAGGCGTGAGCATTTGCACACATTCCAGCTCCGATATCTGCACCCGAGATTTTCTCTATGTAGTGCTTGAGCTTGATAATGCTCATGTGTTCAAGCATTGTTGACAAACTTCCGTAGTTTTGGAAGATTCTGTATGTTTCAAGTTCCTCATCGCTGTAGTGTGCCTGTGCTTTCTTTTCCCTCTGCAGGACTCTTAAAAGCTCCGTGTCTCCCTGTTCGCTCTGTAAGAGTTTCACCCGTTCTGGGTATATCCCGAGGAAGCCTGCCGGATTCGCAGCATTCCCGTCTGAGATCCAGCCACAGTAGTGATCTACCATTTCGTCAACCAGCTTCGTAAATCCTGCCTTTACCAGAAACTCAAGCTGTTTATACTGCATATACCGCTCTGCATAGTTTATGAGATTTCCGACCTTGCCCTGCATATATTCCTTTGCCGCGGAATATCTAAGGCAGGTGTCTGCCAGTTCGTTCCATGTCTTATCGTATACAAGACCATCATGTAATGTTATGTTTGCTATTCCAGACAGGTTGCAGTCATCCCAATAGTCTCTCTGTGCCCAGCAATTGTATTTGTGGAAGTCTCTCTGTGGCTTTTTCCCTGGTTCTATGTACTCTCTGACTATCTCGTTTACACTTAAGATCTCCTTTGCCCCTGTCATGATCTCCTTGTCACCCTCAAGCACAATGTCAAGAGTTATCATTTTATCTATCTCAACCAGCCTTATAACTGCACCATTGTCTTTGTACTGCTGGCCTACATACACATACTTTGTTATGTCGTACACGCCTTTAGTCTTACCCTGAGCCATCCATTCGCCGCTTTTGTGACAGCGTGGACATGTGCCTGCAGTACCATGCTTTGGATATACTATTCGTTCAAACTGTCCTTCGTATGTTTCAGACCTTTTTGTGCATACGGTTGATACCTGGCCACATGCTGAGCAGCATATATCTGCATACCTTCCATGTCTCTTGTAGTACAGAAAATGGGATTGAAACATTCTGCGCTCAGCCCAAGCCTTAAGATCGTTTGGAAGTGGTGGGGTGTGTGCCTGCCTGTCAGCAAGTCTCGCCTGCTTGTTCTCCTGGCTCTTACGCCATCGGGCATGTGTGATTTTATCCTCCAATCTCTTTAACGCCTCTGCCCACGTTATTGGTCCGCTTTCCGTCCATTCCCTGATAAGGTGCGCATCATCAGGTCGGATGAATGTCAATGCTCCTCTATCCTTTGGGGGATCAAGCCAAATGTCTATATTGTAATCTGAATCATGTATACTTCTTCTGCTCCACACACCTGTTTCCGGATACCATACACCCCAGTCTGCTTTTGTGTAGGCAAGTCTCAGCTTAGGTGTCTCTCTGCCCTTCTTGGTGTTTTCGTATATGTCAACAAGCAGATGTTCTGTTCCTTTTATGTCGGTGATCTGTACAGATGCCGTGTAGGCGTTATTCTTTCTTGCCTTTATAGCAGGAATGTATGGTATGCTTTCGATTGCTCTTTTCTTCATGCTCCCACCTACTTCCTGTAATAGTCATTGATGATCTTCCTTGCCTCGGCCATGCCAGGAATACCAAGCGTAACTTTGCTTGCTGATACACCTGCTGCCTTCAAGATATCCTTGTCTATCTCTTTCTGGTGTCCAAATGACCACTTGAGCAGTTCTGCTATACATCCCTTCAGACTCTTGCCTTTCTCTCTCACCTTGATGGCTACGTCCTCATGCTCCATTGCCTGAACTTTGATATACTCGGCCCAGTCCTTCATGATCGTCTGCGGCTTAAGCTCCTGTATCTCAATATCAAGCTTTCCAACGGCTGCGGTCTGTGCATCCACAAGCTCCGGGATATCTCCCTGCAGGTACATATCTACGAAGTCCTTTGGGATTCCATTCTCTTTTGCGAGCGCATGAAGGCTCAACTCGTCACCTTCATTGAACAAATTCTCTGCCAGTGTGTTGATCTCTTTGTAACTTCCTAATTCGCCAAATCTCTCAAACATATCTCTATTCCTTTCTTGTCGTTATTGTGTGTTTCATATACAGTGGCCAGAGCTGTTCCCACAGATCCTTGTTTGCCACATCCTTACCCTTTGTCGTTGTGTATCCATCCAGAGCCCAGCGTGCCAGGTTCTTAGTCATCATAGAGAGCACAAAGTCATCTGCTGATATGATCTCTATCTCACAAGGCCTTGTGAATCTGGATAATGCCACCGTGATGGCTGATATTGTAGCTGCGTGATATGTGCCGTATATCATTCCAGAGCCTTCTACTCTTGTGACTCTGCCGCCCTGGGAGTGTTCCAGGATGTAACTGTATGTCTTGTGCGTCTCCTTGGTTGATGCGCTGTCCACGCTTACATATATGCGCTCCATTTACTCCCTCCTTCTCATCGTGTATCTTCGGTATGAGTAACTTGTTACCGGGTTGATGCCCTCGTATATCCTGACTATCTCATACCCTTTCTTCGGTTTTGGTTCTCTCTTCCAGTGCAGGAGCTTGTCCACCTTCGGTTCAGGGAGCGGCATGTTGCGTGATGTTGAATATGATGCCTGCCGGATTCGCGGCTTTGACATGGTGCCGTCCTCCTTCTCCTCTGTGGTGTTCTCATCCTTTGTCATGTAAGCGGCCAGCTTGCTGAAGTCCTCATCATATATCTTGTCTGATAGTCTGATCTGCTCAGCATATATACCGCCTTTCTCCCACACATTTTTTACGATGGATGCTGTGTCTCCTATCTCATTCACAACAAGGTGTATATGCCATGCTCCTTTTGTTCCCTGTTCTATGTTGCGGATCCATCGGAGCTCCTGCCCTCGTCTGGTATATTCCCTCTTCACCTTCCTGATCATCTTCTGAAAGTCTGCTATTGCATCCTTCATCGTGGGCGGTCTGTTCCTCTTCTCGTATGTGAGTGTCAGGAACGTATCTCCAGGGTCGAAATACTCTAGTAGCTTATGCCGACATCTCTTCACCTTACTCTGATGATTGACGTATGCCATCTGCTCCGGTGTCGGCTTTGCTCTCGGCTGTCTCTTCCTGCCCGGTGATCCATATCTTCCATCGTGGTACTCTTCCACCTCGATGATGTTCTTCTTCCGGAAGGAGTATGTCTTTCTCTTAACTATGTAATCACCCTCTTTGGTCATATATTTAATAACTTAATCAAGTATCAAACAGGGCGCTCAAGTCCCTGTTTTCCTTGCTTTTTTAAGTGCTGGGTGATAAAATATAAACAGTATTTATTTTTACTTTTTCACCCGACAGGCGTTTGCAGACGCTTGTCTTTTTTTATATTTCAATCCTGTACCACATGGTCAGCATCAAGTCCTGAAACTTATACGGCATGTCCATGTCCGGCCGAATGGGTTTCATGAGTCCAAGCCGTTCATAATCCCTATGCTTGATCTCAAGGTGGCAGTCATACTGCTTTACTTCTTCATCTCCTGTGATTTCCAGCTCGGCAAGCTTCGCGCCGCCCTTGATGAATTCAAGGGATGCCTTAAAGCCTGTGAATACTGTCTTCCCATCTCTTATGATGATGATATGGTCGGATCCTGCCCTGTAGGCTAACGCTTCACTCATCTTCATCTTCCAGCTCCTCCACTTCGTCCTCGCACTTCCACAGCTCATAGTCGTCTACGAATCCATCATTTGCGTAGTAGAACAGTACCAGCACCGCCACGCTGATCAGGAACGCTGGCATAAGCACAGCGAACTCCTTCCAAGTCCACATCATGCGGAGCAGATAATACAGTGATGTGATTGCTGTTATCATCGATACTCCGACTATGATGTAGAGTGTTGTATTCTTGATTGCTCTCTTTAGTTTCCTTTTGTTCATTTTGTTTCTCCTTCTGGTGGTGCTCTCTGCAATGCTGCCACCTCCTTGTATTTTTGTCTGCGCTGACAGTAAGAAGTCTTTACGGAGTCGAACCGCCCACGGCTTGCGCCGCCTCCCGGAGAGACCTTGACCTATCTTATACCGATGGCTTTCTCAAGCTTTGCTCTTGAGATGTAGTACCACCATTTACTTTTGTTCTTGACTGCGTAGCCTATCGGCAGCTGCCCACGCTGTAATCCCGTCCGTATGAACTGCGGGGACACCTGCATCAGCTTTGCAGCCTCATTCACTGTGATACGGTTATCTTCTGCCTCATTCATCGTTATTCCTCCTCTTACTCCAGCCAGTTGTTATCTAAGTAGCAGAACCCATATACCAGAGCGGCAGTCGCCGCAATCCAGAAGATCCAGAAGAGTATGACCCCGCCCTTCGATTCTGTCTCGAGATAGCTGATCGTCTCTTCTATGTTCGAGTTCTCGAAGAATCTGCTATTATCCGAGATTGAGCCATTGTTGAGCCGCGTAAATATAGTGCCGGTATGTTTCACCTCTACGCCGTAGTATCTATATCTGACGTAGAACGAATCATATATTGTGTCTATATCTACTGCTGCCGGGAGCCGAATCTTGCCTGAAGAAAACTCAACTCCGCAAAATATCACTTCTTTGCATCTGATATCCTCTCTATCCGCTGTGTCCCAGGTCCAATACACCTCTGTGGTGGTGTGTGTTTTTCCATTGCCATCCACCACGGTCACTGTCCGTGTATGCTGTGTGTATATTTCCTTGACCTTTTCCACGTACATGTATTCACCATCTAATTCCGGATAGGATACTGTATCGACTGCCTGGAGGTCTCCATACACAAATGCATCTCCAACGCTGGTGTCCATCCCATGTCGAAATAGTTCCTGACTGTTTATCTTGACCGCTTTGTTGTACTTCTCATTCTTGTCCATCTCATGCTCCGATATCTTGCCAGAGATCAGAAATCCTACTGCGATCATCACGGCAACTATAGATATGCTGACCAGTATTTCTCTTTTTGTTATTTCCATGCGTTACCTCTCTTTAAACAGATCCTGCGGAGCATCCACAGGTGCGCTGTAGTTGAGGTATTCATATTCCTGTGATTCATAGCCCAGCATTCCAAGGAATACCCGGGTCGGGAACTTTCTCACATATCTTTTGTATTCTTTTACCTGTTTGTTATAGTTGCTCCGGTATTCAGCTATCAGATTCTCAGTCATTGACAGCTCGTTCATCAATGTCTTGTAGTTCTCATTTGACTTCAACTCCGGATACGCCTCGGCTACCGCCGTGATGGCTGTAGTAACATTTTCAATGTCTCCTGCGGAATTTTCCCGCCCATCCACTATAGCTTTAAGCGTCTCTGATTCATGCGTGTCGTACTGTTTCACGCAGTCTGCAAGATTGTATACAAGGTCAACCCTTCGCTTTTCCTGGACTTTTATATCTGATGATGCCGTATTCACCTGCTCCTCCAAGGCTATCGCCCTGTTCTGTGAGCTCTGAATACCAAGCACTACCATGAACACTACTGCTATCACTCCGGTGCCGATTATTATCGTTAATTTCCATTTTGTGTTTTCCATCTTTTCTCTCCTTTGAATTCTTGTGTTATACTTCCCTTACAGGCTCCCGCCATTCTATTTTGTGTACCAATATATGAACATCGTATAAATCACGCATATCGTTATGACATACGGCGGATACCATTTTTTACTTCTATCCAGCTTTCTCATAACGGCTATTGCAATCGCAGATGTGATATATACTATTGCTGTCGCCAATGCTATAGTTGGTGTCATTGAACTCTCTCCTCTACTGAGTGATCTGTTTAATAGTCCGACCAATTTCCTCCGGGTCTATGACCACATCTTTGTTGTAGTGAACATGTGATTCGGCTACCGCCCTGGCCTGCACTAAGCTCGCCAGGGCGGCTATAGTCTCCGCCGATGCCCCGTTGTCCATTATCGAGTCCTCTATGTATTCAATTGTTTCGTCAAATTTGTTCATGTTAAACATATGCATTCTCCTTTTCTATCTTGTTGTTTCCACAATTTCGCTCTATCGTTGAGATTTTTCTTTTGATCTGATTTGTGTTATAATTTAAAAATAGGTTCACTTAAAAATCTCTGCGAAAGGAGGCGAATAATTTGGCTTTATACAGCATGTTTGATATGCTCAAACAAATCTCAGATATACTCGTTGATGGATATGATGTCGCTGATATATCCATCTTAGAACCCGACGAAGATGACGAACTGCCTGAGCATATATGTTTTTCGGTTTACGATTCTTATGATGAAAGCGGTATCGAATACGATGGTATTGATGCAATTGACGATTTATCAAGCGATGAATCTCTCACTATTGATGACGATTCTCCTTGTATGGCCTTTTCTCTCAACGAACTTTCATTAATCAAAGATGCCTTATCTTGCAGTATCAACACCAACAATCGTCAACTAAAAAATCCATCTTCCAAGTTATCTCGTGATGATATTTTAAAAATTAAGTCATCATCAGCACATATGAGAAATCTATTCGTTCAAATTGAACAAATACTTAAGGAATGTAAGTGATTTAGTTTTTTTATGGTTTATTGGTGTAACTGCACATCCAAGCTCATGCTTTCGTATCAGCTTTCTGATAACCGGCATGAGCTCCTCTTTTATCTGCATATTTTTATCATCATCATTCCCGCTGATAAAAATCACCAAATTCGTTGTGCCAACACGTTTAGTACGAAAATTCGTCACCCGCCTATCTGTCTTTACATTCACTTTCTTATTCATCTTTTTCACGTTGTTATCTTTTATCTGTACAAGCTCTGTGTATGTCTTCTTTATCAATGCATTCTCCTTTCGCCCACATGAATTTCTTTTTTTCTTGCGCATTTTCCTTTGAATCCCTATACTTTGTGTATCCAGCCTCTGCCAAGGCTGAGAACCAACGAAGGGAGGGATATATATGTACGACGATATCGATATCGAACAGCGTGTTCATGATCTTGCTGTTCAGGCGACTATTCATAATTACAAACTCGCTGGCACTGAAATTACAGCAGGTAACGCTTTTGAGTTTGCTGTTATGTATCGCAGTCTTCTAAGAGAGATTCGCAGGTCTATCGAAGAAGGTCGCTCAGATCTTCAGTAAGCACTAACCGATTCTCTATATCGGCAATGACGCGCTGGACTTCGTCCTTCGCGTTGTTGCCGATCATTTCAAGCTGTTTCACCGTGAATCCCTTCTTAGGTAATGTCTTTATAAAGTTTCTAAACTCTTCCAGAGCTGCGTTTCTCTGCTCGTACAGCTCTTTGTAATCAATATCCATATGCATTCTCCTTTCATGTGTAACTTGCGTTTACGCAAGTTTTGAGTTAAAAAAAATTACAGCAAGCTTCTCTTCTGGAATATTCAGCACAGCAACTATTTTTTGAGCCTCGTCCACGCTAAGTGTACTGTTTTTATTGTTTATTTTCCTGTTAAGTGTTGATGGATCTATGCCAATTTTATTTGCCAACTGATCCTGAGTTAAACCACTTCTTTTGATTTCTGCCTTTAATTCCATGCTGTTTATCACTTTGCCACCTCCTCTTTATCTCTTGCGTATCCGCAAGCTGTGATTTTACTGTATCACGCAGTTTTTGCATTGTCAATATATTTTTTGCATTTTCGCAAGTTTAACTTGCATTATTAGCAAATTCTTATTATAATCAGATTATCAAAAGGAGGGTACGGCGCATGGATACATACAAAATTATTAAAAACAGGCGTCTCGAGCTTGGGCTTACACTTAAAGATGTTGCAAACGCTTTAGGCGTTGCAGAGAGCACAGTGTCAAGATACGAAAGTTCTGATATTCAGAACATGGGGATTGATAAGATCGAGGCTTTAGCCAAGGTTCTTCAGTGCGAACCTACATACCTAATGGGATGGGAATCGGATGTTAAAGTAGACTTTCATTTGAGCAGTGAAGAAAAGGAACTGATTATAGAGTATCGTAAGGCTGACTCTATATCTAGAGAAGCTGTCAGGAGATTGCTATTTTATCATTCCAAGATCTCAGCCTCGGACCCATAGGCAGATATCCCAGCCTCACCAGAGGAGCTGGAGAAGAAATACCCACCGGTTGACATTGATGACGTCAAGGGAAAAATTGGTTAAATGTACCCAGCCTTGTCCCTTTACCTAATCAATATAACCTTTGTTTCATTTTCGTCGAAATTAAGGTTATAGTATATAGTCCTCGTGTTGCGATAATATATTGCATAGACAGTTATATCTTCTATTGTGATGTATCTCTTCGTCATCCCAACTCCCCCTTTGTATGTGAGGCTGGGCACGAGCTAATTATATATTTGTTGTTATTCGATATATACTGGTAAATACTGGGAGTAAATTATGCAAAAATTTATTTTTGAACATCTAATAGAAGATGGAGAAGAAAAGATATTTGATTCAGAAAAAGATGCTATTAAATATGCACTAACAATGCATAGTAACTATACCGGCGATATGGTAGTTGTTGAGGTTGATGTTTCAGCAAAACAGCTGGCCGCTTATAAATCTGGTGTTCCAATTCCATGCACTACTTATCGCAAGGAAGTATGGACAAATTAAACTTGAAGGGGCTAAAAAATGCGCATTATACGCATTTTGCTATTGACTTTTATGCGCATAGTACGTATAATATAATCATAAGGAGGTAAGAAATGACAGTCAGAGAACTTGAAAAACTTCTTCTCCAAGATGGTTGGATTGCAGTCAAGCAGGTTGGCTCACACAGGCAGTACAAACACCCTAACAAACCTGGTAAGGTTACAGTTCCAATACATAAAGGTGATGTAAGCAAAGGAACAGCAAATTCAATATTGAAACAGGCAGGGCTTAAATAAGCCCTGCTGGTTACACATAGAAAGGGGTTTTATTATGAAGTTAGTATATAAAGCAATATTTACACCATTTGAAGATGGTGAGGGTTATACCGTTGAGGTGCCAGATCTTCCGGGATGTGTTACCGAGGGAGATAGTCTTGCTGAGGCTATTGAAATGGGACAGGATGCCGCATCTGGTTGGATCCTCGGAGAACTTGAAGATGGTCATAGTTTCCCACGTCCAAGTGATCCATCATCTATTACCATTCCTGAAGGATCATTTGCCAATTTTCTTGTATTAGATATTGATGCCTATTCAGAACGATATGGAAGTAAGTCCATTCGCAAGAATATAACTATTCCGGCATGGCTCAATACCTACGGCGAAAAGAATAATGTAAACTTTTCTAAAGTGCTTACAGATGCACTGTTAAAACAGGCATCTAACTAGATTGCGTCGGAGCTCTAAGGTGTCTGAGAATCCTTAAGCATGGCCAATACAATATATAAAAAAATCCTCCAGGTGCTACCAACACCCGGAGGACAGCTACCCATAAACATAGGCTTATGAATAGTCACAAAACGCAATATGATTATATCATAAGCCTTCGGATTTTAACAGGGCTTATTTTTTATGCCCTTTTTTAGGAAGGATGATGAAGTATGAGGAATGCGAACGGTTTTGGATCCGTGTACAAACTGTCTGGCAAGCGACGCAAGCCGTGGGCAGCCCGCAAGACTGTCGGCTGGACATTTGATGCAGAGCGTGGAAAATCATATCCTATCTACAGCTTTATTGGATACTACGAAACCAGAGCGCAGGCTCTGACCGCTCTGGTCGAATATAACAAAGATCCCTATGATCTGCACCACGATACTATCACCTTTGCCGAGGTCTATGATAAGTGGTCTGATATACACTTCGAGAACGTAAGCAAGTCAAACATCAATGGATATAAGGCGGCTTATGCATTGTGTGATGATATCAAGGATATGCCAATACGTCAGATAAAGCTGGACCACCTGCAGAAGGTTGTTGATAAAAGTGGTAAAAATACACCTACCTTGAAAAAATTGAAAATCTTATTTGGACTTGTGTATGACTACGCTGTGATCCATGAGATTGTACCACAGGATAAAAGGGATATGGTCAGGTATGTCGATATATCTAAGCCAGGAAACCCGAACTCTATCAAACGAACGCCATTCACGAAACGCGAAATAACGACCCTCTGGAGCCTGTACAAGTCCAACTACTATTTATCTGTTGTATTGATCCTTATATACACTGGTGTGCGTATAGGCGAGCTCCTGGAGCTTAAGAAAGAAGATATACACATAAATGAACGATGGTTCTATGTGAAGGAATCAAAAACAAATGCAGGAATCAGGGAAGTTCCTATTGCCGACAAGATATACCCTTTATTTGAGTATTGGATGACCAAGGATTGTGACAACCTTATCTGTACACCAGATGAGGAACCATTCACTTATCAAAACTATTATGACTCGTATTGGATTCCTCTCATGATTCAGCTCGGCTTTGGTAAATTTATTGTGGTAGATGGCAAGAAAGAACCTGTATACGAAGGACATAGACCGCATGATGCAAGACATACATGTGTATCGCTCTTAACTGCCGCGGGAGTTGATGAACGAATCATCAGGCAGATAGTCGGGCATAAAGGGCAAGGCGTCACAGAGAGCGTATACACGCATATAGAGCTGCCGTTAAAGCTGGAGGCGATAAATAAGATATGAACAGATCAGAATATAAAAACAACTATGCAAAAACTAAATATGACAGGATAACCATTCAAGTGCCCAAAGGAATTAAGGACGAATGGAAGGCTCTCGCTGCAGACAGCGGCCTGAGCCTAAATGAATATATCTGCCGGCTTGTTGCTGGTAATCAGGTGGAGATCTTTGATAGGATGCAGATCGCTGATAAATACAGAAGAATGATCAGAACGCTTACCGGCAGCACTAAGGAAGGCTACACAGTCACGCTCAAGGATGGTTTTGTGTATGAGGACGGAACATCTCAGTTCTGGTCAAAATCTAAGCCAGAACTACGAAAAAATATAAAGAAGTGTCATGCACATGACACCTTGTAGAGTGTTACTAGTGTGTTTCTAGTGTGTTACTAGTAGCGAAAAAATAGGGCATTCTTGGGTGGTTTTTGCGCCGGCGCAAAATAAAGAAAACCCGCAGAAACACTTGAGTTCTGCGGGTTCTTGAAAATCTGAATTTGATCGTTCCTTATCTCTTTGAGAACTGTGGAGCACGACGAGCGGCTTTGAGACCGTACTTCTTTCTCTCCTTCATTCTTGGATCTCTTGTAAGGTATCCAGCCTTCTTAAGGATTGGTCTGTACTCAGCATCAACCTCAAGGAGTGCTCTTGAAATACCATGTCTGATAGCTCCAGCCTGACCTGTAAAACCACCACCACATACGTTAACGAGTACATCGTACTTACCTTCTGTGCCTGTAGCAACGAGTGGCTGCTTTACGATAACCTTGAGTGTATCAAGGCCAAAGTACTCATCCATATCCTTCTTGTTTATAACAATCTTACCAGTACCTGGAGTGATGTAAACTCTGGCGATACTGCTTTTTCTTCTTCCTGTTCCATAGAACTTTGTTGTCTTAGCCATCTGTTATCTCCTCCTTCTTAGTACTTAATCTCTAATACTTCTGGCTTCTGTGCCTGATGCTTGTGATCTGCACCAGCGTATACATGAAGCTTTGTGATCATCTCTCTGCCAAGTGGTCCCTTTGGAAGCATTCCCTTAACTGCAAGGTAGATAACATCCTCTGGCTTCTTAGCCATCTTCTCACGAAGAGTTGTCTCTTTCATACCACCTACATAATCTGAGTGGTTGTAGTATACCTTCTGATCTAACTTCTTACCAGTTACCTGGATCTTGTCAGCGTTTACTACTATTACATAATCACCTGTGTCAATGTGTGGTGTATATGTTGGCTTGTTCTTTCCTCTTAAAATGCTTGCGATCTCTGATGCAAGACGACCTAAAGTATGTCCTGTAGCGTCAACTACATACCACTTTCTCTCTATTGTTGATGGGCTTGCCATAAAGCTCTTCATCGTGGTACCTCCTAAATTATTCTTTTATAATCTTCTTTACTAATGTATATTCAGCACATTCCTTACCGGGGCATTGGTTCGAAACGCACTTATAAACTTCGCATACTTTGCAAGTATATTATAATTACATTTTGTTGTCAACTATTTTTTCCAACAAAAATATCCGGCGATACATGTGCACCGCCGGATACCATATTATCATTCATTCTTCTGTCTGTAAATACTATTTTTTATTTAGAAATCCACCTCTGTGTCATAGTAGCAGCACTTCAGCAGCTTCTCCATCTCCTCCTGGCTTGGCTGTCTTGGGTTGGAGCCTGTACATGCATCAAGTATCGCATTTGCAGCGATCTCAGGAAGTCTCTCAAGGAATACATTCTCCGGAACAAAGCCCTGCGCACATGGATAGCTGTCAGGTCCATAATTCTTGATACAGTGAGGTATGTTCAGCTCATCATTCATCTTGCGCAGATATGCGATGAGAAGAGCTACCTTCTCGTCGAGTGTCTCTCCGCCAAGGCCCATGAAGTCTGCTATCTCGCCGTAACGAATCTTTGCTGTCTCATCCTTTGCATTGAAAGCGATAACCTTCGGGAGATACATCGCATTTGCTGCTCCGTGGATGATATGTGCACCGTAATCGGCAAATGCTGCTCCGGTCTTGTGTGCCATTGAATGTACGATTCCAAGCAGTGCATTTGAAAATGCCATGCCTGCAAGGCACTGCGCATTGTGCATTGCGTCACGCTTCTCCATGTCTCCGTTATATGATCCAACCAGATCATTCTGGATCATCTTGATCGCATGAAGTGCCAGTGGATCTGTGAAATCACAATTTGCGGTTGATACATAAGCCTCTATTGCATGTGTCATGGCATCCATACCTGTGTGAGCAACCAGCTTCTGAGGCATGGTCTCTGCCAGCTCAGGATCTACGATCGCAACATCCGGTGTGATCTCAAAATCAGCTATCGGATACTTGATTCCTTTCTCATAATCTGTGATGATCGAGAATGCTGTAACCTCTGTTGCAGTTCCTGATGTTGAAGAAATAGCGCAGAAATGAGCTTTCTTTCTAAGTTCAGGGATTCCAAATACCTTACACATATCCTCAAATGTCGCATCAGGATACTCATACTTTATCCACATAGCCTTTGCTGCATCTATAGGTGAACCACCGCCGATGGCCACTATCCAATCTGGCTCAAATTCAAGCATGGCTGCTGCACCCTTCATAACCGTCTCTACTGAAGGATCTGGCTCAATTCCCTCAAATAACTTAACTTCCATTCCAGCTTCCTCAAGGTACTGAACTGCCCTGTCAAGGAATCCAAATCTCTTCATGGATCCGCCTCCGACACAGACCATTGCTTTCTTACCCTTGAATGTCTTGAGTGCCTCCAAAGCACCTTTTCCGTGATATAAATCTCTTGGTAATGTAAATCTTGCCATCGTTTGCCCTCCTAAAATCAAAATAAAAAACCAATCATATTATCTTCATTGAAACACCTTGAAATATTCCGAACACTTCGAAACAATTCCTGACATATCCGTCATGTAGCAGCATTTCAATGTAATTATAACATGATTGGCTCTTATTTTCATTATTTTTTGTGCATTTCACACAATGTTTTTCATTTATTTTTCACTGTTCCACTAGATGTTTTCCACTTTTCATTCTTATTTCTAGATTATTTCAAGTCCACTTTTATTCTTGTTTCTAGATTATTTCAAGTCCACTTTTCCAAGTTATAATATACAGAATATAACCACGCTGTTTTGTGAACTGCCAACACATTATCAGCAATTTTATCTTATCCCGGCAGATATTATGCGTCTGCAGCAGCTTACGTTTACAGATATTTTATCTCCACAAGAGTAAGCCCCTTTGCTTCGGCTTTCGGCCCTGCTTTCGTCCTGTCCTTCGCCACAAGTATTGACTCCATGCAGTCCTCTGGCCAGATTCCAAGACCTATTTTCATCAAAGTTCCCACTATGATACGGACCATATTGTACAGGAAACCATTTCCACTTATCCTTATATGTATCATATCGCCAACTTTATCTATGGATATATCCGTAATCGTCCGGACCGTATTCTCAACCTGCGATCTTGTTGAACAGAAACTCTTGAAATCGTGCTCTCCGACCAGAACAGCCGCAGCTCGTTTCATCTTATCTATATCAAGCGGATAATAGACAAATGTCGAGTAAAGACGCTCTGTTGGCACATCAAATCTTCTGTTTAGTATCTTGTATTCATACGTCTTAACGGTATCGCAGTATCTCGGATGGAAATCATCAGCAACCTGACACGACTCCTGTATCCTTATATCATCCGGCAGTCTCTGATTAAGAGCAAACGAGAACTTCTCTCCAGGGATTCCTGACTCGGTATCAAACACCGCCACATTTCCCAATGCATGTACCCCTGAATCCGTTCTGCTGGCTCCTATCACCTTTATGTCCTCGTGACACAGTTCGCTGAGAGTCTTGTTCAAAACTTCCTCAACCGTTATTCCATTTATCTGGACCTGCCACCCGCAATAATTTGTTCCATCATAGGCTACAACCAATTTTACTCTCTTCATATTCATACTAGGGATGCATCCGACACATCCGTATCCTTTTCTATATTATCAATGTATCTGACACATCCATATCTTTTTCTATAGTTATCAATGTATCTTGATCACTCTGCCTCTAATACATTCTCAGGCAAGTCTGTATGCAGTGCAGATCTTGATCCCGAATCATTCAGGTATCACGGAATAACGCCCGCGGTATTTACTACATCACACATCTATATACTATCATGCATCCCAGATACACTAACACTATAGCATAACCTACATAGTCTGTTCCACTGTATTTTAAAGGATTCATACGACTTCTGCCCTCACTGCCGTCAAAACATCTGGCATCCATTGCCTGTGCCAGATCAACAGCTCTCCTTATCGCTGACACAAAAAGTGGCACAAATACAGGCACATAACTCTTTATCCTTCTGAATATATTTCCACTCTCGAAATCTGCACCTCTGGAAAGCTGTGCTTTCATGATCTTATCCAGCTCCTCCATAAAAATAGGAATAAATCTCAGCGCGATCATGAGCATCATAGCCATCTCTGCCACCGGAACTTTGACCTTCTTCAAAAATCCCAGGCTGCTCTCAAGACCATTTGCCAGGTTCATAGGTCGCGTAGTATACGTCATCACTGATGAACCAATTATGAGATATACAAGCCGCACCACAACCAGCACTGTTGTCATCACGCTTTTGTCTGTTATCCGAAGTCTGTGCCAGCTCCATATCACATTTCCATCACCATTGAACACACTGAATATTGCTGTAAAGAAAATAAACATCCATATAACCTTGAGGCCTTTGCATATATATGTTAAGGGAACCCTGCTAACAGCTACATATGTACAAAGAAATACAGTTGCTGTCAGTATCATGATCCAGTCTTTGCAGAGAAAAAGCGATATTGCATATACAAATGTGATTGCAAGTTTGGTTCTTGGATCCATTCTGTGGATCACCGATTCACCACTATAATATTGTCCTATCGTAATGTCTCGAATCATTCTAAAGTCTCCTATTTGATCATCTATTTTGAACATCCGGTCATATATTATAAACATCGCTTAAAATCTAGCTAATTTAACCACCATTTTAAAGATTTTGCCACATTTTAAAACCATCTGGAGTCTCTATACCATATCGGTCAAGTAGCTCCTTATCATCAAAGAAGCCTACTGTTCCCCCATCATACACGATTCTACCATGATCCATAAGAAGAACCCTCTCTGACATCTCGTACACATCCTCCATATCGTGGGATACCAGTATGATGGTCACATTTTTTTCTCTATTGAGCGTTCGTATAAGATTCCACAACTGTTCCCGGCTCTCACCATCAAGTCCACACGCAGGCTCGTCAAGTATCAATATCTCCGGTTCATACGCAAGTATTCCCGCTATAGCAACTCGCTTTTTTAGTCCTCCTGACAGTTCAAACGGTGAATAATCCACATATTTCTTCGAAACGCCAACAAGATCCAGCGCATTTTCCGCTGCCCGCTCTGCTTCCTCCTTAGACATGCCAAAGTTGATCGGTCCATACATTACGTCTTTTAGCACCGTGTTCTCAAACAGCTGCGATTCTGGGAACTGAAACACATATCCTATACGCCTTCTTATATCCTTTATATTCCTTACTCTCTGCACATCTGTTTCATACAGATATACGTGTCCACTCTGTGGGGCTATAAGCTTATTTATCATCTGTAATAGCGTGCTCTTTCCCGAACCTGTCTGTCCGATCACCGACACTACCTGCCCCTCATATATCTTCAGGTTTATATCAGAAAGCGCCTCATACTCTTCATTTCCATTCATATATGAGTATGACACATTCTGAAGCTCAACTATACATCTCCTTAAATTACTGAGAGAATTACCACTGTCACCTATATGATCCGCGGAAACTCCCGCATCCTGGCTTATCTGCAAATGTTTTTTCTTGTACTCACTGCAGATGTCTACAGGTATTCCTGCTTCAAGCTTCATTCTAACAGGAATCTCAAGTCCGTATTTTTTAAGTCTCTCAACATCAGTAAATACATCCTCCGGTGTCCCCTCTGCAACTATCTTACTGTTGTCCAATATATATACTCGATCCGCCATAAGTGCCTCAGATATCTTGTGAGTCACCATGATAACGGTTATATTCTTCTCTCTGTGCAATTTCTGCACAAGCTCCAGCATATCTCGTGCCCCCTGCGGGTCAAGCATGGATGTAGCCTCGTCAAGAACTATACACTCCGGCGTCATAGCCATGGCTGACGCTATCGCAAGTCTCTGCTTCTGTCCACCGCTTATCCTTGAAGTATTGCTGTATTTGTATGCCGCAAGGCCCGTCAATTCAAGCATCTCGTCAATCTTATCCCATATATCAGCACTTGACATACCGAGATTTTCAAGCCCAAATCCAACGTCCTCAGCAAGCGTATTCCCAACTATCTGATTGTCCGGGTTCTGAAATACCATTCCCACCTGTCTTCTGATTGATGACAATACACTCACTTTGGACAGATCCTGTCCACCTATTATCACGGTTCCCTCATGTGGCACAAGAAGCCCATTTAAATGTCTTGCAAATGTTGATTTACCCGAACCATTTCGTCCAAGAATCGCTATCATCTCTCCTTTATCTGCAAGAAAATCAACGTCCTTTACAGCCCAGTTCTCCCCTACCTTATTACCGTCCTTATCTTTTATATTAAATTTATGAGATAATCCTTTGATATTTATAAAACTCATACTATTTCCTTGTAGATAGCTATCATATCTTTCAATATATCACATGACAGGTTTTCCTGTTATAAAAAAGAGCCGCCGTACACAAAACGTATACTAATACGTCTATGTACTGCAGCCCTGTTTATATACTTGTATAAATCTTATTGATTATATGATTATACTAACTCGAGAATAACCTCAAGAGCCTGATCACCCTTACGCTGACCGATCTTGATGATTCTTGTGTAACCACCCTTACGTCCTGCGTACTTTGTACCGTACTCGTCGAATAACTTCTGTGTTAAATCGATCTTCTTTGTACCGGCCTTCTTACCAGCAGCATCTGTAGGAACTTCAACAACTGGATATAAAACCTTGAGCATCTCTCTTCTGGCATGAAGTCTTGAAGGCTGATCCTTCTTTACCTTCTTCTCAATTGTGTCGTATGCAGTAATCTTCTTACCATCTACAACTTCCTTGATTCTCTTGCCATCTTTATCCTTCTTAGCAACCTTAGCCTGAACTGTAACCTCATCGTAGTTGTCCTTCTCAGCAACTGCTAATGTGATGAGCTTCTCTACGATCTTAACAACTTCCTTAGCTCTTGCCTCTGTTGTCTTGATCTTTCCATGATACAGTAACTGAGTTACCTGGTTACGAAGTAATGCGTTTCTCTGTGCGCTTGCTTTTCCAAGCTTTCTATACTTTGCCATTTTAATTATCCTCCTATACCCTTTGCGGGTCTTCACTGTGCTTACTATTATTCAGCTTGAGTGGTATGCGAAAACTAATTTATTAGTCCTCGTTCTGATTAAGCGCTAAGCCCAGCTCCTTAAGCTTAGCTAAAACTTCATCCAGCGACTTACGACCAAGGTTACGAACCTTCATCATATCCTCTGGTGTCTTATTGATAAGTTCCTGAACTGTGTTGATACCAGCTCTCTTGAGACAGTTGTATGAACGAACTGACAACTCAAGCTCATCGATATTCATCTCAAGAACCTTTTCCTTCTCGTCTGTTGTGCTCTCAACCATAACATCTACAAGACGTGCGTTCTCTGATAAATCTACGAACAGCTTTAAGTGCTCTACCAGAAGATTTGCAGCAAGACTTACTGCCTCGTCTGGAGCAAGAGCTCCGTTTGTATATACATCAAGAGTTAACTTATCATAGTCAGTAACCTGACCAACACGTGTATTCTGAACTGTAAGGTTTACTCTTTCAACAGGGGTGAAGATTGAGTCAATAGCGATAACATCAATAGGTGCATCTGCTTCCTTGTTCTTGTCAAGGCTCACATATCCACGACCATTGGCAATTGTAAGCTCCATCTCGAGCTTTGCATCAGGGCCACTAAGGTTTGCTATAACAAGGTCTGGATTAACGATCTCGATGTCTCCGTCAACCTTGATATCTCCCGCCTTAACAACTCTCTCACCAACGACATCAATATATGCCTGCTTTGGCTCGAATGTATCTGAGTTGTTCTTGATAACGACATTCTTGATGTTCATTATGATCTCAGTAACATCCTCTTTTACACCTGGTATTGAGCTGAACTCATGTAAAACACCTTTTATCTTAACGTGGCTTACAGCAGTACCTGGCAATGAAGAAAGCATTATTCTTCTAAGTGAGTTACCAAGTGTTATACCGTAACCTCTCTCTAAAGGCTCGATTACAAACTTGCCATACTTGTTGTCATCTGAAGTCTCAACGATCTCGATTTTTGGTTTTTCAAACTCAAACATCTAAGCCCCTCCTTTACGGGTTTTAAAATGCTACACTCCAAGTTACAAAATGTATAAATAAAGAACAAATCTTACTTAGAATATAACTCGACGATAAGAGTCTCATTTACAGGAACATCGATCTGCTCTCTGCTTGGCTTCTCTACAACTTCACCTGTGAGGTTATCTCTGTCTGCTGTCAACCAGCCTGGTACGAGAACGCCCTCTGTTGCTGCCATGATATCCTTGTATCTCTGAAGAGACTTGCTCTTCTCTCTGATCTCAATCTTATCGCCTGGCTTAACTGAGTATGAAGGGATGTTTACACACTTGCCGTTTACAAGTACGTGCTTATGATCTACGATCTGTCTTGCCTCTCTTCTTGTTCTGGCAAAGCCTAATCTGAAAATAATGTTGTCAAGTCTGAGCTCAAGCAATGTCATGAGGTTAGGACCTGTTAATCCCTTCTGCTGCTCTGCCTTTGCATAAAGATTACGGAAAGGCTTCTCAAGTACACCATAAATGAACTTTGCCTTCTGCTTCTCGCGGAGCTGAAGTCCATACTCGCTCTGCTTTCTATTTGATCTGTTTGGTTTTCTGTTTGACTTCTTGTCTATTCCGAGATACATTGGCTCCATGCCTAAAGATCTGCATCTCTTAAGAACTGGGGTTCTATCTACTGCCATCTTGTTTGTACCTCCTAAAATTAAACTCTTCTTCTCTTTGGTGGACGACATCCGTTATGTGGAACCGGAGTAACATCCTTGATACTTACTACATCTATACCACATGCTGAGAGTGCACGAATTGCAGCCTCTCTTCCTGAACCTGGTCCCTTAACAAATACATCGATTGTCTTGAGTCCGTAAGGTGCAGCAGCCTTTGCAGCTGTCTCTGCAGCCATCTGAGCAGCATATGGAGTTGACTTCTTAGAACCCTTGAATCCTAATCCACCAGCGCTTGCCCATGAAAGCGCATTGCCTTCAGCGTCTGTTAATGTAACAATTGTATTATTGAAAGATGACTGAATATGAGCCTGTCCGTGCTGTACGCTCTTTCTGACACGCTTCTTAGCCACTTTTTTAGTTGCCTGCTTAGCCATTAGCCTAAACCTCCTATGGTTTTTTACAAATATATTCTATAAAATATTACTTCTTCTTATTAGCAACAGTCTTCTTAGGACCCTTACGAGTTCTAGCGTTAGTCTTAGTCTTCTGTCCACGAACAGGAAGTCCCTGTCTATGACGCTTACCACGATAGCAAGCGATCTCCTGTAAACGCTTAATATTGAAGCCTATCTCTCTACGTAAATCTCCCTCTACTACCTGTGTTGCCTTGATAACTTCGCTGAGTCTTCTAACCTCATCGTCTGTCAGATCTGCGCAACGTGTGTCAGGATTAACGTTTGCTTCCTTAAGAATACGCTGTGATGAAGGAAGTCCTATACCATAGATATAAGTAAGACCAATTTCAACACGTTTCTCTCTTGGTAAATCAACACCTGAAATACGAGCCATTATAATAACCTCCGTAAAATCTTCTTTTAAGCTGAATTCACAAATGTATCCCATAACACATTGCTATGGGGTGAAATGCATACACTGTCGCCTTCAACTAAGTTGTATAATTATATAATTGTATCGGCATAAATTGTTATATGCCACAGCCGCTTTTAAATAATACAGTACATTAGATGTATGTACTGACGCACGAAAATAAGTATATCTTACATATCTTTCATTAATCTTTCATTAATTTTTCAATACGGGATGGGCTATCATCCATATACTTCTTTTCCTTTTTTGATTAACCCTGACGCTGCTTGTGCTTTGGATTCTCGCAGATAACTCTAACGATTCCCTTTCTCTTGATAACTTTGCACTTATCGCAGATAGGTTTTACTGATGCTCTAACCTTCATTAGAAACTCTCCTTTCAAAAAAAGTCCGCTACGAATTAGCATTCTACCATTTGAAACGTTAAAATGCAATAGCAAATTTTACTTTTTTTATTATTTCTCTTGTTTATTCCTCAAATATATAGTGTTTATTTATCTCTCCATACGATTCTGCCCTTTGTGAGATCATATGGTGATAACTCTATGGTAACTTTATCGCCAGGAAGAATCTTTATATAATTCATTCTGAGCTTTCCACTTATATGAGCAAGAACCTTGTGTCCATTCTCAAGTTCTACCTGAAACATTGCATTTGGAAGTTTCTCAACTACTGTTCCTTCTACTTCGATTACATCTGCCTTTGACATTTTCTAAAATCCTCCTATTATACTAAATCAACTTATGAGTTCTATATAACAACTATAACTCTATTCCATCCGCCCTTGATAATATCTCGGGATCCGAATCAGTTATAAGTATTGTATTCTCGTAGTGTGCTGCCAGTGATCTATCGGCAGTCACAACTGTCCAGCCATCATCCAGCCATCTCACATCATAATCCCCCAATGTGATCATCGGCTCTATCGCTATTGTCATGCCAGCTTTAAGCTTTGGTCCGCGTCTTCTGGTCGCAAAGTTTGGAACCTCCGGTTCTTCGTGCAGATTCTTCCCAACTCCATGTCCTACCAAATCTATCACAACTCCAAGCCCGCACTCATCGGCATATGACTCTATCGCAATCCCTATATCGCGCACATGATTTCCAGCTCTTGCAGCCTGCATCCCCTCGAAGAAGCACTGCTTTGTCGCTTCCATAAGATACTTTGCAAGATCCGTTGTCTCACCAATGCCATATGTTCTGGCTGAATCTGAATGATATCCCTTATATATAACTCCAGCATCCAGACTTACGATATCTCCATCCTTCAGTATTCTGTCTTTAGAAGGTATTCCATGAACAACCTCCTCATTTACTGATACACATATCGATGCCGGATACCCCTGATAATTAAGAAACGATGGCTCGCAGCCATAACTCCGTATAACCTCCTCACCTAGCCTGTCAATGTCATATGTCGACATGCCCGGTTTCAGTGCTTTTCGCAGTTCCTCATGAGTTATGGCAAGAATTCTTCCAGCCTCCCTCATAAGTTCAATCTCTTCCTGGGATTTTATGGAAATACCTTTCATATTTACTCACCTAATATATCAGTGATGGCAGCAAATACATCCTTCATATCCACTGTTCCGTCTACTTCCTTAAGAATTCCCTTTGCCTTATAGTAATCAATAAGAGGCTGTGTCTGCTCATGATATACATCAAGTCTCTTTTTTACTGTCTCAGGCTTGTCGTCATCTCTGAGTATGAGGTCTGCACCACATGTATCACACTTACCCTCAACCTTTGTAGGATTGTATACGATATGGTATGTAGCACCACATCCTACACATGCACGTCTGCCTGACATTCTCTCAATGATATTCTCATCTGGAACCTCAACATTTATTGCATAGTCAACTGAATCTCCAATTGCTGAGAGTGCCTTGTCAAGCGCCTCTGCCTGTGGGATCGTTCTTGGGAATCCATCAAGAATATATCCCTTCGCACAATCATCAGCCTTGAATCTATCTATAACTAAATCAACAACGAGCTCATCCGGCACAAGAAGTCCCTTGTCCATGTACTCCTTTGCCTTTGCTCCAAGCTCTGTGCCATTCTTTATGTTTGCTCTGAATATATCTCCTGTTGAGATATGTGGCACACCATACTTCGCAGCGATCATCTTCGCCTGAGTACCTTTTCCTGCGCCTGGTGCTCCTAACATGATTATCTTCATATATTTAACCTCCAAAATCTAATCTGTTTTCTGTATATAATATTTGGTATTTGCTAATACTGTCTGTCCCCATTTCCCGTCTAAGAACGAAAACACAAGATACTTCCCTCTAACTACACGCATAGGGACTGCCACCGGCGGTCCCTCATGCGTTATATGGCACAAATAGGAATGTACTATATGAATAAATATATAAATACTATATTGATCCTATATTGCACATTCCCATTCATGCTTTCAGCCACGTCATATTAGTCTAAAAGGAATCCCTGATAGTTTCTTACCAGCATACGCGACTCAATATTCTTTATTGTCTCTATAACAACACCTACAACGATGATAAGTGATGTTCCTCCAAATGAAACATTTGCTCCAAAGAAACCGCTGAAGAACATTGGTATACATGCTACTATGATAAGACCTACAGCACCTATAAATATGATGTAGTTCAAAATTTTATTTAAATAATCCTGAGTAGGCTGTCCTGGTCTGATACCTGGTATAAAGCCACCACTTTTCTTCATGTTATTTGCAATCTCCATTGGATTGAATGTGATTGCTGTGTAAAAATAAGCAAAGAAGAATACAAGTAATATATATACTATCAAACCAATCGATGCCCAAGGATAAGTTCTGTTAAACCAATAGCTCTGGCTCAGTGCCTGCATAATCTTTGCCCCAACACCTGACGACTTAATGTTGAACAGATTAACAATAATCTGTGGAACAGAAAGGAGAGATGATGCAAAGATAACTGGGATAACACCTGCTGTATTAACCTTGAGAGGAATATGTGAGGACTGTCCGCCCATCGTCTTTCTTCCTCTTACTGTCTTGGCATACTGAACAGGTATCTTTCTCTCAGCACCCTGAAGCGCACATACGAATACTACTGTAAGTATTATTACTGCAATGATCAGAAGACATACAAGTGTAAATCTTACAAAATCTTTTCCCTTCATGAACTGTGTGTACATGTTCTTAAGGTCATTTGGCATTGTTGATACGATGTTGATCAACAGGATTACTGATATACCATTACCAACACCCTTTTCAGTTGCACGCTCACCAAGCCACATTACGATAGCACTTCCAGCTGTCAAGATTACTACTATAGTAAGTACTGTCCAGAAATTGTAATTATCAATTACACCCTTGTTTCCAAATCCTACAACAAGACCAGAACTCTCAAGTATTGCAAGCCCTACTGTCATGTATCTTGTGATCGCTGTAATCTTCTTTCGGCCATCCTCTCCATCCTTCTGCATCTCCTCAAGTGCCGGTATGGCGATTGTGAGAAGCTGTATGATAATGGAAGCCGTGATATATGGTGTAACTGACAATGCAAAAATCGACATCTGCTCGAACGATCCTCCAGTGAAAGAACTAAAAATGTTCAGTGAATCACCAAGGGCATTCTGCATGTATTCTCTTATCGCATCCGCACTTATTCCCGGTACGGTAATCAGGCTACCAAGCCTGATTACCACGAGAATAAAGAACGTATATAAAAGTCTTCTTCGTATATCCTGTACCTTAAATGCGTTTATTAAGGTTTTGAACATATTACATCACCTCTGCTTTTCCGCCAAGAGCTTCAATTTTCTCAGCTGCTGACTTTGAAAAAGCATTAGCCTTAACGTTGAGCTTTTTAGTTAACTCTCCATTTCCAAGAATCTTAACTCCATCACGAGGATTCTTAATGATACCTGCCTCTACTAATGTCTCAACTGTTACGTCTGAGCCATCCTCGAATCTCTCAAGAGCTGATACATTGATTGCAACGATCTCTTTGTGATTGATGCAATTAAAGCCTCTCTTAGGAAGACGTCTATATAATGGCATCTGTCCACCTTCGAAACCTGGTCTAGGTGATCCAGAACGTGCCTTCTGACCCTTATGTCCCTTACCTGCAGTCTTGCCATTTCCTGAACCATGTCCACGACCTACACGGAAATTAGCACTATGCTTTGAGCCTTCAGCTGGCTTTAATGTAGATAAATCCATGATCTGCGTATCCTCCTTCTCTTATACTTCCTCAACCTTTACCATATAACTAACCTGCTTAACCATTCCAAGTGTTGCAGCGTTATTTGGGAGCTCTACTGACTTGTTAACCTTCTTAAGTCCAAGAGCCTCTACTGTCTTTCTATGCTTTGGTACAGCGCCGATAGGGGACTTTACCAAAGTTACCTTTAACTTATCTGCCATCTTATAATACCTCCTTAGTTAAGTATCTCATCAACAGATTTTCCACGAAGTCTTGCGATATCCTCTGGGTTCTTTATCTCTGTAAGGCCCTTGATTGTTGCAAGAACTACGTTCTGTTTGTTGTTTGATCCTAAGGACTTTGTACGGATGTTCTTATATCCTGCAAGCTCAAGTACGCTACGAGCAGGACCACCAGCGATGATACCAGTACCTTCTGGAGCTGTCTTCAGGAGAACTGAAGCACTGCCGAACTGTCCATTCCAGTCGTAAGGGATACTACCAACTTCATTTACAGGAACTGTAACTAAATGCTTTGCAGCATCCTCCTTACCCTTACGGATAGCTTCTGGAGTCTCAACTGCCTTGCCAACACCAACGCCAACGTGACCGTTTCTATCACCTACAACTACGAGAGCTGCAACTCTAGAATTACGTCCACCCTTAACAACCTTTGTTACACGCTTGATGGCAACAACTTTATCTTCTAACTCTAACTTACTTGCATCAATTATTTCACGCTTCATACGTTGTTCTTCCTCCTTACTAGAATTCCAGACCAGCTTCTCTCGCTGCATCTGCTAATGCCTGAACCTTACCGTGGTATACGAAACCGCCTCTATCGTAGATAACAGTCTTGATACCCTTCTCAAGTGCTCTCTCAGCAATAACCTTACCAACGTAAGCTGCTGCATCAACATCATCTGTCTTCTCAAGCTCATCCTTAATAGCCTTCTCTGTTGTAGATGCTGCTACTAATGTCTTACCAACTGAATCATCAATAATCTGAGCGTACATATGATTATTACTTCTGAATACAGCTAAACGTGGTCTCTCTGTTGTTCCAGCTAAACGATTACGAACACGCATATGCTTCTTTACACGAATTGCGCTTCTTGATTCTTTATTAATCATCTTATCTCACTCCTTTATTATTTCTTACCAGTCTTACCAACTTTACGTCTGATAGTCTCATCCATATACTTGATACCTTTGCCCTTGTATGGCTCTGGTGCTCTCTTCTCTCTGATCTCAGCAGCGTACTGACCAACCTTCTCCTTGCTGATTCCACTTACTGTGATCTTGTTACCGTCAACCTTTGTCTCGATACCCTCTGGATCAACCATCTCTACTGGATGTGAATAACCAAGAGCAAGAACAAGCTTATTACCCTGTTTCTGAGCTCTGTAACCTACACCATTGACCTCAAGATCCTTTGAAAATCCATCAGTAACACCAACGATCATGTTGTGAAGGAGTGTTCTTGTAAGTCCGTGTAATGATTTCATCTTCTTCAAATCGTTAGGTCTTGATACTGTGAGTGTATCGCCATCTAACTTTATTTCCATTTCCGCAGGGAGAACTCTCTCGAGAGTTCCCTTTGGTCCTTTAACAGTCACTTTATTATTTTCTGCTATATCTACAGTTACGCCTGCAGGTACAGCGATAGGCATTCTTCCGATACGTGACATTTTGCCGTCCTCCTTTTACCAAATAAACGCAAGTACTTCTCCACCTACGTTCTGTTTTCTCGCTTCCTTATCTGTTAATACGCCCTTGTTTGTGGAGATAATAGCAGTTCCAAGTCCACCTAATACTCTTGGAAGCTCATCCTTGCTTGCGTATACTCGAAGACCTGGCTTAGAAATTCTTCTAAGACCTGTGATGATCTTCTCATTCTTGTCTGCGCCGTACTTCAATGTGATCTTTATTGTCTCGAACTTGCCGTCCTCAACGATATCTACAGCCTTAACATATCCTTCTGATAAAAGTATGTCGGCAATAGCTTTCTTCATCTTTGAAGCAGGGATTTCTACTGTATCATGCTTTGCTGTATTAGCATTACGAATTCTTGTAAGCATATCTGCAATTGGATCGCTCATTGACATAATAAATTTCCTCCTTCTTACTCTTACCAGCTTGATTTCTTAACGCCTGGAATCTGTCCCTTATATGCTAACTCACGGAAGCAGATTCTACAAATTCCGTACTTCTTTAATACTGAATGTGGACGTCCACAAATGCTGCAACGTGTGTACTCTCTTGTTGAGAACTTCTGCTTGCGCTGCTGCTTAACTTTCATTGATGTCTTAGCCATTTCTCGAATCTCCTCCTTTATTATTTGCTATAAGGCATGCCGAACAGTGTAAGTAACTCACGAGCTTCCTCGTCAGTCTGTGCTGTTGTTACGCAAATTATATCCATACCTCTAACCTTATCTACCTTATCATACTCGATCTCAGGGAAGATAAGCTGCTCCTTAATACCAAATGCATAGTTACCTCTTCCATCAAATCCGTTAGGATTGATACCTCTGAAGTCACGTACACGAGGAAGCGCAAGATTCACAAGACGATCAAGGAACTCATACATCTTCTCGCCACGAAGAGTTACCTTACATCCGATAGGCATTCCCTCTCTCAGCTTGAAGTTAGCTACTGACTTCTTTGCACGTGTTACAACTGCCTTCTGACCTGTGATTGTCTCAAGATCCTTGATAGCAGCGTCGAGAACCTTAGCGTTCTCTCTAGCTTCACCAACGCCCATATTGATAACGATCTTATCAAGCTTTGGAATCTGCATTACATTCTTATATCCGAATTTCTCAACCATGGCGCTTTTGATCTCTGCGTCATACTTTTCTTTAAGTCTACTCACCTAAGACGACCTCCTTCCAATTAATCTATCTTCTCTGTCTTGCCATCAACTTTGGCTACACGAACCTTATCCTTACCAGTTCCCTCAAAACCAACTCTAACTGGCTTGCCCTTGTAAAGATACATTACATTAGAGATGTCAAGTGGGGCTTCCATCTCGATGATTCCGCCCTGCTGGTTAGCCATGCTTGGCTTGCTATGCTTAAATACTTTGTTGATTCCTTCAACTACTACGGTACCATTCTTCTTATCTACTGAAACAACCTTTCCGCTCTTGCCCTTGTCCTTACCAGCGATAACCTGTACCATATCATCTTTTTTAATCTTCATCGTTGCCATAGTCACACCTCCTTATAATACTTCAGGTGCAAGTGATACGATCTTCATGAACTTCTTATCACGGAGCTCTCTTGCAACTGGTCCAAAGATACGTGTACCCTTTGGATTCATATCGTCTTTTATAATTACAGCAGCGTTCTCATCGAACTTGATGTATGAACCATCCTTACGACGAGCGCCATGCTTTGTTCTAACTACAACGGCCTTAACAACATCGCCTTTCTTTACAACTCCGCCTGGTGTTGCATCTTTAACAGAGGCAACGATGATATCGCCGATATTTGCATATCTTCTAACTGATCCGCCTAACACTCTGATACAAAGTAACTCTTTTGCACCTGTGTTATCAGCAACTTTAAGTCTTGTTTCCTGCTGAACCATTTAATTTGCCTCCTTACTTTGCCTTCTCGATGATCTCAACAAGTCTCCATCTCTTATCCTTTGATAATGGTCTTGTCTCCATAACCTTTACTCTATCGCCAATCTTGCACTCGTTATTCTCGTCATGTGCCTTCAGCTTTACTGTTCTCTTTACAATCTTACCATAAAGAGGATGCTTAACATTATCTACGATAGAAACAACGATTGTCTTATCCATCTTGTCACTTGTAACTATACCAACACGTGTTTTTCTCAGATTTCTTTCCACAATAATTCCTCCTTCCAAGATAATTAAGCATTAGCCTTCTGGGCTATAACTGTCTGTATTCTTGCTATATTCTTTCTAACGTCCTTGATTCTGCTTGTATTGTCAAGCTGATTTGTAGCATTCTGGAATCTCAGGTTGAATAATTCCTTCTTTGCAGCTACTAAATCTTTCTGGAGATCGTCAACGGACTTGCTATTCAATTCGTTCATAAAATCCTTAGTTTTCACTGCCTGCTACCTCCTCTAACTCTTCCTTTGATGCGATCTTACACTTAAGTGGAAGCTTGTGCATTGCAAGTCTGAGAGCCTCTTTAGCTACGTCCTCAGGTACTCCCTGAACCTCAAACATTACTCTGCCTGGCTTAACTACTGCTACCCAGTACTCAAGTGCACCCTTTCCTGAACCCATTCGTGTCTCAGCTGGCTTTGCTGTAACTGGCTTGTCAGGGAAAATCTTGATAAATACCTTACCACTACGCTTCATATATCTTGTCATTGCAATTCTGGCTGCCTCGATCTGATTTGACTTGATCCAAGCTGGCTCCATAGCAACGAGACCATACTCACCGTTTGTAATCTTATTGCCTCTAAGTGCCTTACCAGCCATAGTTCCTCTGAACTGCTTACGACGCTTTACTCTCTTTGGCATTAACATTATTTATTTCCCCCTTCCTTTTTTACTGTCTTTGTTGGAAGTACTTCACCATGGTAGATCCATGTCTTTACGCCAACCTTACCATATGTTGTATCTGCTTCAGCAAATCCGTAGTCTATATCAGCACGGAGTGTCTGAAGAGGAATTGTTCCCTCGCTGTAGAACTCTGTTCTAGCCATATCAGCACCGCCAAGACGACCTGAACATGCACACTTGATACCCTGTGCGCCTGACTTCATTGTTCTACCCATGCAAGACTTCATAGCCTTTCTAAATGCGATACGGTTCTCAAGCTGAGCTGCAATGTTCTCAGCAACAAGCTGTGCATCTGCATCTGGTCTCTTAATCTCCTTAACGTCGATGAAGAGCTTCTTATCTGTTAACTTCTGAGCATCTGCCTTGATCTTCTCGATTCCGGCTCCGCCCTTTCCGATTACTACACCAGGCTTAGCTGTGTATAATACGATCTTTACATTTTTAGCTGATCTCTCGATCTCGATCTTTGAGATGTTTGACTTGTAAAGAGTTGTCTTTAAATACTTTCTAAGGATCTGATCCTCTGCCAAATTCTTAGCAAACTCGTCATTTCTCTTGTCAGCATACCAGTTTGAATCCCAATCTTTGATAATGCCGACTCTTAAACCATGAGGATTAACTTTCTGTCCCATACTTTACCTCCTATTTCTCGTCAAGCACGATTGTGATGTGGCTTGTTCTCTTCTCAATTCTATATGCTCTACCCTGCGCTCTTGGATGAACTCTCTTCATTGTAGGTCCCTTGTTAGCGTAGCACTCTGCTACATAAAGGTCCTCCTTCTTCATGCCGTTGTTGTTCTCGGCATTTGCGATTGCTGACTTCAAAAGCTTCTCTATAACACTTGAGCCATATCTTGGGTTGTATTCTACGATAGCAAGTGCTGTCTGAACATCCTTACCTCTGATAGCATCAAGTACAAAACATGCCTTAGTTACTGATACTCTTGCGTATGAAACCTTAGCTGATGGTCTAGTATCTTTGTTCTCATTTCTGAGTCTCTTGTCATGGGATCTATGTCCTTTAGCCATTTTGAAAAGTCCTCCTTTCAAATATTCCTAATATTATCTCTTACCCTTCTTTTCGTCCTTACCGTGACCTCTGTATGTTCTGGTAACTACGAACTCGCCGAGCTTATGTCCTACCATATCTTCTGTTACATATACTGGTACGTGCTTTCTTCCATCATGAACGGCAAATGTGTGGCCAACGAATGATGGGAAGATTGTTGAACGTCTTGACCAGGTCTTTATAACTTCTGTCTTGTTAGCAGCGTTTAATGCATCTACCTTCTTAAGCAGATGTGCGTCTGCGAATGGTCCTTTTTTTAATGAACGAGCCATATTTCTTCCTCCTTAACTATTTAACATTCTTACCGTCTCTACGTCTTACGATCATCTTATTAGACTGCTTGTTCTTCTTTCTTGTCTTGAGACCCATTGCTGGCTTACCCCATGGAGTAGAAGGACCTGGACGACCGATTGGTGCTCTACCTTCTCCACCACCATGTGGATGGTCATTAGGGTTCATGACTGAACCACGAACTGTTGGTCTGATGCCCATGTGACGCTTACGTCCGGCTTTACCAATGTTAACAAGGCCATGCTCGATGTTTCCTACCTGTCCAACTGTTGCTCTACAGATAATTGGAACCATTCTCATCTCGCCTGAAGGAAGTCTGAGTGTTGCATACTTGCCTTCCTTAGCCATAAGCTGTGCTGCGTTACCTGCTGAACGAACAAGCTGTCCGCCCTTACCTGGGTAAAGCTCAATGTTGTGTACCTGAGTACCAACTGGAATATTCTGAAGTGGGAGGCAGTTACCAACCTTGATATCAGCTTCAGCACCGTTCATAAGAACGTCGCCAACTGCAAGCTTGAATGGAGCAAGGATGTATCTCTTCTCACCATCTGCATAGAACAGAAGTGCAATGTTTGCTGATCTGTTTGGATCGTACTCGATTGCTGCTACTGTTGCTGGAATACCATCTTTGTCATTTCTCTTGAAATCTATGATTCTGTACTTTCTCTTAGCACCACCGCCGTGATGTCTTACTGTTATCTTTCCCTGATTATTACGACCTGCTGTCTTGCTTGTTGAAACAACAAGTGACTTCTCTGGAGCAGTCTTTGTGATCTCTGAGAAATCAAGGCCAGTCATATTTCTTCTGGAAGGTGTATATGGGTTATATGTTTTAATTCCCATTGTTGTTCTCCTTTCGGTTCAATTTATTCTCACGCTTTGATTGCGTATACATCTTTTTGATGAGCAGCTATAATGTTCAGCCACCCACGGCTATATCTTATATCAGATCTTAAAGTCCCTCGAAGATCTCGATATCCTTGCTGTCAGCTGTAAGCTGAACGATAGCCTTCTTATACTTTGCTGTGTTACCAAGTGTCATTCCACGTCTCTTGACCTTACCGTCATTGTTCATTGTGTTAACCTTAGCAACCTTTGTTCCCTCGAACATCTTCTCTACAGCTTCCTTAACCTGTGACTTGTTTGCTTCTGGATGAACAAGAAATGTGTATTTCTTCTCTGCCATAGCATTCATGCTCTTCTCTGTGATCACTGGCTTAAGTATAACGTCATAATATTTAATATCTGCCATTATGCGTACACCTCCTCAATTGCTGCAACAGCTTCCTTTGTAAGAACAAGCTTCTCATACTTGAGAATGTCATATACGCTAAGTGAATTAGCAACTGTTGTCTTAACTGTTGGAATGTTGTTTGCTGAAAGAACAACGTTATTGTTCTTATCCTTTGTTACTACGAGAGCCTTAGGAGCTGAAAGCTTTGCAAGGATCTTTGCAAATACGCTTGTCTTAGCCTCCTGGAGCTCAAGCTTATCTACTACTACAAGCTTATTCTCAGCTACCTTTGATGAAAGTGCTGACTTCATAGCAAGCTGCTTCTCTTTCTTATTCATCTTAACTGAATAATCTCTTGGCTTTGGTGCGAATACAACTCCGCCGCCTGTCCACTGTGGAGATCTTGTTGAACCCTGTCTAGCATGACCAGTTCCCTTCTGTCTCCAAGGCTTTCTTCCACCACCAGAAACTTCTGAACGTGTCTTAGCGCTCTGTGTTCCCTGACGACTGTTGGCTAACTGACCAACTACAGCCTTATGCATTATATGCTCATTTATCTCTACACCGAACACTGCGTCATTGAGTTCTAATGTCTCAACTTCATTGCCTTCGATGTCATAAACCTTAACTGATGCCATTGTTGTCTCTCCTTTCCAAAGCCCTACTTACCAGACTTTACTGTATCTTTAATCATAACCAATGACTTCTTTGGTCCTGGAACAGCGCCCTTAACCAAAATTACATTGTTCTCAACATCTATTTTAACTACCTCAAGGTTCTGGATTGTAACTCTTACATTTCCCATATGTCCAGGCATCTTCTTGCCCTTGAATACTCTACCTGGAGTAGTTGCAGAACCGTTTGAACCTGCATGTCTGTGATACTTTGAACCATGTCCTGAAGGACCTGACTTAAGGCCGTGTCTCTTAAGACCGCCTGCGTATCCCTTACCCTTTGACTTAGCAGTAACATCAATCTTGTCGCCAGCAGCAAATATGTCTGCCTTGATCTCTGCGCCAAGCTCGTACTCAGCAGTGTTCTCAAGTCTGAACTCTCTGTAGAAAGTCTTTGGAGTTGTTCCTGCCTTCTTAGCATGACCAACCTCTGCCTTACCAGCACCATGTGGATTTCTGATAACTTTCTTTCCTGATACGTCCTTTGTTGTTACTCTTTCTTTCTTCTCGCCGAATCCTACCTGAATTGCATCATAACCGTCATTCTCAACTGTTTTGATCTGGGTTACAACACATGGACCAGCCTGTAATACTGTAACTGGTGTTAATACACCATTCTCGTCGAAGATCTGTGTCATTCCGACTTTCTTAGCTAATATAGCCTTCTTCATTTCTGTTTCCTCCTAATTTAATTCACAGCGGATTGCTTTTGCAATCATACTAAATTACACCCGAAGATGCATTAGGTACTGTTATTTAATTGTTGTTGCGATTTATTTTTAAATTAGTCCGCATCTAATTGGGTTACTTGTTTAATTGCTGATATCCTGTAATCGTTAAATTACTTCATCTTAACATCGATGAATACACCAGCTGACAGATCGATCTTCTGTAATGCATCAATTGTCTTCTGAGTTGGTGCAACTACATCGATAAGTCTCTTATGAGTTCTCTGCTCAAACTGCTCTCTTGAGTCCTTGTACTTATGAACTGCTCTTAAGATTGTGATCTTTTCAATCTTAGTAGGCATTGGAACTGGTCCGCTCACCTTAGCACCAGTCTTCTTAACTGTATCAACAATCTGTGCTGCTGCCTTGTCGATAAGTTTGTGGTCATAAGCCTTAAGTGTAATTCTCATAATCTGATTTGCCATAAAAAAAGCCGCCTCCTTTTCGCACTTAATCTTAGTACAACAAGCGGTGACTGTACACTCTCCCGTGTGTGTCCTATATCAAAGACCAGAACCTACACGTCGTTTCTGCCTCTTGGCAGACGGTTATATTGTACAGTGACTTGTCGCCAGTTTTGTAAATTGACATTCGCTCCACGAAAAACCTGCGATATGTACGCAGCAACCTCCGCTTCACAGCTATCATGTCACAGCAAGTCTGATTATATACTAGGGATTTCTTTAAATCAAGAGGTTTTTTAAATTTTTTTATGGTTTTTTTAATTATTATTTTAAAGTTCTGTCTTTAGAGGAGATCATATCGACATCCGGGCTCTGGTATTTAACATTCTGTCTTTTAGAGTTCTTCTGTCTCCTCATCAGATCTTGAACTGAGTTTAAAGCTTCTCTTCATCTTTATGCCCTTGTTCTCCCATATCTGGAATCTTGAAAAGCTCAATATAAAACCATAGTCCGTGTGGTAACCATAATTCTCCATGGCAAACCCCGGAAATTTCTCACGCAGCGCATCTATCAGCTCCGCCATGTCATCTATTGTATATCCCCTGTCAGCTACATATTCATAGGCGAAGTCATCTATATTCTTTCTGTCGTCCACGATCTTTATACATGAGCCTCCGCGGTCGTCATTTACAACCTGTACACCGGACACATTCTTCTTCACAAATGTGGACAAATGTGTGTAGCCGTAGTTTCTGACATCGAAATCTGGATATCTTCGGATAAGGCTCTTGTACACCTGTTCCAGTTCCACATCCTCACCCATACCATTATAATAAGAAGAAACCGAATAGATCCGTCCTGCGATCTCATCGACAGATGGGATTTCAGCCGTGCACTCACCACCATTTATGACCTCCAGATACGTGTATTTCTCCGAATTATCTATCAGTGCCCTATCTGCTCCGCACGGACCTATGACTACCACACTGGTCCTCATAAGCTTCAGCTTATCCAGCAGCGGCAAAACAGCAAGATCTCCTGTGGCTATATATGTCTTCTGTACGTCTTCATCTATAGCATCAGCCATCACTTCCACCGCAAGGGCGACCAAAGCCGATGTCTGATCACCTCCGCAGTGCAGGTTGTTCCGTATTCGCAGTCTTCCAGCTATTTCAGAGGCATCTTTCATTTCAACACCAAACATCTTACTTATGACCAGATCATCTGTTTTTCGTATTTCTTCATATATATATGGAATATCTTCCACTTTGATACTTCCGCAGTCAATATATAGTGCTGCTCTCATCTCTTCCTCCCTGAATCTATCAAACTATCATCTGCAGGCGCATATCTTCTGGCGCCCACTGATTCTGTGCTTTGGTCACACTTTGCCATTCTCTTTAAGCATGTCCATCAGCGTCTGTCTCACTCCAAATTCGCGGCAGAGATTTTCAGCATCCGCCACAGCCCTGTTTCTCTTATCCTGGGGCACATTTTTCTTCACCGCCCTTATGAGCAGATTCTTAGGCGAATGTGCTATATCTATAAACTCCATTATATCCGTCTTGTATCCGCACGCCTCCAGCATGAGGCCTCGTATTGAGTCTGTTGCCAGTGCAGCAAACCTCTCCTTGATGATTCCGTATCTGGTAAGAGCTGCCAGATCATCAGTATGAATCTGTTTGTTCAGCTCATGCTGGCAACACGGCACCGACAATATATACTGTGCATCCCAGCATATTGCATTGTATAGTGCATAATCAGTTGCAACATCACATGCATGGAGAGTCATGACCATATCCACATCCATGTCGGATTTATATCCATGTATATCCCCAAGTTCAAATTTCAATCCCGTATATCCAAATTTCTCAGCAAGATCATTGCAGTCTTTTATCACCTGTCCTTTCAGATTCAAACCAGTTATGCGGACATCCAGACCTTTGATCTCATGCAGATAATAGTACACGATAAATGTAAGATACGATTTGCCGCATCCGAAGTCTACTATATTAATGGAAGGTTTATTGTAAGATTTCATCACATCATCTACGATCTCAGCAAATCTGTTGATCTGTTTGAATTTGTCATACATCGAATGAACCACCTTGCCATCCTTTGTAAATATTCCAAGATGCGTGAATACCGGTATGTCCATCCCCTCTTCAAGTATATATTTCTTCTTACGGTTATTCCCTGATATCGTTATTGTCTTTGTTTCCGTCTTTCTTTTGTTTACCGACAACTTACCTTTTTTCGACACCTTTATGTCCCACTCTTCACCAGCCGCAAATACATTTATCTGTCTGTATAACTCCACTCCAAGATGTTTCAGTGAACCAACCAGGTCATTTTCCCCTGAATTCTCATGGAACACCTGCTTGTCTGTATACCGCTCTATCTGATAGCACCGCTGCCCCTTGATAATCTTACGTTCCAAAACAACTTTCCTATACTCACCGCGTCCTCCGCTTAAAACTATCTTATACGGCGCCAGCTCATTTATTTGTTTTATAACTTCTTTTATAACTTCTTTTGTCTCGTCATTCATCTTTTCCACCACTTTATCTGTCTCTTCACTTTCTTCAGTCGTTCTTTTCTTCAGTTGCTCTTTTCTCGATCATAATATCCGCTGCCACTCGAAATCTGTTCACAGCCGAGTATATCATGCCGCATCATACTGTAGAAGGGCAAAAGCACCTTGACGCTATTCTAATATATCAGTATAATCTATAAGATACATTTTTTGAAGTTATTTTGCCAATTATGTAAAATGGCATTTGCGTCAAATACTTTTATCGAATACTTTAATCAATGCTTTTGCAGATACTTTAATTGAAACATAGTATAGAAAGGATTACACATATGTGGATAGCTGATGGATGGAAGGATTATGAAGTTATAGACTGTTCGGACGGAGAAAAGCTGGAGCGCTGGGGCAAATATACCCTGCTCAGGCCGGATCCGCAGGTTCTGTGGAGCACTCCTAAGAAAAATCCGTCATGGAATAAACTCAACGGTCACTATCACAGAAGCAACAAGGGTGGCGGAGAATGGGAATTCTTCAGTCTGCCAAAGCAGTGGACCATAAATTACAAAGAGCTCACATTCAACCTGAAGCCATTCAGTTTCAAGCACACCGGTCTCTTCCCTGAGCAGGCGGCAAACTGGGACTGGTTCAGCGAATTGATAAAGAATTCTCCAAAGAAAGACATTAAGGTCCTCAACCTGTTCGCCTATACCGGCGGAGCAACATGTGCAGCCGCAAAGGCCGGCGCCGCAGTCACCCATGTCGATGCCTCAAAGGGCATGGTAACCTGGGCAAAGGAGAACGCCGCATCATCAGGGCTCGCAGATGCACCTATCAGATGGATAGTAGACGACTGTGTGAAGTTTGTAGAGAGAGAGATCCGCCGAGGCAACAAATACGATGCGATCATCATGGATCCTCCTTCATACGGCAGAGGGCCAAAGGGTGAGATATGGAAGATCGAGGAGAAGATACACCCATTCATAAAGCTCTGCAGCCAGCTGCTCTGCGACAAACCGCTTTTCTTCCTTGTGAATTCATATACAACAGGTCTTGCACCTGCAGTACTCACATATATGATATCCACAGAGGTTAAGAGCAAATTCGGCGGACATGTGATCTCCGATGAGATTGGACTTCCCGTGACCGAGACTGGTCTTGTTCTTCCTTGCGGCGCTGCGGGAAGATGGCAAAAGTAGCAGGCTATTAATATCCAAAAGGAACTGAGCAGGCTTATTTTTAGATCATATGCTTAACATAATATACAATATACAAAATGCAAACGCGGGTATACATGACAACAGTAATATTTCTGTTATCATGTATACCCGCGTTTATGTAACTTCATTTTTATATTACACTGTCACATCCGAATACTCTAGACGAATCACCTTCTCAAGATCCTTCGGCGCTATCTCTATCTGATACCCAACCTTGCCCGCGCTCACATACATCTTATCCAGCTTCTGTGCACTTGCATCTATCGTGGTTCTGAAGAACTTCTTCATACCAATTGGTGAACAGCCGCCATGTATATAGCCTGTAAGTGGAAGAAGATCCTTCGACTTCAACATATCTATCGACTTCTCCCCAACGGCTTTCGCTGCCTTCTTGAGATCAAGTTCTTCTTTCACCGGAATTACAAATACATAATTTGCCCCTGACTTTGCGACCGTCACAAGCGTCTTGTACACATATGCAGGATCCTGTCCGAGTATGGCTGCAACCTTCTCTCCATTAGTCTCGCCCGTCTCAACGTAACAGTAGTGGTTATACTTTATCTTCTTGCTGTCAAGTATACGCATGACATTCGTCTTTTCCTCTGCCTTTGCACTCTTCTTATCCTTCATTATATATTGTCACCTCCTTAAATACACACAGCGCTCCAACCTGTCAATCGACGATTGAAGCGCTGTACGTCTTTCTGCTTTTTCTATCTTTATCTTTTATTCTTTATTCAGCCCTTATTCCTATCTGTCCTCCATAGGAAGATACTCTCTGTGTGTTCCTACGTACTTGTATGCAGGTCTGATGATCTTACCAGCATTTACAAGCTCCTCGATCCTGTGTGCCGACCATCCCGCTATACGTGCAATTGCAAATATAGGTGTGAACAGCTCGATAGGTATCCCAAGCATACTGTACACAAATCCACTGTAAAAATCTACATTGGCAGATATAGGTTTGCCGCTTCGTCTTCTGGCAGCCAGCAGTCTTCCTGATATCTGTTCAACCGATCTGTACAGCTCAAATTCCTTTGTTCTTCCCTTTTCCTTTGCAAGTCTCTCGGCATATCCCTTGAGTATTCTGGCACGCGGATCAGAGTTCGTATACACCGCATGTCCCATTCCATAAATAAGTCCGGAATGATCGAATCCCTTCTTGTCGAGAAGTCCTGTGAGGTACTCTTCAAGCTCTGCTTCATCTTCCCAGTTCTTCACATGTGCCTTGAGGTCATCGAACATCTGCTGGACCTTCAGGTTAGCACCACCGTGCTTTGGTCCCTTTAATGAACCGAGCGAACTGGCTACAGCCGAATATGTGTCTGTACCTGTGGATGATACAACGTGTGTCGTAAATGTCGAATTATTTCCACCGCCGTGCTCCGCGTGTATAACGAGACATATATCAAGAACCTGAGCCTCAAGCTCAGTATACTTCTTGTCCGTTCTTATCAATCTGAGGAAGTTTTCCGCAGTAGAAAGTCCCGGCTTTGGATTGTGTATTACAAGACTCATGTCATGGAAATAGTGCTTATATCCCTGATAACCATATGCAGCAATAATCGGAAACTGCGCTATAAGTTCCATGCACTGACGAAGTACATTCTCTATCTTTATGTCGTCTGGATTGTCGTCGTATGAGTACAGCGTGAGCACACATCGCTGAAGAACATTCATCATGTTCTTGCTAGGCGCCTTAAGTATCACATCTCTTGTGAACTTTCTCGGAAGCTCTCTGTAGCACTCCATAAGCTCCACAAAACTTCTGAACTGCTGCTCATTTGGAAGCTTTCCAAACAACAACAGATATATCGTCTCCTCAAATCCGAACTTGCTTCCATGGAAACCTCTCTCAAGATCCTCCACATTATATCCCTGGTAATACAAGCGTCCATCGGTCGGTACTCTCTCGCCATCCACAACATCATAACCTATGACATCAGATATCTCTGTCAGACCTGTGAGAACTCCTTTTCCTGTTGAGTCTCTGAGTCCCCTCTTGACGTCATAGTTGACATAGAGGTTCTGGTCTATCTTACCGGATTCATTACAATAGCCTGCAAGCTCACCAAGTATTCTGTTATATTCCTCGCTATTCTTCTCCAAACCTCATGTCTCCCTTCCTGATTTATATATGCAAATTTATCAACTTCACACAGTTTAACAAAAAAACTCCATTTTCGCAAGAAAGACAGCAATAAAATTGATTTATTACTGTCTTTTCTGCAAAATTTTTATTTTTATCTAATTTTGTTGTATTTCTATTACTATATATCCTATATCTCTATGATATATCTCTCATAGGCATTGATGATGGTCGTGTCCTGATACTTGGACTCCCGCACAAAATCTCTGCCGTAATTGATATGGACATGACCGTGTACAAAGTACTGCGGCTTATACTTTTCCATGAGCATCCTAAAGCATTTGAAGCCTGTGTGTGGAATATCATCTGAATCATTTATCCTGTATGCAGGGGAATGAGTCACCAGAATATCAAAGCCCTTTTTCCATTTTATCTTCGGAAGCAGCCTTCTTATACGTTTCCGCATAGCCCGTTCTGAGTACTGATGATCAGCACCGCCATATTTATACTCCATGGATCCGCCAAGTCCCAGGATCCGAATGCCCTTGTATTCATATAATTTCCCATCTATGCAGGTGCAACCTCCAGGAGGAGTATCCTTATAACATACATCGTGATTGCCATGCACATACAATATAGGCACACTGCTAAACGTTGCAAGGAACGACAGATAATTCGGTGACAGATCGCCACACGAAATTATCAGGTCTATCCCTTCAAGCTTACTCTTATCAAAAAAATCATATAAATACTTCGACTCTTCATCCGCCAACAATAATATCTTCACGTAATTTTACCCCTGCACTATAAAACCCTACTTTACATCTGGAACCGACTTTAGCTCCAGGCTCTCTGGTGTATCTACACCCTGAAGAGCCACAACATTCTTAGCATCTTCAACCAGATCATCATCACCCGGCAGCATTCCGACTACATTCTCTGCCAGCCAATCCATCTTGAGTATATCCTCATGAAGCATCGCTCCATCATCCTCATTCCTGACAATACCATTCTGAGATGTAAGCTTGCCACTAAACGGAGTGACAGCCCCCTCTCTTATAAGCTCACTCATCATGGATATAAGCTTCTTCGTTCCTGACGGAAGATGCTTTGAACATATAACATCAACAATCCCTGCTGACATTCCCCACCAATAGCTGACTGCATTGGCTGTTTCATTCTTCTCTTCCTGTTTCCAATTGCCTTCCAATATCGACCTGAGGATTCTCTCGTAGAACGCTCCCCAGTTATAAAAAGGCATGGCTAAATTCACAACTTCTCCATTCTGATCATAATGATACAATCCAAAATTACGTGATGCATCATCTGGCATGATCATATCTCTATCTGAAATATATGTTATTCCATTTTTCTCGAAAAATTTCTGTGGATCCGCGCCCTTGACTTTTGTCCACTGCAGATATATCTTCGCTCTCGGATTAACCATTCTGGCACCTATGGCAAATGCATTGATATTTGCTGTAGTTCCAAATATCGGATAATCAGCCACATAGCCTATCTGTCCATCTGCGCACAGACTTCCTGCGATCATTCCTGTCAGGAACTTAACCTCGTACATTCTGGCATAATATGTTCTGACATGGCTGTTTGCAAGACTCAGTGAACAATTGAGTATCTTTATCTCAGGATGGAGTACTGCTACTTTAAGTGCTTCAGGCAGCATCTCCGGACCTGTAGTAAATATGACATCATACTTCTCATCGACCAGTCTGTTCAGGCACTCCACAAGCTTTGTCTGTGTATCCACATTGCAGAAAGTTCTGCTGTCCACAGAATCACCAAGCTTATTTTCCATATCCATTCTACCCAGTTCATGGCTGTATGTCCATACCGAGTTAGCCGGGGTTTTGTCATATACAAATGCCACCTTCAGATTGGATGGGCCTGATGGTCTGATAACCATATCTAGGATTGATTTCTTAGGTTCAACAGGATCAAGCTTAGGCAGAACAGTCTGGTCTTTTTTAGTGTTTACCAGGATAATCTCGTTCCATATCTTGTCAACACTATCCTTTACCTGAGCTGCTGACATCTGTTTCAAGCTCTCGTAACCATAAACATTGAGAAATACAAGCATGGCATCATCGACAGTGATCGTCAGATCTTCACTGCCCTTCTTTGCCAGATATGCCTTCTCAAATGCAAGATGCGCCGAGTTGAAATCAAGCCTTTCATCCTCTGTAAAATTGGAATCCTTTGTGATGCCTATACATTCCCTCAGTTTATCATATCCGCCAAGCTGTGAGAAATAGACATAATTGATCCCTGTCTGCTTATGAAAATCTATAAATTCAAAATATATCTTATTTTCAAGAGAGTCGGTCTTTCTAGGAATCTTTCTCGTCACCATGGCTGGTACAGAATCCGCTCCAAAGTACTTGAGCACACTCACTCTCTTGTTTCCCTCTACTACATAAAACTTGTTCATGTATTCATACACCTTTATAGGATCATGAATACCTTCCTCTATATGTGACTCACACAGGGCTGCCCATTTCATTCCAAATTCTGTGTGATAATCCAAAATAGGCATAAAATTACTTGCAAACGCCGTCGTTCTTGCCGCAGTCGCAGTACCTACCACTCTGTCAAGTGATATCGTCTGGAGTCCAAGATTGACCTCACCAACTGTATCTGATGGTGATATTATCTCATCCAGAACCGGAAGATATGGATATTCATTTTTTGCTACGGCTGCCTGGTATCTCTTCTCGCCAAGTTTCTGTGCTTTTAAATATTCGTTTGCTGACATACTATCACTCTCCTTATTCAAGACCATATAGTAATACTATAAAATTCAATATTCAAGGATTTGTTAACAGCTTTTCCGTCTGTCCCGCTCACCATACACGGCTTGTCCCCGGATCATTTTGATAATATATATAACTCAAATGACTCTCAGAGCTGTTTTTTGTTGATTGTGTACAATTCATGTTGTAGGCTTTGCATAATTGCCACTTGATTTTTTTCGTAACATACTGTATTATATTATTAAATTCAGAACATTTCACATATTTTCGAATTTAAAATCGGTGTGTGTGAATACCAATATACTAAGGAGTCTGGCTAAAACACTTCCACCAGGCTCCTTTTTATTGTCGCTATCATTGTAGCATTTATTATACTTTTTGACATCAGTGAATAACAACATTCCGTGATTTCACCTGTATCATTCTCCATCTCCCCTGTACTTATCAAACGTAACCGATATGTCTGTTCCCCTGCCTGGCTCGCTCACCATATCCAGGTGTGCATTGTTGCGCGCAACTATGTGCTTTACTATGGCAAGTCCAAGACCGGTTCCACCGGTTGACTTTGAACGACTCTTATCTACTCTGTAAAATCTCTCGAATATTCTCTCCTGATGTTCAGCAGGAATACCTATTCCTGTATCCTTAACTCTCAGTGTGACTTTGTCCCCATCGGAATTCACGGACACATCCACACTTCCATTCTTATTATTGTACCTGATGGCATTGTCGGTGAGGTTGTACACCAGCTCCTCCATCATCATCTTGTTGGCATATATATATTCATGGCTGCCGCTGTAACTTAAAGTCACATTGTTCTTCTCGGCATTTATCGCCAGCATGTCCGTGGCTGTTCTGGCTATGACTGCCAGATCCACCTTCTCCATGGCCGGCGTATCCTCTGACACGTCCAGCTCGGACAGTCTTATTATGTCATTGATAAGCGTCAGCAGTCGATTAGAATTCTTGTGTATCTCTGTTGCAAAATGATGCACATCTGCCTCGGTTGCCATGCCCGTCTCTATGAGTTCTGAGTAACCTGATATGGACGTGAGCGGTGTCTTCAGCTCATGCGACACATTTGCCGTAAACTCCTGCCTCATCTGAGAGCTCTTTACGATATCCGCATGCTGTTTCTGTATCATGTCGATAAACGGCCGCATCTCCCTATATGCCACTATATGCGTGTCGTCATCCAATCGGTTCGCCATCTGTTCGATTGGTTTTAATATATTTCTTGTAAGGTAGTGTGTGACAATGATAGTAACTACAACCAGAAGCGCCATCACCAGAAGCATGACCGGCACAGCCGCAAGAAACATGCTGATGACATTGTTGGATTCCCTCGCTATCCTGAGTACCCTTCCCGACTTCAACAATATGGCATAATAGTACGTACTCTTGTTGAGTGTCGCTGACTTTCTTATAACCTGTCCGTCACCTTTCTCAAACGCCTCCGCTATCTCCGGCCTGTCAAAGTGATTCTGCATCGAGGTCTCATCTGCCTGATTATCATATATAACGCTTCCATCCGGTGCCACAAGCGTCAGTCTAAGATCATCTGTATCCACGCTGGCGTACACACTGGTATCATCCCCATCGAAATCTCCAGTATTCTTAAGAACTTCCGCATATCCCTTCAAATCTCTTATGATCTCTGCCTTGTATACCTCATAAAATATGAAGGTGGACAAAACCATGGTCACTGCAATCGCCACAAGAGTCAATGTGATAAATTCAAGATTAATAACCTTTTTAAGTCTGGTGTCACTGTTTTTTCCCATATCAGCCTACTCCATCTTATATCCGACATTTCTCACAGTCTTTATCATGTTGCCAGCTTCACCCAGCTTCTGTCTAAGCGTTTTGATATGCATGTCAAGGGTTCTAGACTCACCCTCGTAATCCGTTCCCCACACGTCCGACATGATAGTATCCCTGTGAAGCACAATTCCCGCGTTCACCATCAGAAGCTTCAGAAGCTCAAATTCCTTGAATGTAAGCTCACAGAGTTCTCCTCCAACATGAACCTCCCGCCGCTCTGAATCCAGTGTAATATCCCCGATGACAAGCTGTTTATCATCCTGCAGCGCCCTGCTTCGTCTCAAAAGTGCCTTTACCCTTGAGATAAGCTCCATAACGCCAAAAGGCTTTGTGAGATAATCATCCGCACCTATATCAAGTCCCTTAACCTTGTCAAGTTCAGTGGTCTTAGCCGTCACGAGAATAATCGGGATCCTGACAGTGTCGGGTCTGCTTCTGAGCTTCTTCACTATCTCCAGTCCATCCATATCCGGGAGCATTATGTCAAGAAGCACTAGATCAGGAACCTTCTCGGCAGTTTTGGAAAAGAATGATTTAGCATTTTCAAACTCCTCCACCGCATACCCACTGTTCTTGAGTGCGAACATCTCTATCTCTCTTATATTCTTATCATCTTCTACTATATAAATGTGTACCGCCATTTTCCATTCTCCTTCCCCGCGGCTACGCTACGGAACGATCGTCTATTGCCATCTATTATTTTTTATTTCAATTTATACATTTCCCTGTAATATGTGTACATGCTCTGGAAATCTATGTTGGAATCCTTCTTCATATTGTCGAGATACTCGTGCGTATCGAAGTTGTCTGACTTAAGCTGAAGCATAGCGACCGCCACATTTGAACAATGATCCGCAACTCTCTCGTAGTTGTTGATAAGGTTCTCCAGGGATATTCCAAGCTCTATAGTACACTTGCCCTTCTGAAGCCTCTTGATGTGCTGTTTCTTGACTGCACTGTTGAGTTCATTGATTGCCTCCTCGAGCGGTTCCACATGTGAAGCCTCCTGAAGATCTTCCTTTTCATAGGCATCAACCGTCATCTCAACAATGTTTTGTACCGCATCCTTATACACGCTCAGCTCTGCCTTCGCCTTTTCCGAGAACACTGCCCCGGTCTCGTTCATCTTCCTACATATATCAGCTATGGTTATGGCATGATCAGACATTCTCTCAAGATCACCTATAACGTGGAGTCCGATCGATACCTTCTGGCTGTCCTCGTGGGAAAGTTCCTTGCTACTGAGTTTTACCATGTATGATCCAACCTCATCCTCGTAGGTATCTATGATCCCCTCAAGATCTTCAACCTTATCTCTGACCGTCTCATCATAATTATCCACCAGGGACAGTGCCATATCAATACTATTCTTAGAAAGCTGAGCCATATATTTCACTACCTCTATGCAGTGTCCAACCGCAAATGCAGGTTTCTCAAGGAACCTGACATCCAGACGCTTGAGCATCTCCAGCTCGGCCGGTGTATTGTTCTCTGTCTCTTCCTTATCTCTGACTGTGAGTGTGGCAAGCTTCTCAAGCCCACCCGAAAATGGCAGAAGAAGAAGTGTTGCTGCTATATTGAATACACTGTGTACCACCGCTATGCCAGCAGCATTTGCCGAATCATTCAGGAACTGGAAATGGACAAATGAATTTACGGTATAGAACACGACCATGAACACGAACGTACCAATGATATTAAAATATAGATGTACAAATGCCGCTCTCTTGGCATTTTTCTTGGTCCCTATACATGATATGAGCGCCGTCACACATGTTCCTATATTCTGTCCCATGATTATAGGAATAGCTGTACTAAATGACACCGCTCCGGTCGCACATAATGCCTGAAGTATACCGACAGATGCCGACGAACTCTGGATCACGGCTGTTACGAGCATTCCGACAAGCATTCCCAGAAACGGATTGGAGAACATTGTGAGTATGCTTGTAAACTCCGGCACCTCCTTGAGTGGCTCCACTGCTCCGCTCATCATCTCCATACCAAACATGAGCACAGTAAATCCAAGGAGTATAGCACCGATATCGTGCTTCTTCTCCGACTTTGTAAACATGAGGAATATTATACCTATTACTGCGAGTATAGGTGAAAAAGATGAGGGTTTCAACATATTAATAAATATATTGTCGCTCTGTATTCCTGTAAGACTAAGTATCCATGATGTTACTGTGGTTCCTATATTTGCACCCATGATGATGCCCACAGCCTGTCTAAGTTTCATGATACCGGAATTGACAAGTCCGACCACCATGACCGTTGTCGCTGATGACGACTGAATAACGCCTGTCACCGCAGCGCCCAGCAGAACTCCTCTTATAGGTGTCGAGGTGAGCTTCTCCAGTATCTTCTCCAGCTTACCGCCCGCCGTTTTGGCAAGCCCGTCTCCCATTACATTCATTCCGTAAAGGAACATGGCGAGTCCGCCCAAAAGGGATAACACATTAAAAATATCCATATCTCTTGTCTCCTTATAACATTTCCGCACTTCTCTCCGGCGGAGCACTCCTGTATAAGGGCTTGTATACACAACATCCCTTTTACAGCGTCTGTTTTTACCAGAATCCATTGTAAAAGGGACATGTAAAATGTGAGATATGTGTATGTAAAATCTGTGTAAATTTAAAATCTATGTAAAATCCTGCAAAATATTTGGCACAGTTTTGTGGTATCACATAGACCTTTTTTCTGTTTTCATCTGTTTATTTGCTTCCGAGAGGCTCATTTATGAGCAGATATACAGCACTTCCAATCATTCCAACCAGGAACATACCATAACCGCCGCATATAAATATCAGCTTAGCAACGGAAACCGTTCCCAGCTCAGGAATCATGTGGAGCAACAATGCTACAGCACATCCTGCAAATCCGCATACCACCATACTGATCGCTATGAAAAGCTTTATATTGCCTATACCAGTTCTATGTGACATTTCATTTACTTTTGTACATACCCACTTCATAGAAATCACCTCTTTTCGTCCATGACTCAATCATCAGTCTACATGTTCTCCCGTTATGGAGAAGAGCACCCATTCTGATATATTAGTCGCATGATCTCCTATTCTCTCAAGATATTTTGCAACCATAAGAAGGTCACATGCCTGCTCCCCATCATCAGGATTATCGTGTATCATAGCGATCAATTCATTCTTGATCGTATCGAAAAGATCATCAACTATATCGTCGTGTGCAATTACACTTTTTGCCTTCTTCTCGTCAGCATTCACATACGCCTCTATGCTTGACACCAGCATGACGATCGTCTCCTTTGCCATCTGCTGTACATGCTCAAGCTTCTTGATATACGGAGTCCCTGCCATGCAGAGTGTGAGCTCAGATATGTCCGAAGCGTGGTCTCCTATCCTCTCCATATCCGTGACCATCTTAAGTGCAGCTGATATATTTCTCATATCACCCGCAACTGGCTGCTGGGTTAGGAACAATTTGAGGCACAGATTCTCAATCTCTCTCTCCTGATGGTCTATGGCGTCATCCGCCTCGATTGCTTTCTTTGCAAGCTCTGTGTCCTGAGCTACGAGAGCCTTAATTGCTGTCTCTATCGCCTGCTCGATCATAGTTCCCATCTCTATCATCTCTGCATGGAGCTTTCTAAGCTGCATCTCATATTTGTCTCTCATCTTGTCTCAATCTCCTTTAACCAAATCTACCAGTTATGTAATCCTCTGTACGCTTATCCGACGGCTTGCTGAACATCTTCTCTGTCTCCGCATACTCGACAACCTCTCCTAGGAGGAAGAACGCAGTATTGTCGGCAACTCTGGTAGCCTGCTGCATATTGTGAGTAACCATTATGATGGTGTAATTCTCCTTCAGTTCAAGGACCAGATCCTCTATCTTGGATGTCGATATAGGATCAAGTGCCGATGTCGGCTCATCCATGAGAAGTACGTCAGGCTCCACCGCCAGCGCCCTCGCTATACAAAGTCTCTGTTGCTGGCCACCAGAAAGTCCAAGGGCTGACTTCTTCAGTCTGTCCTTAAGCTCATCCCATATCGCTGCCTGTTTGAGTGACTTTTCAACTATCTCATCCAGCTTTGTATGGTTTCTGATACCATGGGTTCTCGGTCCATATGCTATATTGTCGTATACACTCATCGGAAATGGATTTGGCTGCTGGAACACCATTCCAACTCTCTTTCTGAGAAGGTTGATGTCCATGCCACTGTATATATCCTCGCCATCAAGTCTTACATCACCTGTTATCTTGCATCCCTCTACCAGATCATTCATTCTGTTGAGCGACTTGAGAAATGTTGACTTACCACAACCTGATGGTCCGATAAATGCTGTAACCTCATTTGCCGGAATGTCCATATCTATCCCTTTTAGGGCATGGAACTTTCCGTAATAGAGGTTCAGATCTTTAACGCTGAACTTAACGTTATTATTCATCTATTTTTCTCCATTCTTAACATCAAGCACGAAACAAAGCATTGCGCTATCTTTTTCGGACTCATAATTTTCTTCTTTAGTTGCAGAAGCGTATATGCTTCTGCCGGATATTGGGAACACATACCAAAGCTCTGATTCCAAAGCCCTGACACATGTTAATTGGCTTTATCTGCAGCAACCTTGCCTGCAATCTTGTCTGATGCAAAGTTGATAAGCACCACGAGTACAAGAAGTACAACCGCTGTCGCATAACCTTGATCCGTGTGAAGTCCTTCTTTGGACAGAAGGTACATATGAACTGCCAAAGTTCTTGTTGAATCGGTAAGCTTTGTTGCCATCTTTGCAACCGATCCTGCTGTGTATATGAGTGCTGCAGTTTCTCCCACGATACGTCCTGTCGCAAGTATGATTCCTGACAGGATTCCAGGGACGGCACTTGGAAGCACTACTTTGAATACTGTTCTGAGTCTACCCGCTCCAAGACCGAAGCTTCCTTCTCTGTATGACTTTGGCACTGCCATAAGCGCCTCCTCAGTAGTCCTCATGATCACCGGAAGAACCATTATAGACAGCGTAAGTGCACCAGATATAAGTGACAATCTGAGTCCACACGCATTTGTGAAAAACAGCATTCCAAATAGTCCGTATACGATCGAAGGTATTCCTGTAAGTGTCTCCGCTGTGATCCTCACTACCCCCACCAGCTTATTGCCAGTCTTTGCATATTCGACAAGATATATTGCTGCAAATATTCCTATCGGACCTGCTATCAGGAGGGACAGCAGCGTCATGTAAACCGTATTTATAAGTGCTGGCACCAGCGAACAGTTGTCCGATGTATATTCCCAGCTGAATATGTCTGCATTAAGATTAGGGACTCCCTTTACCAGTACATACACCAGCAGAAATCCTATAGAAAGCACAGTTATGAGTGTTGCCAGATGTACAAGGATAAACATTATGAATGATCCTGGTTTCTTTCTGTACTCAGACCATTTCTCAGACCATGTTCTCTTGTTTATAGCCTCTATGCTGTCCACATCAACTATGGATGAAGGATCATCCTCAGGTGCCGTATTTTTCGTGCTGATTATTGTATTTTTTGTTCTGTCATCGCCACATGCGACAACTGTCTTTATTCCTTCTACTCTCTCTGCCATCTATGCCACCGTCTTTCTCTTTATGATGGAGAACAGGAGGTTTATAATGAGTATGAATACGAACAGTACAACGCCCGTTGCTATCAGAGCCTGTCTGTGCAGATCCGTCGCATATCCCATCTCCATTACTATATTTGTGGTGAGTGTTCTGACACCTCTCAGTATTCCGTCAGGCATATGAACCTGGTTTCCAGCCACCATGATAACCGCCATAGTCTCTCCAACTGCACGGCCAACACCAAGGATAATCGCTGCCATAACTCCCGACTTTGCTGCAGGGACAACAGTCTTGAACACGCTTCTCTCATGTGTTGCTCCAAGTGCCAAAGCTCCCTGATAATACTTGTCAGGCACCGCTCTTATTGAGGTCTCTGATACACTGATGATAGTTGGAAGTATCATCATTCCAAGAAGTACTGATGCCGTGAGCATCGTATTTCCATTTACTCCAAATATGCTTCTCACCATCGGTACAAGCACACACATTCCAAAGAATCCATATACTACCGAAGGTATTCCGGCCATCAGATTGATAAATGGCTTTATAACTTTATATAATCTGTCGGGACAAAACTTTGCCAAATATATCGCCGTGAGAAGTCCTATTGGAACTCCTATTATCAGCGCTCCGGCTGTCACATATATGCTTCCTAATATAAAAGGAAGAATGCCGTAGTATCCATTTGTCGGTTTCCAAACCTCACCCAGGGTGAAGTCTCCGAAACCAATCTCCTTGATGGCCGGTATTCCATTCACAAACAGGAACACACATATGAGTGCTACTGCTGCGATGGATACCAGTGCCGCTATCAGGAATACTACATGCATAATTGTTTCTTTAAGTTTATGCATAAGCTGATTACTTTACGTCCTCCCACTTTGCTGCTGAACCTGTGAATATGTTCTTGACCTGATCTACTGTGTAGTCATCAGCAGGATTGTTCTTGTTTACGATAACTGCTATTCCGTCCATAGCTATTACAGTTGCCTTGAGGCCAAGTGCTGTCTCTGTGTCCTTAAGCTCACGTGATGCCATACCTATGTCGCATGTTCCATCTGATGTTGATGTGATACCTGTTGTTGAATCGCTCTCCTGAAGCTCAATATCTGCATTTGTATTGATTGCCTTGTAAGCCTCGATAAGCTTCTCCATAACTGGTGTTACTGACGATGAACCAGCTACAACGATCTTGCCCTTTGGATTTGTCGAAGTAAATGCGCCGCTGTTCGCAACCTCAATGTACTTATTTGCTGAGATGATCTTCTGTCCATCCTCGCTCATGATGTAGTTGATGAAATCCTGTGCAACATCGCTGATGCCATCCTTTGTAACGATGTTGAAAGGTCTTGAAAGTGTGTATGAACCATTGTTGATGTTCTCCTCACTCGCCTCAACTCCGCCGATCTTGAGTGCCTTTACTGTATCGTTGAGTGCTCCGAGAGATATGTAACCGATTGCATAATCATCTCCTGCTACTGTTGTGAGTACGACCTCTGTGCTGTTGCATGTGATGGCATTTGTTGTTGTGTTGTCGACCTTATTGCCATCTGCATCCTTCTCCTCAACTCCTGTGAGCTCTACGAATGCTCCTCTTGTTCCTGAGCCTTCCTCTCTTGATACTACTGATATATCCTGTGTTGCATCGAATCCGCCATCTGCGCTCTTTGATGAATTATTTCCACAGCCTGCAAGACTTCCTATCATAAGTGCTGCTCCAAGTGTTACTGCCAATACTTTCTTTAATTTAACCATTTTCTTTTTCTCCTTACTTTGTCCATATTCTTTCTTGGAACATCAGCCATGCAAAATCGCTTTATGGTATGGCTGATGCTGTATAACAAGTTTTCTACGAAAACTTATTACATGTATTCTGGAACATCAGCCATGCAAAATCGCCTATCGGCGATGGCTGATGCTGCATAACAATTTTCTCCGAAAATTGTTACATGTGCCGGTTATCTCTTGAACCGGTCTTTGCAAATATTGTATTATTGGGACATATCATTCTTTGCTTATTTCCCGGAAAAGAACTCGCGCGCCTTTCGTTCTTTTCTTTGCACTATGATAAATGGCACAAGTAAAATACATAACCAGCGCAATGTAAATTGAATGTAAAGTCGGCGTTAATCAATGCATGCTGAATGTACAGCAAATAATCTGCCATAACTTATAAATTACAACCAGAAAGTGGGATAAATATACATGACAAATACCAGTTTAGAAGTAATAGGATATGTGAGATGTGACTATAAAGAAAAGTTCGGCATTCCAAGGCAGAGCGGTCTGACAGACTGCGCCACCGCTTTTATAGAGATGCTTCCACCATACAATCAGGCAGAGGCATTCAGAGGGCTTGACGGATTCTCCCACTTATGGCTGCTGTGGGACTTCTCCAAAGCTCATAAGAACGGTTTTACCGCAACAGTAAAACCCCCAAAGCTGGGCGGTAACCAGCGGATGGGGGTTTTTGCTACCAGATCACCATTCAGGCCGAACAACATCGGTCTGTCATCGGTGAGACTTCTGGATATTATATATAATGAAGAAAACGGCTGTGTACACGGACTTGTGGTGTCGGGTGCCGATATACTGGACGGAACACCGGTGTACGACATCAAGCCTTATCTGCCATACACCGACAGCCATCCGGAGGCGACCGGGGGCTGGACAGACTCCCTTGATATTCCGGAGCTGTCTGTGTGTTTCTCTGACGATATCGCCGTCAAACTTGAAACAATATTTTCAAGTGCACAGATCGAGGCCCTGAAAGAGATACTTGCGCAGGATCCAAGGCCTGGCTATCAGGATGAACCGAATAGACGGTACGGGATGCTGTACGGCGGGTATGATGTCAGGTTTACTATAGAGGACAGTATTCTCACTGTATGCGAGGTAGTCGCAATGACTTCCTAGATATATCTACTGACGTGCCCTCTCATAGGCATCTGCATACTGCTGTTCCTGTGAGTTTATCTCATCAACATCGCGGTTCTGTTTCAAGTAGGTGCCGTCAGGCTGCTGTATGCGAGCCTGCATGTTATCCTTCATCATAAGTCCAAACATATCTCTGATACGCTGCTTGATCTTATCATCATATATAGGTGTAGCAACCTCCACACGGCGGAGAGTGTTACGCGTCACAAAATCTGCTGAAGCTATATATATCTTGTCTCTGTCAGGAGTTCCGAAGATATATATTCTTGAGTGCTCAAGGAAGCGTCCGACAATACTTCTTATATGTATGTTCTCCGTCTCGCTGGGGATCCCTGCCAGCAGACAGCATATTCCTCTGACTATAAGTTCAACCTTCACTCCCGCCTTTGATGCCTCAACCAGCTTGATGTGACATGAATTAACGCATAAATATCAAGTTAATCACTTGATAACAAATAAAAAAGAGGTCTCCACATTCTGATGCGCACCCGGAATTCCAGATGTATTCCAGTTACATTGATTGGGAGAACCTCTTTTTTATTTTCTTATATTATTCTCTTCTAGTTGTGCTCTGGCACTACAGCATAGAACACCAGATCCTCATCGCCGTTGTTCTTCAGACTATGGCTATGTCCCGGTGGGCAATAATGGCAGTCGCCCGGATTGAGTATCTCCATGGTGTCGTCATACTCCATGGTTCCAACTCCTGAGATGATAAATATGATCTCGCTGTTGGTGTCATGTGTGTGAAGTCCTATAGAACTTCCGGCTGGAAGTGTTGCCCTCATGATCTTGTTGTAATTGCCTACGTGCATGCGTGGCTTGAATACGCCTTCGCCGCCCTTAAAGTTCTGAATAATCTGCTCCTCAAGTGAATCAAATGATATCTTCATCCGTTGTCCTCCTTACGAAAAATTCCTGCAAACGCATGAAATGCGCTCCGCGCGGCGTCTGCATGCTATGTCGTCAAGCGCACCACACTCTCAAGAAGTCTGTCACAGGCTTCCTCTATTATGTCTTCTTCTATACCCGAATAATTGATAACCAGCGTGTGGCTGTCCTCCTGCTCTTTTCCGTGGCAGTACTGGCTGAGGCTGGATATATTGATTCCTGCCGCGGCAGCCCTGTCCACCATCTCTCTGTCCGTGTATGACGTGTCGATCTCCATAAGGAAATGAAGACCTGCATTCTCTTCCTTTATCGTTACCTGTGGATACAGCCTGTGACTCCTGATACAACCGAGTATCCTGTCCCTGCTGTTCCTGTAAAACTTTCTCATCCTGTTGATGTGCTTTTCCAGATACCCCTCCTGGATAAACCTTGTGAGTGTATACTGATCAAAATTCGACACCGTACACGCATAAAAGCTTAGTACATGATTATACCTTACCATGAGCGGTATTGGCAATACCATGTAGCTTATTCGTATGGTTGATGACAAACTTTTTGAAAATGTATTCATGTATATGACCTTATCAGATGCGTCTATACTCTGAAGCGCCGGAATAGGATTTCCAACTAGACGGAATTCACTGTCATATTCATCCTCTATGATATATCTGCCCTCCTGCTTTGCCGCCCAGCCCAGCAGTTCATATCTCCTGCTCGCCGGAGTGACAGTTCCCGTAGGGAAATGGTGTGACGGTGATATATGCACCACATCAGCCCCGGACCGCTCTAGCGAATCTATGTTGACACCGCTCTCATCCATGTCTATATAACAGCATTTCACTTGATATGCATCGTATATGTGCTGTATCTTCTGATATCCCGGATTCTCCACACCGTATACGCTGTCCCTGCCGAGGAGCTGTATGATAAGACCATACAGATATTCCGTTCCCGCGCCGACTATGATCTGGTTCGGGCTTACAGACATCCCCCTGAACTGATAGAGATAATCCGCAATGGCCTTTCTGAGTTCAAATATACCACCAGACGGTGATCTCTTCATAAGCTTTTCCCGGTCATCCATCATCGTCTCCCTCATGAGTTTCGTCCATGTCGAAAATGGGAAGTTCTCACTGAGGGTGGAATTGTTCACAAAGTCGGCAAAGAATCTGTTCTGATCCACCGAGTCTGCGTGATCCCTGATCACATGAGGACGCACTGTAACATGGTCTTCCGATCGTATTCCGCGCATGTATGTAACGCCCGATTCATCTGAGGTCGTGTTCTGCCTTGCATTATCTTTCATTACGGAACCTTCTGTACCACCCTTATATTCTCTGTCATAGTAGGCATTGCGCACTCCCACAACATCCGCATCCTCAGCCTTCACGTCACACACATAGAACCCGCTCTTCGGCTTGGAATAAATATATCCCTCAGCCAAGAGCTGACTGTATGCGTTTTCCACTGTGACGACGCTCACATTCAGATGAGCTGCAAGCGCCCTCTTTGACGGCAGCTTCTCATGGGCTTTAAGATTTCCTATCAATATGTCATTTTTTATCTCTTTGTACAAATGCTCATAGAGGAAATCCATCCCTCTGTCGTCAAATGAATATGTAAGCATCCACTACTCTCCCAATACTATATCAGCGATCTTCTGTGTGTCATGTATGACAAACGGTGCGCCAAGGCTCATGATGAACTTCTCGTCTCTGAATCCCCAGCCAACCATGATGACATCCGTTCCAGAATTTCTTGCTGTGGCAAGATCCACGTCAGAGTCACCTATATACACGACATCCTTCTTCTCAAGGCCAAGCATTCTGAGGCACTCCTCCACCATGTCAGGTGCCGGTTTCTTTGCTATGCCAGACTTCTCACCAAGTGCAAAATCAAACATTCCCGGGAAATAGTCAACACACAGATCCTGGACTGCGAAATCCGCCTTGTTGGACACGACCGCAGTCTTCACACCTGCTGCCCTGAGCTTTGCGATGGCATCATGTATTCCGTCATATGGTCTGGTCTTGATGGCACTGTGCTCCTTATAATAAGAAGCAAATGTATCAAACACCTTATCTATCGTTGCCACATCAGTTCCCGCCGGCACAGCTCTCTCAATGAGCTTTCGTATGCCATTCCCAACAAATCTTCTAACCTCATCTATAGTTCTCTCAGGGAATCCATGATGAGCAAGTGCATAGTTTGTACTGTCTGTCAGGTCCTCCAGAGTATTGAGTATTGTTCCATCCATATCAAATATCGCTGCCTTGTATCTCATGTCATACATCTCCTTCAACATTCTTTTTTCGCTAACTTCATTATAAACAGTGGTCTTTTGTTGTCAATCGGCAAAAATAAAGATGGCAGCGTTCAAATCTGCCATCCTTAAATAACCTTTTCTATCATTTTTACAAATATCTGATTACAGACATTCCAGCCTAAGCTCCACTTTCCAAGCTTTATTCTGTCTTGTCCACTTTATGCTCTACTCCATCTACCAGAACACTGTTAACCTGATACAGATCCACACTGTCATCCAATACAACCTGGTAGCTTTCCAATCCCAGGCCCACGGATATTCCTGAAAGCTGCTTCTTTACATGAGTCCCCACTTCCTTATCATTTAAGATGTCAACCAGACTGCCATCATTCATCTTGAGCTGTATGCTGCTATACATTATATATCCATAGTCTTCCTCATTAAATGTATCTCCAAGTTCTTTCTTCTTTTGCTCCAGCTCATCATCCAGTTCACTCTGCTCATGCTTAGTGTTAAAAACCAGCGTCAATGTTTTTTCCCCGGTTACACACTTTTTTAATTCCTCAGATGTAAAAACTTTATAATTTACAACTTTACTTTTCACACTATAATCAGGCAGACTAAGTTCATATTCATGATCACCATTGTTAATAACCATGGAATTAAGCTTGCCCGATGTATCTTTTCCATTGTCAGCCAGCAAGTCTACACCGCTGATATAAAAATCACTGTCATCAGATATTGACTCATACATGGTTATTTCATTGTACGAACCAAATGAAATAGTCATAGTATCCTTTGACATATTCTTTTCAATTTCTGCTTTCTTTTCTGTAGACAGCCTATTTCCCTCTAAATCTGTAACTTTAATTCCATATGCCACTATGTTCTCATCTGGATTGTAATAATAACTGTCCAAGGTGTAAATCACATCTTCTGCCGATGCATTTGCGCCTGTCACCTTAACGCAGGAATCATTTATCATCTTCTCAAGAACCCCTTCACACGAAGCTGCAGTTCCCAGATTTCCGCCAACAGAAGCTCTGTCATAACTCACCGTCTGCACGGTCTCCTGATTTGATGAATTATTCTGACACGCCGTTATACACGAAAACGCACATGCCACAATAAATAATATCTCTATCTTTCTCTTCGTTTCTTTCACTATACGTTGTCTTTTTATCATATTAAATAACCTTTCAAACTGAACACCAGTCATTGGAATCATTTCGTATTTTTACAAAATATGAAATATCATCTGAGTGCCATAACTTCTTTCTTCAATCTACAATACTTGTCATATTGCTCGTCATCAAGTACAATCACCTCAGCATCTCTGATATCGCTGTATGCCGGCAGTTTGTCACTATCCTGGGAATCAATATACTTTGCCGGAACACTATCGCCATATGTATACTTTCCATATGTCATACACTGCGGCATGTACACATATTCAGCATCACCATATCCTGCGTTTTTCAGTTTCTTGAGGAATAACACATATTCGGTTTCTTCCTGCATAAGCGTATATCCACACGTACAATCCATGAAATCACCCACGCAGTCAACAGGCTCAAATATATATATTTCTTCTCCGGGTTCTGCATTGCCCTGATACACATTATCAACTTTAACCTTGGAAAGCACACACTCCTGATACAACTCGCGATTCCATGTCTCGTCCAGATGCACCTTAACCACCAGCTCGCCTTCTGCCATAAGATCTGACACAGACTCTACGCTATCACCATCCACCAATCCCAGTGAGTCATCCTCTGCATAGTTAATATCACAATATTCAACATGCGGATTTGTATCAACAAATGCCTTCAGATCAGTATTATCTACAAATGTTCTCCGCGTGATCATACCTGCTGCGATTCCAAGTACGACAAGTACCAGCACTGCCGACATTCCTTTTACTGCAGTCTTATTCATCGCACACCCGACCTTCCGCCATTTCCAGAATAGCTGAGCAGCCTTCAATGTCCTGCGGGTTATGGCTTGCAATTATTACAATGGCGCCTCTTTCCGCTTCTTCATGGATAATTTTTCGCACCTGTTCCACACTCTTTTTATCAAGAGCATTCGTAGGCTCATCCAGAAGCAGGATATCCGGTTTTTCCATTATCGCCTGAGCTATTCCAAGCTTCTGTCTCATTCCCAGTGAATATTTCCTCACCACTCTCTTATCCGAAGGTTCAAGTCCGACTCTGACAAGAGCATTCTTTATATCATCTTCTGTCGCCTGTTTTCTTATGTCTGCAAGCAGCTTTAGTGTCTCCATTCCTGTATAGCGTTTCCAGAAATTAGGATTTTCTATCAGAACACCTATGTTCTCCGGATGATCTATATCCTTCTTTAATATCTTGTCATCTATATAGACACATCCACTGTCTGCCTTTATAAGCCCGGCGATGAGTCTTAACAGCATCGTCTTTCCAGAGCCATTTGCCCCAGTGATACCATATATCTTTCCACCTTCAAATTCACAGCTTACATTATCAAGAATTGTTACGCCCTTTATCTTCTTGGTCACATTTTCAATTCGAACTTTCATTATCCTGCTTACCTCCACTCTGTCTTTCTGGCAACTATCCCCTGACAGCATATAAATACCAGCATAAGCCCAAGCATCACACATGCACTCAAGGCTCTGCCAGACCATTCAATCCCATTTTGGATTCCCCACATAAAATATCCAGGCAATAACCTGAGTCCCTTGCCCACCTTCTCTGGTATACCGCACAAAGGTATAAGCTGGACAGCCTGGAACAGTATTACCGCAGCAATGCCTATCACAGGCTTTCCGATCAATGCCCAAATGTTCGCTGCAAGGAGCAGTACACACATATATAATGCATATATGCCTATATCAGCAAGATCCCCCGGCACAGCTTCACCTTTGATAAGCGGAACTGCAGCCATACATATAGCTGAAAACCCGGTCAAAGCTATGATTCCTATGCACATTTTCAGTGAATACCTGAACATAAGGCTCATTGTTCCCTTTGTCCGCGTGAATATAACCGACGCATTTCTATACAGATTTTCGCAAAAATAATCTCCCCATAATATATATAATGGAAGCTGCGAAAGCACCAGCATAGTATATGATAAGAACATCCTGTTCACGTCCATGAAATCAAGCGGCCAGTATGCCATATAAAATGCTGTCCCCACATCACTGCACCCATAAGTCCTGACAAATATCAATATATATATGAGCAACGCAACTCCGCACCTTGCTGTATTCTTCTTCATAAGCATCCCCTTATTTAATTTTTGGAAGATATTGCATCGTTGCAGTCTTCCTATATAAAACAGCCATCATAATCAGAATAATCACAATATTCATAGCCGTCACGCTGACAATCTCCGCCACAGACGATAGCACATCTATATGAAACATCATATAATAAAGTCTGGTGTAATGAGCAACATTTTCCATTCTTGGAACAAATACAGAACTATTAAACAATACGAATACAATGTAATCCAACAGGAATGTCCACACAGCATTACATGTATACGAAAATATAAGTACAAACAGCATTCCTATTTCTATCCATCCAATACCCTGAAGCAGTGTCTGAATCAAGATATATCTGACATTCTCCTTCTCCCACCAGTCAGGCACTGATGTACCTATTATGAAATACGACCCAATACCCAAAACCATGCTGAAAGACACGCTTCTGAAAAAAATCTGTCTGATGATCAGCCACATATGGCTGGTGACTGAACTGCATCTGACCGCCACTATATCCATGTGCCACATGCTGCATAACGGAATAAGAAAAAGACAGAACACCAACGCATATAATCCTATCACATTTCCCTCCAGATAAAGATCTGTATACATCTGTTCCAGACCCAGCTCTTTTCTCTGACTACATCTCATGACAAGAAATATGATAAGGTATATACACAAATATGCACACCATATAAGCTTTCTATTATGCCTTACACTAATCTTCATCAAAGACAATCCTTTCTGCAGCCCACACCTATCATACACGCACTAATAAGCAATGTTACAACTGCGAATATCACAATTGACCATCCACTTCCATATGGATTCATGCTCATAATATCTGTACCGATAACATCACTGTCTGCCAGAGCCGTTACACCTGACCAAAGTATATTGTATACAAAAGCAGATATGAGTATCACATATCTATTTGCACCAAATGCTGTCGACAATGCAAATGCAAATAACGCATATAAAGCCGCTAATCCGCCTCTTATCAATATATAAACTATTACATTGATATACGGATGATACGCATATAGTGAACCAAACTCCCTATCCGGCTCCGGCGGAAGGAGTGTGATATATATTGCATTTACCCCGGCATGACCTCTCGCATCAAAGGTCACCAGGCTTATTGCAAGGCTTACAAGCAATGTCAAAGTAACCACGGCAAATGTCACAGATGCAGCTGTTGCAGCTTTGCATATTATATTTTTCTTTTTACTCTCCCTTGTAAATATCACGTTGGATAAGCCACAGTTTCGTTCTTCATAGAATATGTCCGCCGCCAGCAGACACGCCAGTATAGGCAGAAAATCTGAGAATATAAGCTGAGTTATGTTGGAGCGCACATTTTGAATAGCTATGTAACTATATGCGCCTCTTATATATGTCAGCTCTTTTCCCCACCACTGTGCACATGTTATAAGCTGATTTACGATAACTGCTGCCACCATAAAGATGACAGTTCCCCAGAACTGCCATCTCTCAATTACTTTTTTTAACTCTCTTGCAAACATAATTGTATTCCTCTTCTAATTAAAACGTACCACTCCCGATACCTTGATTCTGTTTTTGAATATGCTTACTGTCGATTTTGCATTTTCTGCTCTCAGATTTGCACGAACCCCTTTTTGATAGTACTCCTTCTGCTTGTCACAGTATTTTACCTTGTGAACAGCCTTATCTGATATATCATTCACAAAGTAGTCTGTCCAATAATGCCAACCTCCATTGTAATAAGTTCTCATCCAGAAGTCTATTTTCTCACATTTAGTATATTTAGTGACTCTAAACTGTCCATAACTTCTATTATTTTCCTTTATTGCTGATGCCAATGTTACATTAACACTTCTGTCTGGAAGCGAAACATTTGAAAATGTTACTCTATTTGTACAACCACGTTTTGTCTGTCCTGCAGCACTTACATATGTACTTGCACCAAATGTACCTACACTAACAATCAATAATGTAATAAAAGCTATCTTTATTCTATTCATTTGATTTTTCATATAATCTAATCTCCTTTAATATACTACTATTACGTTTGCAATTAAAGTTACGACATCTTACAGTTTACTTAAGGTTGTATCTTGTGAAGCAGCCACCACAACCAATTAATTGAGCCTTCATTCAACATGTGTGTTTCCTCCCATTTTGTCTTGATATAGTTTTTCTCATTCTCCTCAGTTTTCAAACACTTCTGAAAATGATTTTACCCATCTGGCACCTCAGACTATATTACCAAACTTCCCCATTTACAACACTTATTCAGTGAACGGTCAAAAAACACGGTGAACGGTCAATTTTCAGTAAAAAAACATGCAATCATTTGTGACTGCATGTTTTTTATTATTTCTTTATCATTATATCTACAACAAATTTGTTACTCTCTATTTTGTACCTTATATCGCCATCATAACGGTTTACGATATTTTCTATATTTTTAATTCCATATCCATGATTATGCTTATCATCTTTCGTTGTCTCCAGCCTGCCATCACTCAAGGACAGCTTATCATCACCTAAACTGTTACAGACACTTATATACGTGTTCATTTTCCCCTGATGGATATCGAATACAATGCTTTTATCTCCGCTCTCCTGTCTATCCACTGCCTCCACTGCATTTTTCAAGAGATTCGACACCAGGATACACAGATCTCGGTCGCCAATTGCAAGCTTATCTGCCACATATCCTGTCACCCGGATATCGCAAGACTCTCTCACAGGATACAGATAGTAGTTGAGCATGGTATTGACAATCTCATTCCCTACATCATAACTCCTCTTACTTATGTCTGATATGTCATGCATCATTTCACTCACATACTTATCCAGCGCATCATATTCACCGCGGCTGCAAAAGCCTCTTATCTCTGTAAGCTCAGATATGATATCATGCCTGAACTGCCTGGTAGCATTCTCCCTTTCCAGCAGATTCTCAAAATACTCTCTCTGCTGTTCATTGTAACGCTCCAGGCCTTCATTCTCTATCTGATACTCTGTCTTGACATTAAAATAATATATCATTCCAAATATTATGATAAATATCACTATACTCCCCACTGTAGTCACCACAAATCCAGCAGTTTCCACTTTCGGACTTTCCTCAAGACCTATAAAAGAATCAAAGAACGTTGTCATCATCATAACTGCAAATACCGCAGCAGATACCATGACACTTATACTCATCGGAAGAAGGAATGCATCTTTCCTTAATCTGCGCCCCAGCAAAAAGTAGTATATCAACATGATAAGTATAGTTGCTGCTATGCCCATAGCAACAAGGATCCTCTCGTCTGGCATAACCTTGTACTTTATGACAAGTCTTACTATTCCTTCAAACATTTCCAACACCTGATATGCCACAATCATTATATTTAATGCACTTTTAAATGACATGCCGTACAAAATCACTGCCAATATAAATGCATATACCGCCGCCATCAAATTGATGATAAGCTGTGAATCCAAAATTACCGTCAGTGCACACAGCACTGTTCCGGCAACAAGCAATGCACCTCTTAGCTTGTCGCATCTTATCCTGAAACGCTGCCCTCCCAGTACATAAAAATACACAATGTACTCTATCACGATCAGCAGTATAACCATTATGTTATAAGCATACCACCCCATTATCATCACCCCATCATCCGGTCAAAATCAACCATTTTCTGTAATACATCATTATATCTGCGCCTTGCTATAGGCAGTTTCGTATCATCATCCATTACAACACGATACTTTGTGAAACCTTTGACATGCTGCATATTTATGATATAACTTTTGTGTATCTCAACAAACAATCTCTCATCTAGTTCGCTCAGGATGTTTCCAAGTCTTTCTCTGCTTTCATATCGCCTGTCCTTGCTATATATTGCCAGATAGTCTGACTTTGCCTCTATAACACAAATATCCCTCTGCATTATCTCACACTCTGAACCATTATATCTGACCTTAAGATGCTCCTGTCCTGCGGACGATAATGTCACATAATCCAGTGCCTCAAACAATTCATCCACTTCAACAGGCTTTGTCACAAATCTGACAGCCCCGATCAAAAATGCCTCCTTAAACCGTTCTCTTTTACCGGTCAGCATAACAATCGTAAGTTTTCTGTTTTCTTTTCTCAATATCTTTGCAGCCTCTATTCCATCCATTCCAGGCATATCAACATCAAGAAGTACCGCATCCCCATATTCTCCCAGTTCTGTAAGCTCTTTGGCAGAATAACAATCTTCCAACTGTATTTCTATCGATTTATTCCGAGTATATTGAGCTGCATATGCTCGTATGTCCTCATGTATCTGACGCTCATCGTCGCATAGAATTATCTTCATTATTATCCTCAATACCTTATTTCATGTATTCTGACTATTACACGCTGTAATTCAACAAAATATAATTATATACACAAACTAATATATCGTCAATCTGACATTTTCCAAGAAAAAACCGGCGCAGGAGGGAGGTTCCTGCGCCGGTCATCAACACTACGAAATGTATTTTATTTACTGGGCAGACGCATTATATGCGCTTCGCGCGGCGTCTGCGTGCTTTGTGAAATATTATTCAATTGTTATATACTTTGACTTTGGCTCCTCCGGCTTCTTCTCGACCTTCGGAACTGTGAGCTTAAGAACACCATCCTCAAACTTAGCCTTGATATCCTCCTGTGTCAGCTCCTTGCCTACATAGAAGGTTCTGCTGCCTGAGCCGCTGTAACGCTCTCTTCTGATGTATTTGCTCTTCTTGTCCTCTTCCTTTGTCTCGCCCTTTGTTGTAGCGTTCACGATCAGGTAACCATCCTTGAGCTCAATCTTCACATTCTCTTTCTTTACTCCCGGAAGATTCATCTCTACTGTATAATCATTCTCACTCTCAGTTACATCAGCCTGCATAAATCCATTCATCTGTGTCTGCTTTGGTGCTGCATATGTCCTCTCAGGATATCCAAAGAAATCATCTAAAAAGCTATCTCCAATAATACTAGGCATTAACATAAGTCATCTCTCCTTCCAATATCTATCCCCTCTGCCTTTATCGCATCAGGTATATACATGTTAATAATTTCGTTTCCTTTTCAAAGGATCGCTTCAAGGCTTATCGTTAATTTCTATTTAGAAGCTCTTTCCTTTGACTGATTATGTTATACCACTTCTGTTAGCACTCGTCAATACCGAGTGCTAATAAATTTTGTGAAAAATTTGTGAAGTCCAATAATTCAGGACTTCACAACCTCACACATAAAACACCTTTTCATCCTCGAGCCTGAAACATGCAAGTCTTGCGTTCTTTTTCCCTGTATATCTCATCCAGCATCCACAATCAACGTCATAGAACAAAAAGTCCCGTTCCTCATCATACCTTCTAAATACCCATCCATCATTATATGCAAATTCTTCCTCTTTGGTCGTAGGAGTATGCCCCGCCACAACCATGCCGTGCAAGATACCGCCATTTGTAAATCCATCACCCCTGGCATTCATATAGAACTCTTCCCTTGAGCTATACCTGGCCTTAAGTTCCGGCGTATCAAGTCTCCTGATGTATCCGGCATGAACTACTATGCATTTCCTGCCAGGCGCTTCCGTTTCATACAGATACGGCATGTTCTTTATCCGGTCCGCCCATGTGCAAAGCTGCGCGAAAGTATATCCGGATTCTATCAGCTCATATACCGTCTCACAGCGGTCAAACTTTACGCTGGCATCTTTTTTCGCAAGCTTCTTCATCGACTGGTACAGAGTTTTCGTGTCCTGCAGGCTATCCCTGTCGAGATCCATTTTGTAGCTGATGATCCTCATCGCCTCTATATTCTGTGCAAAGTCCTCATCGTGATTGCCGCGCAGCAGAATGACATTTGGCGGGACATTCATTATCCATTCCAGCACCTCGGCGTTCTTTGGCCCCTTATCTATATAATCTCCCGCACATATCAGCGTATCCCCATCACCGAATTGTATCTTTTCGAGCATCTTCTGCAGCTCATCATAACATCCGTGGATGTCCGATATAACGTAACTACTCATTTCCAGTCTCCTTTTATACAAACCTTTACTCACAACAGACTTATGGTATTACCTTCATGTAAAAGCCGATACCGCGCAAATGTAAATTGTGGGTAAACGTATGATAATTATACACCCGTTGCCTCAACAAATGGGTATAAAAATAGCCACCTGGATGTTTAATCCAAATGGCTTATGAATAATCATCAAAGGCGATTCTTACGCTTTTACAACCTCCACTTATAAGGCAGGACTCACCTTTAGTAATATTTTTATTTTTCCGTAACATCTATAAACTCATCAGAGCCTGTATCCTCCCACTGCTTTTTGCCGCTGCTGACCACTTTCTTAGTTTCAAGTACATATGCATATATGTCAACCATATGCCCTTCATCGTATGAAACAGTTTCATCTGCAGACGCATCCACCTTATACCGTACATATATGCAGCATTTGCCATTGGGTGATTTTCCATTATAGACAATGTAATCAATCATACCTGTATTTTCATTCAGCACACATCTGGACGAACGCTCCGAGGCACCATATGTGACGTCGAATTCTGTGTGATTGTCATCGTTATACAAATCGTATACCGCCTTATATCCGGCTGTTATGCTGACGTCATCAGGCATTTCTTCAGAATTATTCCCTAGTATTTCGCCACCTGTTGTTTCTGTATCTGTTCTCGCTGTTTCAGTGGTTGTGGCAGCTGGCTGTTTTCGAATCGTTGTAAGCCTTTTTCTTTCTACACCGCCATCAAAATACATGGCAACAAGTTCATCGTATTGTTCGTTTCCGGATAATGCAACTTCCACTCTGTCGGAACACCATGTCACATCCCAACTGTCCGCATCAAATCTGGCTCCGTCATTGGCTATTTCAAATTCTGCTCTTGCCACCTTGCTATTTGCCATTTCCAGTATCAGCCTTCCCGGCGCACCGCCAAATGGCCAGTACGGCTCTCCAACCGAATACATCGACAATATGTATTGTTTATCAGGAGAACTTGTTTTATCAACGAGTTTCTCTTTATATCTGGTTGTGTATCTTAAACAGACAAATGGAATAAACACAATCAGCGCCAATACACCAAGTGTAATTGCCACTATTTTTATTGTCTTCTCCATATATTTTTATTTTCCTTTAATCTCATCATACATTCCTATTTTCTTCATGTTATCCACAATATCAATATAACTGCCATCCACCGCATTTATATATACCCTCTGCAGCGGCATATCGCACCGATAATCCTCATTATATTCATTCTGAGAAAATATCCATGTCGGAACAAAATACTTATTTTCCGACTCATCAGCACATGGTACATAGGCAAGTTCCACATCATTAAATTCCACCGT
>OGFF01000052.1_pt1 | contig 159687 bp, 127 predicted proteins | sample 1570751 | NCBI WGS metagenome assembly OGFF01 (sample SAMEA2581951, study PRJEB24529) | metagenome | biome: Human gut stool | place: China | collected 2011 | reverse complement strand
CACGGGGACGGGGCAATTGTGCGAAATTTTCGCACAATTGCCCCGTCCCCGTGATTGGTCCGAAGAATAGCAAGCAAAACCATCCTCCAGTCCCGTACATATAATAATGTCCGTCGGAAGCCAACAAAAAAACATAAGAATCTCCTAAGGCTATATCCAAAGGATTCCGAAAAACAGTCTTCTATCCGCTTTTACATGAGGACAGGAGAATCCAATTACTATAATATACCATCCAAATCTCACCTTGCAGGCTCTATTATTCGGATACGGCAGGGAAAGCAGAAATCCGCAAACGGGCAGCTCCCATCGGTATCAAGGTTATATTTTCAATCTGCGGGGATTTCGGTGCATCTGTTTCAGGCAACACAGCACACAATCCATACTTATCGATCTTCCACGAAGGAATCCGGCGGCCCTGTGCTTTCACTTCCAAGGGGACATTACCGGGAGTAAACGGGAAATTATCCGACGGCCAGGATTTTTTCACCACTTCAAACCCTTCCAGCGGGTCCTTTTCGCCTAATACCAATGCATAATTCCAGGCAGTTGTCGGATGGATCTCATAAGAAGGCCAATTTTCAGCATCTGCCCCCTTTTGCCATTTCGAATCCCCGATAGCCGTCTCACGGCTGTCTCTCCGGATAAATTCCTCACCGATTTTCAGCGATAAAGTCAGAGGACCGTAATTCACACTGACGCTATTTTTATTTACCTGCCAGGTACGCATAGTCAGGTGCATCGGTAATACCAGTTCTACCCGGTCACCGTTTTTCCAAGTCCGTTCGATACGGAAATACTCTCCGGCAACAGGAGAGACTTTCATCCGTTTGCCATTCACTTTTACCTGTGCCTTCCTGGTCCAGGAGGGAATCCGCAGATAAAACGGGAAATTCACATTTTCTTTCGTATCCACCGTAAAAGCAATGGTTTCTTCGAACGGATAGTGAGTGGTTTCTTTCAAAACGATCTCTTTACCATTCCCCACTTTAGCTTTAACCTGACAAGCTCCGTAAAGAGCGGCCACCAGACCGTTATCCGGAGTAGCCATCACCAAATGTTCGGTATAATAAGGCCATCCCTGTGCGTGATTATGCTGGCAACACCGGCTGCTAAAAGGATTCATCGCCAGGAAAGGCCCTCCGTTATCAATCCCGGGATTATGATTTTGAGCATCACTCAACACCTGATTGGGGGAAGTTATATAACGCAAAGCCCTGAAATCAGGCATCACCGCTGCGGGATAAGAATTGAAGGCCACGTCCTCACACTGTTCTGCCCACATCGGATCGCCAGTGATACGCATCATCAATTCGTCGGAAGCCATTTCTTCGACAAACCCACAGGTTTCAGTACCTTGCCGGGGATCGATACATCCCATCCGGGCATTTTCATCAGCCCCGAACATACCACCCGGCACTTGCCCGAAGCAACGGCGAATCAAAGCATGTACATTATAGCTGGCAGCCAAATGGGCCGAATCACCCGACAGCATATAATAAGTGGCCGGTTCACGGAAACACTGTGCTACATTCACATTATGCCAGTTGGGTAAACGACTGTCCATTGTCCAATCGGCCGTACAACGGTGAATCTTCTCCGCCAGTTCCAATAAAAATGAATCACCGGTAATATTATACAACCAATATACACTCCAAAGGTTATCACCTCCCCGGCTATTTTCCCAATAATCCCTCAGGAATTTACTGTCATCGACCGTCAACTGCCATTTGAAATAATTGGTCATCAAATCGATCACCCGTTGATCGCCGGAATATTCATAATAAGACTGCATACACCACAACATAATCATGTTAGCCCACAATTCCCGGCGGCCATCCCGTTCGTTTACCGGTCCGAAATACCCGTCCGGTTGTACACTTTTGAAAACCCCTTCCAGCCAAACTTTTGTTTCGGCAATCATTTTAGGATCGTTCAGGATATAGGCCAGATTACCGTACCCCTTCAACCAATAGGGCACCTCTTCCCAACCGTGTTGTCCGCCAGCAGTCAGCCAAGCATTATCGTTTTTTTCCAGCCAAGCACTGATTTCTCCCAAATGTCCGGTCAGCCCGTCTCTCTGCAATTCCAGGTATTTTCTCAGCCATCCTTCGGGTTGAATACTCCCTACAGGTAATTTAATAAACTGTAAAGGCTTCAAAGGGGCTCGGCTAGCGGTATAATTCACATTGGCCACCTTGGTCGAAGGACGTCCTACTACAGCAATATGCTCTTCGTCAGCCGAACGAAAACCGGTGAATAAAATACCTGTTACCAATAAAGTACCTGCACAAACCGACAACGATTTTGTGAATAAAGTCATCATATCATATTTTAGGTTAAAAATTTCTATAGCGTAAAAATAGTTCTAAAATGAGACAAAAGGTAAAAGAATCTAACCATTAAATGTCAATATCAGGTAAAAATCAGGTCCGGAATCAGGCTTCAAACGTTTGGTTTGATCTGAAAATACCATTTTATGACATAATTTTATTAGTATCCTATCCGGATTATTTCTTACTTTGTAACAAAATTACACACTAAATACTTTATATATGAAAAAAAGATTACTCATCGTATGCTGTGCATTATGCTCTCTGATGGCTTGTAACAGCAAGACCGATACGGGCACGACCTTATCCGGATTAAAGAAAGCAGATTTCGACACGACGGTTTCCGGAAAAAAAGTCGCTTTATACGAACTGAAAAACAAAAATGGTGTAGAGGTAGCGATCACGAACTACGGAGGTCGTATCGTTTCTATTTGGGTACCCGACCGGAACGGCAAGTTCGGTGACATCATGCTGGCCCACAGTTCTATCGCCGATTATATCGCCGACCAAGGTGGTAATTTCGGAGCTCTGATCGGACGCTATGGTAACCGGATCAATCAGGGACGTTTCATCCTGGACGGCCAGGAATACCAATTGCCTCAAAATAATTACGGTCACTGCTTACACGGAGGCGACACCGGATTTCATCACCGGATTTGGGATGCAACCCAACCCAATGCCCAGACATTAGTCCTGAGCTGTGTTTCTCCCGACGGAGAAGCCGGTTTTCCGGGAACGCTGAAAACAACGGTTACTTACAGCTTGTCCGACGACAATGCTCTTCAGATCAACTATGAAGCAGAAACCGACAAACCGACGATCGTCAATCTGACCAATCATGCTTATTTCAACCTATCAGGAGATGGCAAAACCACCATTCTGGATCATCAGTTGACGCTGAATGCCGATTATTATACTCCGGTGGACAGTACGTTTATGACTACCGGCGAAATCGCACCGGTCGAAGGTACTCCGATGGATTTCCGGACAGCAACCGCAATCGGTGCCAGAATCGATAATTACGATTTCGAACAATTGAAAAACGGTCACGGCTACGACCACAACTACGTTTTGAACACCCAAGGCGACATCAGCCAAGTTGCAGCTAAAGTGTACGACCCCAAAAGCGGACGTACTCTGGAAGTATATACCAACGAACCGGGTATTCAATTTTATGCCGGCAATTTCCTCGACGGGACTGTAAAAGGTAAACACGGTATTTACTATCCCTTACGTTCTGCTCTTTGCCTGGAAACACAACACTATCCCGATTCCCCCAACAAAGCCGACTGGCCTTCGGTTGTCGTACGTCCGGGAGAAAAATATCATAGCACCTGTATTTATAAATTCGGTGCAGAATAACCGATAGTTCCTGTTAGTATGACAAGGAGATACCCAAGCAATTTATAAAGTTAAAACGGTGACAACAGTAAAAACGGTAACAAAGGTTGCAAACTGGACTGTCACCGTTTTCTTTTTGATTATTATGACTTCAATATTTATGAAAATAAGCTTCATCTTCATACTTCTCCTCTTCTGTTCTCTCCATAGTTATGGAACAACACCTAAAATTAAAGTTTACTGTAATCCGGTTCTGGCTAAGTCGACTCCGGATCCTACTGTGATTCAAGCTCCCGACGGAATGTTTTATTTATACGCCACCGAGGATATTCACAATATACCGATTTATAAATCTCCCGATCTGGTTAACTGGACTTTTGTCGGAACTGCTTTCACCGATGCGACACGTCCGACTTTCGAACCCAAAGCCGGTTTGTGGGCGCCGGATATCAATCACATCGATGGGAAATACGTGCTATACTATGCGATGTCCCGCTGGGGAGGAGAACATACTTGCGGTATCGGATGCGCCGTTGCCGACTCGCCGGCAGGACCATTTACGGACCAGGGAAAACTCTTCAGGAGTAATGAAATCGGAGTTCAAAACTCTATCGATCCCTTTTATATCGAAGAAAACGGAGAAAAATACCTGTTTTGGGGAAGTTTCCGGGGTATTTATTATATCGAATTAAGCGAAGATGGACTTCATATCCGTCCCGGTGCAAAACCGACGCAGATAGCAGGAACGGCCTACGAAGCCGTATATGTCCATAAAAAAGGCAAGTATTACTATCTGTTCGCTTCCATCGGTTCATGTTGTCAGGGAGAAAAAAGTACCTACACCACGGTCGTCGGCAGGTCGGAAAGCCTGTTCGGCCCTTACATGGACAAAAACGGCAATTCCATGCTCGACAACCACCACGAGGTGGTCATTCATCCCAATGCTAGTTTTGCCGGTACGGGGCACAACGCCGAAATCATGACCGATAAAAAAGGAGACGACTGGATTTTATATCATGCTTATATCCGGGATAAGGCCAAACAAGGGCGGGTAGTGATGCTCGACCGGATACACTGGAAAAAGGGTTGGCCTTACGTGGAAGGAAATATGCCGTCGAATGAAGCCCAGGCTCCCAAATTCTAAATGTATCCTTGTAAAGCTTTTGTACTAATCTAATCACTCTACAGCCATGAAAATTTTATTTTTCATTCTATTCCTGCTTTACACCATGAGTTTGTGGGGACAACACCAAGCTCCGGCTCCCCTATTCCGGGATCCGATTACCGATGGAGCTGCCGACCCGGTACTTATCTGGAACCGGACTGAAAAAAACTGGTGGATGCTTTACACGCAACGCCGGGCAAATTCCGAAACCGCAGACGTCGCCTATTGTTATGGGAATCAGATCGGTATAGCCTCTTCCGACGACCATGGTCAAAGTTGGGTTTACCGGGGCACTCTCGACCTGGATATCGAACCGGGACACAACACATTCTGGGCACCGGATGTCGTGTATCACAACGGTAAATACCATATGTTCGTATCTTATATTCAAGGCATACGCAATCATTGGAGCGGGAATGCCTGTATCGCCCACTACACTAGTAAAAATTTATGGGACTGGAAATATGCAGGAAAACCACAGATCAACTCCAATATCATCGATCCTACCTTATACCGGACTCCCGACGGTACTTGGAAAATGTGGTACAAAGACCAGAACCGCGGCTCTGTGACAATGATGGCCGAAAGTAAAAATCTAAAAAAATGGATTACCCACGATCAGCCGGCAATTGGAGGGAATGCCCATGAAGGCCCCAAAGTATTCCGTTTCGGCAATTATTACTGGATGATCACCGATGAATGGCAAGGTTTGCGGGTATACCGTTCCACCGACTTAAATACCTGGGAAAAACAAGGATTGCTCCTGGATAAACCAGGCAAGCGTTTCCAGGATACTCCTCAGGGAGCACATGCCGACGTCGTTGTGGCCGGAGATAAAGCTTATATATTCTACTTCACACACCCGGGACGTAAATCACATACCGAAACCCGAAATGATGAATCAGGCAACCTACCGTATCAATACCGGAGAAGTTGTATTCAAGTAGCTCCCTTGACCATCCAGGACGGCCTTCTAATCTGTGACCGCAATAGCGATTTCGACTTCTATCTACCTAACGAAGAAGACTGATGAAAAATCGATCACGGGGACGGGGCAATTGTGCGAAATTTTCGCACAATTGCCCCGTCCCCGTGATCGATTATACATTAAATCTAAAATTCATCATATCTCCATCCTGCACCACATAATCTTTCCCTTCTACCGACATTTTGCCGGCTTCTTTGCATTTCGTTTCGGAACCGTATGCAATGAAATCATCGTATTTGATCACTTCGGCCCGGATAAACCCTTTTTCGAAATCGGTATGGATAATACCGGCCGTCTGAGGTGCTTTCATACCTTTACGGAAAGTCCATGCCCTCACTTCTTTCGGGCCAGCAGTAAAATAGGTCTGAAGATTCAATAAATGATAAGCCGTACGAATCAGCTTGTTGACTCCGGCTTCCTTTAGTCCCAAATCTTCCAGAAACAATTGTTTCTCTTCGTAGGTCTCCAGTTCTGCAATATCAGCCTCAATGCCTGCCCCGATAATCAATACTTCGGCTTTTTCATTTTTCACCGCTTCACGAACAGCATCTACATATTTATTTCCCTTCACAACCGAGGCTTCGTCGACATTGCAAACATACAATACGGGTTTATTAGTCAATAATTGCAGGTCTTTGGCCGCTTCCTGTTGTAAATCGTCCAATACGACGGTACGGGCAGACAATCCTTTCTCCAAGGCAGCTTTATACAGATGAAGTACTTCAACTAAGCGTTTAGCGACCGGATCCCCACCTGTCATAGCTCTTTTCTCCTCTTTCTGTAAGCGATTATCTACTGTTTCCAAATCTTTCAACTGCAATTCAGTATCGATAATTTCCTTATCCCTCACCGGATCTACACTACCGTCCACATGTACGATATTATCGTCATCGAAACAACGTAACACATGAATAATAGCATCCGTCTCACGGATGTTAGAGAGAAACTTATTACCCAATCCTTCGCCCTTACTGGCTCCTTTCACCAGGCCGGCAATATCGACAATTTCAACCACAGCAGGAACCACATTCTGCGGATTCACCAACTCGACCAGTTTATTCAACCGTTCATCGGGAACAGTGATCACCCCGACATTGGGCTCTATCGTACAAAAAGGGAAATTGGCGGATTGCGCCTTCGCATTACTCAAACAATTAAACAAGGTAGACTTTCCAACATTCGGCAGTCCGACAATACCACATTGTAAACCCATAATATATTTTATTTTTATAATTACCTATGATTCCTTCCCTTCCGGGCGTGCAAAGATAATCAATTTTGAAAGATAATTCAATATTAAAATGTGAGGCTTTATTTGTATCTTCGTCCGGGGAAGCTTCAAATTTCTCCGCCATGACGCTAAAGGTACAGAACACATTATGGCTTTTGCTTTCGAGAAAGAAATTATATCCTCCTACCTGCCTTCCCGAAAGGGTTGTGACGCTTTATTGGATATAAAAGCTTTAGAAGATTCTGTCGTTATCCAAGCATCTCTGGAAACCTTACGTCCTTTTCTTCAAATATCGGTCGACGGTGAAATTTATGTACGTGCATTCGTCGAATCGTTGGCCTTCGACTTTCTCAAAAAAATAATTTCCCTGCATTGTGATACCCCCGAGGAACGTTATCTCCAATTACAAAAAAGAGTTCCCGATATTCTGAACAGGGTTAATCTCAAAGAAATTGCTTCTTACCTCAGAATCACTCCCGAGACATTAAGCCGGATCAGAACCCGTATTCTCAACGAATCCAGAAAAAGTCTTGATTAAAATCAAGATTTTTTCTCTTTCTCCAAAACAAGTTCGTCATTTCACCTATAGAATTTTATTTTTGCTATCTTCTTAAAAACAAACAACTATAAAATAAAATGTGATATGAAAAATTTTGCTTTAATCGCTTGTCTGACTTTAGGCCTGATATCCTGTTCCAATACAGGTTACGAGAAAAAAATACCAGGTTCCTGGTGTGAACCCATCCCCGGCAGAACCCAGGATGTACAAGAAATAAAATTTCAGAAAGACGGGAAAGCCAGTTCGATCAATATGGCCACTCTTCAATACAAAAGCTGGAAGATAAACGGAAAAACACTCATTCTGGAAGGAGAAAGTACCGGCAACCGTCAAACCTTACATTTTTCAGACACCCTGAATATCATACAGCTCGACAAAGACCAGTTGATTTTAAAGAAAGGAGTTGGTTACCAAATTCATTACAAAAGGTACAACTAAGAATGAAGCGCACCTGTTCACTTAACGAACAGTGATGTGAAAGCACCCTTGTTTGAATTCGTAACGGACATAACATTTCTTTTGCTTGCGCAAATCTTGCAAAACCTCTGCCAACACAGACTTTAATTTATCGGTTTCTTCTTTTTCGGCTCCTTTGTAACGGGCATATGCAACATCGAAAGTAGTTCCATAAACATGAGCTGAGTTGGCACTGGCATTCACATTTTTCTTCCGCAACTTTTTCACATTCCCGGTTGTTCTCAACACACTGGTCACGATGATCTTACGGGAAGAGAGGCCTTTACTGGAAAGGGAATCCTGAAAATTCCGGCCAATCGTCTTCAATAATTTCTCTGCCCGGGGAACCAAATAAGGGATAGAATGGGTCAATTCATCTACCTGATAATAACGACAGGAGCCGATTTTATCCAACTTTCCCATTTGCTCTTCCAACAATTCGTCAGAAGTAACCGGTTGTATCCCCCATTGTCGGGCAGCCTTCAGATGCTTATCGTTCAAATCGTTAAATGTACGTTGATAATTCCGGAAATATCGGAATTCTCCTTGTTTTTTCTTTCCACCACAACCACACGTTAAAAATATCAGCAAACCGATGAAAATATACTTCAATATCTGCATATCTGTTGTCCTTTTCAGTGGCAAAGATAACTAATCTGAGAAGTTTTAGCTAATTTTTGAATAGCTGCCAGATCGAATTTTCCTTTTACTTGCAGAAATACAACTTCCTGTTCTTCATCGACAACCGATACAAAAACCTGATGGACTTTATTTTTAACCGTTTGCATATAGAGTTTCACCTCCGATCCATCTTCTTGTACACTGATCAATTCCTCGAGTTTGCTAGCCCGGACAAATGCCCGGATATCTTTACATAGCATTTTACTTTCTTCTCCGCTACAACTCAATATGCGGAAAGAAGAACATTGCCGAATCAATGCATTTATATCGTTCGCTTCTTTCCCGATAAACCAGGAAGCCAAAAGACAACCCAAGCCATCCATTCCGAACGATCCGACATTTTCCGAATCCTGATATTTTTTGCACAATTGTTCGAACTCTTTGTTATTCTGAGCCCAAGAGGGGATTACCCAACCTCCGATTAAAATCAATACGAACAAACTTTTTTTCATCATCCCAAAGTTTAAAATTCGACACACTCTATTTCTTTACTTTTCCGAGGTACTCCATACCTTCCACATTTACTGCTTTAGCCAAACGGGAGATTTTTTTCAAATCGATCACCCCACAAAAGCTCATCAACATAAACTCTTCCTTTCCTCCTACCAATATCACCAATTCGACAATCTCCTTATTCTTTTCCCGGACATACATCCACACCTGTTCTCCTTCTTCCAGAATGCTCATCAATTCCTCATATTCAGGCTTTCGCTTCTGAAGCATCGTCCGTACTTCCTGAAAATACCGGTCTGTTTCCTGTTCTGTTGTCAGCATTTTCATACCGGTCAAATTTCGGATAATACTTTCCGTTTCAGCATCCGTGATCTCTGAAATCATTTGAAACATCCTGGAGCTGATATTGACCTGTGTAAAGACTTTATTTTCTTTCGTCTTGGCCAAAAAATCGCTCACCAGATCCTGGGCCTGGACACTACAGGTTCCTATCAAAAATAATCCAATGCATATCCACTTTTTCATTACCTATTTATTTTATATATCGGTTTATCCATTTCATTTCGTCCATATTCTCTTCCAACAGTTGTTGTCCTCTGTTCATCTTCGAAGATACAAAATTCAAAGCCTGCCGGACTTCGGCCAGTGCCTGTTCGGGAGTCTGACAAGTATCCTTTTGCGGATTCCCTATATCGATCAATACCTGGCTTACCCCTATCAATAACAACAACACCGCAGCCGCCCGAAGCCCTTTTCTCCATCCGGCAGGACGTTTATTGTAGATGGAAGCCAAAATTTTCCGGTCGAAATCATTTCCTAACCCGATTTGTCTTTCCCCTTCCTGAAAGATGAACAGCTCCCTATATTCGGCCAATTCTTCCGGCATTTGCCGGCAATGCTTATAAAAATAACGCAGTTCTTCTTCTTCGGGTAAGGTGGTTTCACACTTCCAGTACTTATCCAACAACCCTATGATCCGATCATAATCCATAATTCTCCATGTTTAAAATCCATGTTTTAATTTTTTTCCTGGCCCGGAATAAATTCACTTTCACCTGTTCTTCCGTCACCTGTAAAGTTTTCGCAATATCCCGATAACTCAGTCCTTCCATATCTCTCAATTGGACGACATCCCGCTGTAAACCGGGTAATCCGTCAATCATCCGATATAACAACTTCATCTTTTCGGTACGGATTATATTTTCCAACGGTTGTTCCTGCACTTCCTGTTCATATGCCCCTTCCAACTCCTTGCTCCGATTGTCTTTCAAGACCAATCGGTTTAAAGCCAGATTCCGGGCCATGGTGTAACAATAAGCTGCCAGATTTTCAACCTTTCCTTTTTCATCCCTCCACACCTTCAGCATTACATCCTGAACAATATCTTCGGCCTCTTCTTTGCTTCGCAGAATACACCAAGCCACCCGAAACAACCGATCCTTTAAAGGAAGTACCAGAGATATAAATTCATTTTTATCCATCATTCAAACTCACTTACAATACTAAGACAGTTGAAAAGATCAAAAGTTACATAAAAGACCGAATTTTCGGAAAATAAAAAAGGTACCCCGTTTCCGGGGTACCTGATCGATCAGTCAAAGAGTCAATTAATTATTTCCTCTTTTCTTATATTCTTCCAAACCTTGTTTCAAAAATTCAACGAAAGCATCTTTATCCAGGTTATGTCCTCTTGGAGCAGCCAGTATATGCGGTCTCAGATCATTATCGTTGCCGCCGCGGCTATCCAACAAAATGTAGTTGGGCTGTGCATTGGAATCGAATTTCTTGATCTGGAAGTCAGCATTTTTCTTGCCTAATGTTTTCTTTTTCTTTCCGTCATAATCGGATACATACCATTCACTTTCAGGTAAAGTAGTCTTGTCGTCTACATACAAAGCCACTACGACATAATCGTTTTTCAACATATCCAATACACGCGGATCGGACCATACCGATTGTTCCATTTCGCGGCAATTTACACAACCGTGTCCTGTGAAGTCGATAAAGAGCGGCTTGTTTTGAGCCTGAGCACATTTTAAAGCCTGATCATAATCGAAATAGCCATCCAAACCATGAGCTAAGTGCAAGAAATCGGAATATTTCGGAGCTTCACAAGCGTCAGACTTCTTAGCTGTTCCGGTAGCAACACCACTGACAGAAATCTGCTTTACATTATCCCGTACAATCCGGTTGATATCGAAGTCGATGGTTTCCTGAGGCGGGAAATAACCGGCCAAAGCTTTTAAAGGAGCACCGAACATACCCGGAATCAGATATACCACAAAAGTGAACGTAGCGATGATAAACGCCAGACGGGGAACACCGATGTATTTCAGTTCGCTGTCATGTGCAAATTTGATTTTACCCATCAGGTACAATCCCTGCAAAGTAAAGATCGTTACCCAAATAGCGATATATATTTCACGGTCGAGTAATCCCCAGTGGTAAGTCTGGTCGGCAACCATCAGGAATTTGAATCCTAAAGCAACTTCTATAAAACCGAGTACCACTTTTACAGAGTTCAACCAACCTCCTGATTTCGGCAGGTTGCTTAGTTTTGAAGGGAAGAAAGCAAAGAAACCGAAAGGTAAGGCTACAGCGATAGAAAATCCCAACATACCGATAATCGGACGCAGTACAGATCCTCTGGCAGCCTCAACCAGTACAGTCCCGACAATCGGAGCTGTACAAGAGAAAGATACCAATACCAAAGTGAAAGCCATGAAGAAAGCTCCGACATATCCGCCTTTATCTGCCTGTGCATCCGATTTATTTACAATCCAGGAAGGTAATACAATCTCGAAAGCACCGAAGAAAGAAGCTGCGAAAATCATAAAGATCACAAAGAAAAATACATTAGGCACCCAATTGGTACTTAACCAGTTGATAAAATCAGGACCTAATAACATAGAAATAATCAATCCCAGAGCGGTATAGATAGCGATAATCGACAAAGAGAAGAAGATCGCTTTTGCTTTCGCCTTTGCTTTGTTCGTATCTCCGTGCATAAAGAAAGATACAGTCATCGGAATCATCGGGAAAACGCAAGGCATCACCACAGCAGCCAAACCGGCTACGAAAGCCCCCCAGAAAAATATCCACAAAGACTCGTCTTTAGTCGAATCACTGGAAGAATCGGTTGCAGCAGCAGCTTTTACTTCAGTTTTAGCAGCAGGCTGATCACCGATCTTGATATCGAACGATTCGTCGAATCTCACACATTGTCCTTCGCGGCATACCTGAAATTCGATTTCACCTTTTACAGCAGCAATAGCCGGATCGGTTACTTTAATTTTTTGAGTAATGACATATTCAAGTTCGAACGACCAAACGTCCACACCGAATACATCGTCATGTTCTTTTTTGGGTTCGTTCTCTGTTGCTTTTCCAACCAATTCGATCCCTTTTCCGGCTTCTTCAAAAGTAACAGTTGTAGCCATAGGACCACCTTCGGGCGTATACATCGAATAAATATGCCATCCCGGTTCTAAAGCGGCCTTAAAAACAAGTTCGTATTCATTATTTCCCAGACTCTTCTGAGAATATGACCATTGAGCCGGATTTTCTACCTGTGCCGAAACAGTAAAAATACCCAGCATGAACGTCAACAAAAAAGCAAACAATCCTTTTTTCATAAACTATTAAGTGTATTATTAATTAATTTTCATTCTTGCCTCTACACCGTCTGATGCAAAATCTCCATACAAAAATATTATTAATTTTTTTTCACACTAGACGCAAATACAAGTTTAACATATAATTAATGGGTATGCAAACGTTTTTCAAGTTTCTTTAAGAAGGCCACGGACAATCTCTGTCCGCTGTATTTTCATAAGTTGACAGCCATAGCATATACACCCGGAATTCCTCTTCTCAGCAATATAAAATCCTCCCCCGATCAATCCTCCTTCCCAACCGGACGATCAATCTTTCCACTTTTCACCTTTACTTTTTTCTAATTCTCCAACTCCCGGTTATAGCGGTTATAGAAATGGTATTCGTAGATATAATAGGAAGGGACATCAACTATTTTCAGTGAAATATGATAACGGAAAGCCCATTTCCGCCGCATGGACAGTAATCCTTTTTTCAGGTAGGCACCGACAAAAGGGTGCACTTTTAAGATAATACGTTTGTTTTTCTTCTCACATACAAAAAATTCCAATTCATCTTCAATCTTATCGATCACCAGAATAGCGGCTTCCGCTTTACCGGTACCGTGACATACCGGACACAGTTCGGTCGTATCCACAGTCATAGCGGGGCGTACCCGTTGGCGGGTAATTTGCATCAACCCGAATTTACTCAATGGCAGGATCGTATGCTTTGCCCGGTCGATTTCCATACATTCCTTCATTTTATCGAACAATTTCTGGCGATTTTCCGCCTTTTGCATATCGATAAAATCAATGACGATAATCCCTCCCATATCCCTCAACTGCAATTGCCGAGCCACTTCTTCGGCTGCTGCCAGATTGACTTCAAGGGCATTCGTTTCCTGATCGTCCCCCAGTTTGGTCCGGTTACCGCTATTCACATCGATCACATGGAAAGCCTCCGTATGTTCGATAATCAGATAGGCTCCGTTTTTAAAGGAAACCGTCTTTCCCAAAGAAGATTTGATTTGCTTATCCACACCAAAATGGTCTAAAATCGGTATCTCAGGAGAAACATATTTGACAATATCCTGCTTTTCCGGAGCAATAGTAGTCAGAAAATGCCGGATTTCTTTACTCAGCGTGATATCGTTGACATATACATTTTCGAAAGAGGGATTCAGGATATCCCGGAGTATGGCACTGGTACGATCGATCTCTCCTAAAATCAATTTCGGAGGTTCTATCTCCCGGATGTGTTTAAAAGCCGTTTCGAAACGTTCGACCAATTCTTTGAGCTCACTATCGAAAACAGCTACTTTCTTTCCTTCGGCGACAGTCCGGACGATCACGCCATAATTCTTCGGTTTGATACTTTCGATCAAACGTTTCAGTCTTTTCCGTTCTTCCGGAGATTTTATTTTTTGGGAAACCGACACTTTATCGGCAAAAGGCATCAATACCAGATTCCGTCCTGCAATACTCAGTTCGGAAGTCAAGCGGGGTCCTTTGGTAGAAATCGGTTCTTTGGCCACCTGAACGGCCACCCATTGTCCGACTGTCAGAATATCGGCAATTTTCCCATTTTTGGGAATTTCCGGTTCCAGTTTCAACTTCGATACCGGCATTCCTTTTCTAGCTATACATTGTTTGATATAGCTATCCAGCGAATGAAACTGGGGACTCAAATCCAGATAATGTAAAAAAGCATCCTTTTCATACCCTACATTCACGAAAGCAGCATTCAATCCCGGCATGATTTTCTTCACTTTTCCGAGATAAATATCCCCGACAGCAAATTGCATACTGGTCTTTTCCTTTGTCAATTCGATCAGTTTCTTTTCTCTCAACAGGGCAATGACAATTTCATCTGCTTTGACGTCAATAACTAACTCACTACTCACAACTTTTATCTATTTAAGATACCGTATTACATTATCTTTTAACCAAATAAACCTAAAGACGTGTGCCTTTAGGTTTATATCTTTACTCACAAACGCGAAGAATTTTACTTCTTCTTATGACGATTCTTTCTCAGTCTTTTTTTCCGTTTGTGGGTAGCCATCTTATGTCTTTTTCTTTTCTTACCGCTTGGCATAAATTCCTCCTTTCTTATTTTTTAACATTACCCTTTACGTCGTTAACAAAACTCTTGGATGGTTTGAATGAAGGAATAAAATGTTCCGGAATTTTGATAGTTACGTTTTTAGAAATATTACGGGCTGTTTTTTCAGCTCTCTTCTTCACAACGAAACTACCGAAACCTCTTAAATACACGTTTTTACCCTCAACAACGGAATTTTTAATTGACTCCATAAAAGCCTCCACAGTTGCTTGCACAGCTACTTTCTCAATCCCGGTCGTTCTCGAAATTTCGTTAACAATATCCGCTTTTGTCATTTTCTTTAAATATTTAATATTCAATAATTTATTTCTTCTCATTCAAATTTCAGTCTGCAAATATAAAGCTTTTCTATTAAGAATAAAAAAAACGGGATGATTTTTGTCATTTTTTTCTGAATCAGATTTTTTTCCTTAATTTCGCTTTTCTGAAAAAAATCATGCAGACGATGTATCCCATGTCCGTTTTTTTTCGTAACTTGTGTAAAATTTCAGTTAAGAAATTTACACGTGTATATGGGTTTCGAACAATGATTCACTCATTATCTGCTTCAATTATTTAAATAATTTAATTAGGACGCATTATGGTAAATAAGGTAATTTTAATTGGAAATGTAGGTGCTGATCCGGAAGTCAGATACCTGGAAGGCGGAGTAGCGGTTGCCAATCTCCGTCTGGCAACTACGGAAAGATATAAAAACAAAAACGGCGAAAACATCGATCAGACCGAGTGGCATAACATCGTATTATGGAGAGGATTGGCTGAAATCGTCGAAAAGTATGTCAAAAAAGGAATGCGTCTTTATATCGAAGGACGGATTCGTACCCGTTCCTGGGACGACCAGAATGGAGTAAAAAGATATACGACCGAAATTTATGCCGATAATATGCAAATGTTATCTTCCAGACAAGACGGTGAGGCCACAGGAAATGCTCCCAGATCTTATACGCCGTCGGTTTCAAGTAGCACTTCAACGACCGCTACTCCTCCGATGAATACACCGGACGATAACGACGATCTGCCATTTTAAGGCTGAAAGGCGATAAGCTATAGGCTATAAGCGAAAAGCGAAAGGTGAAAAGCTATAAAAATAAAGTTTTTCAATTATCTTTGTCCCAGTATAGCCTGGAGTTTTAATCTTAAAGCTCTGGCTTTTCAAACTCATAGCAATCAGCTTTTAGCTTATAGCTTATAGCTTATAGCCTTTAGCTTAATTTGTTTAACTAATTCATTTCATTTTGGAAACAGACGCTTATGACGCGGCACAAAGTATATTCCGCGGAACTTTCGATCTTGCAGACATTGTTTTTCTGATTATTCTTCTATTCCTTCTGTTATGTTCAGCATTAGCTTCTGCCTCAGAAGTAGCCTATTTCTCTCTATCTCCCGGAGAATTAGAAAAATTGAAAGAAAAAGGTTACGATAAAGTAGCCAATCTTCACCAAAAGCCGAATCTATTACTATCGACCATTCTGATTACTAATAATTTCGTAAATGTAGGTATAGTCATTCTATCGACTTATCTGGTTAATTCTTTATTCGATTTTTCGGGTAATCCTGTGTTGGGATTTATCATCCAGGTGATAGGGGTCACTTTCATCATCCTTTTATTCGGTGAGATTATACCCAAATTATACGCTAATCGCTCACAGGTAAAAATGGCCATTTTTATGGCAGGTCCTTTGACTTTCCTCACTTATCTTTTCCGTCCTTTATCGACCTTATTGATCCGGTCAACTTCCCTTATCAGCAAACGAATGGCCAAAAAAGACGGCTTATCCATGGATCAGTTATCCAAAGCCCTGGAATTGACCGAAGATGCAGAAATCAACGACGAAAAAGATATTTTAGAGGGAATCGTACGGTTCAGCAATATCGCTGCCATCGATATCATCCGTCCCCGCATCAACATTATAGCCCTGGATATCGAAGATAGTTTCGAAGTAGTCAAAAATGTGGTAATCGAACACGGGTATTCCCGCTTGCCGGTATATCGTGAAAATCTGGACACCATCGAAGGTATTTTGTACGTCAAAGACTTGCTTGCCCATCTGAAAGAGCCTCAGAATTTCGCATGGCAATCATTGATCCGTCCGGCCTATTTCGTACCGGAGACCAAAAAAATCAATGATTTGCTGGAAGAATTCCAGGTAAAAAAGGTCCATATGGCCATCATCGTCGACGAATACGGAGGAACTTCCGGGATCGTAACCATGGAAGATATTCTGGAAGAAATTGTCGGAGAAATCAACGATGAATATGATGAAAAAGAAGAAACCTATACGAAATTATCCAACAACACCTATATTTTCGAAGCCTGTACTCTATTAAATGATTTTATTAAAATCGTAGATGCAGATCCGGATAGTTTCAAAGATATCGAAGGAGAAGCCGATACCCTGGCCGGTTTGATTCTGGAAATCAAGGGAGAATTGCCCGGAAAGAACGACGTAATCACTTATCAAAGCCATAAATTCACAATTTTGGAAGTCGATAACCGCCGGATAAAAAAAATCAAATACGAAAAAAATTGATACAGGTTTACTGAAAAATAAATACCTCATGTGATGCTAAAAACAGCTTTTATTCTATTCTTACTCCTGGCGTCGGGTTGCAAGGACCAATATACTCCCAAGCCTTACGGATATTTCAGGATCGACTTTCCTGAAAAACAGTGGGTCGCTTCTCCCGACACTCTACCCTATTGTTTCGAGCAATCGGCACAGGCCATCTTGGAAGCCGATCCCGATAAGCAGGCAGAACCAGGGTGGATGAATCTTTCTTATCCGCAATACAACGCCAAACTCCATCTCTCCTATAAAGAGATCAACAACGATACCGCCCTGAATCATTATCTCGAAGACTGTCATCATCTGGCCTATACGCATACGATAAAGGCCGAATCGATCAACGAAAAATATTTCAAGAATCGGGAAATTTTCGGACTCATTTATTATATCGAAGGAAATACCGCTTCTTCCACTCAATTTTTCATCACCGATTCCACCCGTCATTTTCTGCGCGGAGCTTTATATTTCAACCAGCACCCCGATAAAGATTCTTTGGCTCCGGTCATCGATTATTTACGGGAAGACATCGTCACTCTGATGGAAACACTCCGCTTTAAAAACAAATGAAAAAACTTCTATTTCCCGGCCGTATAGGGAACCGGTACTTCCAGTATACGACACAACATCGGTAACAAAGCGGTCATTTGACACTCCTGAGGTAAGTCCTGAGGTACCCCAGCCCCATACAGATAAAGCGGAACCCGGTTTCTCTTGCTATAACGCGCATAATTGTCTTCCCGTTCCTTTAGGGTTGGAATCCAGGTCGGTACCAGGGAATACAAAATATCTCCGCTCCGTTTCTGAGAAAAAGCATTCTGAAACAAGACTTCCTTACCTGCCGACGACGCATTATGAGTCAAGGAATAAGCAGTCAGTACATGTCCGACCCCCTCGAATTCGATCATAAAATCAGCGATCTTATCCTGCATCTCTTTCAAAGAAATTTTTTTCTGTTCGATCAACTGACGATCCAGGTAAATTTGTTCGGCATCATAATCCAAAATCCATTCCCCTTCTCCATATACCAGGTTCAAGAAAGACTTCAATAAGGCAACGGCTTTAAAAATACTGAAATATCCGGAGGTCAATCTCATCTTGGCCAATTCTTCCGGCAACAATTCACGGGCTTCGGAAAAAGTTAGAAAAACGGTATAATTTCCTTTTCCCACCCGGCTATCCAATTCATTCAAAAGCTTTTCGACATCCCGGTCCAATCGCATCACGACATCCTGAAATTCGCGGGAATATACGCCATAATCCCGGTTCATATAGTCCAGACAGGAAAAATTCAGTGCCAGTAAATCAGCATCGTTATCATGCCCGAGTTGCTCCGTCTTGAGTAATTCAAGCGCTAAATCCGTCACCAGGGTATTAGCATAAGGAGTAGCTTTTAAAATCCGATAGGTATCGAATTTCCGTTTCGCCTGTGCCAAATCGTAATAAAAATTATTTCCCAAACCGATCTTGTTCTTCAAACGCAGGGAGGTTGCATTACCATCCTCATCCCCCAAAGCCATCCACCCCCGGCGAATAAAAAAATCGCTTTCCATTTTGGCATTATAAGCCTGCAGCCACCCCGGCAACGAATCGGCATAATAATCGGAAGAGATCCATTTACCTGACTCTTCACTCAACCAAATAGCCATATTCGCACAGCTTCCACCACTCAGAACCGCCTCTTCCCCATTGACAGCAACACTATATACTTTCGAAAAAACATTATTCATCTTCATAGCACATCCGAGTGTCAAGGCTTGTAAGCCTTCAGGACTAAGCCCTTTGACTCCATCTTCCCCCAACATCAGGCAGTTATCCGAGATCACATTATTCTGCCGCTTTCCTCTCAAACGATCGTACCAATCGTGAGCGATCACCCCATGTTCGGATGGCAATAAACCCGTATAAATCGTTGCCTGATCCACTCCGGTCTGCGAATACAGATACCGATAATCGGCCATCATCTCTCTACCTTGCCCACAAATTCTCTTCAAGCCTCCTTCTGCCAAATCGTTCTTATAAATAGTTACCCACTCCGGATAAAAATTACTGACTGTAATCCCTACGATCAATTTCGTCTTATTCTCAGCAGCCATCGATACCATTCCCTGCAGTATCAACAAAAATCCCAGTATCCCCTTTTTCATTTATTTTCAAATTAGATATCATAACCCTTGATCGTACAAAGGTATAAAAACAACCCTTAAAATAGTATGTCGTTCCATGAAATCCTATCAAAAACAGAATTGAAACAATTTTCTTATTATCAACTATATTTTAAAAGAAAAAAGATCGAATAAATAATAATTTACAACTTTAAATTGGCGCTATCCCATTTTGTTTATTATATTTACGGCATCAAACCGAATTTTGCAGAACAATGACAGAACAGAGATTTCAACTGGCAGAAAAATTACGAACCTATATTTCGAAATACGGAATTAATGATTTCAACGAAGAACACTTGCAAAAGGTGGGCCTGACCTTAGAAGAACTGAAAGAAAATTTCACCGACCGCAAAGACATTGTCAAAGCCATACTGGAGCATGAACGGAGATGTTTTGAAGAAATCTTCAATGAATACAATTTCGAAGGGTGGAACGCTATCGATATTATGTTGATCGTCAGTGATGAAATCAACAACCGTTTTTTCAATGTATCTCCTTCGTTCACCATTATGTTATCGAAAGCTTTCCCGGATATTTTCGAAGAACATATGCAAATGCGTTCGGATTTTATCTATGAGAAGATTAAAATCAATATCGAGAAAGGCATGGAACAAGGCATGTATAAGAAGGATATTTCAAGCGAGATGATCGCCCGGATGTATATCGCCAAACTAAACGATATTCATAATCCGGATATTTACCCTCCGGAAGGATTTACTTTTGCAACGATATTCAATAATTTGATAGACGGAGTCATCAAAAACATTACCAACGAAGAAGGAAGAAGATATTACAAACAACGCAAACAATTGTATAGTATTCTGAACTTCAGATAATCTCATTTTACTAATCAATACCTAAATGCAATGAAATACCAGATCGATGATATAGACAGAAAAATTCTATCCTATCTTGTAAAAAATGCCAGAGTACCTTTTTTGGAGATTGCCCGTGAATGCGGTATATCCGGCGCAGCTATTCACCAAAGAGTGAAAAAAATGGAAGATGCCGGCATCATCGAAGGTTCACGATTCATTGTAAAGCCACGCGCACTGGGATTCAAGATTTGTGCTTTCATCGGGGTCATTCTGGATAATGCTTCCCAATATAAAAAAGTTGTCAAAGAAATAGAAAAGATCCCCGAAGTAATCGAATGCCATTTCATCACCGGTCACTACTCCTTTTTCCTGAAAATCCGGTGTAACAGCCACCAGCATCTGATGGATATCCTGATCAATACTCTGCAAAATATTCCCGGTATTGCTAAAACCGAATCTTTCATCTCCCTGGATCAGCTCATCGAAAAACAGGTGGATATTTGTACGGAGGAACAATAAAGGCGAAAAGGCTTAAAAGCTAAAGGCTAAAAGTGAGAAGCTGAAAAGATAAAAAAGCAAAGAAGCTAAAGGTTACCTTCTCGCCTTTAGCTTCTAGCTTTTAGCCTCTTCTAGCTTTTAGCTTTTAGCCTCTAGCTTTTTACTTTTTACCTTCAGCTTATCGTTTTCCTTATCGCAGTCGACATAAAGGGTCCCCCCTTCGGGAAGGTCGCCTTTGATGATCACTTCGGCTAATTCATCTTCCAGGTATTTCTGGATAGCCCGTTTCAACGGACGTGCTCCATATTGAGGATCATACCCTTTCTCGGTCAGGAATTCTTTTGCAGCATCCGAAACCTGGATGTGGTATCCCAATTCACCTACCCGCTTGAGCAGTCCTTTCAGTTCTATATCTATGATCTTATGGATATCTTCCTTACTCAAAGGATTGAAGACGATCACATCATCGATACGATTCAGAAATTCAGGAGAAAAGGCACTCTTCAACGCTTTCTGCACGACACTCTTGGCATAATCGTTGTCATTCGTCTTATCGGCAGCCATAAATCCGATACCACGTCCGAAATCTTTCAATTGCCGGCTTCCGATATTGGAAGTCATGATCACAATCGTATTTTTAAAATCGACGCGCCGCCCCAAACTATCGGTCAACTGGCCGTCATCCAGCAACTGCAGGAGGATGTTGAATACATCGGGATGTGCTTTTTCAATCTCATCCAATAATACTACCGAATAAGGTTTACGTCTCACTTTCTCCGTCAGCTGTCCGCCTTCTTCGTATCCTACGTATCCGGGAGGTGCCCCGACTAACCGGGAAACAGCAAATTTCTCCATATATTCACTCATATCGATCCGGATCAGCGAATCAGGCGTATCGAACAGATATTGTGCCAATACTTTGGCCAATTGAGTTTTTCCGACACCGGTAGGCCCCAGGAAAATGAACGATCCGATCGGTCGGTTGGGGTCTTTCAATCCGGCCCGGTTCCGGTGTATCGCTTTAACGATCTTTTCAATCGCTTCCTGTTGTCCGACGACACTATCCGCCAATTCTTCACGCATCTGCAACAATTTCATACCCTCGGTCTTAGCGATCCGTTTTACGGGTACTCCGGTCATCATTGCCACTACTTCGGCCACACTCTCTTCATCGACCACCACCCGGTTTTCTTTCAATTCTTTCTGCCAGTTGTCTTTTTCCTGCTCGAGCTGGGCCAGCAATTGGCGTTCTTTATCCCGAAAAGCAGCTGCAACCTCGAAATTCTGTTGTTTGACCGCTTCTTTCTTCTTATTCTTGATTTCTTCCACCGATCTTTCCAACTCTTCGATAACCTGAGGCACATGGATATTGGCGATATGTACCCGTGAACCGGCCTCATCCATCGCATCGATCGCTTTGTCAGGCAACGCCCGGTCGGAAATATAACGCGTCGTCAGCTTGACACAGGCCTTGATCGCCTCATCGGTATAACGGACGTTGTGATGATCCTCGTAGCGGGATTTGATATTGTTCAGGATTTCGACCGTTTCATCGAAAGAAGTCGGTTCGACCAATACTTTCTGGAAGCGTCTTTCCAAAGCACCGTCTTTCTCGATATTCTGCCGGTATTCGTCGAGGGTCGTCGCCCCGATACACTGAATCTCCCCTCTCGACAGCGCAGGTTTCAGCATATTTGCCGCATCCAGGCTACCTCCCGACCCTCCGGCTCCTACAATGGTATGAATCTCGTCGATAAAAAGGATAATATTTTTGTTTTTAGCCAATTCGTTCAGAATGGCTTTCATCCGCTCTTCAAATTGTCCCCGGTATTTCGTACCTGCAACAATAGACGCGATATCCAAAGCTACTACCCGCTTATCGAACAAGACCCGTGACACTTTTTTCCGGATGATACGGATCGCCAACCCTTCGGCAATAGCCGATTTACCGACCCCCGGTTCTCCGATCAACACCGGATTATTTTTCTTCCTCCGGCTCAGAATTTGGGCCAATCGTTCGATTTCCCGGTCTCTCCCTACGATCGGATCGAGGGTACCTTCTTCGGCAGCTTTCGTGATATCTATACCGAAATTATCCAATACCGGTGTATCCGATTTAGCAGGCCCGTTCTGACGATAGGGATTGTACATCGATTCTTCGTCACCTGCATCCTCGTCTTCATCGGATTCTTCTCCATAATCGGATTGCATACGGGTTTTCTCCTTCAGCAGTTGTTCTTTAAACTTCTCGTAATCTACTCCCATAGAATTAAACAATTTTGTGACAAACCCTGCCTGATTTCTCAACATGGCCAACATCAGATGTTCCGACTCTACTTCCTCATCCCCCAGCTTCCAGGCCTCCTCGATGACCCGTTTAACAATACTGTTGGCAGCCAGGGTAAGATCCAGCTCATCGGGCATCTCTTCACTCTTATCCCTTTGCTTATTCAGTTTCTGTTCGATTTTTGCTTTCACCTCATAAAAATCCACTCCCAAAGCGATCAGAACATCGATAGCCCTGGCCTGATCCATCCGCAACATCCCCAGAAACAAATGTTCGGGTGAAACCTTCGTATTCCCCAAACGCTTTGCCTCTTCACAAGCTAAGTCTATTATTTCTTTCAATTTTTTGTTATCGTTTTTTGTCATATCCTCGTTTATTACTTCGTTGATGCAGCAGGGTATTCCCTATTATTTCAGTAATTCGTAAAATTCTTCTTCAGAAATAATCCGGGTACCCAATTTTTCTGCCTTTTTCAATTTACTACCGGCATTTTCGCCAGCCAACAAATAGGCGGTCTTGGCTGAAACAGAATCGCTGACCTTTCCCCCTGCATTCAAAATCAACTCTTTGAAGTATTCGCGGGGCCGGGTCAGTGTACCGGTAATCACAAATGTTTGCCCTGTCAGGCTATCGTTTCCTGTTTCCGTTTCTCCTATTTCTGCTTCTACGCCATAATCGATCAGACGTTTCACCAATTGTCTGTTTTCTTCTTTACCAAAATAGCGCAAAATACTATTAGCCATCTGTTCACCGATATCTTCTACTTCGGTCAATTGCTCAAAATCGGCTTCCATCAGCCTGGTCAGTTCCCGGAAACTTTTAGCCAGATTACGGGAGGCAGTCTCTCCGATATACCGGATTCCCAAAGCATTCAATAAAGCGGGAAAACCGGCCGTTTTCGATTTTTCGATACCGGCGATTAAATTATCTACCGATTTCTCCTGCATCCGATAAACGGATAAAGTATTCAATTTCCGTACCAATTTTTCATTAGAACGGAAAAAACGGACAATGCTATCGGCTTCATCTGCATCGATCCCCTCAACAGCCCGGATTTCAGCAGCAGAAGCCACAGATAATTCATAAATATAATCGAAGCGGGCTGCCAATAAGTCAGCTTTATGCCAATTTATCCCCGGAATATTCAATGCATAGACGACATAATCCAAAGGAATATTTTCAACGGCACCTGCTTCTTTCAAGCGTTCTACGGTCTGATTAAAAGGAGTACGAAAGTAATCCAATATCCGGTTTACCGTCGTTTCATCGCCTATCACCGCTGAAAGCTCTTGTTTCGAAGCAGCGGCATAAGCTTCCAGGCTACCGAAATGACCAGCCAACGTCTCTGCATTTCGGGAAGAAATATTCTTTATTCCGATTTCAAATCCATAAATCACTTTTGCTAAAGGGATACTGGTCATTTCGAAACTCTCGGGGTAAACAATTTTTTCGAGTCCGATCAATTCCTCTCGCTTTGCCGGTAATCCATAAATATCGGCCACATCCCGGATCAGCCTTTTACCCAGTAATAACTCGATCGTTTCTTCTCCCATCCCCTCTATATTCATCGCCTTACGGCTAACGAAATGTTCGATTTTTCCGGCTATCTGAGGTGGACAATGGTCTTCATTCGGGCAATAATGATTGGCTTCACCTTCTATCCGTATCAATTTTGTTCCGCATTCGGGACAATACGTAATGAATTCGACAGCTGCGGCTCCTTCCCTGCGTTTAGCCCGGTCTACCCCCACAATCTTCGGAATAATTTCTCCCCCTTTCTCCACATACACCGTATCATGTTCGTGTAAATCCAGGGAAGAGATGATATCTGCATTATGCAGGGAAGCCCTTTTCACCGTAGTGCCGGCAATATGCACCGGTTCCAGATTGGCTACCGGCGTGACGGCACCTGTCCGCCCTACCTGATAAACCACATCGATCAGGGGCGTCTCCACCTGTTCGGCCTTAAACTTATAAGCAATGGCCCAACGGGGAGATTTTGCCGTATATCCCAGCAAATGCTGCATCCCGATATCATTGACTTTGATCACAATCCCATCGATCGGAACCGGCAAACCCGTCCTTTCTTTATCCCATTTTGTGATAAAGGCCCAAACTTCTTCAAACGAATCGGCCAAGTGAATATAAGGGGGCATATGGAAGCCCCATTCTTTAGCTTTCATCAAGTTTCCGTAATGGGTTTCCGCCGGAGTCACTTCGCCGGGAATATAGTAAAGAAAACAATCCAAATGCCGTTTCGCTACCAGCGAAGAATTCTGTAATTTCAAGGTTCCTGCAGCAGCATTCCGGGGATTGGCGAACAAAGGTTCTCCGGCCTCTGCTTTTTCCTGGTTCAAGCGATTGAATACCGAAAAAGGCATCAGAATCTCCCCCCGGATCTCGAATTCGGGCGGATAATCCCCTCTCAACTTCAAGGGTACAGTGCGAATCGTCCTGACATTAGCCGTGACATCGTCTCCCTTCACGCCGTCTCCCCGGGTAACCGCCTGAGTGAGCTCACCGTTCACATAAGTCAGACTAATCGAAGTCCCGTCGTATTTCAACTCACAAACATACTGCACCCGGTCACCGACCACTTTCCGCACCCGCTGATCGAAATCCCGCAATTCTTCTTCGCTATATGTATTTCCCAAAGAAAGCATCGGATATTTATGAGCGACCTGAGTAAATTCCTGATTGATATCCCTCCCTACCCGTTGGGTCGGGGAATTGGGATCGTACATCTCCGGATACTTTTCTTCCAGTTTTTCCAAATCGTGCATCAACCCGTCGAACTCCCGGTCTGAAATCTCCGGTGCATTTTCGATATAATATTTATAATTATGATATTCAAGCGCTTTCCGCAACTCCAAAATCCGATCTTTCTCTGTTTGCATATCTCTTGTTTTATCCTTTACAAAGGTAAGGAAAATTTTGGCGTACCTCTTTCAAACTTAAATGTAAAAACGCAAAATTTGCAAACGCAAGCCGGTGTTAAAATAAAAAAGGCAATCAGGCTTATTTCTAAAATTTATAATTTAATTTAGATGCTCTAAAAAAATAGGTGATATATGAAGAAAGTTCTGTTTTTTATTCTACTTCTCTGGTGCCCGTTTTCAATCGTTTCGGCACAATTCGTCAATTTCGGTCAGGATAGGCCTTCCCTGCGCTGGAAGCAAATCAAAACCGACGATTTTCAAATTATATACCCGGATTTTTTCGAAGAAAACGCCCAAAAAGCAGCTTCTATTTTCAGTCTTTTATACCACCATGCCAACACACTGCAATTACACCCCAAAAAGATATCCATCATCATGCATGCCGACGGAGGTGTTTCCAATGGGAATGTAGCCCTGGCACCCCGGAAGAGTGAACTTTACACCATGCCTTCCCAAGATCCCACGGATGATTGGCTGGAACATTTGTGTGTACACGAATTCCGGCATGTCGTGCAGCTCGACAAGGTAAACCAGGGACTTACCAAAGACCTGTATTATCTCTTCGGGGAGATTTTTCCTATTGCAGTAGTCGGTGTATATGTACCGATGTGGTTTATGGAAGGAGATGCCGTATGTTTTGAAACTGCTGTCGGCCATCTCGGCCGAGGACGTTCCCCGGAATTTCTGAACGAAATGAAAGCCCAAATCCTGGAAAAAGGGATTTACAATTATTCGAAAGCCGTACTGGGTTCAAACAAAGATTTCGTGCCCAATCGTTACACCATGGGGTACTTCATGACCGCCAACTCCCGGGTCAATTACGGTTCGGATATCTGGGCAAAAGCGCTGGAACGCACCGGAAGACGCCCTTACGGCATTACTCCCTTCGCCACCAGCCTGAAGCTTTCCATGCAGGGCAAGCGGGACAGTCTCTGGCGGGACAGTACATTCCGTTCTCTGTTTATCGATCCCGACAGTGTCCGCCAGGCCAATACCTACCGGGATGCCAAGCGTACCCTCTACCGGGATAATTTTTCCGAATTGCAACAGCGCTGGATGCGGGAGGCCTCTCTCGTATCGTCTCCATTCGATACACTTCCCACCCACAACAAGTATTACACGAATTACTACAATCCCACCCCGATTTCTTCCGGCAAAGTGATTGCTTATAAAAAAGGGCTGCAACAAACGGGAGCTTTCGTTCTCTTGCACAATCAGAACGAAAAACTCCTCCGGCGTACAGGGATTCTGGACGACTATAAATTTGCCTTCAACAACGACCAAATAGTCTGGAGCGAATATTACAATCACATCCGTTGGGATCAGGGCGGACGTATGCGTTTAAGCAGTTACGACCTGAATACCGGTAAATACAAACGCTATAAAAGCCGGAACAACCGTTTTTCTCCTTTCGCGATGGGCCAGGAGTGGGGCTGTGTAGAAGTGGACCATTGCAACCGATCTTATCTGGTCTTGCTCGACTCGACTTTGAGCCGGGAAACCGGGCGTATTCCGGCAGAAGCGAACGAACTATTCATCCATCCGTCTTACCACGAGGGTAAAATCACCACAGTCGTCCAATCCCCCCGAGGCTTGAGTCTGGTATCGATCGATCCGGTCACTCACCGGCGACATACCGTCTGTCCTGCGATCTATTACGAACTGGACCACCCGGTTGCCGGAGACAGTCTATTGATCTACAGAGCTTCTTACAACGGTAACAATGCTTTCTACCGTTGGACCGCACAAGGTCCGGTGAATGTGCTGAACAGTAAGTACGGGCTACAGTTCCCCACCCTCAGTGCGGATAAAAAACAGTTGTATTTTTCTTTCTACACAGCAGACGGCTATAAACCCGGGCATATCGACCTGGCCGGATTACAGGAACAGCCGACGGTCTATCAGCAATTCCGGTTAGCCGACTCGATGAAACAGGAAGAAAAATGGCATTCTGCTTTCCAATACGATTCTATCTATCCTTCCCGGAAATACAATAAATTCACCCACCTTGTCAATATCCACAGCTGGGGCCCGGTAGAAGCCGATCTGAACGATATGGACGTCGACTTCGGTGCGGTAGTTTACTCTCAGAATAAGTTGAGCACCTTATCCTTTACTGCCGGTTATATCTTAAAATCGGGTTATGACCACGGGGCCTGGATGCTGAATGCCAGCTACAAAGGCTGGTGGCCGGTATTCGATTTCGACCTGTATAGCGGGAGATACGATTACGAATCTTTCAACGAAGGTTTTTTCCTGCCTACCCGGCAAAAAGAAACTTTTTATGCACAATATAAAGCCTGGCGTTCTTCGGCTGAGGTTACGGTCCGGTTTCCTTTTACCCTGTCTGCCCGCCAATATAACCGGACCTTACAACCTTATGTCCGTTACCGGTTTGTCGGATTACACCATGAAAAATTAAATAAACTCTACACCTGTAAAATAGCAGAAGCGAACACTATATGGATTACACAAGTCGATCCGAACTTTTACCAGGTGAACGAGCCTTCCCGGTTTTATCAATTGCTGGAATACGGACTTTATTTTACCAATCAAACCCGTATGACTACCCAGGAGATCAATCCCCGCTGGGGCCAAACTTTCAGTGCAGGTTACACTCACAGCCCTCTGGAACATATAGACCTGGGCTATCAATGGTGGGGAGACGGACGCCTGTATTTTCCGGGCTTCACCACCAATCATTCCCTGTCGCTGTACGGAGGCTTCCAGCATATGTCGCACAAAGAGCGGAATTATAGCAATAAAATTCTTTACCCCAGAGGGATCACCCTACCTGGCTACGAAATAGCCAGCTTGCGTACCGGTTACCATATGCCGATCGCTTTCCCGGATCTGCCCCTGAGTTCATTGCTCTATCTCAAAACTATAAACGCCGCCGTATTCTACGATTGGGGTAGCAGCCGCAACAAATTCGGCAAAGCGACTTACTCCTCCTATGGAATAGAATTGACCACGGACACCCACTTCTTCCGGTTAACCTATCCGATCCGTCTCGGTATCCGCACCGGCTACGAAACACAACATAAAAAGATGTTCGCCGACCTGATTTTCTCTATCGGACTGAGTATTTAAGATAGATGACAGGTGTCATCTATCATCTTTAATGGCAAGGTATATACAAAGAGTCGTCCCGGGGGATAATCAATACTTCGGACCGGGCGTGTTTACGGTAAAGCCGGACAGTATAGGGATAGTAAAAGGGAAATAAGCGGAACGGACGCATCATCAGGGTTATCCCCGGAGAAAGATCCTGCAAAACCTTTATCAGGCTTTTTTCAAAACTTTTCTCTTCATTCACCACCTCGTAGCGGGCTTCGGAATGCTTTAAGATACGCTCCATAAATGCTAAATTATTGCGGACCATGGCCGCAATATGCTCATCTTTTTCCCGGGGAACGATGATTTCGATCCGACACCCGGGATGATGCCGCTGCAGGAAATTAGCCCAAATCCCTTTTTCTTTATTTTCCTTCAAATAACCTACCGGAATTTTCAGCTGCTGAAAAGTATCGGCAGAAAAATGATCCTGCAAAACAAGTACCGGTTTATTCAAAGCATACACGTACTTCATCAACCGATAAAAAGAATATGATTTCCGCTTCAACAAACAAAGAACACTATCCTCTCCCATGCAGGCTGAAAGCAGTTTTCCGCTACCGGGTATTTTTTCACATCTATACCGCCATCCATATAACCGCCCGATGTTTTCAGCACATTCACGGATTTCTTCTATCTCCTGTTTATAAAAAGCTACAATTTCGTATTTCATCATCTGGATTTATCTAAAGTACCCTTATTCCCCGACCGTCCCTCGTCCGATCAGGCCGGCTATCCCCATCGATACTAAGGATAAAATAAACACTTATAATTTATGGGACGACTGAGATCCCGGAAATATCCGGCCGCCAGTCTGGTTGTATAAAAGTTACTTTCGATAAGCATCGTCATCTCTTTATCCTCATATAAAGGAGTAATATCGATCATCCCATCCCCATCGATCCGATACATTTGGTCCGGAAAAAACGTTATATCCCCTTTCACCACTTCTCCCCCGGCTTGAAATTCTCCTCTTACCAATTCTCCGTTATTCACTCCATAATAGAGATACACCTTTGCCCCGGCATCAGGTATTTCTACATCGGGCTGAGCTTCATTTATATAAAACACCTTTACCGTAAACCCTTTTTCTTCTACGACAGGTTCGACCTCGTCCTCATGCCCGGAAGAACATGCCTGAACAATCAGAAGCAAAGAACAAACTATTATTGGCAGTACTACATTTCTTATCATACCTATGCGACAATATTTTTTGAAGACACGAAAATACATAAACAAAAATCACAACAGGGTAAATATTTATTATCCATATCCCACCATCATTATATATATTGAGGATATATCAAAACTAAATTGAATGCTCGATAAAGTTACAGATTATAATGAATAAGCACAAAAGAGCCTTATCAAGCTTATTAAAGGATAATGACAAGGTTCTTTTATTATAAACAAGAATAGACAATTTTCAGATTGTAAGTTCATAGCCATCAAATTTGAATTTTGATACACCCTCATACAATTTATAAATTAGTTTTCTTTGGTGATATATACAATCTATACCACCCTGTATAATATTTAGAATTAAAAGTAGGTTCTGTATAATCAACAACTGCCTGCTCCCTAGGGTTTGTTCTTGGTTTATAATGATATCTAAATTCATCACTAATTACAACAGGGTCAGCAAAGTTAATAATAACTTCACCCAATTCATCCCCTCCAAGTGTTTTAGTTATAGTATTAGACACATTTAAAACTTCTTTTATTGTTGAACCAAATTTTACTCCAAATTTCACTTTCTCACCAAAACTTGCATCAAAACCAAAATTAGTTGCAAATTCGATACTAGAACTTATTGAGTTCACTTCAGTTTCTTGTCCATCTACCTCTTCTATTGCAATCTTAATTGTTGCTCCATAATTTTCTAAATCCCATTCAAATAATGGTAAATCAAGGTCAACTCGCTTAGATTTCAAACCTACAAGTTTATAAACGGTATAACCAGGCATACCCGGACGAGAAATTACTCTCTCTACTTCAGCCCTAAATAATTGATCAGGTTTTAATCGAAAAAAAGATTTATATTCAGTTCCTATAGTCGACTTACTACCAACGTAGGTTGTAACCTTAAATTCATATTCACCTTCAGTCCAAGTAATTATAGAACTATTTGCAGGTAAAACTCCACCAATCGGAATACTACTTTTAGGATCCCCATCCTGATCTGCTATTTTTCTATAAAATCCGAGAGCATCCCCCATCAGTTCAAATCCAACTAAAAATTCTTTCATATTATAATCAAAAGGTCCTTTATCAGTAGTAGGAGTTATTCCATAATATATATAATCTCTTTGCCAACCAGTTGTATTTTTATATATTTTATAAGCTTCGTAAGTTTTCTTCATATTTGCAGGAAGATAATCCTCAGGATTATCGACCTTAGGTAAAGGAACAGGTCGATCAGGTCGATTTGCACGTGTCTTAGTATTAACCAAGTCTTTTCCATGTAAATTATTAAAAATTTCATCAACAAATATAAGATTAGTCTCTTCTATATTTTCAGAAACAGTTTTACTTAAAATCTCCCCATTCCTTACAATTCGTTCATTCTCTTTTACAACAACGACAGGGAAACCTGGTATAATATCTGCTGGAAAAACTTCAGTTTCTCCGTTTCCGTAATAAATTTTCACATCATTATTGTCAGAAACTTTTACTGCAACAGCAGGTAATTCATCAATTGTATTCCAACTATGAACAGAAAAAGAATTTTCAGGGAGAGTTGGTACAAATAAAGTTAAAGTCGGCAGTTGCTTATGAATACATTTCAATTCATCTGAGGTTAAATATTTTTCTAAATATTCCTCTAAAGTAACTCCATTTTTCAATTGTTTGTCTTTAATCAAACAATAAAGAACATCATAATCAAAATCAATTTGCTTCAAAGCTTCTTCTTTTATTAAAGAACGTACTTCTTCGTTTTGGCCCAATACTTTCACCAAAGCAGAACTAAACTTTTGTTTCAAAATCAAATTGCTTTCGCTTTGTTCCAAAAAAGTTGCAGACACAACATTTTTATCAATATCATTTAACGACTCATTACAAGAAGCGACTGATAAATATACTAAAAAAACTAATACAAAATTCTTCATCATCTAAAAATTAAATAAAAAAAATTCTTACATCTATAAATTCAATTCATAACAATGAAACTTTAATCATTTCAAATGTACTTTCTTTCGATTTTCATTTATAGTTTGATTCCTCCTTTCTTTTACTACAATTTTGTAAAACCGAAACCAAATACATATTCAAATTAACTCTATAAAATTAAATATAAAAAAATTAATTTCAAAATATTTAAAACAATATTTAGGTAATCTTTACCGATAATTTTAAAACAAGTTGAATCAGCATATTATTCTGTCGATAACCCGAACTGCAGGTCTGTAAACCAGATAAGGCAAATCTGAATTCGTGTATAGACAAATCCATATTAAATCCAATGTAAACCCAATATATAAGCAGATCATTAGTCAAATAAATAAGTTTTAATCCAGTTTTTATTCGAATTCAAATTGTTTTTTATTTATTCCGACCCTATCGTTTAGCATGAGTATATACAAGGCTACTGATAAATATGTTTATTTATATCAATTTTAAATTATCGCTTCCCGCAGAGGAGGTATTGTTTTTGAAGATAATTTCACTAATTTAGATGCATATAAATTAACCAAGGTATGACACCGGACGACATTATAAAATTACTCGACGCCACGTGTATTTGTGGGGCCCGTAAGCTTCACGATCCCATACAACATGCTTTTGCAGCAGATTTAATGAGCGATGTCTTGCGTCTGAATACGGAAGGATTGCTGTTGATAACGGGGATGGCCAATCCACAAGTCATTCGTACGGCAGAAATGGCGGATATTCCGTTTATTCTTTTTGTTCGTGACAAGCAGATCACGGCAGAAATGCAACAGCTGGCCGAGGAAAACGAAATCCTGCTATTGCGTTGCCGTCAAAGTATGTTCAGGGTATGCGGAGAATTGTATAAAGCCGGGCTTCTTCCGGTGTATTAAGAAAACATATGGAATTCAATTTTAATCTGGAAGGAGGAAATTTTTCACGGGCAGGGACCGCTTCCAGTGAGATAAAGAAAATATTGAAACAGCTCAACGTCGATGCCCTTTTAATAAAACGTATCGTCGTTGCGCTTTATGAAGCGGAAGTCAATGTCGTCGCTCATGCTTATGAGGGAGTGATGAACGTCGTGCTGGACGGGAAATCTATCGTCGTCACCATCACCGATAAAGGGCCGGGTATCCCCGATATAGCGAAGGCTATGCAGGAAGGCTTCTCGACCGCTTCGCCCGAAGTCCGGGAAATGGGATTCGGTGCCGGGATGGGATTACCCAATATGAAAAAAAATTGTGACCGGTTGAATATCGAATCTACCGTAAATGTCGGCACAAAAGTGACGATGACCACGTATCTGAGATAAGTCTTAAAATTACGAAAATGGGGAACGAGACATTTTATCATGCATTGAAGATCAACAGTGAGGTTTGCACAGGATGTACGCACTGCATGAATGTATGTCCTACGGCAGCGATCCGCATAAAATACGGTAAAGCGACCATCAACGAAGCCGCTTGTACCGATTGCGGCATGTGCCTGAAGACCTGTCCCCGTCAAGCCATTTATGTGGAACAGGACGATTTCAATCAGATTTTCAAATTCTCTTACCGGATCATCTTGTTACCTTCGGTCTTTATCGGACAATTCCCGGAAGATATCAGCGAAGAACAGATATTTTCAGAGTTGCACAACCTGGGATTCCATTATGTCATGGAAGTGGATAAATCGACCGGTCTGCTGATGGAAGAGACAAAGCATTATCTTCAGCAGCATCCCCGGCAGCGTCCTTTTATCTCCAGTTTCTGCCCGGCTGTCGTACGCTTGATCCAGGTACGTTTTCCTTCCCTGATCGGACATATCGTCCGCTTAAAGCAAGCCATGGATATTGCAGCCATCTATGTCAGGAAAAAATACATCGACAAAGGCATACCTGAAAAAGAGATCGGTGTTTTTTATGTCACCCAGTGTGCCGCTAAAATCGCAGCCATCAAGTGTCCCGTCGGCGAAGAAAGTTCTCCTGTAGACGGGGTGATCAATATGGATTTTATCTATAACAAAATCCTCCTTTCGATCAACCGACATAAATCCCAGGTTCTCCCCCGGGTACCGGAACAATACCATCTGACTCCGCAATCCATCCAATGGACCCTCTCGGGAGGAGAAGCTTCCAACTATCCGGGGCGTTGCCTGGCGATCGACGAAATCCATAATGTCATCGATATCCTCGAAAAACTGGAAAACGACGAACTGACAGATATCGACTTTCTGGAACTGAGGGCATGCGACCATTCCTGTGCCGGAGGGGCACTGGCGATCAACAACCGTTTTCTCACCATCGAAAGATTACAGAAACGGATGGAGAACTATATCAAATACAACTACATCTCTATCAATAAAATGCCCCGGTACAAGGATTTTCTGGTAAAACAAATGCAACTGAGCGGTGAAATTCCACCCCGGTCGATCGAAAAACTGGATGAAGACTTGTCGGTTGCTTTTCAGAAAATGGAAAAAATCACCCGCATTATGAAAGTTTTACCTCAGATAGACTGCGGGGCTTGCGGCACACCCTCCTGTCAGGCTTTGGCTCAGGATGTCGTGCAAGGAAAGGCCAAACTCAACCAATGTATATTCATGCAAAAAATCCTCACCCGGGAAGGGTTGCTTACCCCGGAAGAATCGATGGAATTATCGGCCAAAGTCTGGGGAATCGGAAAATTTGAAAAGAACGAAGAATAAAAATAAACGAGCAAAGATATGACAGTCAGAGAATTGGCTACACAACTAAAATTAGAAGTCTGCTGTGGTGCGGCAGGCCTGGACAAAGAGATCAAAGGCGGCTATACCTCCGATCTACTGAGTGATGTGATGGGTAACGCCCGGGAAGGGAATATCTGGATTACGCTTCAGACACACAAAAATATCATGGCCATCGCTTCGCTGAAAGAACTGGCAGCCATTGTCCTGGTCAAAGGTTACCGACCGGAAGAAGATACCGTTTCCGAGAGTGAGGCAGAAGGCATACCCATCTTAAGTACTTCCAGACAGACATTCGAAATGACAGGCGAGATTTACGAACTTCTCCAGAAAAAGGGGCAGTAAAATGGACATTCGGGCCGACCTCCATATTCATACCGTCCTTTCCCCTTGCGGAGATCTGGAAATGAGTCCGGAGAATATTCTGCATTTCGCCCAAATCCAAGGACTGAATATGATCGGAATCACTGATCACAACTCCACCCGCCAGGCACCGATAATCCGTGATTATGGGAAAACGAAAGGTATATTCGTCCTTACAGGTGCTGAAATCTGTAGTAAAGAAGAAGTGCATGCCCTGACTTTTTTCGAAACCGACGAACAGCTTACTATTTTTCAGCATTACCTGGATGTACATTTACCCGATATTCCGAACGACCCGGAAAAATTCGGCTTCCAGGTTGTCGTCGATCCGGAAGAACAGATCATTTACGAAGAACCCAAACTATTGATTTCTGCCTTGAACCAATCGCTGGAAGAAATTGCACATAAAGTCAGGCAACTCGACGGTATTTTCATTCCGGCCCATATCGACAAACCCTGTTTCAGTATTCTTTCACAATTAGGATTCGTCCCGCCGGATTTACGTTATGATGCCCTGGAGCTCGGTAGGCATACCTCTCCTTCGAAATTCCTGTCCGGCCATCCCGAACTGAAATCCGCCTCTTTCATCCAGTCCTCGGATGCCCACTATCCCGGGGACATCGGAAAAATATATACCCAACTGAAAATAGAAGATTTTTCCTTCAAAAACATCCGGCAATCTATCCGGAATTTAATTACGTAATTTCACTCCTGCAATCGTTGTAATTTTATGAATTTAAATTAAATTTGAGGCCAGAAATAAATATTTAAAGTTTATTATCCCAATAAGTTAAAGAATATACCTATTCATGAAAGATTTGTCCTCTCATATGATGGATATCGTCCAGAATTCTATCCGGGCAGAGGCTTCGTGGATTCAGATCCGGATTTGCGAAGATCCGGAGGCAGATCTCTTTCTTATTGAAATTCAGGATAACGGTTGCGGTATGGATGAGGCGACTTTGGCAAGGGTCAGGGATCCTTTTTTTACCAGCCGGACAGTACGCAAAGTGGGCCTGGGAATTCCCTTGCTCCAGCAAAATGCCGAACGAACCGGAGGAAAAGTTAGTATCGTCTCACAGCCGGGTCAAGGGACTACTCTCACAGCCCGTTTCGGTCATTCCCATCTGGACCGTCCTCCTTTGGGAGATGTAGCAGAGACGCTTACGCTATTGGCAGCCGCCAATCCGGCCATCCATTTCAGCTACGATCATTCGACTCCCAGCGGTACATACCGGTTCGATACCCAAGAGATCATACAGGTGCTGGAAGGTGTACCTTTGGGACATCCCGAAATTCTTCCGGCCATACAAAATTTAATCCGGGAGAATCTCAAAGAAATACATGCCGATCAAAGCATGTCCATCAGGCAATCATAAAATCAATTATCACCTAATAACAGCTATATGGAAAAAATAAAATCACTCGCCGACCTGAAAAAAATCAGGGATAACGTTCAATCGAAAATCGATCTGCGCGAAAAAAGCGAGCATCCTGAAAATCTGATTCAGATCAAAGTCGCCATGGCCACTTGTGGAATAGCAGCAGGTAGTAAGGAAACGATGAATTACTTTCTGAACAATCTTGAAAAAAACGGTATTCAGGCCGTAGTCACTCAAACCGGCTGTATGGGTTACTGCTTTGCAGAGCCCACGGTAGAAATCACCAAACCGGGAAAAGAACCGATCGTATTCGGTCATGTCAACTGTGCTAAAGCAGAAGAGATCATCCAGAAATACCTGAAAAACGACGAATTGGTCGAAGGGATTATCCCGGTTAATTACCAAAGTATCTGATTCTATAACGTGCTAAATATTTTCAACTATTAATCGATAAACAACCCCATCTATGAGTTATAAAATGCATATTCTTGTCTGTGGAGGGACCGGTTGCCGTGCGTCAGCCAGTAAAAATATCATCTGCCGACTGGAAGATTGTCTGAAAGAACGTGCTCTGGAAGACGAAGTACAGGTCATCGCTACCGGCTGTTTCGGTTTCTGTGAGAAAGGTCCTATTGTCAAGATCATGCCTGACAATACCTTTTATGTACAGGTAAAACCGGAAGATGCCGAAGAAATCGTCAACGAACACATCATTAAAGGCCGCAAGGTAGAACGGTTATTATACAAAGAACCGTCTAAAAAAGTGACGGTCAGCGATTCCAAACACATGGAATTTTATAAAAAGCAATTACGCATCGCTTTGCGTAACTGTGGTTTTATCGATCCGGAAAACATCGAAGAATGTATCGGTCGTGACGGTTACAGCGCTTTAGCCAAATGTCTGACAGAGATGACTCCGGAAGCGGTTATCGACGAAATCAAACGATCCGGATTGCGTGGACGGGGTGGCGGCGGTTTCCCTACCGGTCTGAAATGGGAATTTGCCCGCAAATACCAGGCCGATCAAAAATATGTCGTTTGTAACGCCGACGAAGGGGACCCGGGAGCTTTTATGGACCGTTCGATTATGGAAGGGGATCCGCACTCCGTGATCGAAGCCATGGCCATTTGCGGTTACAGCATCGGTGCCAGTAAAGGACTGGTATACATCCGGGCAGAATATCCTCTGGCTATCGAACGGCTTCGTATCGCGATCGAACAAGCTGAAAAATACGGGCTGCTGGGAGAAAATATTCTCGGTACCGATTTTTCTTTCCATATAGAAATCCGTTATGGTGCAGGTGCTTTTGTCTGTGGAGAAGAGACCGCTTTGATCCACTCGATGGAAGGACACCGGGGCGAGCCCACGACCAAACCCCCTTTCCCGGCAGAATCGGGCTATTTGAATAAACCGACGAATGTCAATAACGTCGAAACACTGGCCAATATTCCTGTCATTCTCAACAAAGGGGCCGACTGGTTCGCTTCTATCGGAACAGAACGTTCGAAAGGAACCAAAGTATTTGCATTAGCCGGTAAAATCAATAATGTGGGCCTGATCGAAGTGCCTATGGGTACTACTCTCCGGGAAGTCATTTATGAAATCGGGGGAGGAATCAAAAACGGTAAAAAATTTAAAGCCGTACAAACCGGAGGTCCTTCGGGCGGTTGTCTCACGGAGAAACATCTGGATACTCCGATCGATTTCGACAACTTGCTGGCAGCAGGTTCGATGATGGGATCCGGTGGCATGATCGTCATGGACGAAGACGATTGTATGGTTGCTGTCGCCAAGTTCTATCTGGAATTTATCGTCGAAGAATCTTGTGGAAAATGTTCTCCCTGCCGGATCGGCAACAAACGGTTATTGGAAATCTTAACCCGGATCACCGAAGGGAAAGGCACGATGGAAGATCTCGACAACCTCCGTAACCTGAGCCAAGTGATTAAAGATACGGCTCTTTGCGGCTTGGGACAGACCTCTCCCAATCCGGTACTGTCTACACTGGAACATTTCTATGACGAATATGTCGCTCACATCCGGGATCACAAATGTCCTGCCGGAAAATGTAAGGCGTTGTTATCTTTCCGTATCGACCCGCAACTATGTGTAGGATGTACCCTCTGTTCACGTAATTGTCCGGTAGATGCAATCATCGGCGAACGGAAAGAAGCCCATTTCATCGACACGACTAAATGTATCAAATGCGGTACTTGTAAAGATAAATGCAAATTTAATGCGATAAGTGCCGGATAACCGAAGTATAACAGCCCATAACGAAAAAACATGGAACAAAATATAACTCTGCAAATAGATAATCATATCGTAGAGGTGGCCAAAGGAACGACGATTCTCGAAGCAGCCCGGGGAGTAGGTATTCAAATCCCCTCCTTATGCTATATGAATCTGAAAGACATGTGTATCACCAACCTTCCGGCTTCCTGCCGTATTTGTGTCGTCGAAGTCGAAGGACGGAGAAACCTGGCTCCGGCCTGTGCTACCCGTTGTGAAAACGGCATGAAGGTAAAAACCAGTAGCCTCAGGGTGCTCAATGCCCGGAAAACCGTACTGGAATTAATTCTCTCGGACCACCCCAACGATTGCCTGATCTGTCCGAAATCCGGGAATTGCGAATTACAAAACCTGGCCGTTAAATTAAAAATCCGCGAGATACCCTTTGCCGGTGAGCGGAATATTCTCCCGATAGAGACCTCTCCATCGATTGTCCGCGATATGAGCAAATGTATTTATTGCCGTCGTTGTGAGATGATGTGTAATGAAGTGCAAACCGTAGGGGCACTCGGTGCTGTAAACCGTGGTTTCATTTCAACGATAGCTCCGGCTTTCGACGAACCTTTATCCAATTCAGCCTGTACCTTCTGTGGTCAGTGTGTCGCCGTATGTCCGGTAGGAGCACTGACCGAAGTCGACCATACGAATCGGCTGATCAGCGATCTGAGTAATCCGAAAAAAACCGTTATCGTACAGACGGCACCGGCAGTACGGGCTGCACTCGGCGAGGAATTCGGTTTAACCCCCGGCACTTCTGTTACCGGAAAGATGGTAGCTGCTTTAAGACAATTGGGCTTCGACAAAGTGTTCGACACCGATTTCGCTGCCGATCTGACCATTATGGAAGAAGGAAGCGAATTACTGGATCGGTTGACCCGTTATCTCAAGGGTGATAAAGACGTATGCCTCCCTATTCTGACTTCTTGTTGTCCGGCCTGGGTCAATTTCTTCGAACATCAGTTCCCCGATATGCTGGATATCCCGTCGACCGCACGTTCACCCCAACAAATGTTCGGTGCTATCGCTAAAAACTATTGGGCAGAAAAGATGAACATTCCCCGGGAAGATTTGATCGTTGTATCTATTATGCCTTGTCTGGCTAAGAAATACGAATGTGCCCGGGAAGAATTCGCAACACAGGGCGATCCCGATGTCAACTACTCTCTTTCTACCCGGGAACTAGCCAGTCTGATCAAACGGGCCAATATCGATTTCAACAGCCTGGCGGACGAAGATTTCGATCATCCTTTGGGAGAATCTACAGGTGCCGGAGTAATCTTCGGAGCTTCGGGAGGTGTGATGGAAGCAGCATTGCGAACAGCTTACGAACTTTATACCGGAAAAACACTCGACAAAGTAGATTTCAAAGAAGTACGGGGTCTGGAGAACATAAAAAAAGCAACTATTAAACTCAACGGAGTAGAGCTCCATGTCGGTATTGCTCATGGATTGGGAAATGCCCGTAAACTTTTGAATGAAATCCGGGAAGGAAAATCCGAATTCCATGCGATCGAAATCATGGCTTGTCCCGGTGGTTGTATCGGAGGAGGAGGCCAACCTTTACATCATGGCAATTCGGCTTTATTAAAAGCCCGCAGTCAGGCCATTTATCAGGAAGACGAACATAAACCGCTACGGAAATCTCATGAAAACCCGGATATTATCAAATTATATGAAGAATATCTCGGAAAGCCGTTGAGCGAAAAAGCCCATCATTTATTACATACCCACTATTTTAATAAAGCAACCATTAATTGAAAACTATGAGCGAAATACAATTACCTCAGCATAAAATAGACAAGTTACTCGAAATCTGTGATGCTCATGGAAATCAGCCGGGAGAACTGATCAATGTCTTACATAAAGCACAGCATCTTTTCGGATATCTTCCGGCAGAAGTACAACGGATTGTTGCCGACAAGCTGAATATTCCGGTATCTAAGGTATATGGAGTAGTCACCTTTTATTCATTCTTTACTATGACCCCCAAAGGTGAACATCCGATTTCCGTATGTATGGGAACCGCTTGTTATGTCCGGGGAGCTGAAAAAGTACTGGATGAATTTAAACGGATATTGAATATCAATGTAGGCGAAACGACTCCCGACGGTAAATACTCTTTGTCCAGTCTGCGTTGTGTCGGGGCTTGCGGCCTGGCTCCCGTCGTGTTGATCGGCGAAAAAGTATTCGGACGCGTTGTTCCGGGTGACGTAGAAAAAATACTGAAAGAATTAGATTAGAACCTTTTATGATCGCTTAAAATCCACAGTACTCCGGAAACGGAATCCTGTGGATTTTTACATATTAACACATCCATATACTTATTTTTTTATTTCTTTTTGCTTACATGTTATAGCTTATCATGTCATCTCCACTTCAATTTGAATTATATCCTGTTTTTCAAACAGATTTATCAATTATAATTTGGTTATTTTATCTAATTTCTTTAATTTTATAGTGGTTGTACTCCTTGCATTCTTCTCTCCTGAATGCTGCTTGTTTTAATTATTTCATTAAAAATTTTTCACCATGAAACGCATGATTTATATCTTAGCGGTAGTTATGGCTGTCGGTTGTCATCGTTCGATGGACCCCTGGCCTGGTGACGGTGACAAACAAGATGTCGCCATGTATGTCAGAACACGTAGCCTGTCCGGCATTACAGCTTCTCCCTCAGTGTATCAGTTTTTTGTTTACGATCAGGTTCATTCCAGCATGAGCCGGTACAGTGTCAATCCCGAAAAAGAGGACAACAATGTCCTTCACCTGAAGCTTTTTCCCGGCACATATACCGGCTATTGCGTTACAAATGCCGAAGAAACCGAAAATTGGGAATATACCGATAATCTTCCGCCCGGCGAAATATTCCTGAAATCGGGTAAAACAGAAACCGGAGATCATCTACTCGGGCAAAGTGATTTCACCGTGGCCCAGGACGGCGACAACAGCGCCGTTTTCGACCTCAACCGAAAAGTCGGAATGTTGAGAGTGACCATCGAGAATATTCCCGAATGGTTAACCGATTTACAAATCAATCTAAGTAATATCTCTCAAAAGATGAGTCTGACCGGAGAATATAAAGGCGATTGTTCTATCACTAAAAATATCGGTTTACCGGACGAGAACGGTACTTCGGTGACGACTTTGCTGGTATTTCCCCCAAAAGAAAAGGCTATTCTGACCCTTTCTTCCAATTCAATGGTATTTGTCACTCCGGAGCATCCCATCGAATCCATATTAGCCAACCGGATAACGGAGATCAAAGCCATTTTCAAAGACCCGGCTGCCACCAGCGAGTTGGATATCACCACCCGACTCGCAGATTGGGATGAAACGATCCTGCAGGAAGCGGATTGGGAAGTCGACAAGCCCCAAGGTCCCTGTACAGGCGTAGGCAATGGAACGAACCTCGTTCTAAACGGAAGCTTTGAAAGCGATTTTATTGACGATCTTCCCGATCACTGGAATGCAGATGTTTCCAGTAAAGAATATACTCCCCGGATAGTCAGCGTCACCTCTCCGACCCAGGAGGGAAGTAAAGCGGTAAGAATAGAAGGTAAAACTTACCTCTATCAGGACATTCCTGTGACGGGTGGTCAATGTTACCAATTGAAGATGTACGTCAATGCACCCGCTCACGAGGTCAAATGGCGCAGCTGGTGTACCTGGATGAAAGGCAGTAAAAACCTGCCTTCGGACGCCCTTCATTCTCCGAGTTACCAATACGAGACTTCGGGCTATATCGATGCCTATGCCGGAAAAGTATTCCGGGCACCGGCGGACGCCACCAAGCTCCGGGTAGAAATCCGTAATTACATGGATCCGGTCGAAGGTAAAGGGCTATACGTCGATGCCATCCGTGTGGAAGCCGTCGATTAGCTTTCCCCCACCATCCGGGCCGGGTCGCCCCAGCGATCGAACTCCTCTGCCGTAACCTCACCCGACCCGATCGCAGCCTGCCGCAAGGTAATTCCTTCGCGGTGGGCTTTCTGCGCTATCGCTGCCGCCTTATAATACCCGATGTACGGATTCAAAGCTGACACATCCTTCCCCCGGTAAACGGGCACTATGCAAGAAATTACGGATCAAAATTCTTTCATCTTCTCCCATACAATTCTTTCTTTTTCAAGAATTTCCGAATGAATAAAACGTACGATTAAATTGGATACAATCAAACATTAAAAAATAAATTTTACATCTTATTTTAACCGGAAATCATTTTTGATAAATCATTCATAATCAATGCAAAAATTATTTTTCACGTTGTACTTTTCGTTTTTTATTTCGAAGAATTTATTATCCGGTTAATCGTACCTTTGACTTTGTGATTATTTTCACCACTTTTTAAGCACTTAGGATATAAAATCTATATGGGAGATGTCATTGACGATAGGCCTTTAATTCTTGTAGCAGAGGATAATGCGAGTAATTATCTGTTGATCGAGATCCTTTTAAAGCATACCTATCGCTTGATTCATGCGCAAAACGGACGAGAAGCCGTAGCGTTTTTCCAAAGCCATCATCCTCAGCTTATTTTGATGGATATCAAGATGCCCGAAATGAATGGGTATGAAGCCACTTCGGAAATTCGTAAATCATCGGCCGATATTCCCATTATCGCCGTAACGGCTTATGCTTTCACCGAAGATGAAAAAAGAATTCTGGAAAACGGTTTCAACGGTTACTTATCAAAACCGATAAAAGCACAAACTCTATTACAAAAAATAAAAGAATTTCTCAATTAGTCTATCCAGATTATCCATTCATACACAGATAAAAACAAAGCTTCCTCCTGGTCGGTTATCCGGAAATCACCACACGTCGCTTTTACCTCATTTATCTTATAAAAATACATATAAATACGAGAAGCTTTCCCATTTTTAAGTAATCGTCTACAATTCAAGTTCTTGCAAAATATGTCCTTTCGTATCCAATACTTTCAATTTCAACATATCTCCTTTCCTGGTTAACATCATGACGGTGGCTTCGTCCAATTCATACCCTCCACCGACCACTACGGGGCAAGGATTACCCAGACTGCCGGCCGGATGGTAAGCATAGACGTGGGTATGTGCATTCAACGATACATCGACAGGATTTTTTTTCAGCAAATCGCCCCATAATTCCCGGCAAGGCGTGTAATCGGTCTCGTTTCCCCAAAGCGGAATATGATGCACCAACACTTTTTTCCCGGCCTGCCGAAAGGCTTTCGAATGCAATTCCCGCCGCAAAAATTCTGTCTGTTCATCTCTAAAGCCACTGAAATCGTTCAATCCGTAATACACCCAATGGTCATCCGTTTTGTCTTCTCCGCAATCGAGCAGAACGAACCGGGTATCTCCCCAATTAAAAGCACCGTAGGTTTTATCTCCCATATAGTATAACAACCGTCTTAAATGAAAGGAATACGCATTCCGGATTTCATGATTCCCGCGTAAATAAAACACCGGTTTTTCCTCTGCCCTCACTTGTCCTTGATAAAATGAGAACGCTTCCACGACCTCTTCTTCACACCCCGGAGCATCGAGCATATCACCATTAAAAATTACAAAATCATAATCTACTTCTTCGATCTGTTTGCACAAGGCGGCCATAGTCGGAAATTCCTGATGAATATCATTGAAAATAAGAGCCGTGAAATCGGTCTCCCGTTCACCGGGTACCCGAAAAGAATAAAACGGCGAAACTGCTGTATGGCCGAAAATTTTACTATAAGCTCCATACTTCAGGATTTCCCGGGAACAAACCCGGTAATAATAGGTCTCGCCCGCTTCCAAATTTTCCAGTCGGATTTTATGGATGTAATTGTTACAGACTACTTGTCCGTCGAGCATCGTCCGGGCTTTCTTCAACTCCAGTGTATCCGTACCGTATTCCACCCAGCTGTATACCGGTACATGAGTCAGCCAGCTGACCGTAATTCCATTTCCCGTCAGGCTTTGTAAACAGGGCTTTGTCCGGAAAATCTGTCCGGCAGGAGTATTTTTCCGGGCATATCCTCCCGCACATAAAAAGAAAAACAAGAATACACAACAAATCGTTCTCATATTTTCTGAATTTATAATTAAACAGGGAACGACAAACCCGTCACCCCCCTTACAAATACCTTACCGGCATCATTCACCGTAAAGCGTTTCCAGCAGCAGATCGAGGTTCAGTGTGGAATTACCACCCGGCAATGGCCACACCACAATGCCCATACTTCCAGCATATTATACTTACCCGGCTTCACATAATCGGAAAACATCCCCTCTTTTCCGTTCACATCCACCACTTTGAAGTCGACGCAGGGCCTTCCTTTGGCCAACTTACAACGCTCGGCCAGCTTTTCTTCCAAAACCTGACTTTGTTTTTCCACTTCGATCCCCGGAGCGATACATTTTTCCGAAAATACACCTTCGTATAAATATCCCGAATATACGCTCCACATCTCGTATACAATTCATTCCGCTCTTCATACAAGGAATCTATCTGTTACCTAAATATTATACAGGTCTTCCGACTGTGATCCTGTGATTCGTACTTTAAACAAATCTTCCCTCCATTGATCCGGATATCCGAATTCTCGACAAACAGGCTAAAGGCTTTACCTCCCCACTCTCCGTCTTTCTTTTCAATGGAAATGTACCCGTAAAACGGTTCTGAAACTTGCCCCTCGAACCCGAACATCCCGTCTTTCACCACCGCCGAACCGATGGTATCCCTACCATTCCGCAAAATAAATACTCACTTTGACAAGGCCGGACACAGAATAGAGGGATTACAAATATATAATATATATAATGAAAAATAAAAAAGAAAGGTGTCGAAATCGACTTGTCGATTCCAACACCTCTTTCTTATAAACAGGCTCGCCCGGATTTACTTACCGTATTCCATAGCAGCCAAACGTTTGTAGCCGTTCAGTTTCCATTTCGCATCGTTTTCCGTTGCCTGGAACAACCGTTCTGCTTCTTCCGGAGTAGCTTTCATCAGGGAGTTGAAACGCACCTCTCCCATCAGGAATTCACGGAATTTTGTATAGTCGGGTTCTTTAGAATCTAACTGGAACGGGTTCTTCCCTTCTATTTCAAGCATCGGATTGTAGCGGTACAACTGCCAGTAACCACATTCTACAGCTTTCTTCTCTTCCTGTTGTGATTTCCCCATGCTGGCTTTCAGACCATGATTGATACAAGGAGCATAAGCGATGATCAAAGAAGGTCCGGGATAAGCCTCTGCTTCCTTGATCGCCTTCATATACTGAGCCTGGTTGGCACCCATGGCCACCTGTGCCACATATACATAACCATAAGACATCGCCATCATACCCAGGTCTTTTTTACGCACCCGTTTACCGCTGGCAGCAAATTTAGCAACAGCACCTGCAGGAGTAGATTTAGACGACTGACCTCCGGTATTGGAATAAACCTCGGTATCTACCACCAGAATATTTACATCTTTACCGCTGGCCAAGACATGGTCGACACCACCGTAACCGATATCATAAGCCCATCCGTCACCTCCGAAAATCCACTGTGATTTCTTCGTAAAGTAGTTTTTCAGGATCAGGAGCTCTTTAGCGGCAGGAGCTGTTTCTTTAGCTAAAGCAGCAGCCATCGCATCGCTGGTAGCCAGGGTCTTGTCGCCGTCTTCGTAAGCTTCGATCCAGGCATTGATAGCCGCCTGAGTATCGGCAGAGAAGCTATTCAGATTTTCTTCAGCCAACCGTTTTACCCGTTCGCGCAGACGATTAGCCCCTTCGGCCATACCGAATCCGAATTCAGCATTGTCTTCGAACAATGAGTTCGCCCAGGCCGGTCCACGTCCGCTCTCATAGTTGGTACAATAAGGAGTAGAAGGAGCAGAACCTCCATAGATAGAGGAACATCCGGTAGCATTGGCCACCATCATCCGTTCTCCGAACAACTGAGAAATCAGTTTGATATAAGGAGTTTCACCACAACCGGCACAAGCACCGGAGAACTCGAACAACGGCTGAGTGAACTGTGAATTTTTCACATTATTCGGTTCAACTATTTTCTTGTATCCTACTTTTTTATCCATATATTCCCAGCGGTTTTCTTCCACCATCTGAGATTCCAGCGGTCTCATCACCAAAGCTTTGGTCTTGGCCGGACATACATCGGCACAGTTACCGCAACCGGTACAGTCGAGCGGAGATACCTGAATCCGGAATTTATAACCGGCCAATTCTTTACCGATAGCCGGTTTAGCCTGAGTACCTGCAGGAGCTGCAGCCAGCTCTTCGTCGCTCATCAGGAACGGACGGATAGCAGCATGAGGACAAACATAAGCACACTGGTTACACTGGATACAGTTTTCTACCTGCCATTCGGGCACGTTTACAGCAATTCCGCGTTTTTCAAATTTAGCGGTTCCGGCAGGGAAAGTACCGTCTTCATAACCGTTGAATGCGCTGACAGGCAGGTCATCCCCTTTCTGTGCATTCATCACATCGACGATATTGCGGATAAATTCCGGACGGTTTTCATCGTGTTTGATCTCATCATCCGGCAGGTTCTTCCATTCGGCAGGAACAGTTACCTTTATCAGGTTACCTTCTTTACCTCCTGCGTCAACAGCTGCATAGTTCATATTGACAATGGCCTCACCTTTCTTACCGTATGACTTGTCGATAGCGTGTTTCATTTCGCTGACAGCCACTTCATAAGGAATAACATTGGTAATTTTGAAGAATGCACTCTGCATTATGGTATTCGTACGGTTGCCCAACCCTAATTCCTGGCCGGTCTTCGTTCCGTTGATGATATAAAAATTGATCTCGTTTTCTGCCAGATAGCGTTTCATATGGTTCGGCAGGTGTTTTTTAGTCTCTTCCTCATCCCAGATAGAGTTCAACAGGAAAGAGCCACCTTTCTGAAGTCCTTTCAATACATCGTACATATGGATGTATGCAGGTACGTGACAAGCCACGAAATCAGGAGTAGTAATCAAATAAGTAGAACGGATCGGACAATCACCGAAACGCAGGTGAGAAGCCGTAAAACCGCCTGATTTCTTTGAATCGTAAGCAAAATAAGCCTGACAATATTTATTGGTAGCTCCACCGATAATTTTGATCGAATTTTTGTTCGCCCCGACCGTACCATCGGATCCCAGCCCATAAAATTTAGCTTCATAAGTTCCGGCAGGAGTCATTTTAACATCTGCTTCAGCAGGCAGAGAACGGAAGGTAACATCATCTTCGATACCGATCGTAAACTGGTTTTTCGGTTCGTTACGTTCCATATTTTTGTAAACGGCAATAATCTGAGAAGGAGTAACATCCTTAGATCCCATACCGTAACGTCCACCTACGATCACCGGAGCATTAGCCTGACCATAGAAGATATCTCTCACATCCAGATACAAAGGATCACCGTTAGCTCCCGGTTCTTTGGTACGGTCTAACACTGTAATCCGTTTAACCGTAGCCGGAACAGCTTCCATAAAATATTTAGCAGAGAACGGGCGATACAGGTGAACTGCAATCATACCCACTTTCTGACCGTTTGCATTCTCATAGTCGATCACCTCACGGATAGTCTCGGTAACCGATCCCATAGCGATGATGATATTTTCTGCATCGGCAGCTCCATAGTAATCGAACGGACGATATTTACGACCGGTGATCGCACTGATCTTATCCATATAGTCAGCCACCATATCCGGTACGGCATCATAGAATTTATTCGAAGCTTCACGTCCCTGGAAATAGATATCGGGATTCTGAGCTGTTCCCCGGGTAACCGGATTTTCAGAATTCAGTGCACGATCGCGGAAAGCCTGCAAAGCATCCATATCCACCAATCCTTTGATATCTTCCATCTGCAATTCTTCGATCTTCTGGATTTCGTGAGAAGTACGGAAACCATCGAAGAAGTTCACAAACGGAACCCGTGATTTGATAGCTGTCAGGTGAGAAACGGCAGACAGATCCATTACCTCCTGTACAGAACCTGAAGCCAACATAGCGAATCCGGTCTGACGAGCAGCATATACATCGGCATGATCTCCGAAAATATTCAATGCATGAGCAGCCAAAGCACGCGCACTTACATGAAATACGCAAGGCAACAATTCTCCGGCAATCTTATACATATTCGGAATCATCAGCAACAATCCCTGTGATGCGGTATAGGTAGTAGTCAGGGCACCGGCTTGCAGTGAACCATGAACAGCACCGGCAGCACCGCCTTCAGACTGCATCTCAATGACACGAACGGTTTCTCCGAACATATTCTTTCTTCCTTTAGCCGCCCATTCGTCAACGTTCTCAGCCATCGGTGAAGATGGAGTGATCGGGTAGATACACGATACTTCACTGAACATATACGCAATATGTGCAGCAGCAGCGTTACCATCACAAGTGATAAATTTTTTCTCTTTTGCCATCGTTATAAAATTAAATTTATTTAATTCCAAATTGAACCCCTTTTCCGGTGTCCAATTTATCTTGTTATTACTCTATATTTATTCCAGCCCTCAGCCTATAGCTTTTAACCTTAATAAGTAAACCCCGCCAACCAAAGCGGCATTATATTCCCTTTGCCCCGTTCGATCATGTCTTCCATAACTACCAAAGAGGAATCGAATTTCTGTCCTTCCCCTTCTCCGCAAACCGCAATCCGATACTTACCGTCTACCAAAAAATCGGCACGTTCGGTATAAGTAATACGGCTCATCGGACATAACTGACTCAGAAAAAACGATTTTCTTAACACAGTCGTATCCACATCCTCCAGACAGACTGCATTCAGCAAGTTCGGATTATGGATATACAATTTTTTTGGCTTTTTCCCACAATCATCGTCATTATCCGTATCATACAATAAAGTCAGCAAACGCGCATTTTTCATGTAATTCAGATAATTGAGCACAGTAGCCCTCGACACGCCGATCAGTCCGCTCAACTTGCTGATATTCACATTACAGGTATTATCTTTAGCAGCGATATACAGCAATTGTTTCAACTTCACTAAATATTTCAACTCGATCTGGCTGGCATAGGGAATATCGAATTCCAGTGTCAGATTGATATTTTTCAGCAAATAATCGATGTGTGATTTCTCTTCGAGATAAATCGGATAATAGCCGTATTCCAGATAATTATTAAAATAAGCCAAAGGGCGTACATGTTTCAGGATATCCTCGACGATTTCCTCATGCCGTTCGACCATATCTGCAAAAGAATAAACCGGAAAAGTCTGATTGGTTTCTAATTCCAGAAATTCGCGGAAAGACAACCCACTCAGATTATACATATCGACAATCCCTTTCAGATAGGCATTCGATTTGATCCTGACGATTGATGAAGCCGTAAAAATAATCTGCAAATCGGGGAAAGCATCGTAACAAGCCCTCAATTCTTTATCCCACTCGGGGTATTTATGGGCCTGATCCAACAACAACACTTTCCCTCCTAACTTATAAAAATGCTCTACAAAATGAAACAATCCGTCGTTAACGATAAACAGATTGTTGACATTCACATACAGACAGGTATTATCCTGCGGATGATATTCTTTACTGTAATCCAGCAGAAAATTCGTTTTTCCTACTCCACGGCTTCCTTTTACCGCAATCAGACGGCTATTCCGATCGATCCGGTCCATCAATCCCCGCCGGATAGAAGATACCCGATCCTGTAAAAGAGCTATATGTGTCGATACTAAACTGTTCATTCTTACATTTTTGCCATACAAAGATAGAAGAAAAATAAATATATTGCAATCTGGAGATTGCAATTTTATCAACAAAGTGCTATTTAGACTTATTACAAATATACAAATGAGCAGTAAAAAACGATAAGAATAGTATATTTTATTGTAAGAGTATATTTTGACTTACAATCTGAAAGTAAAAAAGAATTTTTCCACAAAAAATAGAAGTGCCGGAAGTAAAAAACTCCCGGCACTTTTAAAAAAGTATTGAAATTAATTTCTTATTTGTCATTCATCGAAATCAGGAATTCCTCGTTCGATTTTGTTTTTTCAAGCCGATCTTTCACAAACTGCATTGCTTCCACAGAGTTCATATCGGTCAGGTAGTTTCTCAGAATCCAGATGCGGTTGAGGGTATATTCCTCGAGCAACAAATCTTCGCGACGAGTGCTGGAAGCAGTAATATCCACAGCCGGATAAATCCGTTTATTGGAAAGCTTACGATCCAATTGCAATTCCATATTACCGGTACCTTTAAATTCTTCGAAAATCACATCGTCCATCTTCGAGCCGGTCTCGGTCAAAGCCGTAGCTAAAATAGTCAGCGATCCACCGCCCTCAATATTCCGGGCAGCTCCGAAGAAGCGTTTCGGTTTATGCAAAGCGTTGGCATCTACACCACCGGAAAGAACTTTACCGGAAGCGGGCGATACCGTATTGTAAGCACGTGCCAAACGGGTGATAGAATCCAGCAGGATCACCACATCATGTCCGCATTCCACCATTCTTTTGGCTTTTTCCAAAACGATATTGGCCACCTTGACGTGTCTTTCTGCCGGTTCGTCGAAAGTAGAAGAAATGACTTCGGCTCTTACGCTCCGTGCCATGTCTGTTACTTCCTCAGGACGTTCATCGATCAACAGGATGATCAGATAAACTTCGGGGTGATTCGCAGCGATCGCGTTGGCAATCTCTTTCAGCAATACGGTTTTACCGGTTTTAGGCTGAGCGACGATCAGACCGCGCTGTCCTTTACCGATCGGAGCGAACATATCTACAACTCGGGTAGAAATGGTAGCTTTTCCATTACCGGTAATATTGAATTTCTCATTCGGAAACAGAGGAGTCAGGTGATCGAAAGGAATACGATCCCGGACTGCATCGGGAGTTTTCCCGTTTATTTTTTCCACCTTGATCAAAGGAAAATACTTCTCTCCTTCTTTCGGCGGCCGTACCGTTCCTTCTACGGTATCTCCGGTTTGCAAACCGAACAACTTGATCTGGCTTTGCGAAACATAGATATCATCGGGAGAGTTAAGGTAATTGTAATCCGAGGAACGCAAAAAGCCATATCCATCGGGCATAATTTCCAATACACCCGAATTCAGAATAATACCTTCGAATTCATAATATTTATCGCGCTTATCGAACCGCATCCGGTTCGGATTAGTATTTCCGTTTCCATTTCCAATCGCAGGTTCCTGACGGTTTTCCTCATACCGGTTTTCCTGTACTTCTACTAATTCCGGTTGTATCGTATCGTTTTCGCGTTCACCTTGGTAATCGTAATTTTCTTTATCGAATTCTTCTTCGATCACATCTCCGAAATCCAGATCTTTTTCTATGATATCCTCATGTACAAAACGATTAGCCCGCTCTTTTGGGGGATTATTCTGAGGCTTCCGGGCAAATTCTTTACGTCCTCCGCTCCATTTTTCTTCGCGGTTATTTTGATTCTGCCGGAAATCTTCGCGGCGGCGTTCTTCTTTTTTAGGTTCTTCCTGTTTTAGAGTTTCCTTTTTTACTTCTTCACGCAGCGGTTTCTCGTTCTTTATCTCTTCGCTTTTCACCTCTTCCTTCTTTACTTCTCCTTTTTTCTTCTCTTCGCGACGGGCGAATTTTTGTACCCCACCTTTAGAGTCACCTACTTTCTCTACTCCGGGACGAACTACCCGGATTCTCGGTTTTTTCTCTCTTTTTTCAACCGGAGCAGCGGCTTCGGGAGCAGCAGGCTCTACAACAGGTTCAGACTGAGCAGCCACTAAAGCCTGCTGATCCAATATTTTATAGATTAGTTCTTGTTTTTTATAAGACTCTACTCTTTTGATATTTAACGTTTTAGCAATCTGCCGCAAATCTGCCAGCAATTTGTCATTTAGTTCCAGAATGTCATACATAGAAATGATGCTATGGATTTTATTGATTTGTAAGTATAATCATCCGCACAGAGTCGGATGGAATTGAAATATATTGCAAAAATAGAAATAAAATCAATATCTCCCAAAAATTATTTCATAAACTTTAGCATGGAGTATAGCAATTGAATCACGATCTCTTATTCGTAATGAACAAAAATAGTTCTAAAATAACCATAAGCTTAGAAAAATCCGGGAGAAATCATTAAATTTGTGCGATAAATAAATTAAAAAATGGAAAGATTATTGATTTTTGGTTTGGGTGGACAAGAAATTCTTTTTATTGCGTTGATTGTGTTGTTACTTTTCGGAGGCCGGAAAATACCTGAATTGATGAAAGGTTTGGGGAAAGGAGTAAAAAGTTTCAAAGACGGCATGAATGGCGTTGAAAATGATTTGAATCCCGATAATAACGATAAAAAGTAATTCTCAACTTTTAAAAGCATGCAGGAAGCAAATGAGAAAGAGATGACTTTCTGGGATCATTTGGATGAACTCAGAAAGGTATTTTTTCGTATTGCCATAGCCGTTATCCTTTTGGCTTGTATAGCTTTTCTGAATAAAGAATTACTTTTCGATATCGTCCTGGCTCCACAGCGGTCGGATTTTATTCTCTATCGTTTTTTCAACCGACTGGCGGCCGATTTTTCCATACCTTCCCTGCAAGTAGAAGACTTTCATGTAGAGCTGATCAATATCCAGTTGACCTCACAATTCATGATTCATATGAGCACTGCGTTTTATGCCGGTTTGTTGCTCGCTTCTCCTTACATCATTTATTTGTTGTTCGGTTTTATCAGTCCGGCCCTACATGAAGCCGAACGTAAAACCTGCCTGAAAATTATGATTCCGGGGTTTTTCCTATTTATTACCGGCATCTTGCTCAATTATTTCGTGATCTTTCCGCTTTCTTTCCGTTTTTTGGCAACCTATCAGGTCAGTGAACTTGTAGTCAATAAAATATCGATCTCTTCCTACATCAGCAGTTTTACCATGCTCTCGTTATTGCTGGGAGCAGCTTTTGAAATCCCTATTATCGCTTATTTTTTGTCTAAATTAGGACTGATCACCGCTCCCATGCTGAAACAATACCGGAAATATGCTTTAGTGGGTATCCTGGTCGTAGCAGCGATCATCACCCCAACTTCGGATGTCTTCACTTTATTACTGGTCTCTATACCTCTTTATTTCCTATATGAACTCAGTATTCAAGTGGTAGGCAGAAGCCGGAAGAAAAAATAGAGAGCGGCAGACTCCTCCTGTAAATAAAAAGTCCTGAAGAATCTTCAATTCTCCAGGACTTTTAGTTAAAAGCCATTCAATAATATTCAACTTATTTCTTAGCTACTTTAATTCCATAAGAACAGAATAACAGGTAAGCAGTACAAATAGCGATAATAATAACTGAACCACCTTGTCCGCCGACAGCATCGGCACAGATCCCCATCAATGGAGGAGCGATAGCACCACCGGCAACCCCCGTAATCATCAAACCGGAAATTTCGTTCGCTTTTTCGGGACGTGCCTGAATAGCCATAGAATAAACCACGGCGAAGATACTGGAAGCCGCGAAAGCGATAATACAAACCAAAGTAAGAATTGCAGCCTGGCCGGTAGCGAACCACAACCCACAAACCGCAATCATAGCAATGATCATATTGATCCGGAAATAGCCTCTTTCAGATAATTTGGCCAACAGGAAAGCACCACAAAAAGTACCTATCGTACGTGCAGCAAAATACCAACTTGTACCGTATCCTGCACTTTCGGTAGAAATCCCCGGAACTCGTTCGAGTAACAATTTCGGAGTCAATGTATTCATTCCCACGTCCAAGCCAACGACACACAAAATACCAAAAAATAACAATAAAATTTTATTATCTCCCAGCAATTTTAAAGTTGCAGGAAAAGAGGAGGTTTCTCCTTCGACCTTCTCTCTCTGAATCGGAGTCAGGAACAACCAAGCGGAGGAAATCAAAGTAACCACGGCATAAATCGGGAACATCAGCGCCCAGTTTCCTAAAGCAGCCGAACAATATCCAGCCAAAAGCGGTCCGACAAAGGAAGAAATGGCTTTTACAAACTGCCCTGCCGTCAAACTACTGGTCAACCCTTTTCCCTGTACAACGTTCGCCAATAACGGATTCAAAGATACCTGCAGAATGGTATTACCGATTCCCAATAAGGCAAACGCAACATAACAGGAGGTCTCACTGAAATCAATGAAAGGCAATACCATGCCGGCGAAAGTGAACAGCATACTCAATAATACTGTATTTTTTCGTCCTATCCGGTTCATTAACATGGCTGTAGGTACAGACAAGATAAAAAACCACAAAAATACCATTGACGGCAAAAAGCCGGCTTGTGTTTCGGTCCACTGGAACTGCTCCTTCGCATAAGTTACAGAAATCCCCACCAAATCACAGAATCCCATAATGAAAAAACCGAACATTACGGGCAAGATGTAAATAAACTTGTTCTTTTGTTCCATTCTGTTAAAAATCAAGTGTAGTTTCAAATTTTATCCCCCTATTTCCTATACCGGAATACAGGGATAAGTATTTGGTTTTATAGATTATTCAGTAGTGAAATCTTTTTATTCTCCACCAGGTTCACAATCAATTCCCCGAACAAGGTATTCGTCCAGGCGAACCAATGCCGGGTGAATTTAGTCGGATTATCTTTGTGGAAAGATTCGTGCATAAATCCGGTACCACCGTCTGTATCTCTCAGCATCCGGATACATTGACGTATTTCACCGTCATTGTCCGCAGTAAATGCACGCATAATAATACTCATCGGCCAAATCATATCGTAACCGATATGAGGGCCACCGATTCCTTCGCCTGCTTTTCCTTTGAAAAAGAAAGGATTATCCTGACTCCAGACCAATTTACGGGTATTCCGGTAAACCGGATCTTTCGCAGAGATAGTTTTCAGATAGGGCATCGCCAGCAAACTAGGCACATTGGCATCGTCCATAAAGTAGTTGTTACCGAAGCCATCGATCTCGAAGGGATATACTTTCCCATATTTCGGATGGTTTACGATAGCATATTTATGGATAGCGGCCTGCACTTCGTCGGCCAAAGCCATACACTGTGAAGCAAAAGTACTGTCACCCGACACCTTATTCGAAATCTCGGCCAATTGTTTCAATGAGGCAACGGCAAACATATTCGAAGGAATAAGGAAACCGAAAGTCGTTGCATCATCCGAAGGCCGGAAAGAAGAAACGATCAATCCCACCGGATTGACAGGGTTTCCCCAACCGTCATTATTCAAGGTATCCAGTTGTCGTTCGGTCTTCCGTTGGAATTTATAAGGTCCGTGTCCGTCTTTCCGCTGTTGTTCCTTAAACGTTTGCAGCACCAACGCCATCGATTTTTTCCATTCCTGATCGAAAACACTGGTATCACCGGTCACTTTCCAATATTGATAAGCCAGCCGGATCGGATAGCACAGGGAATCGATTTCCCACTTCCGTTCGTGCACATACGGCTTCATCTCGGTAAGGTCGGTCGCCCATTCGCTCGATTCCGCTCCATGAGTAAAACCGTTGGCATAACGGTCGATCTGGATTAACTTGGTCTGCCGATTAATCACTCCTGCAATCAACAGACGTAATTGTTCATCTTTCTTACACAAAGCTACATATGGCCACACCTGTGCTCCTGAATCCCTCAACCACATGGCATCGATATCTCCTGTAATCACGAAAGTATCGGGTTTACCGTCGATCATCTTAAAATTAACAGTAGTATCCAATGTATTCGGGAAACAATTTTCAAACATCCAGGCCAGTTTCGGATCTTTCAATTTCTTTTTCGTTCCGGCGATCACTTCTTCAACGGCCTTTGAAGTAAAATGACGTTCTTCGGGTTTCGGACGTTGGCATACATAACCGTCGGCAGCTGCAGAAGCACCGCTTCCCTGTCCGTTATTTCCCATCATAGCCTTCAAAGGGGAACCACTCATCGCCGCAGCAGCTATAGCCAAGCCGCTTTTCTTAATAAAATCTCTCCTTGTTACCATATGTAAAAATTATAATTCAAAATACACCAATCAAACGATGGCGAAAGATATTCAAAAAAAAAGTTAGAAATACAATCTTTCTATATTTTTTAAAACATATTTTGTATATTCGTCTCCCTGAACAACCACACCTCTACGGTTCTGATTTCCAAAATTATTCTACACTTATTCTATATTTCGCCCCCGACGTTCACTCATAAACCCGAAGGTTTATTCAAGCGGACAGAAAGCGGTAGAGGTACACCTAAATAAGGTATTCCGTCCTTATCCCATTCGATCTTTTGCAAACGGGGTGTTCTGGAATCCCGGGAACCGGCAGGGTCGTTTTCTACACTTCGGGCGTCGTATAAAAGATAATCCTCTTTCCCGTCAGGTGAAGGGATAAAACTGACATGTCCCGGTCCGTATACCTTATTTTCCGGACACTGTTTAAACACAGGGCGGGTTGATTTCGTCCAGGAATCCGGATCCAGCAAATCGCTGTCGGCATCGGCCATCAACATTCCTACCGCATAAAAACAAGTCCAGGTACCACTGGCAGAATAAAAGATGAAAATCTTATCCCCTTTCCGGCTTTTATAAAACTGAGGGGATTCGTTCACATAAATCGTATATGCCGTTTTACTTCCATCCGGATTGATCCATTGGCGTTCCCATTCGAACTCGGGCTTCGAAAGTAAAACCCGGTCGGATTCCAGGGTCCAGGGATTTTTCATCTTAGCGATATAAATGCATTGGTGTTCGGTACTCACCCGACGGGACTGCCAACCGGACCAGGTCATATACCATTCTCCCCGGTGTTCGAAGACATTCGGATGGATCGCCCAATTGTTATTCTTATCCGTACTGATCCGTCCTTTCAACTCGAATTCACCTTCGAAAGGATCTGCCGAACTATTCTCCAATACGAATAATTGATGATTATCCATATTATCGTCGGAAGCAGCATAATACACATACCATTTGCCTGCAATGGGATGAATTTCAGGTCCCCACAGATGATGAGCATTAGACGGATCTTTCGGTATCCAGATCACTTTATGCTCCGCATGTTCCAAATCCGTAATATCCCGGGTACGCCACAATTCCAACCGATCGACCGCCTCCTGCATGTAATAATACCAACCATCGTAATAATTCGCCCAACATTGAGCACCTTCCGTTTTCAGCGGATTTACAAATGTATTTTCTTGCTGTATATTCTCCTCCTCTTTTTTTTCAGACTTTTTATCCCGGCAAGCTCCTAGCATTACCATAGCCAGAAAAAAAATCAATACATTTTTTATTCTTTTCATCTTTTTACTAATTTTTATTGCAGCTATTGTATATTACAAAGTAATCTATTTTTTTTAAAGGAAAATAGCAATCTCTATTCTTTTTTTTACAAAATCTGACCATGCACACGTTTGTATAAAATACATAATCTACTAAATACCAACAGATTAACTAAATATATCCGACTCTAAAAATCAAAGAATAAATAGAGAACAATTTCCTGCTCTTGCAGAATCCAAAATCAATTGTTTACTTTGTAAAAACAGTTTTAAACCACTAAGATGTACCTATGAAAATCATACTTAGTTTGTTTTTCGTGCTTTTACATTCCGTACTATCTTATGCTTACAATCAATTTTCTTTTGTCAAGTATCAGGTAGAAAACGGACTGTCTCACAATACAGTATGGTATACAATACAGGATCATCAAGGTTTTATGTGGTTCGGTACCAGTGACGGTTTGAACCGTTTCGACGGGAAAAACTTCAAAATTTTCCGCCACATCCCGAAAGACAGTACTTCTTTGGGAAATAATATTGTCCGGACCATTTTCGAAGATGAAAGACAAAATCTTTGGGTAGGTACAAACCGGGGAATATACATTTTCAATTCACAGCAGGAATAGTTTGAATTTTTCGACAATAAAACGGAAGACGGAGTATTAATCAGTAGTAATGTTTACGATATAGAGCAGAGCCACGACGGCTCAATCTGGATAGCTACTTTCGGACAGGGATTGTTTATCTATACTCCCCAGACCAACACTCTGATTCAAAATACACAACATTCTTCTTTTATCAAATCCATTACCTCCTCCGGTTCAGGGGATATGTACATCGGCACCCGGCAGGAAGGAATCATTTGTTTCGCCCCTAACGGAATCTATAAACGTTCCTTTTCTCCCGACCTCCAGACTACGGAGCAAAATAACGAAACCAATGCACTTTATTACTACAACGATACCTTATGGTTCAGTCTCGGCACCAACAGCCTGAACATGCTGGATTTGAAAAGTAATCGAATACATACTTTCCCCACTCAGTTCGGCACGACCAATGTGACCAATATCCGTAGTATTCTTGTGTATTCGGATACCGAATTACTCGTAGGAGCGGACAACGGGCTGTACCTTTTCAACCGGACGACCCACCAGTTTTTACGAATGGACGATCCTTCGAATCCGAAAAGTCTGAGTGATCAGTCTATTTTCAATATCTTCAAAGACGGGAAGGCGGTATCTGGATTTCCACCAACCTGGGAGGGGTGAATTATCTGCCCCGTAACCTGAAACCTTTCCAATCTTATTTTCCCCGTTATCAATCGGGATCTATCTCCGGTAAAGCCATCAGTGAATTTTGTGAAGATGCACAGGGAAATATCTGGATAGCTACAGAAGACGGTGGTTTGAACTATTTGAACACGAAAACAAACCAGATTAAGAGCTATCTGCCGGGAGCCCGGGGAGCCAGTATCAGCTATCACAATATCCATGCTTTATTCCTCGACGGCCCGAAATTATGGATAGGCACTTTTTCAAGAGGCCTGGACATCCTGGATCTTACCACCGGACGGGTCGTCAATCATCAGCATACGCGCGGAGATATCCGAACCATCAGTGACAACAGTATTTACTCCATATACAAAGACCGGGAAGGTACTATCCTGATCGGAACAGCCTGGGGATTAAACCGTTACAATTCATCCACCGGGGATTTTTCACTCATCACCGATGTCGGAACCACTTCCCACATCTACGACATCCTGGAAGACAGCAGAAACAATCTGTGGATTGCGACTTATAATACCGGCCTTTTCCGCTATCATTACCCGGATAAGAGCTGGACACATTACAACTATAACCCCGACCAAAAAGGATCTGTAACCAGTAACAGTATCATCACCATTTTCGAAGACAGCCGGCAGAATATCTGGTTCGGGACAGAAGGAGCCGGTTTGTGTACATTCGATTACGATACCGAAACTTTTGCTTCTTTCGATCCGGAAAACCAGGTATTGCCCAATCCGGTGGTTTATGCCATCGAAGAAGATAAAGCCGGAAATTTATGGATAGCCGGAAATGCCGGATTATTATCGATCAATCCTCAGACCCGGAAATGGAAACTATATACGCAAGCCGACGGGTTGCAAAGTAACCAGTTCAATTTCCATTCTTCCCTGCATGCTCACGACGACAAGCTCTATTTCGGCGGAATCAACGGATTCAACTGTTTCTATCCCGAAGATTTCCGGGAAAATACTTATATACCGGAAGTAGTCATCACCCGGTTCAGCCTTTTCAATCAGGAAATAGGGCCCGATACTCCTGACTCCCCTTTATCCCGGTCCATTACTCAAACTTCTGCGATTACGCTGCCCTACGATCAGAATACCTTCAGTTTTACTTTTGCTTCCCTCAGTTATCAGGCTCCGGACAAGAATGAATATGCCTATATGCTGGAAGGAGTCGATAAAGAATGGATCTATACCGATGGTAAAAATGAAGCCTCATACACCAACCTCCAACCGGGAGATTATGTTTTTCGGGTGAAAGGTTCGAACAACGACGGCTTATGGAATACCGAAGGTTCCTCGATCAGTTTACAGATTCTTCCCCCTTTCTGGAAAAGCAGCTGGGCTTATCTGTTTTATACCATTTTAATCTTATTCCTGGGAGTTATGACTTTCAGATCCTGGTCCAAGCGGGTGAAGAAGCAACACGAAGAATTACTGAAACAATACAGACAACAACAGGAAAAAGAAACCTATCAAACCAAAATAAACTTTTTCACTCAAGTAGCCCATGAAATCCGTACTCCGTTAAGTTTGATCAAAATGCCTCTGGAAAGTATTATCCAATCCGGCGACGGCAATGAAGAGACGAGGAAATACCTCACTACCATGAATCAAAACACGGACCTTTTACTCAACCTGATCAACCAACTGCTGGATTTCAGGAAAACAGAGACAAATGAATTCAAACTCAAACTGAGAAAATACAATTTAAACGAATTACTTCACAACATAGTAAGTCGTTTTGCCCCGGCAGCCCAGTTAAAAAATATCGCCCTGGATGTCCAATTGCCCGTAACTCCTTATATCGGCTGTGCGGATGAAGAAGCACTGACAAAGATCATCAGCAATCTCTTGAGCAATGCCCTGAAATATGCCCACGATAAGATCGAAGTGACATTACAAACCGAGCAGGAATATTTCGAGATCCGGGTATCCGACAACGGACCGGGCATTCCCCGTTCGGACAGGAAAAGAATTTTTGAAATCTTCTATCAAACGGACAACAGCCGGGGCGGAACCGGAATCGGCCTGCCTTTAGCCAAGTTGCTGGCAGAAAAACATGGCGGCAGACTTTATCTGGACGAACAAACACAGAAAACTACATTTATTATCCATATTCCTCTGTTGCAAGAAAACACTCAAGAAGACGATCAGGTAAAACTGGAACTGCTGACCTCTCCGGTAAGCGATACGGACAAAGAACTCCAGACTCTTGAAGGGAAAGGCAGCTATAGTATTCTTTTAACAGAAGACAACACCGAATTGCTGAGCCTGACAGCCGAACAATTGAATAAATATTACCGCATCCTGATGGCCCGGAACGGGAAAGAGGCACTCGCCATTCTAAAGGAAACAAACGTCGATCTGGTAGTCAGCGATATCATGATGCCGGAGATGGACGGTTACAGCCGAAACGATGGCTATTTCGCCCAAAGACAAAGAATTTATCGAACGTCTGGATGCTGAAATTCAAAAGAACCTGCAGGAACCGACTTTCTCTATCGACACACTGGCAGAAATCATGTGTATGAGCCGTTCGAATTTCTATCGGAAAATCAAAGGGATCTCAGGTATGTCGCCCAACGACTACCTGAAGACAATCCGTTTGAAGATGGCTGCCGAATTGCTTTTACAACAGGAATACCGGATCAACGAAATCTACGAATTGGTCGGGTTCAGTTCTTCTTCTTATTTCACGAAATGTTTTAAAGAACAATTCGGAGTTCCCCCGAAAGAATTTTTGAATAACGCTAAAAACAATGCCGGAAATAAATCGTCAGAAATAGTAACACGGACATGAAAATCAGTTGATTTTCTATCGTTGCAATCCTTTTTTACAGTCTGCAGCCCATATCCGGCAGGATATTCCGGTCAATCTGTTCATCGGCACTTCCGGATACAACGGTCAGGTAGATCCGGAGCAAACCGACAGAGGGAAAAACTTTCACTCTCAAAGTCGAAAGCCGGCATTCCATAGAGGTTCTTATCCGGAAAATAGAACCGAACGGGTTACGAATCGACAATTTCCAGCTCGAAAATGCCGAAATTGTCCGGGGAGGAGAATTGATTTTTAAATATTAGGGCTATATTTGCACTACTAATTAAATCACAAGATCATGAAAAAAGACGTCGCTTTAGGGATTGACATCGGTGGTACCAACACCGCTTTTGGTTTTATCGACAGAGAAGGGAACTACCTTACAGAAGGGAACATCCCGACAGCTAAACATGAAGATATCAACGATTATCTGAAAGAATTATATCTGGAAATCGAAAAAGTACTGGATCCTATCCGCCAGGAAGTCAACTTTGTAGGAATCGGAATCGGAGCACCCAATGGTAATTACTTCAAAGGAGCGATCGAATTTGCACCGAACCTGCCCTGGCACGATGTCATTCCTTTGTGCGATATGATGAAAGAATACTATCCCGAACTGCCGGTTTATCTGAACAACGACGCCAAAGCTGCAGCTATCGGTGAAATGATTTACGGCGGTGCCCAAGGGATGAAAAATTTCATCATGGTCACTTTAGGTACCGGTCTGGGTAGTGGATTCGTAGTCAACGGCGAATTGGTTTACGGACACGACGGCTTTGCCGGAGAACTCGGTCATACCATCGTTTCTCCCAACGGCCGCCAATGTGGTTGCGGACGTAGCGGTTGTCTGGAGACCTATGTATCTGCCACGGGAGTAAAACGCACCGCTTATAAAATGATGGCTAAATATAACTATCCGAGCGAATTGAGATCCATCCCTTTCAATGAAATGAATGCGAAAATCGTAAGCGAAGCTGCACAAAAAGGCGATATGATCGCTATCAATACTTTCAAATATACCGGAAAAATGCTGGGTGAAGCTTTGGCCAACGCCGTTGCCATCACCAGCCCAGAAGCCATCTTCCTGATGGGAGGCCTGGCCAAAGCCGGCGACCTGCTTTTCGAACCGGTAAAAGATCATATGGAAATGAATCTTTTGAAGATTTATAGCAATAAAGTCAAAATCTTACCTTCTAAACTGACTAAGAATGTCGCCATTTACGGAGCTGCTGCTTTAGTCTGGAAAGAGCTGGAAAAATAAACTTCGAATCCTGCGGGTCAGGCTAAAACCTACCCGCAGGCTTTTAATAATCAACCGAATAACCATAGCAAGGCAATTATAAGTAACCACTTCAACACCTTTTCTTCCCAATCTGTTTCCCTGCATTTTCCCCTATAACGATAGACAATCTGTATCTCTGTTATTGTTGAATTTTGCTTTTGTCGTTTTATTCCGGCCATATCCTCAGACTTTGAATTGCAATTACAGTCGTCATTCTACTACTGTAATAATAATACAAAAATATACGACAAGTATAATCGTTATCATAGTGTACGGCCACATAATTTTCCCCTATATCCCCCCTATTCATTCTCAAAAGCTTACAATCAACCATTTTTCTTTCGCAGATAAGCGATCAGGCTTTGGCGCAATTCGTCCATAAATTTAGTCAGCTGTTCTCTCTCCTTCAATTGATACATCAGCGAATCATAATTAGCCGGGAAATCGAGTCCCAGACAATCGGCCAAAAAACGCACCGTACCGATTTGTGTGACACTTTTACTATCACCTTCCAATTTTCCGGAAGCCAGCAAAGACAACGAAAGTTCCAACAATTCTGTCGGAGTCAATCTCAATTTATACTCCTGTTTCAGAAACGATTCGCGACAATAAAACAATTTTTGCTGACGTTCCAGGGAGGTATGCTGTAAAATCAGATAACGGGCGATCGTTTCCCGGGTAACTGCAGGCAAATCGTTCAGGGCAAGCAGGGCTCCCTGCTCGCGGATTGTCAGATACCGATGGGTCCAGCCAAAATTGTCGTCATAACGATACAATTGATTAAACTGGTTAAAGCGTTCCATAATCACTTTCATCAACACCGGATCTTTACCGGCCCGTTCGACCCAATCCGCTAAAAACGAAGTGCACATAATCTCCCCGATCATCAAATGACTGTTAAAGTCACTTATACTCCGGGCTTCATTAAACCAAACCTGATCTGTTTCCTCTTTATGAATAGTCACATCGGCATGCATAAGATTCTGCAAATAGACCAGTACTAAATTTAAAACTTCCATCTGAGTGTTCCTGAATATTCTCCTGAGATAACTTATGATGTCGTTTACCGGGGTAAACGACATTGTCATACCTCCAAAAGAATTTAAATTTATCGTACCGGAAAGTTTAGTTTATAAAATCTATAAAGTTCATAGACCCTACGACACTTTTCAACATCCCCCAGCGATGTCATCCCGAACAAAATTCCGAAAGATACTATACCGGAGTCGATGAACTTTAAGTGCCGAAGCACAACTTTATAAACTTAAAAAACTAAATTAAAACGGCACGTTTTAATCATTTTTCAAGTAATCTTTTTGCCGACTTAGAAAAAACGCTTCCCTCCGAACTGATGGAATAAACACCCTCAGCCTACAACTATACAACAGTTGCAAATTTAATAGAAATATTCCTATTAACAATAAATAATATAAAATTCAATTACAAAATTTCTGATTCTCTCAAAATGATTTACACAACCTAGTGTAATTAGTATATAAAAAGCTTATTAAGTCTTTGAACCTTGCTGGAACTTTTTTACAGCTGTTGAAACGAATGACCGGAACCGGAGGTTTCGTCAAGAGGATAGCGACAGAGACCAGAAACTTTATAAACCGATTTAAACCAACTTCTATTTCAGCCTCATTCCCCGGATAACAAAAGTTTTATCACACATTCTTCCTTAATTTACGGGTAATTGGAAATCTATACCTGGCTACCGATACATCGTTCGTACGATTACTAGCAGATGTCGGTATAAACAGAAAAAGGTCCCGGAAAATTGCACTAATCTCCAGGAACCTTTTCTCAAATTAGGATAACACAAAAAGTTCTTTATTTCATCAGCTCCTTTTTCAACATCGGCATAAAATAACCACCGACAACAGAACGAGCCTGGAATCCGACCTGTTTAGCATCGGGTGTTTCGTGCCAATCGCTGATAGGCACACGGCTGCCTGTTTCGTTGGCATATTTATACACCGGAGCGATAAATTTCTGCATCGTCACGACATCCGGTGCCATCGTAGCCGTCCACATGATCCAATCGGATTTCGTATACGTACGGCGAGAATCCAAAGGTAATCCGTAAAGATTCTGTTTGGTGAGATAATAAGCGATCTCTTTCTGAGCGACTTCTTTCGGAAAGATATTCAATCCCAGTAATTCATCCCATACCAGGTTGTATTTCTGACTCCAGGTACCGGCTTTATCGAAGGTCAATTTATAATGATCTCCGTCTGCAGCCATTTCTACCCATTTGCCGGCCATCTCTTTGGCTGCCTGAGTATATTTCTCAGCGATATCCTTTTTACCCAGCATTCCGGCCATTTTACCGTATCCGGCAATTCCCATAATCGCTTTGATCGAAAGATTGGCATTATGAGCAAAATGTCCGGCAAAGTCGTCCGTACAAAGCTGATTTTCAGGATCCAATCCTTTTTTCAAAAGATAATCGGCCCAAGTGGTCAATATCTCCCAGTGTTTGGCAGCATAATCCGCATTTCCTTCCTTTTGAGCGATAGCGGTAGTCAGAATCAGCATATTTCCGGTCTCTTCCACCGGCATGTCTCCACCGTAAGTCTGACCGTTAGCCAAAGGATAGGTCCCCACATCGTGAGCAGCAAAAGGCTTGCTCCATTTTCCGCTTTCACTGTACTCGAAAATAAAATTCATCAACCCTTTTGCCAATTCGACATTATATTTTAAGAATAAAGGTGATGAAGGATAGGTAATATCTACCGTACCGATCGAACCATTACTGAAATTTTCTTTCGAGAAGAACATCAGTTCCCCATTCCCGTTCACCACCAATTTATGGGCGGCAATAGCCTGACGGTAAACCAAAGCACACAGCTCGGCATACTCTTTTCCTCCACAGGCAGCAGCTTCGTCCATCAGTTCACGGTCGAAACGATCGCAACGCCCCAGAACAGTCCGGTAGTCTTTCTCAGCTGCAGCAAACTCCTGTTCGATCGTTACCTGACCGTTTTTCTTCCAATAAGGCATCAGATTTTTACCGAAATACTGGATAGAATACAAATCATCGTATCCGATCAATACATGCCCGGCCACTTTATCGGTCCCTACTTTTCCTAAATCCTCACTATAAGCCAGAGCGATCATCTCTTTATTCATATTTCCGGACAAATTACGATCGGCGGTATTTTCCACTTTTCCGTTAGCAGCAAATGCTTTTTTAGGAGTATAATAATCGGCGATCATCATAGCCGAACGATCCGAGGTATTTCCTACAAGATAAAAATATCCCCAATCGATACGCAAGTCATCTCCCCGTTTGGCAAGTACCGGTTGTTCTTTCGTCCCCGCTTTCAGGAAGGTCTGTCCGTTCTTTTCCAACCGTTCACAAACCACCGGCTGACCGGTTTCGTTAACCGCCCACTGCGGAGTGGCTTCGATATACACCTGCACATCGTGTTGTTGTCCGTCTTTCGAGACTACTTCATAAGAAATATAATTTACCGGCCGAGCCATCAGATACAGATCGTCACACAACAGAGGTGCGGTAAAAGTCACATCCAACTGCACAGGTCCGGCTTCGAAAGCATACAGAGTCTGAGTAGGTAATACCATAGCAGACACCTGTTCAGCCTCCCGATCAAAGAACGTCTTATCGGGCTCCTTCACATACAATCCGAAATCCACATAACCACCGCCGGTTTTGTTTTTACAATAAGCAGCGATCACATTCTTTCCCGGTTTCAGGGTTTTCTTCACTTCGTCTTTCAATTCGGCCACGACATTATTGTGCCATTCATATCCGGTTTTTACAACCTGTTTCCCATTGATGTACAGTTCAAAGGTATCGTCATGAGAATATTTCAGGAAAACATCGGCATCCGACAAATCCCGATTCAGATCGAACTCCCGGCGCACCCAGATATCTTTGGTGGTCCACTCGGTACCCAGAAACGACATTTCAGGCGTACCGAAAGCCGCTTTTCCTTTCGTCCATCCTTTGGGATTGAAACCGGCTTTTTCCCAACCTTTCTTCGGTTCTTTCAACGTATACTCTCCTTCCCAAGCCTCTACGGAAGCCATATCCACAATGGGATACAAGGGCAGATTTTCTTTTCCCATAAAACGATAACTCTTTCCATCCACCCGTACCACTCCGATCAACGGATGATTTTTACCGGTCCAGTGCTTTACAGGACTGTCATATAAATTATCGGTTGTCGACCAGGCAGAAGTATAAGGGTCGATAGTCACCAGCGGATAAGCCGGAGCACGCAAATCGCTCTTCGGTTTTTCAGCATCGGTACACGCAGAAAGCAAACAACTTGCCCCCAACACTAAATACAGTAATTTTCTCATTTTCATTTCAATCATTTCAAAATTATAGCATATTTCTACTTTCCCTGATCTCACCATTCCTCGCGTATATTTCCATCTTTATCCCTGAAAACCGTGCGGTCATTCGTAAATGTACCTTCGAATCTTCTATGATAAGGATACCCTTCGGGAGAAGTGTAAGTATAGCTGTAATTCATCTTCAGGGTCGTCGTGATCACCGATTTATTCTGTACCAATAAATCCGGAGATTCCGAAATGCTAATCCTATTCTGTGAAGCGTCACCTTCAGCCATCAAGTTGATTTCCGGAGTCATGGCAGTATAACTCAATGTACTGTCGCTATTGACCGTTACCTGAATCACATACTTGTCCCGATCCGTATCCGTTTCGTAAACCCCACCGGCATACATACGGCAGGTGTTGTAATTCAAAGTCGACAAAGTCAGATCCGTTGTCCAAGCCGTATAATCATCATTGTCTCCGGAATTATACACCTTTGCACCTGAGGGCGTATAGACATAAGAAAAATTATTCAGAATATTCAAATGAAACAAAGCCTTTCGGTATTTCGGCTCACCTACTTCATAATCCGACACGGAAGAAACCTCCAAAGGCAATACATAATCCTTGAACATATCCAGTCTGGACAAATCAAACTGAACAGACAGCAAAGCATACTCATCCCCTTTCTTAATGGTCACTTTTCCTTCATTCTCCAAAGTATAGCAATCTTCAGGTAACAACGTATAATAAAGCATAGTATCCTGGACGAAACGCTCATAATTATAATCATCCAACGTATCCGGGCATACCTTTACCTGCGCCTCCACATCTTTCGACAATACGGAAGTTCCGCTGATTGAAATCGTAATTTGAGTGTTTACCGTTCCATCTTCCGGGTATTCCAGCCGCAAATCCTGGAAACCGTTCTCCGCAATCACCACCCGCTTGACAAACAGCTCGTCGGGAAGATCATTGTTGCAAGCAGCAACCGTCATTCCCAGTATGTACAAAAATAAAAGTCTGTATTTCATCATCTTCATCATATTTAAATTAAAAATTAGCGTTCCCATCCCGGATTCTGCTGCAATTTAACATTCCGGTCCGTTTCGTTCTTAGGAATCGGCCACAAATACATCTTATCCATCCATCTCTTCTGCACCCGGGATATGACAGTCTCTTTATAGAAATCCTCTCTCTTGCTGGAAGTAATATTGATATTGAAACCCTTGATCGGTCCGACCTCCTCTGTAGGAGCATCTTTCCAGCGACGTAAATCGAAATAACGGGCACTTTCGGCGAACAGTTCGATCTGGCGTTCCCGTTTCAGAGTAACTCTAAATTGAGCCGCATCGTCATAATTGTCAGCATCCGGCAAACCGGCCCGGAAACGCACCTGACTGAAAGCACTACGCATTTTCTCCACATTCCGGCTCACGGTAACAGTCCCTCTCCCGTCGTAAGTCGGGAAAGAATACTCCTGAGTAAGTTCATTCAAAGCTTCGGCATACCATAACAATACATCAGCATAGCGAATGGTCGGCTCCACTTTATAAGTCTGATAGACAGCCCCGGAAGTCTGCCAGGTATCATCCGGATGATAATATTTAAACAGACCGATTCCCGTAAAAGGACAAAATTCGGGTTCGCTGGAAGTTTTCCCATTTTCTCCTCCCCGATAATAATTACAAGGCTTGTTTTGAATATCTACAGTGCCATTCTGGTTTTTATATGCATTTTCGCTCTCCCACACACAACCGTTAAAGGAAATCGAGGCATAGAAACGAGGCTCCCGGTTTCCGAAACGCCGGCTCACCTGATATTTTTCCTCAGAAGCGCGATTAACAAACTTATAGATACTATCTGCATCGTCTGCAGTAATAAAACCGTCTTCATGATAAGGATAACCCTCACTGGCATTGTCCTTATCCCGGCCATCGAACATATAATAGGCATCTACCTGTTTCAAACTAACGGCATTCGTATTCCAACCGTCCCAACCGCTATTGTGGGGATAAGAATGTTTTACCAGATCGATCAGATCTTCCCCTCCGGTGGCTCCCGCATTATTAAACTGTCGGTAAAAGATAAATTCCCGATTATCTTTCATATCCCGGATTGCCCCATTAAACAACTGACGATAAGATTCATACGGATCGATTCCTCCGCATCCGTAAGGAAATTCCCGAGACCGCACTTCAGCTGGGGGCAATACAGTTTCTTCACTGACTGGCACCGTATAAAGTTCATACCATCCAGTATTGATCACCTCCTCGGCGGCGGCGGCAGCCCGTGCCCATTTCCGTTCATCGTAATTCTGATTGATCAAAGGATTTCCAGCCTCATCTTTCAGTTCAAAGAGATCATGATTACCGTTATACAAAGGGCTGGCTGCATACAGCAATACCTTTGCCCGAGCGGCCAAAGCCGCCCCTTTGGTCGCCATTCCCAGATAAGCGGTACTTCTTTCCTGTTCCAAATGGCAGAAAACCGGCTGGAAGTGCTGCTCGTTCACGAAGGCATGGAACTCACGGGTCAGCAGGACATCTCCAAGGTTTTCATTGACGATCAGTACCTTGTCCTGGTCATAGATGATCTTCTTGGGTTTGCCTCCGAGATAGGCAAACGACAACTCATGGGCATAAACCGTCAAGGCTGTTGTAAAAGGACTCCGGCTGAAGTAAATATACTTGTATCGGCTCCGGCATAAGACAATGGCATAGAAGTAGACTTTGACCGGATGATGCTCCTTATCATACATCCATCGTTCGCCAAAATCAACTTGAGCGTATTCTCCATAGGCTGTGTCTGGTTGCTTCTCGTATTGACGGTTACCATGCCCGACACGCTTGGAGATATGATATTTGCGACGGATGTACTGCACGTAGTTGTAAACTGTCTTTTGCCCTACATCGGGGAAGTCTTCATACTGTTCACGTAGCCAGTCTCGTATCTGGCTACTCGACAGATAAGGATGAGAGTCCAGACTCTTATGTACAAAATCCTCATACGGGTCCAGTTTATGGTTATAATTACGACGATAGCTCTGGCTGTTCATAAACTCGCTCTCACTCATCGACTGATATTTACGAACGGTGTTACGGTTAATTCCCAAACAACGAGCTATCTGCGTTTTGTTTAGGCCTTTTGATTTTAATTCTTTAACTTTGTACCACATTACAAGTTTCTTTAGGGAACCTGTGAGTTCTTCGGCATCCATATTCATTGAGCTTTTCTTATCACAAAGGTATGGATGCCTTTTTTCTGTTCTTCCGAAAGTGATTAATTTACTTTGCCATTTTTCGACACTGCAAAGTTACCGATTACAGCATTAAGGCCGATAATAATGATAGTTTCAGGGACTATATACGTGCGAATGTCAGTTATTTCACTTCTAAACAAGAGTATATTCCTGATCACTGAATGTTCCGTTATGACTTTAAGAACAGAAATCTGATCCCTCCTATAAAAGATGATAATGCGGATTATCTTTTACGTCTTGGTCCGGTTTTGGCCAAAGAAAACATCCAGCCTGTAAATGTCATGAGGCTTCGTGATGCAGCATTCTGTATAGAACATCGTATTCCCTTATTCACAGAAGAAGCCGAACATCGTGCTTTACGCAACAATGAAGAATATAATCGTCTGGCTGATCGGTACGGAACGGATAGATTCGTAATCCGTGGCGGGCAAGCAATATTTCCTACATACACAGCCGTTGAATGTGGAAGTGATATTTTTCTTTTCACCAAAACAAAAACAGGGGATGCAGCTTTGCACGATTATCTCCAGTATCAGGCTAATAGTTTTTTTGGTGACAAATTACAGCCGGATAAATTAAGATTATATGATATAGCCCCGGCAGGTGTGGATTTGAGTAATAAAGCTGATATCCATACTCAATTTACAAATCTGCTTAACCGGAGTGCAGGTAAAAAAAGTATGTTTAAAACTGATTGTCTGCTTTCTTCCGATATGCTTCGTTATGGAATTTGTACGGCAGAATTTCCGATGTATCCCTCCATTGAAAATTACCGGAATTTTATTGCTAATGTATCACAAGGTATAACATCGTCCCAGCGGAATGAAGCTGCTTTACGTCTGTTGTATATTTTTGAACGCGGTTACTCAGAAAAAGATTTTAAAGAACAATTTCCTAATCCTTGTCTTTACTTTTCCGAAAAACCATTCAAAGAAATAGCTCAAGCCTGCACTTTTAAGGGAACGCAAGAAAATATTGCCGGAAAAATAAAATCGGATCAGCAGAATTTGGCAGTCCAAAATTTGTATAAGCATTATCCTGCTCTTCTTGTTAAGCATTTGAATAAAGAAAACAAAAAGGAATTTGATAATTGACTTTTTTCTTCTCATAGGATACCGGCTTACCGTTCAGAAAAAGATTTGCAGAAGCAGGCAGACAAAATAAAAAAAAGTATAATCCTTTAATTTTTTCATTTATGGCAGAATTACCAGATGAAATAATCAGAAAAGATACGGAATTGAACCCTGTAAGTGTTCATGTGGCATTAGGTAATCGATTAGAAACGATCTCAGCCAGTAGTAAAGTTTCAAGTGTTTTGGGATTTAAAGAATTTATATTAGAATTTCTTTCAAAATTAGAACCGGAAGCATCGGTACCTGATATTACTTTTTATCATTTTGATTTTCCTGATAAAGAGGAAATACAGGTCCCGGATTATGTAGATTCTACCTATTTTATGACTAGTATAGCTCCACTTATATCCAAATATCATTCCTTCCCTAAGTTATCATTCAATATAGCAGATGTTATTTATTGTTGCATGAACCGGATTCATCTGCTCTCGCATTATGCACAACCCGAAAATTTAATCTTACGTCGTGGATATACTGAAGAACGTCAAAAATATATGGATAGTTTACCTGATATAAAATATGAAATTGAGGATATGGCTTTTATGAAAATTTCCGATATGGACTTAAATGACTTTCCTGCCAGTTTGTATATTGCTGTCGGGGATAAAGATAATGCCTTAATACGTGTTGATGAGTCATCAAATTTTGAATTTGAACGTTTTATCAGTAGCGTAGTCCAGCTTTATGCAGGTCAGAACGTGATACCTGATTTATGGCTTTATAGATTGGATTTCCCGGAAAAAAAGATGATTCCTGATAAGGATGATCCGAAATTTAAGGAAAAACTAGATAAGCTTATAAAAGGTAACCAAATTAAACCTGAAGGAGTAATACCGCTGCGGGACGCTTATTACATTACGGCTAATCAAATTTGTTTATTCACAAAAGAAAGTGAGCGTAGCTACCTGAAAAGAGATCTTGTCTATTTACGCGAAGCTATTGCTTCAGCCTCATCACTTTTGCCCTGTTGTACAGCAATTAAGACTCATGCAGGTACTTTATTATTTAGTCAGACAGTAGAAGGAGAAACGGCACTCAATAATTACATTACTCATATTTGTAACTCCCGATATGGAAAAGAAGCCGAAAAAAGTAAACTGGAAATATATGATATTCCACTGGTTTCCTGGCTGGATACAAGTAAATTGGATGCCGCTCTTCAGTATTGTAATTTCACTGAAACTCTGAATGGAAAAATAAGTCGGTTACCGGAAAGTGTGTTTGTATCGGATGATATTACGAAATTAGGTGTTTGCAGTGAAAGATATCCGGTAGATGAACAATATTTAGACAAAAAAAGTTATTTCGTTTACCAAAATGCCGGAAGGGTATATTATCCGTATTTACCTGTTGAAATATCAGCATTAGAAAATCTGCTTGTGCGGAATAAAAAATCTCCGGTGTATTTAGGAAAATATTTTTTCGAAGTTTTAGAAGTTATTAAAATTGGTTATGAAGATAGTGAAAATCGTCCGGATGCCATTAGAAATGCAAAGAACTTTGCTAAAGAAATTATAAAAGCCAACTTTCCGACTTTAGCAGAAGCGAAGTTAGCAGGAAAAATCCGGCATATTCCCGCTTTACAGAATAAAAATAAGGATAATAAATTACGTTTATAATAACACCTATATACTATGGAAAATAAAGAGCAGGAAAATAAAAGTCATCTATATATATCCTATTGGGGAGAAAAAATCAGACAATCACGGTTGGGGATAGGTAATTCCAATTTTGATTTGATGAATTTTATGAAGTCGGAAGTTGAAAAAATGCTACGTTTCCCCAGATTACCCATATTTTATATTTTTAAGTATGTTATTCAGGATAAGAATCTGTTTGGACGTCTTTTGGATAATAACATACAAAACAATGCGAGGAAAGTCCAAGCAATCATTAAAGAACACCAAATATCACCAACCCGCGTAATTTCAGCCCGTGATATATTATATTGTTTACAATATAATATTGATCCTTTTTCGATAATGGGGTGTCATCACTGACTGGCAAAGAAAGATGATTATTATTTTCTAAGACATGATCCGGCATTGGCGGACAGGTTATTTGAAAAATTTAACCACGGTACCAAATATTGTTGGGGGATTGAAACCGATAAAGGCGTTTTGCTTTTCAGCCATAGCGAAAAAGGAATGAATCAATGCAAAAGTGTTATACAAAAAATTGCGGATGATTTTTTCAAACCGGATTTTGAATATAAATACTTGAAATTTCATGAAATTGATACGTGGCCTACATTCACCGAAAATAAAATAGATTCTTGTTATGACCGGAAGGGAGAAATACTTATCCCTTCCTGAGCTTTGGTTGATAAGGATATTGTACAGTTCAGTACTTCCGTAGAAGAATATAATCTGGAACCTACTTGGGAAAATTACGCTTCACTTACTGAAGAACGTAACGGTTTTGAGCCTATATGTTCAGTGGATAACTTTGATATTATGTCTTTACTTTATATTAAAGAAAATGGTTATCCGGAAGATGGATTGGTATGTGAATACCCGTATGATTTTAGCTACGAAAATGAATTTCAAGATTTATCTTGGTCGTTTTCAAAACTAGACTCTGACGAAAAAATTCAGCAAGGATATAAAGCTTTAGCCGATGAATTGTTACAAAAGCATTTCCCCAACATCCGGCAACCGGAACCGGAGGAGAAAATAAAAAAATCGGTGAATATGAGAGTAGAAACTCCGGCAACCAAAAATAAAACGAAAAGAAAAGGATTATCACTTTAATCATTTATAAGCTATGGAAAAAAACAATCAAATACTGGAAACGAATGGGACTTATCTGATAATGGAAGGATCCTTACCCTTTCATATTAGTATTAATGGAAAAGGTAACGCCGGCTTTATGAACTTTATTAAAAAATATGTGGAAGAAGTACTGATATTGGAAAATATTCCGGATCAGTGAATGTTACATTTTGAAAAAGCCGGAAATTTTAAAAGCGTTTCACTATGGTACTTTTACAATACCATAGATTGCCGTCAAAAATTTGGTAAGATCATTGACGAAAATAAAGGGCTGTATCCTTGTCATATTATCAGTATGCGTGATATGGTATATTGTCTTTCTCATAATATTGACCCCTTGTCACAAATTGGAGATCATTATATAATTTCTCGTGAAAAGGATTATATGACAACAAAAAATAATCCGGAAATGGCAAAAGTCTTAATGGATCGGTTTATGCAAGGGAATACTTCTTATCTGGGAATAGAGACGAATAAAGGAGTCCTTTTGTTTAGCAATTATGGTAAAGGTGAACAACAATCCGAACAATTTTTACAGAACTTGGCTAACGATTTTTATCATCCGTATTTCGGATACAATAAATTAGTTTTACACACAATAAACACATGGCCCTCCCTTACCGAAGGGAAAGTCGATCTCTGCTACAAAGAGCTATTGTTGGAAAATAATGAGGACATACCTGACAATGCTTTCGTATCCGATGATATCTTGAATTATTCGTGCAAAGAAATTGAATTTGACCTTACTCCTACATGGCGGAATTTTAACAGGTTGATTGAAGAAAATCCTTATTCACCTTTGCAAGTTTCACCGGAAAATTATGAAATCATGACGTTGCAGTGTTTTGCTGATCCTCCTGCTACTCCTGCCGAAAGTGTTGTTGATTACTCTAAGTTCGTAACCGATTTTAGCCGTGCCTATGAGTTCCTTGAGGTAATAAATCAATGTGAAGAAAGTGGTAAAAATTTTGATAATGAACTTCAAAAGTTAGCTAGGGAGATTATAAAAAAAGAATACGCTGATAATCCCCGTTTAAATATATACAACAATCCTGTTGTTTCTGTGAAAGAGCAGCCCAAAAGAGTTGTGGAGAATCTATCTATGAAGAATAAAGGTAAAAGAATGAAATTATAAGAGAGTATGGAACTAATGATTATTGAAGTAAAAACTTTTGAAAAATTAAAAGAACGAATACGTCAGTTATCAAACGAGATAGAAAATTTCAGAGAAAAACTGAAGGTGAAAGAAAAGAATAAATGATTGGATAGTCAGGATGTTTGTCTGGCGTTGGATATATCTAAAAGATCTCTTCAGTTGTACCGGGATAATGGCACCATTCCCTATACAAGCTTAGGGGGAAAATTCTATTACAAAGAAACAGATATAGATGAAATATTAAAGAACGGTTTAAAAGTGTAGTTATGACTGATATTTTAACGTGAGAATCTGACGAAATCCGGGAATTATTCGATCAGCTTAAAAAAATTGAAGAGGGAATCAACTTAGCTAAAGAAAATTATCATCCCTCCATTGCTTCTGATTATTATCTCACCGGAGAAGATGTCCGGCGGATTTTACACATTTCAGTAAGAACTTTGCAGAACTTGAGGGATACTCGTCAAATACCCTACACTGTTATTGGTGGAAAATACCTCTATCCGGAAGAAGAGTTATTAAAGGCGATGAAAAAGAATTACCGGAATTGCAGACATCAAAAATAGTTGTTTGAAATTTAACAAATATCGGATATAAATTATCATAATAATTCTTGTTTATTAGTGAAATTTGTTTTATATTTGAAATTGCCGTAAATAATGGGAATGCTTTGGGCATTCCTGATGTTCAATTTAAAATTTTACTACTATGAAAGCAAAAAACTTAATGAAAGGATTGCTGACAATCTGCGTGCTTTTTGTAGGATTGTCGCTGAATGCTACTTTAGGCGAGATCTCTGTTTCGGGCTTTATCACTTCAGATGAAGGAGAGCCGTTAAGTGAGACTACGATTACTTGTTCAGGTTCTCAGGCTAAAATCAGCTCTATTTCTGGTTCAGGATTCTATTCTGTTTCAAGTTTAAGAAACAATGATGTTTTGACATTTTCTCATTCCGGTTATGTATCCCAAAGCCACCAGATTTCTTCTTCGCAAGGTTCAAGTCAGATTTTAGATATTGAAATGTCATCTGCCAGCTCAAAGTAATAATCTGTATACAATTTGCAAAACTTCCCGATCATAATTGGGAAGTTTTTTGATTAATGCTATTTTTGTCCCTCATAAAGCCATATAGAAATATTCCGTATTTAAGTATCTGGTCGTACTTCGGAGTAAAGGATATTTTAATATGGTTGTCATTTAAAATTTCAAATATGTAATATTAACTGAAATAAGGATATTTGTCAGAGTGGCATTAACGAGAAAAAGACCATTTTCAGCCATAACATACAGTGCTCTGGACATCCGTTTATGCGGATTGGGAGAGTGTATGTATGTTAGGTTGGTCGCCTTCTCGTTATACACGAACTTGATCCGCATTTCTAATATAAAAACTTTATGTTTCCGAAAACGACCCTTTCTATTACAGACAAACCGTCTGTGTTATTGATTTTAGAAATAGCTACTCCACAACGGATTCATTTTAATATCAAAGCATCTTCTTTCCGTATTGATTGGGGTGATGAGGTTATTGATACGAACGATAGTCATAACTATATCCGCGCTGGAAAATACAGTGTGAAAATATTCAGTGATAAACTTTTACAATTAAAGTGCACCGAATGTAATTGTATCGAAGCCTATGTACACGGTTGTCGTCATCTGCAACGTCTCGAATGCGATCATAATCCTATGGATATATTATCGGTTTCCGAGTGTAATAATCTGATGATCTTAGGGTGTGCCTGCTGCCGGATTGCATCATTGGAGTTGAAGAATCTTTCTTCTTTACGATGGTTGAACTGTTCCAGTAATATTTTGACTAAACTACATTTATCCGGGTTATATAACCTGATTATACTGGATGCTGGAAATAACATGCTCGAAGAAATGGATATAGAAGGATGTGACAGTATAGTTTCTGTAAATATTGAAAATAATGAATTTTCAGCTTCGCAACTGACCGAAATATTTGATCGGCTCGTGGCCAATCCACCGGAAAGTAACGCTTATATTTTTTTCGCCGGGAACCCGGGCGATTCCTGCTGTAATACTTCCGTACTTGAAGTGAAAAACTGGAAGGTTGGTCAAATTTCTGAAGCTGTCGCTATATTCGAAAAGGATCAGGAAAAAGATCAGTCACTTCATAGTGACCTGTTTTTAGAATCTTTAGGTAAGGAAAGTATTGTCCGGTTGGTGGTAAGTATTAAAGAAGCAACAAAGGTTTCTATATATTCCAGCGCCGATAGTGTTTTGTATGTATGGACCCCTTCGGATACTTCGACGAGTAAGAGCAGTTCCCGAACATTTGTCCCTTCAGGAGAAAAAACGGTAAAAGAAATTTTCATATTTGCGGAAAATTTAAAAAATCTGGTAATCGAAGATGTACCTTGTATCGATATTGATATACAAAGCCCGACTTTGGAAGCTTTAAAGTTGAACCAGACACAGCTTAAACGACTGGATTTATCCGGTACTCCTGCTTTGCAACTTCTGTACTGTTTTGCAACGCCTTTGAAATCTTTGGATTTATCTGTATGCAAAACATTAAATATGGCAACGTGCAGCAACGGTCAACTGAAAACTTTAAAAGTGGCGGGGCTGGACAATATGCAATATCTGGATTGTTCCGGCAATAAGTTAGGAAATTTAGATCTCACCGGATGTTCACATCTGCGTACAATAAATATATCCAGGAATAATTTTTCAAAATTGGATATCTCGGATTGTATCGAACTTCATTTCCTGCATTGTGATTATAATTGTTTCAGTGATTTTGAAAGTCTTTTCCGGCAGTTACCGATGAGGGATGATGATATTCGGGTGTTTAATGAAAAAAATAATGAAATATATCTGGGTAGCATTTCTTTCCTCGGAAATCCGGCAACAAAAAACGCTGACAGGGATATATTAACGGAAAGGTTCTGGCATGAAAGCGAACTAACCGATGGTATTTAAAAAGTCTTAATCAAATGTTCAATAAATTAGATTTGAAAAAATATGGATGAAAATTATAGAAATATAATGGAAGATACTTGTATAGACCGGGAAAACGGAAAAAGTTTAAGTCAACAGGAAAACAGTCTGACTGAATATAATGCCCATAACGGAGAAGCCACCGATTGTATTAATGATTCTGGTGAAGTCGATAAAGCCGATACTCTAAAAAGTACTATTACAAGGGAGATGCTTTTAGAAATGGCGAATCAATTCGGAATTATACAGACGTCTCCGGATATGCAATTACAAGGGTTTTACCATGTATTGACCCGAATGATTAAAATGTCCGATAAGTTGCTCGGGTATGAATGGAAATTTGACGGGACTTTACTTGCTCAGGCATACTTTGAATACCTGATAGAAGATGAAATGGATATTAAGCAGAATTTAAAAATGCTGAATAAGGAAAGAAGAAGGGTTTACAGTTATCTGGTTCAGCGGATAAAGTTTAATTCTTTTGTTTTGACAAATCGGGATTTAATCAGTCATTTCCATGTGTTTTACCTGATATGTCTCAAGGAGACGGCAAAAAATATTTCTTCCATTCCGGACAGTAATACGAAAGATACATATTATTATGCTGAACCTGCTGAAAGATCATCAGAAAAAATGTCTGAATATCTTCTGCAATTTGCAGAAGTCCTTTGCCCGACAGCCATTCCGGATAAACCGGCAGGAATACGATTGATAATTTTGTATGGAAGGCTTAAGCGTATGGTAAGATTACTGGATGCACTGAAAGAATTTCATTGGCTTGAAGATTTTCCGGCTGTGCAAACCGCTACTCTGAAATACTTTATGGCAAAACTGATCTCTAAGGAGGAAAAAAAGCAGGTAAATAAGTTAATTGTTAGGAGGATGGAATTTTGTATTTATATGAGCGAGAATAGGGAAATTCTTAATTGGTTTCATACATTTTATAAACAGCATTTGTACTACATTGAAAAATATCTGGCGGCTCATCCGGTACTGGCAGATGAGAACGAAAGTCCAAAAGAAGATTCAACAATCCCAATCTAAAGTGAAAATTCGTATAAGCACCCAAATTTTCCCGGTTAAAAGCAGAAAATAATTATATTTTTACTTTGTTTTTAAATGAATTTTTCTTAATTTTATATTGGGAGCACACATTGAGGAAAGGCTGTTTATTATTCTGAATTACTTGCCTAAACCGATGAACAGCCTTTTCATTTGTTCTATTATCTTTCCCGCGATTTTGTCCGTCTTTTCGTATCCATAATTTTAATAGAACATATAAAGGAAAATGAGGAATTAAAAAGATAGAAGAAAAAAGGGGGGATTTGTAGAATTAAAGCAAAATTTTATATATTTGCGAATAGACAATATTGTGAAAGAGTTCACATTAAAAATATTGTGAATTTATACTGAATCTTTGGCTTTGAAAGTTCGTCAAACTTATTTATTAGTACACCAAATATCAGATATAAATTCATGCTGGTTCAGCGTGGATTGTTATCTATTAGGTGTACGGGTGTTTGACGATACCTCAAAGTCGGATAGTGAAGCAGTTCACGCTCTTTGTCTTTATCAAAATTTAGATGTGAGAACAAATATCTTTTAATTTAACTATTAAAATTAATATGAAATATCCAGCAATATTAGATAGGTTTTTCAGGCAAAAAATCCCTTGCGCTACATTTAAGAATTTTAGCTATTTGATTCAAATGTTCGACATTGTATTTCTTAGGACCAGCTTCGCGAACGTTAATAAAATTACGTGTTTTATTAAGGGCAAACGACAAGGCTTCTTGCGTAAAACCTTGTTTTATTCTTATTTCTTTTACTTTTTCTATAACGTATAAATCCGTTTCTGTTCTCATGGTTTTATTTTCTACGAAAAAACGGATATTTTGTACTCAACAAGTACCCCTATGGAGGGTGAAAACAGAAGAAAAGAAAAATGAATTGGAAAATGGGAAAGATGAATTTTGAAATATATAGGAGAATGTGTATCTTTATAAAAGAACATAAAAGGTGCGAAGGAGTTCGCACCCAAAATATAGTAAACATTGTTGTCTAACAAAGCAAATTTCGGGGGACTTTTGTTTTAAACTACCTAATAGACAACGCTGATGTTTACACCGTTAGGTGTGGACTGTCGCGTTAGCCTTTGTGTAGGTTTCCCCCGAAACCTTGTCTAAGTGCAATATGTGAAGTTCACACCGAATTTTTTATTTTAACTTTTTTATTATGGAGAATTTTATTATATTTGTGTTAGATAAAATATACGTAAAACTACGTGTTTTAAAATATTGGAAACTATTGTCATAAACTTGTTCTGAAAAATCTGCAACATTTTTTGAGCTTAGCAAGTCACGACAAAAGTTCCATGCGGTGTAGCGTGGAATTTAGTCTATTTGTTAAGCCGGGCTTGTTGCAGAGCCTATCAGAGCAAATTAGATTAATTTTCTACGCTATTTTTATATAATCTATAAATCTGAACGTATAAGCTAATAACCAAACGAGTTCTTTGAAAGTAAGAATAATTTATTGATCTAATTGATAAAGCTTAGGATTAATTATTTATCAAAATCCAATAATTTATCTATTGATATTTCAAAAGCTCGACTAATTTTGTATATTGTATAAATTCTGGAATTAGTATGACCAGATTCTATTTTAGATAGGTCTCCAGAATCAATATCTGTAAGGGCTTCCATATCATAAAGAGTCCAAGCTCTGTCATTACGTAAATCCCTAATCTTTTGTCCCATTCTTTTTAGAAACTCCTCTTTATCCATGTTTTAAATATCTTTTTTCAAAGGAATGGAGATAATTTGGGTATGATTTTGGGGTTTTCCCCAGTTTTTGTGAAATTTTATTAAATACATAGAAAAAGAGATAGATAGGACAGGAACGACATAAACAGAGTAATTAACCAAAGTGCAACTAACCGGGGCATGGGTGCAGGCCACCGGATTTTGTCTGAGTGATAAAATATTGATTACCGTAGAAAATGAGAAAATTGAAATACATAAAGAGTGATGAAATACTATACCGAAGGCGACCAGCCTATTAATTTCTCAACTTTGTTTGAGAATAGTTTGCCAAACAAATCAAAAGGTTTGGCCCTTAGACCACGTCCACCCCCGTAAGATAAAGACACAAAAAAAGAGAGCGTCCGCCGGGCCTCGTAAACCTTTTGACGCTCTCCTATTAACTATTACGTGAATAATTAACAACACAAAGATATGAAAAAAATAATATCAAGGATTCTTATTGCCTATGCACTGGCTGTACTTTTATGTACATTGTATCTGAATCAGTGTATAGCTCAAAATCCGAAACAGAATAAAACTTCTCTGTCTGAGTACTCTGTCCGTGGGAAAGTAACCGATACACATAATGTTCCGATGCCGGGCGTAACGGTACGCTATAATCATATAATCGGTACGGCTACCGACAACGACGGCAATTTTACACTCCGTCTCCCGGAAGAAACCGGAACCCTTACGTTTTCCTTTATCGGTTATAAAACGTTGAATATACCTTTTACTGCTGGCGTTCCTTTATCTGTCCGGATGACAGAGGAAATAAGCAGTCTTGACGAGGTGCAGGTGATTGCCTATGGCCAGCAATCCAAAAGGGATATGGTCGGTGCCATGTCTGTTGTAAAATCTAAGGACATACAGGACATACCTTCTCCCTCGGTAGCGAATCTTTTGCAGGGGAAGGTTGCCGGAATGAACGTTGTCAACATGACAGGTAGTCCGGGGGGTGGTGGCACCAGCATCACGATACGCGGTTTTAACAGTTTGTCGGTCGAAGCCAGCCGCCGTTTCAGCGATCCGTTGTGGGTAATCGACGGTGTGCCCATGCTTTCTTTTACTTCACCAATCACCGGGACCAATGCGCTTGCCGAAATCGACCCCAACGATATAGAGACTATCTCCGTATTAAAAGATGCAGCATCGGCGGCAATATATGGTTCCCGTGCAGCAAATGGGGTGATTCTTGTGACCACAAAACACGGACGCTATAACCAGCGTCCCCGCATGAATCTAAATTTTTCACATACTATTGTCTGCCGTCCTGATTTTCCGGATCTGACACGCGGTAAGGCCGAAAGGGAGTTCCGGACAGAAGCCCTCCGGAACTACCGGGAAGCCATTTATGACGAAGAAACCGGGAAATACAGGTATATGGAATCGTATTGGGATTCGTATGTAAACGGTACCGGATATGATTATTTCTGGAACAACGGTGAAGGCCGGGATGTACCGATACTAACGGATTATTATAATCCCTTTTATAACAATTCAACCGACTGGTTTAAATACTATTTCCGCACGGCTCATGCTACGGATGCCAATTTGCAGATTAATGGCGGTGCCGACCGGGTAGCGTATAACGTAGGACTGGGTTGGTATCAGGAAAAAGGAGCGTTGATTAAAACCGGGTTTAAACGCTTCAAGGTAATCAGCAATCTGACCATGAAGCCCCACGACCGCATTGAAGCTAATTTACGCCTTTATATGGCCTATACAAACCGCGACCGTAGCGGTAAAGGAAATGGAATATATAGTGCGGATGATGAAGCGTATCTGGAAAAAATCCCTTCGGAAATACTAACTACATCGACCCTGTTACCGGGGCCGGGAAGCAGTATTTTTGACGAACAGAGCCAGCGTTACGAAAAAATCGAAGAAAAGAACGATTCCTACCGTTTACGCGGAAATTTCGACCTTTCCTATCAGTTGCTTCCCGGCCTTACCCTGAAAGGTTCTCTGGCCATTGATTTCAGCCAGCAGAATCAGAACCAGTTTATTCCTGCAGAACTGAACCCTTATAACGAAACTTATTCAGCCGGATTAATCGGACGGAATATCACCTGGATTAATGAAGATATCATCACCTATAAACACACTTTTGGGGATTCCCACAATATAGACCTTATGGCAGGTTTTTCCGCGCAGGCGGATGAAAAGCATGATATCCGCGGTTTCGGACAGAACGGTCCCGATAAAATGAAGGTAGTCAATTGGGCAAGCAATACTTTCGATCAGGTGCGGATGCAAGATCTGAAAGATTTTATGTCAGATTTTACAAAATCAACGATGGTCGGATTATTTGGGCGCATCAATTATAATTACATGCAAAAATACCTTGCTTCTTTTACGATCCGCCGGGATGCTTCGTCCAGATTCGGGGAAAATGTCCGCTGGGGAACTTTCCCTTCTGTAGCTTTAGGCTATGCCTTTTCAGAAGAATCATACATGGACTGGTCGGATAAAGTTATTGACTATGGAAAAATCCGGTTAAGTTACGGTAAAAGCGGAAGGCAGTTCGACCAGCCCTATATTGCATACGGGGTATGGGCTTCCGGCGATCCCTATTTAGGAGAACCCAGTGTACATCCGGTTTTCCGCGACGGGTTGATGAACCGGGAACTGACGTGGGAAGAAACCCGTCAGTTTGATGCCGGGCTCGATCTCGATTTATTTAATTACCGCTTAGGAATCGTTTTGGATTACTATCACCGCTATACCGATAAGCTTCTTTATAAAGTTAATTTACCGGGAAATTACACGGGTTTTGAACAACAATGGCGTAATGCTTACGGAATCGTGAATCAGGGTATAGAATTTCAGATAAAGACCGACCTTATACGTACGGAAAGACTGAAATGGAATATCACTTTCAATATTGCCAAAAACTGGAACATGCTTAAAAAAAGCAATGATAAACGGGATTTTATTTCGGCAGCCAGCTACGATAATATTAATGTCGTAGGACGTCCGCTCAACTGCATATACGTATTCCGGGATCATGGATTTTACACGGATGATTCACAAGTTTCCTATTACTATATTGATGGTAAAAAGGTTCCGTTGAGGGGGGCGTATGGGAATCAGTTTTATCAAACCGGAGACCGGGTGTATCTTGATTCCGACGGGAATGGACGTATTAATTCCGATTACGGCCTGAATGAAGACCGTGTAAGTGCAGGTTCGCCGCTCCCAAAAGCCCAGGGGGGTATCATCAGTTCACTGAACTGGAAAGGTTTCGATGTGAATGTTTCTTTCGCTTTTATGCTGGGAAGACATATTCTCAATAAGACTCAAAGCGAATCGATCGGTACATTTCTCGGAACGGATCCTAATGATGTGGCAAAACCGATCTTTGCCGATCTGTCAGAAATAAGTTTCTGGGAAAAGCCCGGAGACATTGCCGATTACCCGGCCAATCGTCTGGAAAACGGCCTGATGAATTTTGCCCCTAATATTGCATCAAATGTAGAAAATGTCAGCTTCCTAAAATGTAAAACCCTGACAATAGGCTATACGATCCCCGAATTTCTCAAAAAGAAAATTGGATTCGGCGCAAGGATATTTGTTTCCGCTGAAAATCTCTTTACCCTGACAAATTATTCAGGCAGAGATCCGGAAACGGTGGACGTAGTTACCGGTGTAGACGATTTGGCTAATTATCCGCTAAGTCGCAGGTTTACTTTTGGTTTAACCCTCAACCTTTGATTTTATGAAAGATAAAGCGATACAATGGTTTCTCGGTTTGCTTATGTGTGTCAGTTGCATCGGATGCGATGACTTCCTTACACAGGAACCGATAAATGCAGTAACCAATCAGAACTATTGGGAAACTGAAAAAGATGCCCGGATTGCCATGAATGGACTGTTAAGCAGTTTCAGGGATGCACGCGGGGATGTGGTGGTGATGTACAGGGACCGTGGATGGCCTTTTGACGTATTGGGAACGACGTGGACAAAAATCTCGAACAATGATATGAGCAGCTATGATGCAACGAATCCGCGTTTTACATGGTGGCCGGAATATGATGCCATAGCGATAGCCAATTCCATTATAGCCAACCTTCACCGTATCGGTTTACCGGAAGATCGGTTTAATAATTACATGGGACAGGCACGGTTTATCCGCGCTTATCTGTATTTCTGTGTTGTCCGTGATTTCGGGGATGTTCCTCTTCTTGTCAAGTCTGAGGATATCGAAGCAAAGCCACGAACTTCCGGTGCTGAAGTTCTCGATTTTGTAATTAATGAATATCTTGAATGCAGCAAATTACTGCCGCCTTTCAGTGAGTTAAAAGATTCTGACGGGAAAACCGTCACAAGCAAAGGTGTTCCCTGTTTGGGTGCTGTTAATGCTGCCTTAGCTCATGCTTATGCGTGGAAAGCTGGGATATACGGTCATCCGGAACTGTGGAATAAAGTGGCTGAGGTTTGTCAGGAAGTTATTAATAGCGGTGAATATTCATTGTTAGGATCACCACAGGAATTTAATTTAATAGGTCTGAAAGGAAATAGTACCGAAGGGATTTTTGAAATAGACCATTCTTATGATTCTTCGAATGATTTAAAAGATTACGGTAGTTATATTGCCGGATTTTGTCAGCGTTGGCCCGTTCAGCCGATGACAACCCCGACAACCAAACGTACCCCCCGAATGTCATATACGGTTTTTAATCAAATTTATCCTGACCGCAACGATAAACGTCGGACTGCAAATGCCGAAGATCCGGATTATTGGGAGCAACAACCTTCAACAACAACTCAGGGTGCTGTTTATATAAAAAAATGGGATAAGGAGCATGTTGTGGTGTGGGAAGATGGGCCAAGAGAAGGTACGATCCGTTTTTACAGATGCAACGACATATTATATCGTCTGCCTGATATCTATCTGCTTTGCGCTGAAGCTTATGCGCATACGGGAAACGTTCAGGGGGCTATCGGTTACATCAATGTGATTCGTCGCCGGGCAGGAATGCGGGATTATACAACAGGTGAAGGCGAACTTCTTATGGCTGTATTTGAAGAACGGGAACGGGAACTTTTTTTGGAAGGACACCGCTATTATGATATAGTCCGTTTTGGTTACTACCGGGAAAAGCTTCATGGGAAATTCAAGACTTTGACCGATGAGGATGTGAAAAACGGGGCTTTGTACCTTCCTGTCAGCCCGGATATGAACCGATATAATACGTTGGGAACGCAAACCCCTTACTGGAAAAATGTATTTCCGTTTTAATGAACAATGCTATGAAAAAAAATTTGATATTCTTTGGTATTCTGACAGTTCTCTGGGCTTGCCAGAATGATTACGACCATAATTACGGCATCAACGAACCGATCGATTGTTCGTTGTGGGAATATTTACAGTCCGACCATTACAATTTTGATTCTATTGTCGTAGCTGTACGCCATGCCGGATTGGAGACGTTGTTTGAAAAGGCTGATTTTACCTTTTTTGCCATCACGAATCATTCCGTTAATCAGTTTTTATTTAAAACAGTGGATGACAATGGCGAAAGGCTTTATCAATGTGTGGGGGATATTCCGGTTGAGCTTTGCCGGAGAATGATCCTTTCCTATATCGTTCCGGAAAAGTTTGTTTCAACCGATTGTGATTTTGAAATAAAGGGAGAATTAAAGGGCGGTAAGATGGTTGAAACGCTGGCCGGAAATCATTTACGTTGTTTCCGCCGGACTTCCGATTATGATGGGGCTGCCGACAAAGGGCCGGAGTCTTTCTATATTCACGATCAGGAAACTGATCGGATTATATACGTCAATGGAAAGAATTTTGTAACGACAAACGGAGTGATACACCGGCTTTCCTATACGCTTCAATGGGTTGAACTTTAGAACTATGCTTATGAAAAAGATAAAGTTATTGTTGACGGTTGCCATAGGGTTTCTTTTGCTGAATTGTACGGATATGAAAGAGGGATTCCTCATGACCGAAAATGCCCGGTTTTATCCTGATTCATTGATTATATCAGCTTATACCGATATTCCTGAGGAACCTATGGATAGTGATTTCCCTTATCAGTCCAATCAGATTTCGGGTGTGGACGGTACCGCCCCGGTTAGGTACACCGTTGTTGCGGTTCATTCGGACAATGGTTTCGATAAAGGGTTGGAGTATGTTTCTGCCACCCGGGACGGGAGAATCGAAATCATGCGTAAACACAAAATGCCTGCGGGCAATTATTCGGTTGATTTACGCATTTATACAGAGGATCACAGTGTGGTTATTCCGGAGTGTTTCAAAATCACAGCAAGAGAAGAAACTATCGAATAACCGGATGTTTAATTATGACCAGGGAAGGTATATCATTACCTTCTTTGGTTGTACAATTTTAATATAATGGAAAAAAGCAAGTTAAAGACAAGTAGTCAGGAAGTGTTTTCTTCATCGGTCGATGTGAATTTACTTATTACCTCAATGTTCTTTCTAGTTAAAATGTGTGAAGATCTTCACCCGATGGAAGTGAAAAAGGAGTTCGCAATTATGAAAAAAATTACCGAACAACCGGGAAAAGTTACTGAAGATGAAATACTTTATGCGGAAAAATGTTTGAATAAATGGGGAAAAATCTTTAAAAAATTTCACAGGAAAATTAGTAATTATCGAACTATGGCGGAAATTTTTCGCTGGTTCGAAGAACGCAACAGAGACAAAACTAAAGAAGACAATGAGGTTACATCATAAAGCTTGTAAATACTGAATTATTTTATTTAATTTGCATTAGAAAAAGTGAACGCGTTATATCCCAAACGTTCCACTTGTGATAAAATTAGGGACTTTATTGCAAATCAGACTTTAGGAACGGGAAGGAGGCAACGCCTACGCTTATATATCGTATACTCTTTTGTATCGGCATATAATCACGCGGGCTTGCTCTTTTCTGTAAGTCTAAGGTTCCCTAATACCGATCGCAAGCGGAGGAGAGTTTAAGTCCGTGTTTTTATTTTGAGTGGATGCAAATGTAAAACACCTCTCTTACTCTCTTTTAGTTTGGGATAAAAATAACCCAATGCCTGTCGATAGATTTTATCGGATACCGGTAGTGTTTTAGAAAACAGCCATGAGGTCTCGCAAAATTTTGGGTTGACCACGTTATTTACGGCATAAATAATTCTGGCTGTTTTCTTTTCATAAAAAGCCCTCGTTAAAAGGGCTTTTTTTTAACCTGCCAGTTCAAATTGATTTCCTATTTTTTCGTCCAGGAGATTCATATCTTCCTCTACCTTTCTTGCGGTTATTTCCGCGTAAATTCTTGTCGTTTTTATATGCTTATGGCCCATCATTTTTGAAAGAGTTTCCAACTGTATTCCTTTTGTCAAAGTAATGGTAGTGCCGAATGTATGCCTTCCTGTATGGGTAGATATATTAAGCTTAATTCCACAATCTTTTGCCAGACGTTTTAATGTGGCAGTCATACTATCGCGGTCTTTGACCGGAAATACTCTGTTTTCGTCTGCTTTGCCAGGATAGTTTCTATACCGTTCAATTAATTCCACAGCGATGGGTAAAAGTTTAATATAATATGGCGAAAGTGTCTTTTGACGGTCCCCGATTAACCACATCTTTCCGTTTATAATCTTAATATCATCATAAGTCAGATTATAGAGGTCAACATAACATAACCCGGTAAAGCAGCAAAAAACAAACATATCACGAACTGCTCTGCGGCGATGATTCCCGCATTCAAAGTTCATTAAAGTAATGAGATCTTCATCAGATAGATATTCCCGTTTTTTGTACTTGGGTTTAGGTGCAAAATAACCGAAAGGATATTGTTTTACCCACTTCTTTTTAACGGCTATAAACCCTATTCTTTGAATTTTTTGTATTGCTTTATAAGCAGTACCGGAACTATAATTCAACTCATCAAGCAGATAATTGTAATAGTTTACAAGAAATTCTTTGTTAAGTTTAGTAAAGGGAAGATCACTGACACCGTATTTTTTGGGAATGTATGCGGCGAAAGCATTACGATAGTAAACATGCCTTTCAGCAGTTGATTTTTTAACCCGTTTACCCCATTCTTTATAATATTCGTCTAATTGATAAAGTATGGTTTTATTTTCGTCCACTACATCTATCCCCAGAAAAGTATTCCTTACCTCTTCCGATGTAACGCTGGGATTTTCTTTTTTCAGGCTATCATAAGTATTTTTAATACTGGTGTGCATATCATCCAGTTTATCGTTTACATTTTTAGCCTCGACGCTTTTACCTTTAGCCCGGTTTGATGGTATATCCCATAAATTGGGAGTTACAGATTGTTGTGTACTGAAAGTTTTAGGTTCTCCGTTAATAGTTATTCTCCCGAAAATAGGTACCTTACCGTCCGGTTGTACTTCTTTCCATTTCACATAGAAATGAACTTTAAACGTGTTTCTTGTTGCGCTCATAACTCAACTTTTTTTAGCGATGAAATTAAATTCTGTTGAGTTATTTGATACCCTAAAAATCTATGCAAAACAATGCAAATCAATCATTTAAATAGTCTGTTACCAATAAGAAAACGAGGTAACGATTTAGTAACCGAAACCTCGTTTTACTTTGCTTTTTTCTGCTTTTTTTGCTTCTTACTTTATTTCTGTATTTTTGTAAGTGGCTGAAAAACAGCAAAACTACGCATTAAAATACATCTTTTTTTTGAAAGGGACTGTCTGAATCAATTCAGGCACTTCTTTCTATTCAAATAACTCCTTTTATTCGCTCATCGAATAGGGGAAAGCAGCCGCTTTCGTCCCCCGTTGGGTATTCGGTTTATCGCTCATATCGAATTGTAAAGTCACCCCCTTTATTAAATCTTCGTAAGTGAAATAGTTTTTATCATATTCCTTCTTATTCATCTTCAATTTTTTAATATAACAATTTTCACTGTTATTATCCGGAGCAGTAATTACAATTTTCTTTCCGTTCTCCAAATTCACCGTGGCTTTTCTCACGAGCGGAGCCCCGATTACATACTGATCGCTGGCCGGACATACCGGATAAAATCCCAGACTGGAGAAAACATACCAAGCCGAGGTCTGTCCGTTATCTTCATCACCGCAATAACCGTCCGGAGTAGGACGATACATTTTCTCCATTGTCTGACGTAACCAATACTGGGCTTTCCAGGGTTCTCCGGCATAGTTGTACAGATAAATCATATGTTGTACCGGCTGGTTTCCATGTGCATAGTTCCCCATGTTCATAATTTGCATCTCACGGATTTCATGGATCACACTACCATAATAACTCTCATCGAAAATAGGGGGCACAGCAAATACAGAATCCAGCATATGTACGAAAGTTTCGCGGCTTCCCATCAAGTTCTGTAACCCCTTCACATCGTGGAAAACCGACCAGGTGTAATGCCAGCTATTTCCTTCCGTAAAGGCATCCCCCCATTTCAGCGGGTTGAAAGGAGACTGAAATTGTCCGTCTTTATTCTTACCCCGCATCAGGTTGTGAGAGGGATCGAACAAATTTTTATAATTATGAGCCCGTTTCAGATACAGGTCGGTTTCGCTGGCCGGACGTCCCAGTTTTTTACCCACCTGAGCAATACACCAGTCGTCGTAAGCATACTCCAAAGTACGGGCTGCACTCTCATTAATACCTACATTATAAGGCACATATCCTAATTCGTTATAATATTCATAGCCGAACCGGCCGGTGGATTTCACCTGAGGATGACAATCGTTCGCCGTTTTCAGCATCGCTTCATAAAGTGCTTCCTGAATCTCTTTCGGAGTGATATCTTTCATGATTGCATCCGCAACCACAGAAGCGGAATTGTTCCCGACCATACATCCCCGATGTCCCGGAGAAGCCCATTCCGGCAGGAATCCACTCTCCTTATAGGTATTCAGCAATCCTTCCTGTATTTGGGCATTCATCGAAGGATACGCCAAATTCAACAGCGGAAAAAGACAACGGAAAGTATCCCAAAAACCGGTATCGGTAAACATATACCCCGGCAGTACTTTACCATTGTAGGGACTATAATGAACCGGCTTGCCACTGGCATCGAACTCGTAGAAACGACGCGGGAAAAGCACAGAACGGTAAAGGCAAGAATAAAAGGTACGCATTTCGTCGAGATCCATTTCTACGTCGAATACACCCAGAGTTTTATCCCATACTTTCCGGCCTTCTTCTTTTACCTGGTCGAAAGACTTACCTTCCAATTCTTTCAGATTACGTTCAGCCTGTTCAAAACCGATAAAAGAAGAAGCGACACGGGCCTGAATTTTCTCTCCGCGCTTGGTTTTGAAACCGATCAATGCGCCAACATGCTCATCCTGCAATTCTTTACCATCACACACTTTACCGTCTTTCCAAACAGACCAGGAATCAGGTGTTTTCTCCAACACAATAACAAAATAATTCTTAAAGTTTTCAGGAACTCCCCCGCTATTACGGGTCGTGTAACCGATGATTTTGTTTTCCTCAGGAATAACCTTAATATAAGATCCCCGGTCGTAAGAATCGATCACAATATATCCTTCGTCGGTTTCAGGAAAAGTAAAACGGAAATAAGCTGCCCGATCGGTCGGAGTAATCTCAGCGATAATATCATGCTCGGCCAGGTATACGCTATAATAATAAGGTTTAGCCACTTCTGCTTTGTGGGAGAACCAGCTGGCACGTTCTTCTTCATTGATTTTCATCCCTTTCACCGGCATGATGGCAAACATCCCGTAGTCATTGATCCAAGGACTGGGCTGGTGGGTTTGCTTAAACCCCCGCAGCCGATAGTTATCATATACATAGGCCCATCCGTCACCCATTTTTCCAGTCTGAGGCATCCAGAAGTTCATTCCCCAGGGGCGGGCAATGGCCGGATAGGTGTTACCGGTCGACAATTGATGTTCGGACAACGTCCCCATTAAAGGATTCACATAATCCGAATAATTCTTACCTTCTGCTTTGACGGGAGAATATCCGCCATATGCCAAAGCAAGCATAGTAAGTAAAGTTAAAAGTTTTCTTTTCATAAATGTAGTATTATAAATTTATTACGCTTTTTTACACCGCGACAAAATAAAATAAATTATTTCAATTCCACAATAACCCCTTGTGGGTCATTTTCAAACTTAAGCTGACAAGTGTGTGATTTTTCATCCCATTCGTAAGTTCCCAGCAAGGCTTTCCCATCAGCAGAAGTCACTTTCACTTCTTGTGGCTGCCAGGGTAAATACACCCTCGACACATTCGTGGTATTTGCCGGACTTTTTACTGAAAACAGATAACTGTCCGGTTTGCAAACTTCTCCCTGTATCCGTGAAGCACCGCACAATACCATCGGTTGGGTTGTATCGGTCAATTTCGTGACATCGTACAAAAAGGCTTGTTCTCCCGGCTTGACGTTTTTTTCAGTGATCACCGGCAATTCCGGATCGAACAAATCGATGTAGCATCCTTCGATCTTTAAAGGTTCGTCACTCACACTCTCGTCCATCACAGCAGCAATCACATAGGGGCCACGCTCCAGATAGAAATTATTCTTCTCGGTCAGCTTTCCGGCCACTTTTTCATAAGCCTCTTTGATTATATTGAAATAGGTCTTATCTCCTTCTTTCTTCATGACAAAATCTTTGGGTTCTTCCCGGATCACATAGACAGTTCCTTTACCGCATCGATAGCTACCGTCTTTCGGATTCTGCTCCATCCCCAGCAATTTAAACAAATGTTGGGCAGGTGCAGAATAGCGGTATTTACCGGTATTCCACCATTCGAGAACGGATTGATAAGGATCGATGTCCTTTCCGCAATATACCAGTACCCCACCATTTTTCACCCATCGGGCGATATACTGATGATAGGCCGGTTCCTGAGGTTTCATGTTGGAATACGACATCACAAGTACTTTCAGCTCTTTCCAGGTTTCAGGATAACCGGTATTTTCGATATGTACGATCTCTGTCGGGATTCCCCGCTTTACCAAAGGCAGGGTTTGTCCATAGAAATTTGAAAAACGGGGATCGTCATAGCCGTCGTGATTCGGAAAACGCTGAAACATCAAGGAGTTGGACATGAGTACTCCGATACCGTGCGAACCGCTGACGGTATCGGCCGATGCAGGCATATCGTTCAAAGTATTGATCATCACCTGCATCTGGGTGGAGTAATGCCGTGGAATCCGTTCCCGGCAGTCGGTCCCGGCAACCCGGTAGAGACCTTCATAAATCCGGTCGGGCCAGGGCATTACCTCATAATCGGCAATCGTCGGATAAAGCAATTGGGCGGTGAATGTAGCCTGATAGTTCAATTTATAATCCAACCAATCTTTCTGCCGATCCTCGATCGGATCGGTCAGGAAAAACATCTTCCTGCCGGTAGGAGCTGTCATCGAGCACATAGAACCGTATTCGAGAAAGGCATTCTCGAACACCCGTTCCCGCACCTCACCGTTATAAAAGGTGGCTTCACGCGAAGTGCCGGTCCATACCTGAGCGATATAACCATCTACACAAGACAATGAAGCAAGGCTCGCTTCGGGACTGACAATCTGCCAGGAAGCATAATTCACCAACGAATGGGTAGGCACATAACAGCGTACATCCATACCTTTACTCCTGCCATAAGCTTTGGCAAAGGTAAATACTTCGTCCAGAGCCCGGTAATACAAATGATATTTCAATTTATTAGCGAGGTATGTATTCTCCGGCGACTCGTGCTGTGCACGCCAGGGGAAACCATAATAAGCCTGCCACTCCTCTTTGAAAGCATCGCTATATCCGGCACGGGCCCAAAATTCCGGTTCTTCCATATAGATAGCATCGATCCCGGCATCGATCACCCGTTTGACATGTTTTTGCTTCATGTACTCGATAAACTCACGGGAAGGAACGATGTAAGGCACCATATGCCCATGCCAGATGGTATCACCGGCTTGAGTCACCTGTCCTTCGCGAAGATGATTCTTTTTACCGTCCCACTGTCCCAGAAAATAGTCCTGGTATTCTCCCCAGGCAATGCCGGTCATGAAATGCGTCCGGTATCCCCGGTCCCGCCAACTATTCACCCGCTGCTCGAAAGTCATCTCCGGCCGGTCGTTCACCCCATAGACGATCGAGGCATCAGCCCGGACATCTGTCGCTTTTTTCCATTGTCCACCGGTTTGGAACACCGTCTTTTCTTTTTTCAGACCGGTATGCTTCGACACAGAAAACGGACGATCCTCCGGTTTTATCCCCCAATTTTTATTGGGTTGTTTTCCCATTTCATAACGTAATACCCCTCCTCCGGTCAATTCGTCGAATGTAAGCCAGGTCCGGGTAAAGGCTTTCCCGTTAAGCTTAGCCGATTGGATATAAGGACAATCGGAAGCGTTGTTTTTGGCTTCGATCACCAATTTTTTTCCATTCTCGAAATGAATCGTCATCTTGGGAAACAGCGGGCTACCGATGACATACTGGTCGGTTCCCGGACATACGGCATACAACCCCATAGCACTGATCACATACCAAGCCGACATCTGCCCCTGATCCTCGTCCCCACAATAACCGTCAGGACCGGCATTATACAATTTCCGCATCACCTCTCTGGCCCATTTCTGCGTTTTCCAGGGTTCACCGGCATAATTATAAAGATAGATCATATGATGAACAGGCTGATTTCCATGGGCATACTGTCCCATATCGATCATCATCATCTCGGTCATCTCATGAATCATCCGGCCGTAAGTACCCACTTTCACCGTATTCGGAACCGAAAAGACCGAATCCAGTTTCGCAGTAAAATTGCTTTCGCCTCCCATCAGGTCGATCAAGCCCTGAATATCGTGCATCACCGACCAGTGATATTGCCAGGCATTTCCTTCGATAAAAGGTCCGCCCCAAGCGGTCGGATCGAAATCTTTCTGAGCCCATTCTCCATTCGGCAAGCGTCCCCGCATAAACCGGGATTCAGGATCGTAAACATTCCGGTAGTTGAATATCGTTTTACCGAAAAAGCGTTCGTAAGTCTTGTTCCCCACTTCCTGAGCCAAACGCATCGCACAAAAATCGTTATAGGCATACTCCAGGGTTTTGGCTGTCGGCTCGCTGGTGGTACCGAAAGGGACATATCCTTTGAGGTAATAATCTCTCCATCCCGACCGCCCGATCGACTGTCCGAAAGGGGCCTTGTCAGTAGCATCGTGATACATCGCCTTCAGGGCCTGCTGAGGATCGAAGGTACGTACCCCCTTCACCCAGGCATCTGCCAGTAAAGAAAATGCATGATTCCCGATCATCCCGCCGCTATGTCCCGGACAAGACCAGGAAGGCAACCACCCGCTCTGATCGTAAGCATCGAGCAGGGATTTCAGGTAACGTCCGTGCATTTCGGGATGTAACAGTAAATTGAGTGGAAATTGTGCCCGGAAAGTATCCCAAAAACCATTGTCTGTAAACATATATCCCTTGTGTACTTTCCCGTCATAAGGACTATAATAAACCGGTTCTCCGGCCTGATTATACTCATAAAACTGACGCGGGAACAGCATCGAATGATACATACAGGAATAAAAAGTAGCTTTATCTTCTTCCGATCCACCTTCCACTTCTACTTTCCCGAGCTGTTTATTCCAGGCTGCCGCTGCTTTTGCTTTTACTTCTTCCAGGTCTTTCACTCCGGCTAATTCCTGCCTGAAATTCTCTTCGGCCTGTTCCTCACTGATAAAAGAAGACACCACCCGGGCATTCACCTGTCCTCCGGGAGCGAACTTCAGATAACCGCTTACAAAAAAGCCCTCTTCCTCCGCCACCCCGGGCCGGATTTTTCCTTCATCGGTCGTCCAGGTGCCATAACCTTCAATCGGCTGATCGAAAACAATCACAAAATAGTTGGCATATCCTTGGGGAACAGCCTGACTGGCATGCGTAGTATAGCCGACCACCTTGCGTTGTTCAGGAATGATCTTGATTTTGTTATGACTTTTATTCAGGTCCAGCACCACATAGGCATCTTTCCCTTCGGGATAGGTAAAACGCATAAATACCCCCCTTTCGGTCGGTGACATCTCGGCGGTAATCCGGTTGTCCAAAGTCACTTTGTAATAATGAGGCTGAGCGATCTCATCTTCATGACGGAAATGACGAAAGCGATTATGCTGGGTGACCTTCAATTCCCCCGATACCGGCATTAAAGAAAAAGCCGCATAATCATTCGCCCAGGGACTACATTGATGAGTCTGCCGGAATCCCCGGATAATATCCTCGGCATAACGATAAATAAAGCCATTCCGGTTTTCTCCGGTCTGGGGTGTCCAGAAATTCATTCCCCAAGGCATAGCTACTGCCGGATACGTATTTCCACGGCTCAATTCAAAAGAAGAATTGGTTCCTTGCAGGGTATTGACATATTTCACCCAATCTTTTCCGGCTGCCCCAGCCTCCGAAAAAAGGCACAATAATGCCCCTATCACAATCCATTTCAGTCTGTTCATAAGTATATTTATTGCTAATGTTTGAGTTTATCCAGACAAAGTAACCCATTTCCTGGTAAAAAATAAGAAAACTATAAACCAAGGAATAACAAATTTTGACCAAAAAAGTGAATATCAGCAAGAATTTAAAAGGGTGGCAGAACAATTCTAACCACCCTTCTCCAAAACCAATCAGGAAAAACTTATTTATTCATTCTTTGTTCCAGCATTTTCATAAAATAGCCTCCTACTACAGAACGGGCTTTGAAGTTCATCATATGCCCTTCGTTCGTATCGTGCCAGTCGCTTAAAGGTACCCGGGACGGTGTCTCCTCTGCATATTTATAGATCAGGGATACCAGAGAACGGAAATCTTCAGGCCGGTCGGCCAGACAGGCACTCCACATGATCCAGTCCGATTTCGTATAATCTTTTCGTCCGTCCAACGGTAAGCCGTACTTTTGTTGTTTCGTCAGATAGAAAGCCACTTCCTTCCGGGCTACCTCGTCCGGGAAGATTCCCATATCGAATACTTTATTCCATACCAGATTATACTTCTGGCTCCAAGTGCCCGGACGGTCGAAAGTCAATCGGTAATGATCACCGTCATCCGCCATTTTGATCCATTCCCGGGCCATATCTTTGGCAGCACCGATATATTTTTCAGCTACCTCCTGTTTGCCAAGCATTTCCGCCATTTGTCCGTAACCGGCCACAGCCAGAATCGCTTTTACCGAAAGATTGGCATTATGTGCCAGATGACCGGCAAAATCATCCGTACACAATTGGTTCTCCGGATCCAGCCCGGCATGGATCAGGTAATCTGCCCATACAGTCAACGTCTCCCAGTGTTTAGCCGCATAATAGGCATTGCCTTCTACCTTCGAAATGGCAGTAGCCAACAAAATCATATTCCCTGCTTCCTCGACAGGCATATCGCCACCGTACAACTGACCGTTGGCAACCGGATAGGTACCCAGGTCATGTGCCGGGAAAGGCTTGGTCCAGCGCCCGCTTTCGCTATAATAGAAAATCGAAGTCATCATCCCTTTCAACAAATCGGGATTATAAATCAGGAATAAAGGCGACGACGGATAAGTGATATCTACGGTATTGATACATCCGTTACTATGATTTTCCTTCGAAAGAAACAACAGATTACCCCGTTTATCTTCCAGCAGTTTATGGGCCGCTATCGCTTGCCGGTAAGCTAAAGCACACAATTCGGCATACTCTTTCCCACCTGCTTTTTCTGCCTCCTCCATCAATTGCACGTCGAATGTCCCGCAACGGTTCATAATCCTTTCGTAATCACGCACCGCCCGCTCGAAAGCCTGATAAATATCCACTTTCCCCTGGTGTTTCCAATACGCCAATACAGGTTCATAAAAATATTCGATAGCATAAATATCGTCGTATCCCAACATCACATACCCACTTTTACCTTCTGCACCGACTTTTCCCATCCGGTCACAATACGCCAATACGTTCATTTCTTTCAGCATGTTCCGTTCGAGTGTATCGGGAGCAGCGCTCACAGGCAAATGACCGTTTTGAATAAAGTGACGTTTCACCTGAAAATATTCGCCCAGGCTCATTTCCCGGTCAGCCGTCCGGGGAGCAGCCAGATAAGCGTATCCCCAGTCGATGCGGACACCGTCTCCTTTCCGTTCGAGTATCGGTTGATTTACCGTACCGGTCCTAAGGTAAGAAATACCGTTTTTCAATTCCCGGTCATACACCACCGGTTGATTATCTTCGTGTACGGCCAGCTGGGGCGATGCTTCGAAATATACCTGCACCTCATGCGATTTCCCATCTTGCGGGCGAACCTGATAAGTGATATAACTGATCGGCGTGGACACCAGATCAAGATCGTCCGCCAACAAAGGAGAAGTGAAGATGACATCCAGGATCACCGGCCCGCAACGAAACGAATAAAAGGTTTGTGTCGGCAATACATCTACCGAAAGTTGTTCTGCATCGGCAGAAAAATTATTATCGGCCGACTGTTTTCTAAACAGTCCGAAATCTACATATCCCCCGTTTTCTTTGTTGTGACAATGCGCTGCAATAACGTTCTTACCGGGCTTCAAGGTCTTTTTGACGGCTTCGCTCAATTCCAGCAAGACACCGTTTTTCCAGGTATAACCGGTTTTTACGACTTGAATACCATTGATGTACAGCTCGAAAATATCATCGTGGGAATATTTCAGGTATACCGGTGCTTTACTCAAATTTTCTTCCAACTCGAAAGTCCGGCGTATCCAAATGTCTTCGGTATCCCATCCGGTTCCCAGATGCTGCATTTCTTTCGTCCCGAAAGCAGCCTTTCCTTTTTTCCAATTTTGATCGTAATTCACCGCAGTCCAGTCACCGGCAGGTTCGCTTTCCGTATAATCCGCCTCCCATTTCTCCAGATCGGCCATCGGGAGTATCGTCTCGAAAGCCTGCTTCTCCCGGCCCATAAAACGGTAAGTCTTCCCATCCACCCGTAACGCACCGATCAAAGCCTGCTCTTTACCTGTCCAATGTTCGGTGTTACCCTCATACAGCTTATCATAAGGAGACCAGATACAAAAATAAGGATCGGAAGTCACCAAAGGCACAGAAGGAGCCCTCAATGAGTTCTTTTTCCCCGGAGCATAGTGATTCTCACCCCATGCAACCGTTAGCACAAATACACTTAATAACAATGTAACCCCTTTTTTAATCATATTTTTATCGATTTAGAAATTATTGCCCTTTTTCAACGCTGCAAACTTAGCCGTTCGATCCCTTTCTCACCGATAAAATGTGATCAATAAATATCAAATTCTCTTCATTTCGGGATGAAAGGTCCGTCCCGGAATCCCTTGGAATCGTATAAAAAAAATTGTTATTTTGGAAGTAGTTATCTACAAGGATAAAGGGAAACTTATTTATGAAAATCTGAACGAAATGAATAATTATCTGATTTTAGTCATCTTATTGTTTTGTATTACGGGTTGTAAAGAAAAAAGGCCGGCTATAAAAGAGGCTGTTTTCGAATTTAATCCGAATAATATTTTGGTTTGTGATACGTTGGATATAAATCAGATTTGTGATAGTTTCAGGTATATCCCTTTAGAAACAAGGGATTCGGTTTTGATAGAAGAAGTGACAGATGTCCGATTGACCGATGACCGGATCGTCGTCCGGGATGGCCAGAGACTACTGGTATTCGATCAGAACGGAAGATTTCTGAATAAGATTGGGAAACGCGGACGCGCTCCCGGTGAATATGGGGCCATAGATCATTTTTATATAAGTAAAAAACAGGAGATCGTCATTTTTGATCCGATCTTACTGAGCTTACATTTTTATACGCTGAATAATCGATTCATTAAATCGATAAATATCCGGCCGACCGTTCTGATCCCCTCTTCTGACGGAAAGGAAGTGGACTCCGGGATTCAAAATATCTATCCGCTAAATGACACTTTGTTATTTCTGGCTCATCGTATTTCCCGGTTTTCAGATATACTCTATTCTTTATACAATTTACATACCGAAACAGGAAATTCCCGAGAATTATTTGGCGAACCGGAAAACTAAAAATAATACACAATTACAGGAGGAGTGGATAAGACGCAAATATGTGGTGCCTGTAAACATTATGGAAAGTGAGAATAATCTGATTGTTGAAAATGCGATAGGTGGAAAAAATTATTATCTGTTTTGGAATAAGAATAGCCGGCAGGGCATTTTTGCCGAAATCAATTCCGTTGACCCGAATATCGTCCCCATGCTTATTGTTAGAGGAATGTCTCAGGATATATGTGTCGAATGGTGGGAAGTCATGCTAATCAAAGCAAGGTGTGAATACCTTGAGAATCAGGGACAGATTGTTCAAGACCCACTCAAACGACTTAATGAACAATTGAACGAAAACGATAATCCGGTAATTATTTTGAATTATCTGAAAAAAGATAGGTTTTGGGATTCCGGGACAGACCTTTCGTCCCGAAAATAGGACGAAAGGTCCGTCCCGGAATCCCTATTTTAGGACACTATTCAATTCGAAGTACAAATAATCATAATGCACTTTGTCGTCTCCCGAAGCAGAATGGCGTCTATTCTTCAGTAGCTCTTTCAGTTTTACCAATTGCCCGTAATACAAAGTTTTAGAACTGATCCCCAAATCCGATATTTTGGTATTGGCAGACATTTGCCGGGCATGCCGGTGATACTCGTAGCCATAACACGGCAAATGGTCTTCAGTCAATAATTCCAAAGAGAGCCCTTTCGACTTCTCCGCATCCTTCGTGAGTTCCAGTTCTTTTAACAAATATTGCACATAAGCGTATTGCAGGTTACGGTCGTAATAATCCAAGGCTTTCCCTTGTTCGGTCTTATTCCATACCCCCTGATACAAATCGTTCAGGTATTCCTTCTGGGTATAAGGCCGCTCGGAATATTTGGCATTCATGCCCACTTTTCCGAGTGTAGAACTGTTCAATAGATTACGAAGCAGATTTGCCTGCAAATTAGCGACCATATCATTATTCGGTTCGAAAAGGGTCATAATTTCTTTCTTCGCCATCCATTTGGGTTGTTCTTTAAATTCGTCGAAGAAAAATTTCACGACCTCTTTCTGTTTCTCCCTGGACACGGGTACAAATCCTTTCTGCTCATCTCCGGCTACCGGATGGTTGAGATACAGCCCTCCGATGTAGGCCATACAATGTCCCATATACCTTTGGTATTGTTTGGTCAGTTCGTAATATAACTCACTGGTCTGATCATAAGGCCGATTTTCAATTGCACTCCATTCCACCAGATGGTCCATGATATACCGCAGGTTCTTAATCCCATACCGGCTGGCTTTCACCGCATCGTCCCCGAGCGATTCCGACTGGGAAGCGGGATCCAGGGTTCCCAGGATTTGCTGTTCACCATAGGTATACATCGGGTCGCCCGCTTTTTCCTGAATCCATTTATTCAGAGTAGCATATTCGTCGGCCGGTGTTTCGGCATCGTAAATCGGAGCATATCCCAATTTGATCATAAAGATATCGTACACACCCAACAGGGGCGGAATCAAGCGTACATTTTTATCTTCAGGCTGTGCCACATAATTATTCCGGGCGTAATCCATGATAGAAGTCGTCGTTCCGTATTTTGCAGTAAAAGCGGGGGAACGGAGCGAATCCACCGGTATCGAATAAGAAGCCCTCATATTATGCATCAATCCCAGCGTATGTCCGATTTCGTGTGAGGCGACATAGCGCAGGCTCGCTCCCATCGTTTCTTCGTCGAAAACGGCAGCCCGGGCTTTCGGATCGACCTGAGCTGTCTGAACAAACTTCCAGTTGTGCAACAATTTCAACACATCGTGATACATATACACCGATGCCTGAATAATTTCACCTGAACGGGGATCGGTCCAGGACGGTCCCATCGCATTGGCCACCGTCGTCGTCGCATAGCGGAAACAGGAATAACGGATATCGTCGGGATCGAAATCGGGATCATCGGTCGGGAAATCACGGGCAACGATAGCGTTTTTGAAACCGATCGCTTCGAAAGCAGGTTGCCAGTCCTCGATACCCAATTTGATATATTTTTTCCATTTAGCCGGCAGGGCGTTATCCACATAAAAAACAATCGGTTTAGCCGGCTCTACCAATTCCCCTTTTTTATACCGTTCCAGTTCTTCGGGTTTAGGTTCCAAACGCCAGCGATTGACATAAGCGATCTTCTCGCTCTGATCTTTTTCGGTGGAATACAACACTTTCCGATCGGAGAAATACCCCATCCGGGGATCGAGTAAACGAGGCCGCATCGGCTCATCCGGCAGCTGTATCATCGACAAATGGACGACAGCCGTAAAAGGAGTACCGTTGACCGTATAGGCCACCCGGCTTTTTACAGAAATATTCTGCGGGAAAGCCTTGAAATCGAGGATCGACGACAGATCGGCCTTAAAAACCCCTTTCATCTTTTTCATACCGAACAAAGCATCGAAGGGAGAGGCAGGAATAAAAGGACTTACCGGCCGTTCGTCGGCACAAAACAATTTAGTGGCATCGATCACCATCGCACTCGAATCTTTACTGAATGCTTTGATCGGAAAAGCCCGGATGACCGGTTTCAGATTGTTCCGTTCCATAGATATTGCAATCGGTTCGTTTTCATCACATACCGATCTACTGATCACATTATGGAGATAGACTTTTTCCTCATCGCAGCTCCATTCCACCAGCATCGGATCCTGAGGCATCTGTCCGGCCACCACATCCTTATTGTCGCTGATCTCCGCCACCCTACCGGCGAACAACATCGGTTTTCCCATCAACTTCACCGGTATTTCCATATAGAATGTACTTTTCACCATATGTAAGGTGATCAGTCCCTTCTTCGTGCGGGCTTCTTTAGTAATCACCTTATCATAGCTTTTGTCCTCCGTTTTTTCTTTCTTCAAGGCGTCGGCCAAAGCCGGAGTCGTCTCTTGCTTTTTACGTTTCTTCTTAAAATCATTGGCATTGGCCGATAAACATACAGCCAATAAAAGAATCACGAAATAAAAAAATCTGTTTTTCATACTTCTCGTTTTATTAATATTGATCATTTCCTATTGCCTGAATATCCACTCCATACACTTCTTTCAGTTGATTTACCAATAAATGGTATTTATCTTTCAGCCGATCGTACGGAGCGATCAATGCCTCCATTTCCGCGGTTGTATGGGTCGTAACCATATCGATAAATTGATTGATATCCAGCGTTTTGTTAGGAGCCATACAGTAGTTGGTCCCATTATCGGCCGTCCGGTCACGGTCCCAGAATCCATATTTCTTCATATCGATCTCATCGGGTTTGAGCCCGCTATTCCCATCCACCAACTTCAGATTTCCCCCGTAATAATCCTCGCTGATATTCCAGAAAGCTTCGGGAAGATCCATCATTTCATTATTGTATAAAAAATTCGCCCAGAAAGCAGCCTGTACCTTTCCTCTCAATTCAAACAGGCTATCGGCCGGAATCTCACCTATCCCGTTACGGATTCGACCGATTCCCAGAAAACTCAAGCCTGCTGTCGCCGGTTCATCCGGGTACCATACACCATTTTTAAGCACTTGCACTGAATCGGCCAGTAAAATCTTGAAGGGGAAATAATGTTTTTTAAAATCATCGGTATAATATTGGAACAAAACGTTGTCCAAATAGGCCAAACCTTCGTTCAAAGTAACCTTATCCGTTTGTTTTATCAATTCCACATCCAATACGGTACTCATATTCCATCGATAATCGACTTCCTCATAATCATATAAAATAAATACACCGTAGTCATGATAAAACCCATAAATAAAGTGATCCAGGGGTTCTTCACTATCTTCCACCTTGTACTTGGGCTCGTCTTCTTCGCCCTCGATATTCTCCTCTTTATAACAGGAACTCAGGAAAACACCTAACAGAATATATATCAACCATCTAATTTTCATAACAATTATCGTTTTAAGTTAAAGGTTTCATTGTCGAGACTCATATGATCAATTTTCTCCGGTAACATTCTGATTCTCCCGTTGTGGACGGGGATTGTCGACCAGTGTCGGATCATATTCCACTACCGACCGGGGTAAAGGCAAGGTATAGGCCGGATCGTCTTTTTCGAGTACATATTTTTCAACGACATCGGGTTGCTTGATATCGGGTGTAAAGGTATGCTCTATCCGGGGCCGGTCCCAACGCCTCAGGTCGAACCAGCGATGAAATTCGAAGCTGAGTTCCCGCCGTCTTTCTTCCCTTACCCTCCGGATGACGTCTTCTTTAGTCACCGCTTGTACCTCTTCGTACACTTTCAGGCGTTTTTCCCGAATGGTTTTCAGATCCTGTAAAGCTTTGTCTTTATCTCCTTTCCCGGCATAAGCCTCTGCCCGGTTCAGGTAGGCTTCCGCTGTCCGGAAAGCATATCCGTATATGCCGGTAGTTCCCGAAGTTTCCGATTTTTGGGCCGTATAAACAGCTCTCCGTTTATAGAAGAAATGCGTCAATCTCCAGTCGTTATCCCCGTATAATGCCTGAAGATCGTCGGAAATCGGGAAATTACATTTGGCCAGCCAGGCATAATAACTCACCAGATAATAGCCATAAGTAAACAATATCTCAGGATTCTTTTCATTCAGAAAATAATCATCGTCGCTCATTGCCGACAAATCATAGAGCTGAGGTTGTGCAGCGATCACATACGTCGCATATTCGATGGCTTTATCATACTCTTTCTTATACAAGCTCACCCGGGAAGCCAACAAATACGTAGCCGGCAGGTTCCAGCGGAAACAGGTCTTCGTCAGGTTGGAGGCTTTGAAACAAGTAATCGCTTCTTTCAGATCGCTTTCTATCTGCCGATAGATTTCAGCCACACTCTCCCGGACAAACTTCCGGTCTTCCATCCCTACCACATCGTTGACCGGAACTCCGAGATCCGTTTCGGCCGTCGCCTGATTATAAGGTTGTCCATACAAATTCACCAGCATAAAATAACAATAAGCCCGCAAAGCATAAGCTTCTGCCTTCAAGTCTTCTTTCTCGGCCTTCGATCCGCTGATATCCCCGATATTATCCAGCGTAATGTTACAGATCAGGATAGAATGATAATATGTCTCCCAAGCCTTATCTTCACTGATCGCTCCGGAAACCGTCTGCTCCGGATCGGCCTGCCAGGTATAGTAGCCATAACCGCTGGCCCGGGTATCTCCCCCCAGAAAACTACCCTTGATATTTTCTTTCACATCGTCCGTCATGATGTCCAGGTAAGTATGTATCTGGGTTTCATCCCGGATATAGGCCTCACCGAAAAGGAACTCCCGGTAATCTTTGACCGACTTCGGAATAATCAAATCCTGTGATTTCTCTTCCAAAAAATCAGAGCAAGAGGAAAACAATATCAGTAATACCCCTAATAATCTTATATATCGTTTCATAGTCTGCTATTTAAAAAGTGATATCTAATCCCAAAGTATATGAAGAAGTCGGAGGTGTAGAAACTCCTCCCAAAGTCACCTGTTCCGGATCCTGTCCTTTCAATTTTTTATCGGCCAGTAACCAGAGGTTAGTCGCCTCGAAGCGCACACTGATCATTTGGGCCCGGATCTTATGACAGATTCTATCACTGAAATTATACCGCACATACAAGTTTTTTAAGCGCAGATAATTCCCTGAAGCCACCCGTAGATCACTCTTATTGTACATCTCCCAGCCATTATCGGCAATCTTGATTTTCCGGTCGATCCCCAATCCGTACATATCCAGCGGATCAGTCGTCAATACCGGAATATCCGTACGGTTTTCATCACCGGGTTGTTTCCACCGGTTCACAAACGCCTGATTCATATTTTGCTGAGGCTGCGGGAGCCGCTGTCCGGAATCATTATACAAGTTGTTCAGCCGGATCTTAGTCCCCAAACTATAAGAAAAAAATCCTCCGATAGCTAAATTCTTATACGAGATATCCGTACCGAACCCACCGGTAATATCCGGTATACGGGTACCCGAATAGGCGAAAACCTTGGCAAACATCTCCGTTTGGGTGATACCGTCGGTTTCTTCGATATCTTTAAAAGTAGGCAAGCCGTTAGCATCCAACCGATCATATTTATAAGAATAAAAAGTATTCAGGGCTTCTCCCGGAATAACAGCCGATCCATCGAGATATTCCTTGTATCCGTAATCCGTCGTAATCCCGGATTTCGTTACCTTATTGATATTCCGGGCCCCATTGATATTCAGTGCCCAGGTAATATCTTTCGTTTTCACCGGCACTACATTCAACACGATTTCATACCCTTTATTTTCCAGGTTTCCGGCATTCAGCTGCATAGTCGTACTCCCGGTCGTCGAAGCCACTTCTTTGGAAATGATCTGATCTTTCCCTTTCTTCCGGTATACTTCTACACTACCGTTCAATCGGTTATCGAGGAAAGCGAAATCCACCCCGAAGTTCCACGAAGTCGTCTTTTCCCAGCGCAATTGCGGATTGGGCAGCTTCGATAACTTTGAAATATACTGTTTCGAAATCGGATCGAAGGATCCCAGCTGGATCAACAAATTCGGTGTCTGATCGGGTGAGACATTCCCCTGAATACCGTATGATCCCCGGAAAGCAAACATATTCATCCACATCACTTCTTTCAGGAAGGCTTCTTCGTGCAGATTCCATCGGCCCGAGACCGACCAGATCGGTAAAAAACGGTTACTCTTATCCTGTCCGAACTTATTGGAACCGTCGGCCCGGATATTGAAATTGACGATATAGCGGTTCATATAGTCGTAAGTGAATGTTCCATACCATGACATCACATTGGTCAGGGTATTGGTGATCACATTCGGATGACTTTTCACCAGATCACCATATTTCGGCCACTGCACCGGGTCGATCTCTACAAATTTTTCTCCCCGGTCGGGCAAATAACCGTATTCCGTCGATTTCAATCCTTTGTATTTAGACGAACGTGCCTCCGTACCGGCAACCACCGTGATCTGATGATCTTCCAGAAATTGAAAAGAATAATCCACTTGTGCCCTTGCAGTATAAGAAGTATTCCGGGTATCCGTATTCACCAGTTCTCCCCCGTAAGGCAACTTACATTGCTGTTCACGCCAAATGTCACTATCGGGCAATTCCAGTCCGTAATTATAATTTCTGAGCTGAGCAGCCGCGTAAGATTGTTCGTCGAACCATTCTTTTTGATCGGTATTCGACCGATTATAACTCAAGGCGCCGGTTAATCTTAATCCAGGAATAATCTCCCATAGTAAATTAGCATTGAAATTCAACGTCGTCCCCTCGATATTCATCCCCGTATGTTGCATTTCGTTCACCACATTGTATTGTAGCGGGAATTCATAGCCTTGCGTCTTGTTGTAATAAGCCAACGTACCGTCCTCATTATAACAGGGTATCGCACGGGAAGTATTATAGGCATACTGATAAGGAGACAAAGAAGAATGCAGGTAATCCTTATCGTCGGTCGACGCTCTCATCTGCAACTCCATTTTCAGATTGGAAAGCAGATTCACTCCCAGTTTCATCAGGCCGTTGAACTGTTTTACACCGGTACCTCTCACCGTAGCGGGGATATGCTGTAAACCACCTGAAAAATAATAATTTACCTTATCGTTAGCACCTGAAATAGAAACATTATGTTTTTGTGAAAAAGAGGTCCGGTAAATGATATCGAACCAATCGGTATTCACTTCTTCCAGTCTTTTCACTTTCTTCTGAAACTCTTCATAAGTAATGGTCCGGTCGTACAGGTCCAGCAAAGCACCTTCATAAGAAACCCTGGCCGGAGGAGTACCGAACGACAATCCCCTCTGTTCGATTTCCTTGGATACCTCGATCCGGTCCTTCGAATTCATCCGGTAGAGTCCGTCGTATTCCGGTCGTTCATTGACCGATAAATTCATTGAATACCTCACCCGGGGCTTCCCGATTTTTCCTTTCTTAGTGGTAATGACGATAACTCCATTGGCAGCTTTTACCCCATAAATAGCGGTAGCCGAAGCATCTTTCAAAACGTCTATCCGTTCGATATCCTGTGGATTCAGCGAAGAAATCGCATTTCCGATGAGGTTTACGTTATCGAGGCTATTCAATTCTTCGGCACTGATCTGTACGGGATCTTCCAGAATAAATCCATCGACTACCCACAAGGGTTCGCGGTTACCTGAAATCGTCGAAGATCCGCGGATTCTGATTTTCGTTGCAGCTCCGGGAGTCGAGGAAGATCCCATAACATTCATTCCCGGAATTTTTCCCTGCAACATATTATCCAACCCCAAAGCAGCTCCTTCCCGCACCAAATCACCATCGATAGTAAAGACGGAAGAAGAAAGCTTACGTTTCTCGATATTCTGGTAACCGGTCTTCACGATCACTTCCTGCATCAATTCGGCCACACTCTCCATCACGACATAGAGGTTATCTTTATTCGCTTTCACTTCCTGTGTACGCATTCCCACAAAAGAAAACACTAAGATCTCTTCTCCCGAATTCAAACGGATCTCGAATTTTCCCTCTATATCCGTTGCTACTCCGGCTGTTGTATTTTTTACCACCACAGATACTCCGGGTAGCGGTTCTCCTTTAGAATCCACTACTTTTCCTTTCACTGTCCGCATATCGGTCTGCTGGGTTTCCGATTCTTTTTTCGGAGTAATTAAAATATAGTCCTCGACCTGATTGTAACGATAAGGTAACCCCTGAAAGATCGATTGTAAGGCCTCCTCTAACCGGGCTTCGTTCAGGGATACAGAGACTTTCGTCCCGACATTCACCTCCTGAGTATTATACATAAAGTGCACGCCTGTTTGTTCTTTCAACACTTTCAACACCTCTCCGAGTGTTTTATTCTGCAGCTCTACGGTCACTTTCCCCTGAGCCCATACGGTTGCCTGAGTATGCAAGCTCGATACAAATACGAAAAAACAGCACAACCTGACAATCAGTCGTATGCCGGATGGATTTTTTCTTCTTTTTTTCATAATTTTGTAGTTTAGTAGATTCAAATTTTCGAAACCCGGATCGTTTTATTTTCTAACTGGAACCGTACCCGAGCCAATTCTTCCAGCATCCGCAACACAAAATCCAATTCACGATAACGGGTAGCAGCTCCCGTAAAAGTGATTGCTTTCAACTGCGGATCGGCAAATACAAAGTCTACATCGTACCAACGTCCCAATTGATCGGTGATTTCGCCTAAAGACATGTTTTCAAATTCAAAAGTTCCGTCTACCCAGGCAGCCACAGCCCGGGCATCGACTTCACATTTTTCTATTTCTTCTTCCAGGCAAACGGCTTGTTCGCCCGGTGACAAGACCAACTGTCCTTTTCTATTCGACACTTTGACCTTTCCCCTCAACAAAGTAGTTTTCACCGCACTTTTACCGGTATAAGCAGAAACATTAAAGCGCGTACCCAACACCTCGACGCGATTGTAGAAACTCTCGACAATAAAAGGACGGGCTGTATCTGTTACTACTTCGAAACAAGCTTCCCCTTTCAGCATCAATTTTCTCTCTCCCTTGCCAAAAACCGTGGGATAAGTCAGTTCGGTTTCCGCATTCAGCCACACCCGTGTACCGTCCGACAATACCAGGGAATATTCCCCGCCCCGGGGCACGGTAATTGTATTATAAGCCAATTTTTCCTGTTCCTGGCTTACAGCCTGATAAACGATATGCTCCTGCCCTCCGACTGAAATCCGGGTACCGTCTTCCTCGGTCAATACGCAGGTAGTCTCTTTTTCCAGTGTAACTTCCCGCCCATCCGACAAACGCAACACCGCCTTTCGGCTACCCGGAACGATCTGAGACAAAGCGGTCTCCCGACTTTCCTGTAACTGTTGCAACGAATAATACAATAATCCGCTACCCAATAAAAGGATCAGTATTGCAACTTGTTTCCACCATTCCTTCCATAAGCGACGTCTCTTCCGGGGCGAGGCAGAGAGACGGCAGGATATTTGCTCCCAGGCCTGCTCCTCCTGAATCCCATCCCAACACCCCACCTTACGCCCTTGTCTATAAGTTCTCACCCATTCCCGGAAAGTTTGCCGATTTTCCTGTTTTTCCTCCAACCACCGTTGTAAAAACCGGTATTCTTCTTCCGATAATTCATGTTTACAATAGCGAACCACATAAGAGACTAATTCCTCTTCATTCATTGCTTTCGATTTTAAATTTATCCTGCGCACAGACGATTTATTTAGAAAACGTTTCTATTACCTAAAGCTCAAAAAGATTAAAATGGGTGAATGAAATGAAATTTTTTTTCGAAAAAATAATTTACCCGAAAAGGCAATTTACGGATAACCTATCCCCCAAGGCTTTTCAGCGATACCCCGATCGCTATTTCCGAAGTAAGAAAACAAGCAGAATTTGAAGAGAACTGCGCAATTGTTTCAATGCACGGGCAAAATGAGTCTTTACGGTATTCACAGATAAACCGAGAAAGTCAGCCACTTCTTTGTATTTCATATCTTTTAATACGATCAGCTCGAACACTTTCCGGCATTGTTCGGGAAGACGGGCTATTTCGGCATATAATTTCCGGCACTCTCCCTCAAACTCCTCTTCGGAATACACCGGTTCCTCGATATATTCCTCTTCCAACTGTAAATTATAGCGGTTCTTCAATTTTAACACCTTCGCGCAATTATGCCGGACAGCAGTAAAAAAATAAGCCCTCAACGATCCCTCGAACTGTTTATCTTTATATTTTTCCCAAAACTTCACAAACAAGTCCTGGACGATATCTTCCGACTCACCGAAAGAATCCAGAAAGTTCATAGCAAAAATACAAAGAGGCTTATAATAAAGATCAAAAAGGCTTTTTAGTCCATCCGGATTACCGCAACTAATCAAGGTCAATATTTCCTGTTCATCTTTACACCTCATATAGTACGGCAAAAATAAAAAAATATTGAAAGAACTAATTCTTCAAATAGATGATTTTCTTGGTTTCAAAAAAATCTTCCGAAAAAAAGTCAGGAATGGAATAGATTTTCACTTTAGAACGGAAAGGTGCAATTTCTTCCTCAAAATCTCCTCCTTTTAAATAGATCACTCCATTGTCCAGGGAATGGGCCGAGTCCTTCCGGATCTTTCCCCGGATCAGTTTGACAAAGGCAGGAAAAGCTGTCACAGCCCGGCTGACAATAAAATCCTGTTGTTCCGCAACATTTTCCACGCGGATCTGCTCGGTCCTGACATGCTGTAACCCCAAAGCATCCCGAATCCCTTCCACGACTTTTATCTTTTTGCCGATGGAATCGATCAGATAGAAATTTACCTCAGGAAACAAAATAGCCAAAGGAATCCCCGGGAATCCTCCTCCTGTACCGACATCCATCACCCGAGTCCCGGGAGCAAAACGGATGATCTTTGCGATCGCCAGTGAATGCAACACATGATGTACCCAAAACTCATCCATATCTTTGCGGGAAATCACGTTTATCTTTTCATTCCATTCCCGATACAAACCTTCCAGACGAGCAAAACGTTCCCGTTGCTCCTCCGTCAGTTCCGGAAAATAATCATATATCAAATTCACTGTGCCCATAGTCAAAATAATTAACTTACCTCCGATCCTTTCCCTGTTTTCCTGCGGCATTATTATAAAGCGGCAGCAAGATTACACAAATCACACCGACCACGATATATAACAACGTCATTGTACCGTGGGTCAATAGAGCAAAAGTTTTGGCCATGCTTTCGATATTCGGGGTATGCGGCAAATAAATCATCAAAGCTGCTATAACCATAAAATGCCAGGCCCCGATACCTCCCTGTACAGGAGCCACCATACCATAACTCGAAAGAACGAAAATAGTCAACCCGACCAGTGCCCCCAAATGCGAAGTAAACTGAAAACAGAAGAAGCAGACATAAAACATCAGGAAATACATCAACCAGATAAATAAGGAATAAAAAACGAACAATCCTTTGTGTCGCACATCTTTCACACTAAGCAACCCTTCTTTCAGTCCTTTAAAAAAAGAATGAATCCGTTCTTTAAAACGAGTTTTACGGATCAACCGCCAAAACAACCAACCGACAGCCGCCAAAACAACCAACACCAACAACATCCATGAAGAATGGAACATATTCACCACCTTCTCTTCAATCTCCTGATTATTATCTAAAAAAATACCGACTTGTTTAAACTGGGTAATGACGACAATCAAGGTCAGGAACAATAAAATCATCATATCGATTACCCGTTCGGTCACGACCGTACCCAATAATTTAGAAAAAGGAACTTCCTCATATTTACTGACTACCCCACAACGGGTAAACTCGCCCATCCGCGGGATAGCCAAATTGGCGAAATATCCGATCATCACCCCCATAAAACTATTCCCGAAAGAAATCCTATACCCCATAGATGCGGTCAGCAACTGCCACCGCAGGGCCCGGCTGACGTGACTGGCAATCCCCATAACACAAGCTACTCCGATCCAGAAATAATTCACATCTTCTTTAAGCACTGTCAGCAATTCATCCCAATTCTGATCCCGGTAGACCAACCAGAATAAAAAGGCCGATACGGCCAGAAATAAAAAAAATTTTATCGTATTTTTTACAAGAGGGTGCATACGAAAATCGGTTTATAAAATTGTTTGCAAATGTACAAAAATATGCCCATGCCCAAACCGTTTTCCGCCGAAATTGTATACTTTTGTAACATGAGTATTGTCAGAGCTAAAAAAAGTCTGGGACAGCATTTTCTGCGTGACCAGAATATTGCACGGAAAATTACGGATAGTTTACTTCCTGTCACCCGGGATATACTGGAAATCGGTCCGGGGATGGGTGTACTTACCCGCCATCTTTTCGCCAATCCGGCATTTTCGGTCCGGGCCATCGATATCGATCAGGAATCGATCGATTATCTGCATCAGGAATTACCGGAATATCAGGACCGGATTCTATACGGAGATTTTCTGAAAACAGATATCCGCCAATATTATCAGGAACCTTTCTCTGTGATCGGCAATCTACCTTACAATATCTCATCGCAAATTTTCTTCCGGATCATTGAAAACCGGCATTTGGTCCGTCAGGTGGTCTGTATGATACAAAAAGAAGTGGCCGAACGGATTGCAGCCTCTCCGGGTAGCAAAACATATGGTATTTTAAGTGTCTTTCTTCAAGCATTCTATCACATCGAATATCTATTCACCGTAGGGGAGAAGGTTTTCGATCCGCCTCCTAAAGTCAAATCGGCAGTCATCCGGTTGACCCGGAACGAACGCGTGGAACTGGGATGTGAAGAGAAACTATTCTTCAATGTCGTAAAAACAGGGTTCAATCAACGCCGGAAGACACTCAGGAATTCAATCCGCGGGATCATTCCTCCGGGATTCGACTCTCCCTATCTGAATTTACGGCCTGAACAGCTCGGTATTACCGACTTCCTCCAGCTCTGCCAGGATATCGAGAAAAACAGGAACATTGGCGATAAAGCATAAAACGACGATCTAAAATTTTCAGGATGCAACAATTTGAATTAACCCACGAATTTCTGAGTCAGTTGGAAGAACTGATCGATGCCGGCAACAAGACCGAGGTCAGCAAACAAATTGCCGGGCTTCACCCCGCAGATATAGCAGAAATCCTGGAGGAGCTGAATAATGAAAGGGCACAATTCGTATTCTTGTTGCTGGATAACGAAAAAGCAGGAGACGTACTGGCAGAAATCGACGAAGAGGAAAGAGTACATTTTATCGAATCTTTTCCGGCAGAAACTATCGCCCGTCGCTTTATCGACAATATGGACTCGGATGATGCCGCCGATCTGGTAGCGAGCATGCCTAACGAACAGCAACACGAAGTGTTGTCGCATATGGAGGACCTCGAACAGGCAGGAGATATTGTCGATTTGTTGCATTATGACGAGGATACGGCCGGAGGGTTAATGGCCAAAGAGCTGGTGATGGTAAATGAAAACTGGACCGTCCTGACCTGTCTGCGGGAAGTCAGCCGTCAAGCTGAAAATCTGGATGAAATATACAATATATATGTAGTCGACGACGACAACAAGCTAAAAGGACGTTTATCCCTGAAAAAAATCATTACCGCCCCTACCTCGGCAAAAATCAGTAATCTTTACTATCCTGACATTATCTCGGTCAAAACCGACGAACCCGCGGAATCAGTGGCTTTGATTATGCAAAAATACGACCTGGTCGCCATCCCGGTAATCGATCAGGTAGGCCGCTTAGTCGGACGAATCACCATCGACGACGTAGTCGACTTTATCCGTGAAGAGGCAGACAAGGATTACCAGATGATGTCCGGTATCTCGCAGGATGTAGAATCTTCGGATAGCATCTGGGCACAGACCAAAGCCCGGCTCCCCTGGCTGATCATCGCCCTGTTCGGAGGAATGGTATCGGCCTGGATGATTTCCCGCTACGAGGCGGAAATCGCTTTATTTCCGGTTACAGCGATGTTTATTCCGGTCATCACTGCCATGGGAGGGAATGTCGGTATACAGTCGTCTGCCATCGTCGTAAAAGGCTTGGCTTCCAATTCATTGAGCCTGAAACATGGCTTTCAGAATATCGTAAAAGAAATCGGAGGAGCTCTGATCAATGCCACGATTTGTTCCTCTATCATATTCTTGCTGACTTTGTGTTTCGGGATGCAAACTCTGGCCATGCCCATCACGGTAACGCTATCGCTTTTTGTCGTTATCCTCTTCGCATCTATTTTCGGTACGGCCTTCCCGCTTTTATTAAACCGGATGAAAATCGATCCGGCCTTAGCGACAGGTCCGTTTATTACTCTGACCAACGATATCATCGGTCTGAACATTTATCTGATCACCGGCCGCCTGATTTTAACCGGACTCGGATAGTCCTTTTCTCTGCATAATTATTTTTGCCTTTTGCATAATTATAACCTGTAAATATAAGGTTACTAATCATTTATGTGCTATTTTTGTAACGATACTTAAAGTAGAAAACAACGGAATACAAACTTTTAATCTATGAAACCCTCGGTTCCGAATGTCATGTATCTGAAACAGATAAGGGACAGAGTAGTTTCATATAACTGCAAAAAATAAATTATAATCATATGAATCCAATCGTTGAAGTAAACGTTCAGTCAGAAATCGGGAAATTAAACGGAGTCATCATCCATACTCCCGGCGAAGAAGTAGAAAACATGACCCCCGAAAATGCTGAAAGAGCTTTATACAGTGATATTATCAATCTTTCGATTGCCCGGAAAGAATACAAACAAATTTCGGGAGTTTTATCCAAACTGACGAAGACTTATGAAGTCAAAGACCTGTTGTGTAATATTCTGAAAGACGATAAGATCAAACAGGAAGTGCTCGACCGGATCGAGCGGATCGAACCGTTTATCGGTGAAAAATCTCCGAAAGGCAGCCTGAAAGAACAATTACTGGAAGAAAATGCAGAAAATCTTTCCCGCCTATTGATCGAAGGAGTAGAAATGGTCAAGGACAATCTGACGAAGTTTTTGAGTAAAGACTGGTTTGCATTACGTCCCATGCACAATTTCTTTTTCACCCGTGATGCTTCTATGAGTATGTACAACGAAGTGTTGATCGGTCGTATGGCCAATTCCATTCGTGACCGGGAATCGGTGATCATGCAGTCTATTTTCGATTTTACACCCGAATTTAAAACTCAAACGCTGACTATTCCTCCCATTTCCGGTAGTACTCAAAGAGTACGTACCATAGAAGGTGGTGACGTTTTGATTGCCCGCGACGATATTTTAGTTATCGGAAACGGCGCCCGTACCAGCACCCAGGCGATCGATATGCTGATCAACGAGTTTATTCGCCGGAAAAGTGAAAAAGCACAACATATTATTGTGCAGCAACTGCCTCATACACCGGAATCCTTCATCCATCTGGATATGGTATTTACCTTATTAGATCAGGATAAATGTATGGCTTTCGAACCGCTGATTCTGAATCCGGGAAGCTATCAAACCGTCCACATCAAGATCCAGAATGGAAAACTCCAGAGTATCCGCAGTGAAAAGAACTTACTCTCTGCCCTGAAAAAACTGGGTATGGATCTGGAGCCCGTACTTTGTGGTGGTAGCGACGACTGGAATCAGGAACGCGAACAATGGCATAGCGGAGCCAATTTCTTCGCCGTCGGTCCTGGTCAGGTCCTGGGATACGCCCGCAACAATTACACGATGGAAGCCATGAATCATGCAGGATTCGAAATCATCCGGGCCAATGACTTCATCGACGGCAAAGTCAATCCGGGTGCTTACGAAAAATATGTAATTACCATCGACGGCTCCGAACTTCCCCGCGGTGGCGGTGGCGCCCGTTGTATGACCATGCCGATCAACCGGACAAACCTATAAGACTGACGGCTTTTCAAGCCTGATCGGCGAGGCCTCTGATTGGAGAACCTTCGGTTCTGATTAGCGGAACTACCTTCCGGATTCTATTCCGAAGGTTCACCCATCAAAAATTTGTAAACTTTCAAGGATCAGTCCCCTTTCAAACCCTATCTTCCACTCCCCCCTCTCCAACAACTCGAATCTTTTTTATCAACTCTCCCCCTCCTTTGCAACTCAATAACTCAGCAACTCAATAACTCAGCAACTCAGCAACTCAATAACTCAGCAACTCTTTTCAACTCTCTTTTTCATCTCCCGAAATTATTTGTAATTTTGTTTCCCGATTATCGACAGCATATTTATTCCCTTAAAATGTCTAAAATAAAATATTATATCGCCAGTTTTCGATTGAGGACTTTACCTCTTTCTTTATCCGGAATCTTTTTAGGAACTCTTTTAGCTGCCTCGGAAGGTTATTTCAACTGGGCTCCTTTTCTATTAGCAGTAGTGACCACCCTTTGTCTTCAAATTTTATCCAACCTGGCCAACGAATTAGGTGACCTACAAAAAGGTACGGATAATGAGGAGCGTTTGGGCCCCATCCGGAGCATTCAGTCGGGAGCCCTGTCCCTGAAAGAATTTAAACGAACGATTTTACTTTTCGTCCTGCTATCCGTTTTATCCGGGACTGCTCTGGTCTCCACCGCTTTTGAAAGTTTGCTGAGCACAGACGGACTGATTATGCTGATGCTGGGAGCCGCTTCGATCGTTGCCGCCATCAAATACACGGTCGGCAAAAATGCTTACGGCTATCATGGTCTGGGAGATGTCTTTGTCTTTTTATTTTTCGGATTACTCAGTGTCTGCGGGGCCTATTTTCTAATGACTCATCGGTTATCGATCAGTATCTTTCTACCTGCCACTGCTGTCGGTCTGTTATCGACAGGTGTATTGAACCTGAATAATATGCGCGATATCGAAAACGACCGGCTTTGTGGTAAACGTACTTTACCGGTGATACTGGGGATCTCCAAAGCCAAAGTATATCATTTCTGCCTGATCATCGGAGCATTCGTTGCAATGAGTAGCTATATGGGCTTATGCGGATTCAGGCCTTTTCATTTTATCTTTTGGTTCACCCTCCCTCTCTTTCTGATCCATTTGAAAAAAGTAGTCCAAGCGGAAGGTCGCGGGTTGGACCCGCAATTGAAAGTATTATCCCTTTCTACTCTGCTGTTTACACTTTTGGCCGGTTGGGGAGCTTTCCATTTTTGACCGACGAAAAAATCATTTTTCTCCGACATACAAGCTGGCGATACCGAAGCTCAGTTTCCGCCGGACCGGATGCTGAAAACCACAGTCCCGCATAATTTGCAGGAACGTTTCGCCCTGAGGAAATTTCATTACCGATTCGGGCAGATAAGTATAGGCTCCTTTATTCCCTGAAATCCATCCCCCGATCGTCGGAAGAATATGACAAAAATAAAAGCGGTACAACTGTTTCATCGGAAAATGCTCCGGCATAGAGAACTCGAGAATAATCACTTTCCCCCCCGTTTTCAATACCCTGTACATTTCCTGTAATCCCAACTCCAGATGCTCGAAATTACGCACACCGAAAGCCACCGTCACCACATCGAACATCCCGGTTGCAAACTCCATATGTTCGCAATCCCCGGTCTTCAACTCAATGGCATCAGCAAGATGCAGATCGCCGACCTTTTTCTTTCCGATCTCCACCATATTTTCCGAGATATCTATTCCCGTCACTTGCTTCACTCCGGCCCGGTGCGCTGCAATAGAAAAATCACCTGTACCACAGGCAACATCCAATAAGCATCCCTTCTCCTGTTCTCCGATGCAGCTCATCGCTTTCCGTCTCCACCCCTTGTCGATATTCATCGACAACAGATGATTCAGCAAATCGTATTTCGGGGCGATATCATTAAAAATATCTTGAACTACTTCTTTCTTAGCCATATTACAAAGCAAAAGGTAATAATAAAAGGTAAAAAATGCGATGAACACTTTTTACCTTTTACTTTTTACTTCTTTAATTAGTTTCAGGTAATTTCCCTTCTAAAGCAGATTTTACGACAGCAACAGCATCTTCCAATCCTTCGGCGAACTTCTCGAAATCTTCCTTGTACAAGAAAATTTTATGTTTCTCATAGCTTGAAACACCATCTTTATCGAATTTCTTTTTACTCTCTGTAATGGTCAGGTAGTAGTCATTGTTACGTGTAGCCTTTACATCAAAGAAATAAGTTCTTTTGCCGGCTTTCACTGCCTTTGAATAAACCTCTTCCCGGTCTTCATTCATGTCAAATCCCTCATTTTTTCCGTATTCTTCCATCATCAAATAAATTTAATATTCAGAAATGTTTATTGAACTCAACTTTTTATCCGGATTATTCCCGGTTACAACCACGCTTTGCTGCCTTTCACGTTTCAAATGTAGAAAAATCCTAAGAAACAAAACTACATTTTAAGTTTTTTTTTCCAGAAGTAATGTTTAATCCTTTCTTTTTATACAGTAACTTTGTATAAACAACTAAAAGTAATATTATGCTATTTACCATCTTCATCATCGTTGCCATTCTCTTAGGTCTGGCTTTAGTAGGCCTGGGTATCAATATATTATTCAGGAAAAACGGAAAATTTCCCGAAACACATATCGGCAAAAACAAAGCCATGAAAGACCGGGGAATTCATTGTGCCAACACCACCGACCGCCTCGACCGGCAAAACTATAAACCTGTCGATCTGCAACCGGAATAAAGCTCAGACCACTTTCCAGCCTTTAGCGTGCAGAAGTTCCATCCGGCACTTCCGCTCACTTCCATTGGGCTGTTCGAACCGGATAGTGGCTTCTCTTCCTTCGGTAAAAGCAGGTAAAGAACTAAAAAGCTGATTCAACGCCTCTGCCTCGAAACCATTACCACCGATATCTACACAGACCAGGTCGTCACACCCACCCAGGTACAAGGAATGCAGCCGATTCGAAAAACAAAATAAGTACAGCAGATCCGGACAAGCATCCAACTCCAGACTTTGCAAAACATTGTCGCTACAGTCCAGATACACCAGTCCCCGGTTACATCTTGAACGCAACACCGATAACCGATTCCCGGAACAATTCAAAAGCTTCAGCTTCGGACAACAAACCAATTCGAGCGTGATCAACCGATTATAAGCACAGTTCAGATTTTCCAGCAAGGGACACTTATCCAGCTTCAACTCGGTTAGATGGCATTTGGATACATCCAACTGACTGATAGCTGTACCCACCACCCGCACCCGATAGTATCCGGCCTGTTCATAATGATGCGCTGCCGAATGATCGGATTCACCGTCACCCCAGTCCACCAAAAAAGTAATAGCCGTTATCCCCAACCGAACATCCGTCTCTCCGGGCAATTCGAGCCTCAACTCCACCGCCCCCAATAATTCCTTACCTCCGTTTTCGGAAGTATACCGTTTAAAAATAAGAGGAAGATTTTCCATAGGCAACCGTCTTTACAGCTCCTCCTCATTAAAAATGCGTGGAGCTTTTGATCTGAGTAAACAGGCACCGCCAAGCACCTACTGAACCAAATCGGAAAAGCCCACGCATGGCACGTGAGTATAATCCGATTTTACGTTCAGTTTGAAAATTGGCGGTTTCGTTTACTGTAAAATCGCGTTACTCGTATCTAATGTAGATATACCTTTGTTTTCTACATAATCACAAATATAATCAATTAGCGGAATATTATTCAGGATACACCATATTTTTTTCTTCTATGACCTCCAATACCTCTCTTAAATATTTATCGGCTTCATATTTAGCCATAGGCAAATTATGCAGCAAATAATTCCCGCAATCCCGGGGAGCGGCTCCCGGAACTTCCCCCTCGAAGTCACGGATAAACCGAAATGTTTCCCGCATCAGTTCCACAATATCTTTCGCCTGCAAATCTCCTTTCATCAGGAAATAATTTCCCGTACAGCAACCCATCGGGCCCCAGAAAACGATCCGTTCTCCCCATACCGGATGATTCCTCAGATAAGTAGCCGCTAAATGTTCTATCGTATGCAATTCACCGTACCCTAAGGCAGGTTCACGATTCGGTTCTTTCATCCGGATATCGAAAGTCGTCACCACCTGATCCCCCAGATAATCCTTACGGGAGACATATATTCCCCTCAACAAATGAATATGATCGATTGAAAAGCTCGGTATTTTTTTCATGATTTATGATTTTAGTTGATTATTCAGTAATCTGATTCACCAGCTGCTTCAGGATTTCAAAAGATTTTTCAGGCGCAGCTGTCCAGAAATCCTGATATTGCAAAGCATGATTTTCTACTTGCCCGGGCGTATCGCTGATTATCCGGCAGCTCAAAAAAGGTGTCGCATACATATGACACACCTGTGCGATCGCTCCGCTTTCCATATCGACGGCCAATCCCTCCGGGAAATTCTCTTTTATACCTTCCAAAGCTACCCGGTCGGTAATAAACCGATCCCCACTACAAATCAGTCCTTCACATAACGCAATATCACTTGTAACCGACAATGCCGCACTCAATAACTTGCTGTCCGCCTTGTAACGCGCAGGCATACCTTGTACCTGTCCCATTTCGTTACCTGTCCCACACCACACATCGTGGTATACCACTTCTTTCCCCACGACCATATCCATCACCCTCAGCCGGGCATCAATCCCTCCGGCTACTCCGGTATTCAGTATATAATCGGGCGAAAAATACCGGATCATCTCGACAGTCCCGACAGCTGCACATACCTTACCGATACCACATTGTGTCAAGACGATTTCCTTCTCCCCCAACTGTCCGGTCACATAGCGGTACCCCCGTATTTCCTGTTCTTTTTTCCCGCTCAACAAAGCTTCCACCAAGCGGAATTCCCCCCCCATGGCCACTATAATTCCTATTTTCATACCGTTTAATTTAAAAAGGGATTGTATCTTTTTTCCTCTCCGATGGTAGTTGCCGGCCCATGTCCCGGAATCACTTTTACTTCATCGGGTAAGCACAATAACTTTCTACGAATGCCTTCTATCAGTACCCGCGCATTTCCTCCAGGCAAATCCGAACGGCCGACACTTCCGGCAAATAACACATCTCCGGCAATCAATAACCGATCGGCAGAACTATAATAACAAAGTCCTCCCGGCGAATGCCCGCCTACAGCAATCACTTCCAATTCCGACTCTCCGAAACGAACCCGATCACCGTCTTTCAAAAACTTCCCTACGGCAGGCGGCGGCGTAATCCCCGTAACTCCGAGCATAGCGGCATACTCCACAGCGTTCTCAACCAGAAAATTATCTTCATTCGAAGCCTGAGCACTCAGCCCATACGTATTTTTTATAAAATTATTCCCGAAGATATGATCGATATGCAAATGAGTATCCAACAAAGCCACGGGTTTCAACTTCTTTTGCGACAGAAAATCCTGCAATCTTCGTTCTTCCTCACCGCTAAAACATCCGCAATCGATGATCACGGCTTCCCCCGTCCGGTCATATAAAACCACCGTATTCTCCTGCCACGGATTATTTACAAAAATCTTTATTTCCATATCTTCTCATTTAATTTCTTACAAAGATAATGTAAGCCGGGCAAATTTAATACTTTCGGTTAGCCATATCCTGAAAAAATTCTACAAGCCGGCCCTTCTACTGCATCAATGTATACCGGATACTCAAACCGAAATTGGTATTGGTGGTAGGATAGGAAAGAGAGAGATAAGGAGTATCGACTTTCCGGTCGTAAAATAGCCTTAAATTCAACCGGTTATTAAACGTATAGTCCGCGGATACTTTGATAGACATCACTTTTTCCCCTGCCGTCAACTGATCTACATTTTCGGTTATTCTTCGGATGATGGTATTGTTTTTCCGGATACTGAAATCGAACTGTACATTGATATCGTTGTTCAACTGCTTACTTTTTAGGAAGATAGGAAGATTTCCAAACCGGTATCCCAGTCCCAAAACGATCTCGTTGCCAGAGGTTTCCGACAACTGAGCGTTTACCAGGCTCAGGCTCACATCCCGGCGACGGTTGATATCCCAATGGGTGGTCAGATTGTTGGCCCACACCATATCCATGCTGATCAGAGGATTGAATTGTTCGTTGATCGAAACCAGATTCACATCGAACAGTGACATCCAATTGTCTTGCAGATCCCGGGCATCTTCGGCATATTTCAGATTAGAGGCAAACGAGCCGATATTGTATTTACAGATATAATTGTGGTTGACACTGATCGATTTGAATACTTTTTTCATAAAGGCGAAATCGATCAAACCGGTATACACCACCCTCCAATTCGAAGTCAGGTTAACCCGCAATTTCTTTATCGGCTCGAACAAAGCCCTCACATAAACCGTACGGGAAGCATTCATCAGGAAAGGATTATTTTGGGTCGAATCGGTGGTTATCCATCCTTTCCCGGCCGCCTTCAACCCGAAATTCTCATCCTGACCGCCGAACAGGAACTTAAACCCGGGAGCGGAACTTCCGTTATAGCTCTGTTGTCCGAGCCAGCGGGCTTCCGGCAGGAAACCGGGTAATGTCGTCCCTTTATCTTCCGAATACCCGACACTCAGCGTCTTGAATCCGGTCAATATCCCTACAAAAAAACGGGCAACCGCATTTCCCACCCCGGCATGCGGAGTTTCCGTTCCGGTCACGAGCAACTTACCTCCTTCCAGAGTCTCGGAAGAATTGATCCGGATCTTGTTCCTACCGACCGACTCATATCCCAATTTGATATTTTTTCCATCGGCAGCCGTCAAGCGGGCTTGTATATCGCCGGTCTTCAACCGATGCCGTACAACGACCGGTTTTCCTTTTTGTACTTTATCCATTCCGGTTTCGAACTTCACGTTCTTCCCTCGCTGTTTCCGGGGCGGCCGTATCATTTCTCTCAAAAACTTAGACTTATTGTAAAGTGATGTCAACGATAAATCTCCGTTCATCTGCAAAGCACTCGCATTCCGGATCACATTCCCCAGATTCGTCGAATCGGCTGTCACCGCAGCTGCCTGCCAATCGTATCGGGTCGAATAGCCTAGCTGCAAAGAGGTCCAGTCCAAAAATGGTAACTTATTGACCGGTACGGTATATTGGACCGAAAAGTCATGATTATAATTTACCGGACGCCCACCGTCGAGGATATTGTTCCATACGGTATCTTTCCATTGCTGATAACGTTCGGGGTCCCTCTGCCGGTCGACGATCCCCTCCGGCTCATCGATACGTGCCTGTGTCGTCGCATGAAAATCGACCACCAGATTCCGGGTCAGATTAAATTTAAAGGCATAATCCCGGGTCCACATAAAATCCTTATCATAAGTAGGTTCGATCAATAAATTCGGATTATCCAGATTCTTCGATTTCACCTCCCGGTAATTCCGGGTAATATCCGGAGTAATCGAAAACATCGAAGGCATATAATAAAAATTAAAGTCTTTGATCAACCGCAAATATTTCGAATTCAATGTCTTGGATTTCGATTTTTTGAAAGGCTCCACTATTGGAGGCATCCCGTTGTAGATATAACTGATCAGTCCCCGGTAATTTTTTTCCAGGTCTCTTTCCAGGTTGACATTACGGGCAAAGGATTTATTATAAGAATAAGTCAGAGACAGATTCGACCAATCGAAAAAATGCGATTTACCGTCTTTACTTTCTATCCCTACGTTCGTAAAATTAAGGCTTTTGCGCATCACATAATCTTCCGCATTACGTTTGATCGAATCGCGCAAATGCCGGTTCGCTGCATTATCCAGGGCTACCTCCAAAGGGATATCCGAATCGAGGGGATCGTATTCCGGTAAAGTCGATTGTCGCGAATAAGCATAATACATCGGAATCCTCAACCGCCACCTTTCCGGAAAGAACTTACCGAATTCGACACTGGTAGAAAAATCGATCGAACGGAAATCCTCCCTTTCGATCTCAGCAGCATGCTGCTCGATACTGCCAAACCCGGGAGTCATCCGGCTACCGGCAAAACTGATCGTCGCCACATCGGCTAATTTTGCCGTAATCCGATTCATGTGCCGAAAGCGGTATTTTGATCTGATACCATTTGATCTCCTCGGTTGATCCATTAGGCAATTCGACACTAGAGGTCGTTATGTTGGTGATAAAATTTTCGCCGACTTTCATTTTCTCCGGCCGGAGTTCCAGGTGATAGCGGAAAAAAGCTTCTGTCTCATTCAGGGTATTGTCTCCGTTGATATCTTCCACATCAGGCAAGGTGGTGGCTGCTGTCGGATAAGATTCGGGCGACATATCGGCTGTCGGTGAGTTACCCTCCGTCCCGTTATACTGTTTATAGCGCTCCAATACAGGTGTTTCCAAAGCATCGTAATCCGATCCCCGGAAGAAATGATAATTATCCCCCGCCGGATCGTTCCAGGCCTCCCGGTATACTTTCGAATTTTCTCCGAAAGTCCGGCGCAAGGTCTCCAGATAAGCTGCGTAAAATATCCGCTCATCTTCATCGTTCATCCCGTCCAGCCCCACATCCTGATACCGCCGGGCCTGGCTGTTATTATCGAATCCATTGGTTATCGACTGTACACCCGGCACTCGTCCCCAGCGGGTGGTATCCACATGACGGATATCCGGTCCGGCAGGCAGTCCATTTTCAAAAGCTTTCCGGCCGTCTTTCAAAATATCCTCCGACACATTACCTAAATCGAAATATACATCTCCGCCTTTGTGCCGATTGTCATATACAAAAGGATCCATCAGCCAGATTTCGATATACTGCACGTTGGCTGTTTCGAAATCACTGGTAGTGATACTCCGCATCATTCCTCCCCACCGTTTCTCCGGATTACGCAGTTTACCGTCCCGGCCGACATCGGTCGTAAAGTTGCAGGGACCTTTTTCCGTCGGATAGTAAGCCACCGAGAGGGCAGGAATAATATTCACATCCCCGACAGCCAGATCCTTATCCGGGAACAATTCCGTCTGCCGGATTTCGCGGACAAAATGGTTAGAACGTTGTTCCTTGTCGGCCCGGATATGGGAAGGAGTCGCCGTCGACATGCGGTAAAAAATAGGATCGACAATATACCAGGCCAATTTTGCCCGGTTGTAGCCGTAATCCAGACTATCCGACTTGCCTTCCGGAAACAGATTATCCTGAGGGGTAGAAGCCAGTTTCCATTGCGTTATCCCTTTCATATCCAACGAAATCTTACTTCCTTCGAAATCGTCCAGGTAAGCGTTTCCACCGGCTCCACGGGCTGTACCCGGCTGAAACCTGGCGAACTCGGTGTCTATCGTCAGGTGGGATTTCGCTTTGGTATGTACAAAAGGTAATTTGTCGATCAGAGTGGTCAGAAAACCGGACTCGGTATTATAAGTAGCGTTCAACCCCCAAATGGTATTCGATAAAGGTTCTTCTCCCAGATTCACTTTATGGGTCAACGGCTTTTCGCTCATATGCATTACCGTTGCTCCGATATTCAGTTTATCGTTGAATTTATAGTCGAGATGTGTCCCGACCAGCGTTTTGGTTTGCATGCCGAACATCGAACGGTTTTCACTTTTAATCGTAATCGGTGTACCGGCTTCCAGCAATGACTGGTTCATAATCTTCAGAGTCCCCATCGTATAATCGACCACATAATCGATATTCTCTGTCAACTCCACCCCACCGGCAAGTACTTTCACCGAGCCCTGAGCGATGTCCTGTCCTCCCAGGGAGATCTCGGAAGAGGACGACGATTTGTAACTTCCTTTCAGATAAAACTTATTCTTCTCGGCATTCTGTTCCGCTTCGCTTTGTGTCTTTTCGTACAAGTCTTTATAAACGTACTGACCAGCGACTCCCGGACGATTGATTTTCTTTTCCAGCCACCCGCCGAATGGTTCCAGTACGGGAAAAACGATCCTCCCTTTATTGGAATAGACCGTTATCCCCTCGATATAATCGAAACGCCCGTCCGGAATCGCGTCCAACTGGGTATTCAGCCGGTCGAGATTCATCACAGACAATAAAATCTTATTATCGATATCTCCGGCCGGCAGATAATTCACCATCGTTCCGGCCTTATCATTCTGGTACAAAATGTCTAACACAAAATCCTCGGCACTCAGATTATAGGAACCGATATTATAGACATTCTTCATCATCAAATCCCAGGTCGGCATTTTAGGGCTCTGTGTCGTACTTCTCAACATCTTCACCACCAAGGTCGAAGGTGCAGCCGGGGCATTGGAGGTCAGTTCACCCACCGTATGGATTTCCCCTCTCACCGTATATTCATAAGCGACCGCCAATACCTCATCCGCATTCAAGGCCGCATTCAGGGAGATATATCCCAGTTTTTCATTCAGGATATATTCGGAAGGATCCAGCAAACGGGCATTTTCCAATTTTTCATAATCCTTGCCGGAATTGAAACCGGTACCGATCTGGGATAAAATACCGGAAACCTGATTGATATCCCGGATTCCTGCATAGCGATCCACCATGGTCTGATACAGCCGATTGCTCTGATTATCGGGATATACCTGCCCGGGAACAGCGGGAAACAAACCGGCATCGAACATCGGATTGGACGGATCCCCGACATTATTTTCAGCCAACCCCGTAAATGCAACGATATTCCGGGCCCGGTCGAAACGGGAACTTTTATTGGTTACCCATACTTCAATTTTAGTGATCACCACCCCACTATTCACTACGGGCAAGTTTTGTAAGGCGGCATCGTACTGATCCCGGAAAAAACGCGACAGGAAAAAGTGTTTATTAGCTTCATACCTCAAAGCAGATACTTCAAAATCCTGTTTTTCAGCTCCTTTCTCCAATTGAATCACTTTAGATTCCCCCTTCTGTTGCGAAAAAATACTCGACATGGACAATTTACCGAACTGCAGGTCCGTCCGGAATCCCCAAAGATTCTGTCCACCCGAAATCAGCGTTCCGGTTAAAGGTAAAGAGACATTTCCCGCCTCCACCTTTTTCACGATATCGTCTTCCTTCCCTTCGTAGTTCAGTTTCAGGATATTGTCATAATCGAAAGTAGCCTCTGTATTGTACGACCAATCGAGATTGACCAAATCACCGATATTACCGCCGATATTGAATTGTATCTTCTCGTCGAAATCCAGCGAAGTCGTTTTGCGCATATCGATAGGCAAAGTCGGATTATCGACTTTATTCGTTTTGACCCCCAAGGTCAGTTCTGCCGATCCCTGTACTTCGATCCGGATTTTGTTGATACCGAAAATCGGACTCAGAATTTTGTCTAAAAATTGTATATCGGAAACCAGACTCTTGAAATCGTACTTATTCCCTTCCTGAATCTGCCTCCGGTTGTATTCGTACAACGACATTTTCGAACGGGCTTTCAGCAGATCCTGCAAGGTTTCCATAAAAGGGCGGTTGTAATAATACTTTCCGCCGATCAGGCTGGCTACGACATAACGCTTGGTCAGCGGATCATAGATAATGGTATCTTTTATATTGGACGGTTGCCTGAGAAACAATGCCGACGATGGAATAGTCTGCCGGATTTCATTGTCCCGGATCTCCCGGATCGGAAATTGCAGGGTATCGGAAACGGTCCCGGCAACCCGCCCGGAAAAAATAGGCTCCTCCGATTCTCCCGCAGGATAACCGAAAACAAAAACCATCTGAGTTATTATCAAAAATAATAACAAGATATACCGCATACACACACACATTGTTTGCAAACCGATTCACACTAATGATTTGCAACACATTTATTTATAATTGCTTCAGTGCTTGTTTAATCAGTTCCTCGACGCTGGTGACACCTCCACCGGCCATAATTTTATCCAATACTTTATTGGCCTGAGCCTTCACAAACCCAAGCATCACCAAAGCAGCCAAAGCTTCTTCTTTTATGGCCACCGAAGCGCCGAAGTTCATCTCTTCGGCACTACCTGTCACCGCTATTTTATCTTTCAATTCGATAATCACCCGCTGGGCCGTCTTCAGCCCGATTCCCTTCACACTCTTGATTGCATTTACATTCTCTGTCAGGATGGCTCCGGCAATTTCTTTTACCGTCATCGAACTCAACATAACACTAGCCGTATTCGCTCCGATCCCGGAAACCGAAATCAGCTGCCGGAAAACCGTTCTTTCCTCTTTATTGAAAAAGCCGTATAACAAGAGTGCATCTTCCCGGACAATCTGATGAATATATAAGGAAACCTGCTGCAAAGCTACAATCTGAGAGTAGGTATTCACCGAAATATTAATATAATACCCCACTCCGCCGCATTCGATCACTGCGTAAGCAGGCGTCGCCTCCACCAGAAGGCCTTTTATATATTCATACATTTTTTAAGTCTTTAATTAAAACCTATGATTTTCCGCACCTCACGGATAGTCTTATCGGCACTGGCACGCGCTTTTTCCGCCCCTTCCCGGGCCACTTTATCCATATATTCTGTATCGGCGGCATAGGCCAGGATTCTCTCCCGGATAGGAGACGTAAAATTCACAATATCCTCGGCTAACTGTTTCTTCAAATCACCATAGCGAATTTCACAGGCATTGTATTTCTCATTGAAATAATCGTAAGTATCTGCAGAAGATACAATCTTCAGCATGGTAAACAGATTAGCGATAGCTTCGGGCTTTTCGCTATTGGGCTGCGTAGGACCGCTATCGGTCACCGCTTTCATCACTTTCTTACGGATAGTAGCGGCATCGTCGATCAGATAAATAGCATTTCCTTCGGATTTTCCCATCTTTCCGGATCCATCCAACCCCGGCACTTTAATCGCATCTCCCCCGAAGGAATAGGACTGTGGCTCCGGGAAAAATTCTACCCCATAGATGGTATTGAAACGCCGTGCAAATTTCCGGGCCATCTCCATATTCTGCTCCTGGTCCTTTCCTACCGGTACTTTATCAGCCCGGTGAATCAGAATATCGGCAGCCATCAAAGTCGGATAAGTCAACAGTCCGGCATTCACATTCTCCGGTTGTTTCCGGGCTTTTTCCTTGAAAGAAGTCACCCGCTGCAATTCTCCCAAATAAGCGTTCATGTTCAGGTAGAGGTATAGTTCCAGTACTTCTTTTACATCACTCTGTACATAGATCGCTGCCTTTTCGGGATCGATCCCACATGCCAAATACTCGGATAAAATCTTCCGTACATTGGCAGTCACGTCGCCCGGATGGGGATGAGTCGTCAAAGAATGCCAATCGGCAATGAAAAAAAAGCATTTATATTCATCCTGTAAACGCAGAAAATTTTTTACCGCTCCGAAATAGTTCCCTAAATGTAAATTTCCCGTGGGTCTGATCCCGCTAACAACAATCTCCATTTGAATCACTTATTAAAAAATAGACAAAACGAACTTATCTCTCTACCCCCTACAATCAACGGATTTTATAAGTTCCATCCTGCAAAGATAAGCTTTTATTCAAAATCGCTGAAACGGTTTTTCATGAAAATTAGAATTTAACAATTATCATACTTCCGAAGCAAAAAAGGAGGTGATTAAAAAAAATTAAAAAAAGTTACTTTTATAAGCTTTTTTTATTACATTTGAAACGCAAAATTGCAACTATTTTATAAAACTAAATTTTTCTACAAACAATGGAAGGATACGAAAGAAAAGAAGGAATGGACAATGATCGGGAAGAGATTTATTCCAAGGCAGTGAGAGCAGGGAAAAGAACCTATTTTTTCGACGTGAAATCAACTCGTAACAATGATTATTACCTGACAATCACAGAAAGTAAGAAGAGATTTGATAACGACGGGAATCAAAATTTCGAGAAGCATAAAATCTTTCTGTACAAAGAAGATTTTGAAAAGTTTGCTGAAGGTTTAGATGAAGTCGTTGCTTATATCCAGGCCGCCATCGGCGGAGAAGCTCCCAAAGCAGCCTACACCGACCCCCAAAAAGAAGAATTCGACGTCGATTTCGATCAGATTTAAAAAATATCACTTTTTATAAAAACCGCTTGTCGTAACAGGCGGTTTTTTTATTCTCCAATGAGATCGCGGACCACTACCGAAGCGATAAAGCACCCGAAGATAGGCGGCATATAAGAGATGGTCCCTACATTGGACTTCTTATTCCGACTCTCTGCCAGGACGATAGCCTCCGGATCGGTAAATTCCGACGAAAAAACCACCTTCACCCCTTTGTAAACCCCCAGTTTATGCAAGCGTTTACGCAACATACGCGCCAGATTGCAATTATAACTTTTCGAAATGTCCGCCACTGCAATTTTCGAAGGATCCAGTTTTCCCCCCGACCCCATCGAACTGACGACAGGCAAGCCCAATTGCAGACTATGATAAATCAGGAATATCTTCGGCGCCAAGGTATCGATAGCATCCACGATATAGTCGTATCGGGCCATTTTCAATACCTCGATCATCCGGTCATCCCGGATAAAATCGTTAATCACATGCAATTTAATCTCCGGATTGATATTCCGGAACCGCCCGGCCATAATCTCCGCCTTGGCTTTTCCCAGATTACAATCCAAAGCCGGCAATTGCCTGTTCTTGTTGGTCAGTTCCACCACATCCCCATCGATAATCGTCATTTCGCCTATCCCGGCCCGGCACAACTGTTCGGCAGCATATGCTCCCACCCCTCCTAAACCGGCGACCAAAACATGAGCCTGCTGCAATTTCTCCAACCTTTCTTTCCCGAGTAACAATTCCGTACGACTCAACCATTCAGGCATAATATAAAATTTCAAAGTATAACATTACAATTTAAACAACCGATCGAAATTCATCCGGACAATATGCTGCAATTCTTCCACAGCGATCCCCCTCCGACGGGCGACTTGCCCATAGACCTCCCCGATCGTAAAATCCGAATTATCCGTTTCGATCAGCAACCGGTCTGCCGGAATTTCAGGTAATACCCGATACACCTGCGACTCTTCGTTCATGGCATGCCTTCCGGCGGAAATATAAAATCCATGCCGCAACAAATCCATCAAGATCTCCCGCCGGTTATTGAATCCGTGCATAATCCATTTCTGATGTGACCGGCATTTCTTATAGGCAGTAATCAATTCCGGGATCGCCCTCACCCCATGAACAATCAACGGCAACCCATACTGTCCTGCAATTTCCGCCTGCCGTTCAAACAGCTTCAACTGCACTTCCACCGGAGCAAGCGCATTCCGGTCCACCCCCGCTTCCCCGACAGCCACAATCTTCCCCTCTGCTGCCGCCAGTTCTATCTTCTGCAACCTTTCCTCCACCCTATCATCGATATACATGGGATGAATTCCCAAAGAAAAGTAAACCGCCCCCTGCCCGGGCATAATCACATTTCCCAGACAAGGATCGACAATATTCACCCCCTCTCCCGGCCGATGTGTATGTACGTTAATCCAATCTTGTGGCATAAGCATCCTTTTACAACCACAAATATACACCATTCCTCCGGATAATCAATCCCCCGCTTTCTGTCAAGCCACACTCCTCCCGCCCCCGAAGGGGCACGTCCTGAGTCTCCCGGGATCCGTCCTAAAGTCACCCCCTAAGTCAATTCTTCTAAAATGGTTTCCGCATCCGCCAATTCTTCTTCCCCCCTTCCCATCTTCCTCAACTCCTCCAGCATCCTTCCGGCCCGCTCCACACATTCCTCCTCCTCCACATAATAATAACAGCAGGCCAGCAATTTCACACTCTCCGCCGAAACGGCCAGGCGATCCAAATTCCGACCAACCACATCCAGCACCTCCTGCAACATCCCCTCATCCCGCGTCACCTCACAGGCATCCAGCAGTGCCAAAAGCAATGCCGGATCCGAAATATCCAGTCTCTGCCTCGCCATCGAACACACGCTCTCCAGAGCATTTTTCACCCTCCGGGCCTCCTCCATCCGTTCCGCCTCCACCCGGCATTCTCCGTACTCCCGGCAAAGCCCGACAATTTCAACTGCTAATTGTTCCATATCCGTTCTTGTTTAACTGCAAATCTCTCTATCACTCCACCATTCCCGTAATTATTCATAAACAAATTATTAGTCAAATCTAATCCACCTTGTTTATAAGTTTACATAAAAATCATCGTAATGGTTTTCTCAATAACCTTTTATACAACATTGTCCGCATTCCATTAGGAATAATCCGGGAAATAAAACGGATACTTACATTCTGTATAAACTGAAAATAACCTATAAAATCCATGTTTAACAGTTTCCGCTGAAACCGGTATTCATCTATTGCATACTTCCAGCCTCCCCGACGCTTAAACATATCCCGAGAGAAACGGAAATACAAAAGGCTTTCCGGTATATTATAAAAGCAGGCTCCGTTCATTAACATCCGTACCCAAAGGTAATAATCCTCAAACAAAGGAAAATGCATATATCCCCCAGCATTCATTACGGCTTCTTTTCTAAACATAGTAACCGGATGGTTTTCCGGACAACGCAACCGGGCATACTTCAATATCTTCCAATGCTTTTCTGGCAATTTCCTTACCGAAATTACATTTCCGATATCCCCTTCAAATTCATCAATCCAGGCACCGACAACATCCATTTCCGGATGAGCACAAAACACCGCTATCTGTTTTTCAAACCGTTCGGGTTTTGCCACGTCATCCGTATCCATACGGGCAACCAAATCGTAAGAACAGTGCTTCAGCCCTTCATTTAAAGCCCGGCCTAACCCCTGATTTTCAGACAAGGGTACGACCCTTATCACCGGATATTTCCGGCAATAATCCTCCGCCACCTCATCCAGCGCATCCGTCAAAGGTCCATCTTTGACCAATACCACTTCATCAGGCAGCAAAGTTTGTGTAAAAATACTATCTAAGCTTTGTCGAAGGTAGGCTGGCTGTTCTTTCCGGTAAACCGAGAGAAGAACAGAAAATTTCATAACAATGATTGAGAATAAAAATTAATAGTCACCAAAATCCACATTCAAAGCATGTAAACCAATCCTTTCCTTTTCTGGTGGCAACTTCATATAATCGCCAAATGTTTGAGTTAAATATTCATGGACACATTCCTGAACCGGAAGCTTTATACTCTCAAAATCTACATAAGTAGGTTTTCCATAAACCCGACAAGAAATAATAGCATTTTTCCAATTTGTTCTACCATAAAAGAATCCATAATATTCAGTCTCCCGATTATTATATAGCTCAGCCTGACGCTGAAAAAAATGTTCAACACATTTAATTCTCAACAACTTGGATCCCCTCATTATCCATTTTTTCTTTGATGATGCAGAAGTATACGTCCGGCAACTTAACATATAAGCCAACCACACTTTTGCACAAAAATATTGCCATTTTCCTCTGAAATTACGATCCGGAACATGATCCAACTTAAAAACATCCACAAATATACCCTGATTTTCAGGCGTAATGCCTCCATCTTCCAATTCCTCTATACGTGTATGTCTCAATCTGACCTTAGAATAATTCAAAGGCCAATCTTTTCTTCCTTCCTGAAAATAATACTTTTCACGATCCAACTGCTCGTTACATACTTTTATAAACTTTTCATAATTAGCATGAGTCATAATAATATCCAAATCATCATCCCAAGGAATAAAACCTTTATGCCGGACTGCCCCAATTGTAGAACCTCCAACCAGATAATAATCAATACTATTTTTCTGACATAAAGCGTCTATATCAGTAATAATTCCCAGAATTACCCGTTGTAAATGCTTTACCACATTTTCCATAATATCACAAATCAATTGTATTCAAAACAGTATAACGTTTCCGCATCTCTCGCGCTAAAGGCAATAACTTTCGAAAGTCATCTTCAGAAAAAAACAAACACTCTGAAAACATCTCATACAACCCTAATTCCTTAAAAAAGTTATACAATTGGTGATATGCCTGCTGATCTTTTCTGACATATTTTTCCAGCATCAATTGAGCCCAAGCAACCTGTACCCCATGTAATGTTGATCTATCAGGATAATATTCATCTATAGCATGACTAATTAAATGTTCTGCTCCACTTGCTGGTCTTGAATTTCCAGACATAATCATTGCCATACCGGAAAAAATCAATCCATAAGCCAACCTATTTATAAACAAATCAGTATTTATATCTCCAACTTTAAACTTCAAAACACTTTCTGCTCCAAGACTCGCCAATTCAAGGGCAAAAGCATCTATAGTCTCGCCTATATTCCTCTCGGCAATTTCACAATCCTTTTTTGCGCTCAAATTAGACACTAAATCTCCCACTCCCGCCAGGATCAAACGCCTTGGGGAGCGTCTGATTACGTCGGTATCAACAATAATCCCTATCGGAGCTATAACTCCAAAACTTCTTTTCTTTCCCCGTTTTATCAAACGAGCTATTGGAGAATAAATTGCATCGTTAGACAATGTTGAAGGTATTGTCAGATAGGGATGTTCCGTCATCGATGCAAACATTTTTACCGAATCAATTACACTTCCTCCCCCAAAAGCAACATATAAAGCATCCGTCGAGCTACTCTTTAAATGAATACAGGACAACTCTTCAAAAACGCCACCTTTAATGCATACTATCTCAGAAAAAGTATTTACGCAAAGGCTGTCTTTATACACATTGTATAAATTCTCCTGAGTAAATAAAACTTTATTCTTAAAATAAATATGATTCCGCAATAGCAAATTATCAATTTGCTCTATTCGATTCCTGCCAATCTCAATAATTGAAGGAACATTTAAATCCCGGTAAAACATGAAGATTGCTGTATTTGGCTGATAATTTCGGAAGTACTTATACCTTTAGTATAAGGCAAATAAATCAATTGAATCTGATGCTCCTGAATAAACTCAGGAGTCAAACGAATTTGTTCCAAATAAGACATACCACACCAATCATCCCCATGAACAATAATATTAATACCATATTTACAAATAACTTCTTTATTATCGAAAGTATGAATAACAAAAGCCTCATCCACGTACCGACAAGCTTGTACAACAGCCAAACGATCATCTTCCTTAATATAAGGACGACGTTTATATTTCTCTACAATATCATCACCATTAATAGCTACAATTAATCTGTCACCTAAGGCACGGGCACGTCGTAATAATTCCACATGACCACGATGAAATAAATCAAATGACCCTATTACATAAACAACTTTTTCCATATTATTTTTTTAAACTCTGATATAACTTCACATAATTTCCTACCATTCTATCTGTTGAAAACCTATCTCGAATTTCATTTGCTACAGCAATTATTTCTATAGGATGACCAAATGCATACTTCATTTTATCCCTTAACAGATCTACTCTCCCGACAGGAAAATGTAAATTTTGTAATTCAGGATACCCGGCTGTAAATTCACGGAAAGGACCTATATCTGAAGCAATTACCGGAACTCCGGTCATTAAGGCTTCTACACAGGAAAGTCCAAACCCTTCTGAGCGTGAAGCACAAATTGCATAATCTGCAGCCTTTAAATATTCATCCACATTAAATGTATACCCTTTAAAAACTATTGAGGGACATCCCTTTGCCAATTGTTTACACTCTTCCAGCAAATTTCCTTTACCTAAAAAAAGTAATAAAGAACTCTCCCGAATATTATCCGGAAGGCCAAGAAAAGCTTTAATCACCGTTCGGGGATCTTTAATTTTCCTCACCGTTCCAACCACTACAAAAATTATATAATCTTTCGGTAAATCTAATTTTTCCCTCCATTCTCTTTGAGGAACTCCCTCCCGAATATTAAACTTCGAAACATCTACACCATTATAAATCCTTAACACAGAAAATCCTCCCAGCTTCTTTTCATAAAACATTTTTCCAGTTTCTGAAATAGCAACACCTGCATCTAATCGTTTCAAATGCCTGAGGTAACGCCAATTCATATAAGTACCTAAGATTTTCCCCTTTGAACTCACAAAATCTTCTTGACAAATACAATGCATTGTCTCTATTTTCGGACAATCAAGATGCATATAAGAAGCAACTAAAACAGGATGATACCCATGTGTATGAATCAGATCAACTTTTCGCCCTACAAACAATTGTTCCAGACTTTGAGCTACCCAACGCGTTCTTAATTCCAGATCAATAAACGAATAAGAAAATTCAAGGACCTCAATACCCAATTCCTTAAAAGCTGGAGTAATACTACGATCTGTATCATCCTCCATCATTCTTATAATTACCGGAGTAACAGAAAACCGGTGAAGATTCTTTACCAAATTGTAAAGTACCTCTACCGGTCCTGATTTCCGCAACTGATTTATGATATAGACTATAGTCATAATTTTAAAAACGAGGTATTTTATAAGTCAGATAAATTCCGTATAATATTTCAGCCCATTTCCGATACACACAAACAAACTCACCATTATATTGCTTCAGTTCGCCACCCGTATAGCGCTTATATTCATATACACTATTAGAATTATGAGTACTTGGACCTACCCGTCCTAAATCATAACACTTGACTCCCTGTTCCTTCATCCATTCAAATACCTTCTCCATCAAAAATTGTGTTACGCCCTTCTTTTCTCTTGCTTTCAATGAATTAGCAGACATCATGTGAAATCCCCTTTCCTTATAAGCATAATCCAAATGAGCAGCTAAAGGTTCACCTTCAGAAGAATACAAAAAGAATAAATTATAATGCGGATCCCTTATTAACTCCTTTAAGGAATTTGTATCCGGTACAGAATTAAGATTTTTAATTCTTGCCATTTCAGCATACATACGGACAAACACTGCTAATTCCTCATCGGTACCTTTACCCACTTCAAATTTGTAATTTTGTTTTTTAGCCTGGGCATATTGATAATGCCAGCTTTTTTTGGGCCTGCGTTCTCTGTCTGGATCTAAAATAATTGTCAACGGGCAAACACTCAATGCCATGGGTCTTATAAAACCAGCTTGCCTTAAAGCTATTTCATAACTAAATTCATAAAAATTATTATTTGATACTTTTACAAAAGCAAAATGTTCCTTTTTAACATATTCCGAAATTTGCTCATAAAAAATCTTATAATCACCTTCCTGAATTTGATAAGAAATTGATTCTCCATCTATCCTTAGGATTTTCCCAATAAAAGGAATCTTATATATCTCCCCCCAACAACATATTAATGTATTTTCTATACTATTTGAAAAAAATATTACAGATTTATTTCTTTTAGCTATTGTATACTTCAACCATCCATAACTTTGTGTATGAGGAATAAAATCCATTTTTTCCTGAAGTTTCACAAAAAGATCTTCGCCAAGTACTTCCATATCATCTTAGTTTTTTTATCACTTTTACAAAAGGATTATACCTTAGCCGATAGCCATCGACGACCGTCACTTCTTTATTAATATTCAATGTATGTATACCATCCCTATAAAAGGGATCGGTCGGATAAATCCGATGTATTTCTTCTTCTTTATAACTAATCGGGGTAAGATCAATAACCCGATAAATAACAATTCCTCTGCCATACCCACCTTTACAATCCTGAGCGAAACGATAAAATCTACCATCCCAGCAAAAAAAATTCCCAGCCATCCGGCTTCCCGTAAAATCCGATTTTATCAACCTTCCTTCCCGGGGTGAATATTCCCCAAAAATCCGGTCGGCACTCCAGAAATATAAATCTGAATTATCATACCCTTTTTTGGTTGCAAACAAGTAAAAACGATCCTTATATCCGACAACCGTAGCATCCGCCAAAGGCAATTCTATCAGTACTCTCTGAAATATCAAACAATTCTTCTGTTCATCATATTTATATATATTTAGTTTTCCGGAAGCAACATTTTCAGGTATAACAAAAACACCCTCCTTATTTCTGATAATAAAAGGATAAGACAAATGGGTGTCTAATTTCAATATCGGTTTCCGCTCTAATAAAACTTTTGTCTGCCGATCAACGACTAATCTTACCAAACAAGCATTTTTCCTATAAAAATTTATTTCTTCCGCAAACACTTCAAATATTGTATCTGTCACATTATAGAGAAACGGATCAGCAAACCCACATGTCTTATAACCATGTTTCATCCAATTCACAGATAATTTTTGGTCTTTCAATAAATCAAAAGAAGGATCAATGAATCCGATATTCCACTCTCCAAAAGAAAACTTAGACTTATAATTCATAAATATCTTTAATTAAAAAAGAACATTTTATAAGGATAATCTGAGGTAGTCTTAAAATTCCCCAACAATCGTAATCCATAAACTAAAAAATACAATATCCATATATAATTCAACCCACATTTATATACAACATTTCTCTTGTATACATTCGCCCAATTAATGAAAAAAAAGAAAGGATATATGAAATAGCTCGTAATTCTCATTGCTACAGAAGCAACTATGGTAAAGCCAAGACAAAAAATATAAAAAATCAGCATATTAAAAAAAAAGTTTTCTCTGCTATCTTTCGCAAACTTTTTCTTATATAAAAATGTAACTAATATAAAAGGCAGGCATTCTGCATAATTCAAAAGATTACCTCTGTTCTCACTATCCTGCAAATAATTCAAATATCTGATCTCTGTCTGACTAAAAAACAAATCAAAAAAATTAAAACCAGAAACAGCGATACAAAAAGAAAATATAATTACACATAACCCTATCCATCTTGATATTCTTACCTTATAAAATAACGGCATAATCATAGCTATCAGGGCACTAAAATGAAAAAGGGATGCCAGTAAACAATAACCCCAAAACTTCCATTTTCTATGTTGAAAAATAAAAGGCATTGCCCACCAGACAATAACAATAGCCAATGCCTGTCTCATCATTATAAAATTATACTGAATATAAAGACGAGTTACATATATATAAATAAGCAAAAATATATATTGATCAATTCTATTTCTTTGAAAACCTTTTACTAATAAATGAACCGTGAGAAAACTAATTAATAAAAAATAAATATTCGCATTCGAAAACAAATATGAAAATAAAGAAGACAATAAAACATATCCAGGATCCATTGATCGGATATAATTGTCAGAATTCTGAAAACCTTCCCAAAACGATCCAATATTTAAAGGATTCTCATAAACATACTTATAAGCTGCATAATCAAATATCTCACCTCCTACAGAAACATCAAACCATCTACATCCCGCAAACATTCCCAATACTCCGACCAAAACAGTCAGAAAAAATTTTCGTTCCCTGATATTCAGCTTCACAGTACTTGCATCTATCAAAGCAAAAAGCAGGAAAAACAAATAAAAACAGATATATACAATATAATTTTCATTCATCTACACCATCCTATTCGTTAACGCTTTTCTCAGAAATTCCTCGGAAATTTCTCTTTCCTTTTCAATAAAAATATCTATATCCTTATAATCCAATTCATTTTCAAAACATCTATTCTGAACAGCTTCTTTCAAAGAAGATACAATATTCCGGTTTAAACCGAATCTATTTTTAAGATCCAGCAAACGAGAGGCTCGCCAAACAGATCTGTAATAAGCTATAAAATTCCGCTTATACTTTAAGCAAAAACAAACACCATGGAATGAATCTGTCAAAACAAAAGTTGCTCTAGAAAATAAGGTTAACCACTGTCCGGGAGAACACTCTTTCAATAATATATCAGCATGTTCATATATTGCTTTTCCCAATCCGGGGACAGCAACTACAACCAATTTAAGTGAGCCATATTTAGAACGAATTTTACATAACGTTTCTTTAAAACCGCCCTTAATCTCTGATCCTAAAATATAAGCTAAAATATAAGATCCTGTTATTTCAACAGCTTCCATTTCCTCCTTGAAATCATATAAAAAAGTCGGATCTAAAACAATCTTAGCATTCACTCCCGAAGCATTTTTAACCATTTTTCTTGTTTGAGCATCACGTACCGACACTGCGTCCATTTTGTTTATACATTCAGCAATCTTTACTTTATTTATTCGGGGTACTCCCTTTCGGGCACTACAGGCTGCATAACTAATCCTTATTCCGGTAAACTCAGGCACCCAATCCATCAAATAAACTAATCTTTGCTTAGCAAATGTCGACCAAACTTGGTCGCTACCAACAACGACAGCATCCAATTCATTGGCAATCTCAGCAATATTATTTTCCGATACTTGCCTTGTCATATTCAACTTATGATTTATTATTTTGTCAAAAGAAGGGGCCAACAAATTCCGTCCATCTTCCTGAATTCCACGAATACGTTTCAATCTGCCAAACAAATCACCACATACTCCAATGAATTCTCTAATATTAGTTACGGCACTTAAATAATTAATTGTTTTATAACAAAAATTTCCATTATCATCCGATTTAAAATTGAACACTAATACTTCATTATTCAACCTCTCCAAAGTTCTTTGCAATGCTAAACATTGAAAAGTAGCTCCATAATTATACCCATTCGTATTATCTGTCAAAGTGAGAATTCCGATTCGCATACCTCTTTATTTTTACCAACAAACCACTTTTTAATAGTATATTTTTAATAAATCGACGTAATCTCTGCTTACATCCAAGTTGTGTCAATTGAACAATCAAATCATTCAAAGCAACACTTTCATAGCGGTCAAAAAAAATTTTCCGCTGCAAAGGTTTTATACAACTATTCGTTACTGCACTATTTCCCTTGATAACCTGTTCATAAGCTATTTCCCATAGATCACAATTCAAAGAACTGCAAATATTCTGTCCCTTCAAATTATGACTCATTATAATGCTTACCCCCTGTCCATCGTCTATTCGTGGCAAAACATATTCAACTCCCCAAAAATCCCCGATCGTCAGATCACTCCCGCTTTTCAATTTCTTGACCGGACATGCATAACACGAGGGACGTAAATACAAATCAGCCAGAAATCCTTTCAAGAAAAGATTAGTGTGTAAATCTTCAGACAACAAAACTGAATTTTTCTCCGCTCCATCCGTCGCGGAGAAACAAACAACAAAACTGTATTTTTTCCAGCTTAAAGTCTTATCTCTGAACGAAATGAAAGATATATCCCGTAACACATCACCGCTTTTATTTAAGGAAGCATACAAAACTGTATTTTTTCCAGCAGCCCTGCGGGCAGCTATTTCTTTAAGATACTTCCGCCAAACTCCGGGTGAAGGCACACCATGACAGATAAAATCAACCGTCAGTAAATTATCGTATTCCTTTTTGAGAAAAAGTTTCAAACCGGCAATCTGGCAAGGCGTACCACTAAACAATACTTTCCGGCCGGTTTTCAGAAAACATTCCGTCTGCCGGAAACTGTCTCCAATCCGACTTTGAACATACTTACTTCCTCGAAAAGCACTTAATCCTTCAACATTTTCTGTATAATCATGAACGACTTCCCAGCGGGCATCAAAACGGGCACCAAAAACCACTCCTCCCTCCGATAAAATTTTCTCTGCCAACAATGTAAAAACACCACCTGATGAACTTTCCCATCGAATCTCCTCATCCGGATTTTTAGCCGCATATACATTTAAAGGCCGACGCCCGGTTCCCTGAAAAATAACAGGACAGACTTTCTCGCATAAGCCACAATCGATACATCTCCCTTCATCCGTTTCCGGATACAAAAAACCCTCACCATCCTCATGCAACGTTATACACTGCTGCGGACATCGCTGAATACATGCTTCACATCCACAACATTTCTCTCTGTCTGTTATATGTATCATATTTTCAATAATCTCTTTAATGGTTCCCGAAATAAACTCTGTTCATAACCATTCAAACCCATATACCAAAAAAGTGGAACATAAATTAAGGAAAACAACAATATAGCCAACCCCAATTCCCACGCATTAGTCAACGTTATCATATTCAAAAAACAATAACCCACTCCTCCCAATAGTATCGGAACAAGGGACATCCGGAAAATCTCTTTCCAAAAACGAACGATATCGATATGGATTCTTCGATGATAATAAATATTCATGGCTATAATCTGACCTACAACAAGTGCAAATACCGTTCCCAAGGCACAACCAATTCCACCATACAAACGTGCCAAGGGAATAGATATTCCTAAACTAACAAAGGCTATCACAACATAGAGCACACACCTAAAACGCATCTGATTACGTGCCTGCAAAATAATAATACCCAAATTCTGAATTAAAGGAATCGTCAAAGGGATAAAAAAGAGCAAAGCGATATAATACGCTTCATCATAATCCGATCCGGCCCAGAAATAAATAAAAACCTTGCCAAATAAAATAAATCCGGTCAAAATAAATGCCATAATAGCATACTGTATCCGTCCCATACGAATGAACAGGTCGGATATAGCTTTTTCATTGTTCTCCTTGGCAACCATTGCGGTTACCTTCGGTAAAAAAACGCCCGATATGGCAGTAGAAAAACTCATATATATGCCTTGCAATTGAATAGCTACGGCATAAACAGCTACAGCAACCGCACCTTTATACATCCCTAAAATAAATTGTCCGCTACTCCAATAGATTCTGTCCATAATAGCATTCAGGAAAATCCAAAAAGAATAAATACTTACCTCTTTCAAAAATCCCCATTTGAAATGACCGAAATAAATCCGTATATGAATTTTATGAAAACAATACCAGCAATTTACCAAAAGCGTAACTACATTAAACAATGTAGTAATTACCGTCATTCCAATCGCCCTATACCCCAGCATAAGCATTGCTATCATGACCAAAGGATTCAGTATAATTCTGGTAATATTTACCAGCTTTTGAAAAACAAAATCTTCATAAGCCACTATAATGGAACCGAAAACACTCATCGGAAAAGTAAATGCCAAGTTTACCGTCATCAACAACATCATCGTCCGTACTTTGCTTAAATCTTCCAACGTCATCGCCCTATCAAACAAGACATCGACATTAAAATAAAACCCAGTTCCAATCAACAAAGTTATAACGCCGACAATACTATACAGTATTAAAAACATACCGAACATATCATATTGCTCGTTTATCTTTCCCTCTGCCCGAAATTTAGCGGTATAACGTACAATAGCATTTCCGAATCCTAAGTCAAGTACTGTCAGATAAGTAATCACCGAAGCAACCAAAGAATACAACCCATATTCATTCTGCCCCATCATCCGCAACATAAACGGCATATAAAGCAATCCCACAAGATTGTTTAATCCGATTGATACATAGGAAAGAATTGCACCTGCCTTCAATTGGTTTATCGCCATAAAAAGTATAAATTATAAATAGTGCTTCATTAGTGTCCACTAAAAAATCATAGAAGTTCTTTGAAATTATTGAAATTCAATTTGTTATAGGAGATTTTGGGGAGAACGGATTTGAATTTACTTTTGTGGTAATTTTCAGACCGTTATGCATAAAGATCCATATATTTTTGCCCAATTAGTTAAGTTCCTTGACCGAAGTAAATTCAATCGTATCGTTACAAAGTATGAAGGCGACAAGTATATCAAGAGCTATACCTGTTGGAATCAGCTGCTTACGATGCTGTTCGGTCAGCTATCCAATCGAGAGAGTCTCAGAGATTTGATTGTGGCTATGGAAGCTCATGCTGGGAAACTTTACCATCTCGGAATCGGGAAGTCTGTAACTCGGAGCAATCTTAGCAAGGCTAATGAGCAACGTAACTACCGCATCTTCGAAGAGTACGCAACATTCATGATTGCCGAGGCCCGCAAGCGTAGAATCAATAAAATATTCGAACTTGACGGTCATGTTTATGCATTTGACTCTACAACGATTGATCTGTGCCTGTCAGTGTTTGAATGGGCTAAATTTCGCAAACATAAAGGCGGAATAAAGTTGCATACGCTCTACGATATTGAAGTGGAAGTACCTGCATTTGTGCATATTACACCTGCCAATATTCACGATTCAAAGGCTATGCCTGAGATTCCATATGAATCAGGAGCGCATTATATATTCGACCGGGGGTATAACGATTTCAGCAACCTTAATACAATAAATCGTATAGGTGCTTTCTTCGTTGTACGAGCCAAAACAAATGTACGGATCAAGCCTAAAACCTGGAAACGAAGATTGCCGGAAGGTGTAGTATCGGATGTAATCGGATGCTTTACGGTTTATAAAAGTTCTAAGGATTACCCTGAGGAACTTAGAAAACTCATCATTGAAAATCCTGAAGATGGTACACGATACATCTTCCTGACAAATAATCTTGACGCATCTGCGGAGTTAATATCATCGCTTTATCGAAACAGATGGAGTGTTGAACTGTTCTTCAAATGGATAAAACAACACCTCAGGATTAAGAAGTTCTGGGGAACATCGGAAAACGCTGTACGCATACAAATCTATTGTGCGATAATCACTTACTGCTTAGTAGCAATAGTCCTACACGATATGAAATTAGAACGAAGCATCTATGAAGTTCTCCAAATACTCGGAATTTCTCTGACTGACAAAACACATCTCAGTGACTTGTTTGACAAATCGAATTTCAAAAATGTCAAAGACCGATATGATTCAAGTGAACCGAATTTATTTAATTTTTAACCTTGTCCATTTTTAGTGGACAGTAGTGATAGTGCTTTATTGAACCTGACATATCAAAAAAATTCCCCGGCCTGCGGAAGGCAGACCGGGAAAGGTTAATAAGGTTATTCTTCCACGGGCGACGGATCCGGGGTGTCCGGAGTGCCGGAAGGGGAATCGGGATCGGGGGCATCACCGGATTTCCTGCGAGAATGACGGCGGGCGGCCACATCGTGCGATTCGCTGACCAGCTGGTTGATGCGGTCGGTGATGTGCCTGTAGTCGGCCGGACCGTTGACCACAGCAAGAGCACCGATCATTTCACACAGTTTCCCGAAAGCCGCCTGTACCGCCTCGCGGGCTGCTTTAGCGGCACCCAGTGTGGCCTCGGAGGTGGCGTCCGAACGGGTGAGCATCGTCTGCTCGAACTGTTCGTTAGCCGTACGGAGGGCACTCACCCAATGCCCGGCAAACAGCGTTTGGATATGGGCGGCATTGGCTTCAAGCTCCAGGTCCTGTATCAGATTCCTGATCGCTCCGGTTTCCTGACGGTAAGGCATCGACGGGATATTACGCCCATACTTGTCGACCAAAGCCAGCAGCGCCTCGGCTGCCTTTACCTGACCGGAGTCGAAAGAACTCAGGTAAAGCTTCAACTGGGCGGTAAAACTACGGAATACATAATCGCGCTGCCCGTCAAGACGGGCCAACTCAGCCGTATAACGGCTGCGGCGTTCAGAAACAAGGGCTGTGTCGTAATCCGACAAACGCGCCGCAAATGCATCACACAGACCTTGCAGGGGTTCTTCCACCGACTCTTCCTCCTGAAGAAAAGCCAGTATGTCCGAAAAGACCTGAAATGCCTCCAGGTTCCGCAACATTTTCAGATTGGTAGATTCAATCATAATAACCTCCTTTTTAATTGATGTTTATATATCCCTCTCTTCGTTGCCGGTTCATCCCGGCATATCGTCCTTTCAGAGAAAAAAACAGCCTGCGGCCGTCGGCAAGTCGTCTCCACACGGGAAAACCAACCGGCAGCCACAGGCTATGAATTCCCGGCCGGGATTCTGTTCCCGGCGGTTGCAGGCAGGAAATCCCGCGAGGGATTTTGTTGCTGACAGCCGCAGGCTGAAAATCCCACGCAGGGATTCGTTGCCAACGACTGTAGGTGGAAAATTCCATCCGGGAATCATTATCGTTTTTTGCGTCGTTTCAGTTCCAGGTATTCGGTATAGATAATCCGGCTGTACGGATTGCGTGTCGTCACCTCCTGACGGACAGCCTTCGTGCCCCAGCAGATAAACCAAAAACGGTCGTATTTCCGGATAAAGTAAAAAATCTGCCAGCCAACGACGCCACCGATCAAAAAGGAACCAAATGTTCAGGCATAAACACCTTCATTTATAATTATTCGCACTCATGAAATTCAATTTCCGTTACATGACAGCCACGCCCCCACTACATTATAAAAATGTTATAATAAAATTGCTTTCCTTGTTGTTCTACCTGCCCTACTGTTTTACTTTCCATTCCCCGATATTGCGTGCGGCGGCATCGAAAGAGACACCTGCCCTGACCAGGGTGCGGCCATCGGCGGTGTAGGGGATCAGATAGCCGCGGGAATCGATCTGTTCCAGGGCTGCATCGGCACTGCCACCGAGCTTGAACTCAAAAATGTAAATATAGTTCCCCGTCTTCACCACGGCATCGGCACGGCCACGGGAACTGCGCACCTCCGCATCGCAGAACTGACCCATCAGCGTAAAAACAATGTAGAATATCACCTGATAATGACGCTCCGTCTTATCGTTGAGTTCGTACGGGATACCGGCAAAAAAGGCACGAAGACGCTCCATAAAACCATCCACATCTCCCGCTTCCAGCTCACGGATAAAACGCTCGATGTAAAAACCTGTACGGTCGTCCGTTACCTGGGTATAGAAAGGCACCAGGAAATTCATGAAACCATATTCCACCTCTTCGTTAGGAAAACAAAGCGTATAATTACGGAACCTAGAATCGTATGACTTGATCGTCAGATAACCGCTCTGGTAAAGCAGGGGGACCGGATTGCCAGAATCGGCACGGTATTCCGAAAAACCACTGGCCTTCACCTCAATACCCTCGATCAGTTCCCGAAGGTCGTAATCACTATGCTGCAACAACTCCACCAGAAAAGTAGGCGTTCCAGTCTGAAACCAATAGCTGTCAAAACGGCTGTATTGCAACACATGCAGCAAACTGAAAGGATTGAATACCCCTTCCGTGTTTTCGCTGAAATGATAACCGTCGTACATACGGGTCAGGCGCCGCAGGATTTCCTCACGGTCCACCCCTTCCTGCTCCTCCAGACGACCGATCTCGGGATTGAAATCACGCTCCAGTTCCCCGTGCGTAAGGCCGCAAAGCGTGGCATACTGAGGCAGCATACTGATATCGGTCAGCTGATTCAGATCGCTGAACACACTCACCTGGGAGAACTTAGTCACCCCCGTCAGGAATACAAAACGCAGGTAACGGTCGCTGCTCTTCAACACCCCGTAAAAGGCTTTCAGCGTCTTGCGGTATTCCTCCAGCAAAAAAGAATCCTGCAAAGCCTGCAAAAGAGGTTTGTCGTATTCGTCCACCAAAACTACCACCGGCTGCCCCGTCTGTTCGCAGGCGCGGCGGATTATGCCGGAAAAACGGTCGGAAAAACTCTCCTCGCGTTCTTCACGTCCCCAACGGTCTTCCCACTGATTCAAATGACGGTTGAGAATACCTCCCAACTGCTCCGGTGCATCATATTTCTCGGCATTCAGATCCAGATGCAACACCGGATACTCCTGCCAGGCCTCTTCCAGATCAGCTATGGCCAAGCCTTCGAACAGTTCACGCCTGCCCTCAAAATAAGACTCCAGCGTGGAAAGCAAAAGACTCTTGCCGAAACGCCGAGGACGGCTAAGAAAATAGGGCTTTCCGGTTGTGACCAGACGATAGATCAGGGCCGTCTTATCCACATAGACATAACCTTCACGACGTATATTTTCAAAAGTCTGTATACCGATCGGTAATTTTCTCAACTGAGCATTCATTGGCCGGAGTTTTTGTTACAAAAGCAAAGATAAACTATTTTTCTGTTTCCACGGAAAACGGACATGGCAAATTTCTTTCACTTCAAGGGTCGAATATTCCATATTTTTGCAATCAGCTAACTGAATGCCTCATGTCGCTACCGGGAGAATCGAACTCCCGCTCCCGAACCATCGTAGCGGCGTTGCCTTAGGGGGTTTCCCCACCGGATTGGGTACCGGTTCACGCCCGGTCTGTTACCCTACGCGTGTAGCAACCCACGGCGACGCCACCGGGAGACTCTTTTACGTCCAAACATAAAAAGGAACTCGGGGCAACCCAGAGAAGAAATAAACTGAAAAGAAAAATTCCGCCTGGAATGACAGATAAGATTATAAAATGCAGAACATATTGAAAATTTGAACTGAGCATACAAATTTGTCCGCAATATGCTTACAAAAAAAACGAACGATTAAATTTGTAATGAAAAAACAGCCGGGAGGTTAATGAATAAATTTTGAAAAGATTGATTAGGTGAAGATTATAAAATAGTCAGAAAAAGAAAAGAGATTCGAAACATAACTGTTTTAATCGTTCGTTTTTTTTAACATTCGAACTACTTGATTATCTCTTTGTAAGAATAGGGAACAAAGATACATATTAAATTTGTTGTGTACAAATTTAATCTGGAATTAATCCGGGAAAATCAAATAAAAAAATCCCGGAATCGTGGTCTGTAAAACACCAAAATTCCGGGGAATAGTATGTAGAGAAAAATTATTATTGTTTCCGACACATAATGTTCAGAATCGTCTTATCGGTCTGTTCCATACCGGTGGTACCGATGATTCCGACATTGCGGATCGTTTTTTCAATATCTTCTTCAATAATACCGTCATTGTGAGTTTTGATTCCTTTCATGGATAACAGAGCGGCCTGTACGGCAGCAGAAACGCCGGAATATACTTTCAGGGCACAACCTTGTTTCGCTCCGTCACACATCATTCCGGTCAGGTTGGAACACATAGTCTTAATAGTGTTGACTACCTGTTCGTAGGTTCCCCCCATCAGATAAGTAATCGCCGAAGCAGCCCCCGTGCCGGCAATCAGAATTCCACACAAAGCAGAAAGGTGTCCCATATAATAATGGATATGGGCAGCTACCAGATTACTCAAAGCCAGGGCCCGGATCAATTGCTCCCGGGAACAACCGAATTGTTCGGCAGCCACGACAACAGGAAGATAAACCGTAATTCCCTGATTTCCACTACCTGAATTAGTCATCACCGGTTTTTCACAACCGTCCATCCGGGCATCGGAAGCTGCGGTGGCACAAATCAGGGCATTGTTCAAAAAGTCGTTTTCCAGCAACCCTTTGTCGATATTTTCTTTTAAGGTCTTACCGATCTGCAGACCGTATTCACTCTTCAAACCTTCAGCCGAAATCGCTTTGTTCATTTCAGCACCTTCCAATACAAACTCGATCTCTGCAACGTCGATCCGGTGGATAAATTCCCAGATCCGGGCTATACTTAATTCAGCACGATCGCTCTTTTCGGCAGCTACCGGCGTAAAATCTTTACGATAAACTGCTTTCCCGTTCTTTTCAACCAGAATAATATTGGTATGTCCGTGGACAATCACTGTTTTTACCGTATCGTTGCCTTTCTTACAGATGGCTTCTGCATACAATTTATCGGGAGCATCTTCTTTCAAATGGATAACAACAGCCTGCTTGTCCAATAAAGATTTAGCAACAGCCAAATTATTACAAGCAGAAACTTCCTTCAATACTTCCAGGCCGTATTCAGTCTTTCCACAAACAGCACCCAAAGCAGCGGCGATAGGCAGTCCGGTCATACCGGTACCGGGAATACCTACTCCCATTCCGTTCTTATAGATATTTCCACTGACGAACACTTCGATATGTTCCGGAACACCACCCAATTCTTCTTTACATCGGGCACAAGCTAAGGCACAAGCAACCGGTTCTGTACAACCTAATGCCGGAATCGTTTCCATTTTCAGTACTTCTATGATTTGTTTATCTGTAGCCTGACACATAAAATTTTATTTTTGATTGATGAAGCAAAATTATTTCTTTTTATCATATCCACTCCTCCGACCTCCTGTATTAACGCTTTTTTAACTCGATGCGTTTCATCGAAGAACTGGCAGGTCGAAGTAATAAGCTGTCAGTTTCTGTGATGATATTCAAATATTTTCTTTTATCTTCGCAAAAAATTTTAAATCATGAATAAATATTTATTCTTTATATTATTCCTTTTTCCGGTCCATTTGTTTGCACAAGAAGCAGATACCCTGATCGTGGAAGAAGAACCGCATTACGATATTCTTCAGGAACTCAGGACGGAAAGTCATAACGGCGGACAGGTAATCCTCGACAGCGACACGCCGATAGACAATTTGCTGCAATGGCACATCCATCTGAATGAGAAAAAGAAAACTTTTACAGGTTACCGGATTCAAATCTACTCGGTCAGTTCGTTCGGCTGCAACATCGACAACCTAAAGGAAATGCGGAATAAGTTCGAAGAAACCTTCCAGGACATTCCGGCCTATTTGAAATATTTCGATCCGGATTTCAAAATCCGGGTAGGGAATTACAGAAACCGTTTGGAATGTATACCTGATTTACACCGGATCCGTAAAATTTATCCGGCCAGTTATGCCGTAAAAACAGAGATTTCCCTGGATGAACTGAAACGAATCCCGATGCAGGATATCGTGACCGGGACAGAAACAGCGGAATAACCGGAATCAACTGAAAGAAATACCGAGCTCCCGTTCAATCCGTTCACGCTCCTGAGCTGTTTTTTTCATCAATTCCTGATAAGCAGACGAATCAGGATCTGCAGGCCGGTGTAATAAAGTCTTGTTTATTTTATCGATGCGCTTCATCCACGCTTCAGTTGCCGAAGTCATATACAGGGACTGAAACTTCTCCCAGATATATTCGATTCCTTGCGGAGAGATGTGTAACATATCTTCTGTATAGAAACGATAATCCCGAAGCTCGTCCATCACGATCTCATAAGAAGGGAAATAAGAGACATAATCCAGCCTTTGCTTCAATTTATCGATGGCCAGCAACAATACCGCTTTACTCAACTGGTTGGCATGTGCTCCGTCTTTCCAATGCCGGATAGGGCTCACGGTGAACAGCACCCTCATATCCGGATAACGACTGTGCAGGCGGGACAATAAATCGGTATACACCTGTTCGATATCTTCGGGGCTTAATCGGAAACGCTCGAAATCAGTGGCCGGAAATTTATGACAATTGGCAACGACTCGTCCCAACTGCCGATGACGGTATACCCAGGCAGTTCCCCAGGTAATCACCAGGACATTTGTCGTTTTTAAATGAGCTACCGATTTTTCCAATCTGGAATTTATACGCTGTAAACAGTCCCCGGCTTCCCTGGCGGAAAACCGTCCATGATGGCTCAGACTCACCCACAGTTCCCCGTTTCGTAATAAATCGGCCTGCGAGAATCGTTTACCGGCCAATAACAACTCCAGCGTATCAGCCACAGACAGGGGATTATATACAATACCACAAGGATTGATATCCGTCTTGAACCTGAAATATTCCAGCTTCGCTCCAACATTTTCGACAAAGCAGGAACCCAGCATCATGAGCCGGGTCGAATAATCGATCCGAAACGAAGGTTTATCCAATTTGACAACAGTCTGTAGTTCCATTTTTTCCACTAATTTCATCACAAAGGTAAGTCACCTTTTCGTTTTTACCTTTTACTTTTTACTTTATTTTCTATCTTTGCAGAACAATTTTTGTACAATGAGCTTTATCACCATCCTATTAATTGCAATCGGTCTTTCTATGGACAGTTTAGCGGTCAGTATCAGTGGCGGCATATGTATGAAACCGTTCTGTATCAAGAAGTCTCTGAAAATGGCTTTAACCATGGGGATATTCCAGGGGGGTATGACCTGGCTGGGATGGGCGATGGGTATTCATTTCAGTAATTATATCACCGATTTCGATCACTGGATCGCCTTTGTTTTATTGAGTTATTTAGGTGGAAAGATGGTCTACGAATCCTTCAAAGAAGAGGATAGCCACCTGATTACCTTTTCTAGCCGGATGCTTTTCACCCTCGGCGTAGCGACCAGTATCGATGCCCTGGCTGTCGGCGTGAGTATGGCTTTTCTGAAAACGGGCATCTGGTTTCCGGCTTCAGTTATCGCTTTCACTACTTTCTTCCTTTCTTTCAGCGGAGTGATCTGTGGCTTCCGGTTCGGAAAAATCAAAGGCCTCAAAGTAGAACTACTCGGAGGCCTTATCTTAATTGTAATCGGTGTTAAAATACTGATCGAACATACTTTATTGGATTAAAGATCGTCAAAACAAAGGAAAACAAAGGGACGGGGGTATTGTTCCAAAAAATAGAACAATATCCCCGTCCCTTTGTTTTCCATATACGACACCCGCATACGCAGACCGCTCCATACCAATACAAGAACCACACCCAAACAGATACAAGTCACAACAAACCACAACAACAAAGTCATCTTCCCGCAACTAAACATAAATATCCATCCCGCAACGGGCAAAAGTGCCACAGCAATTGCAACGAGCCAAACATTACTGCGGAATATCAGGCTATCCGTTCTTTTTACAGCACCACAGACAAAACTTTTTTTCCACCAATCTACCAGTTCCCCCATTAACATACTGGCAGGTATGAGCAATGGGAATATGTACCTCATCTTCTTTTCCGGCAATAAGGACAGCAAAACAAGCGCCAACAACATCCACAACAATGGCAATAAATACAATTTATTATGTCTCAATTGCCTATTCCATACAGGCAGGACAGTTGCCGTAATCAGCAGACCTGCCCACACCCCCGATTCTAAAAAAAACTTCCAATAATAATACCAGGGACGTACATTATAACTAATCCACGCCTCCGATTCCTTTTCCACAACCGCAGCCAGTTCATTCGGATAAGATAAATGAATATATGCAAACCACCATCCTCCCACCACCAATGCAATCACACACATTACGCCAATCGCAACCCGACACCCCTTGATACAAGGTCGCATCACAAAAGCAAACGCTATAACAAACGGCAGCAAGAGAGCATAAACAGACACCGGCCCTTTACTCATGATGGAAAGACCCGCCAGCACACCCGCCACGATACAATGACGCCACTTCCCGCCCATTCCTTTTATTGCCACCGCCAAATGATATACCGCCCCCAGCATAAATGCATGACAGTATATATCCCACGATGCCGTACGTCCCATCAGTATCACATTATGGCATGTACACAAAATCAGCGCAGACACAAAAGGAGCAACTCCTAAAATGTTTTTTACAAAACAATAAAAGTAGAACACCAAAAGGAGGGCTGCCAAGCCTGCCACACCGCGTTGCCACCCCAGATTGTCAGGAGCTATCATCTCAACAACGGCAGTCAGCCATGTCGGCAACGGTGGTTTCTCCAAGCGCAATTCACCATTCATCGTCGGAGCAATCCAGTTGCCGTCATAAACCATTTCTCGGGCAGTAACTATATTTCTTGACTCCATTATGTCCGGCACCAATACTGAATTGTCCACAAAGAATGTCGTCAGACAGACCAAACACAAAAGCACCCATCTATCAATACTCATAAACAAACGCATCATTAATTTCAGTGGTCAATATACTGAAAAAAGCAAACAACCTAATCATTCCACACAAAAAAAAGCCGCCCTGTTCAAGAGCGGCTCCATATAGAATCAATCGTTCTGCACCATATTCGGATTTGAAGTCATTTCCTGTGTCGGAATCAGGAACTGCCACCGGATATCGCCGGCATCCACCTTCGCAGGCTTAAGGAATGTCTCTTCATGTCCCTTATCTGTACGGTCAAGCGACAGATTCAAACGCTTCATATCCATAAAGCGGAATCCCTCTCCCAAAAGTTCCAGACGACGCTGCAACATCACCTCTTCCACCAAGGCATTCCCTGTCACATCCGGAAGCTTATATTTCGGATCGCGGGCACTTACCAGCTCATACAGGACTTTCGCTGCTTCTTTGCTCTGGTCGGAGCGAGCCAACCCTTCTGCCTCAATCAGATACATTTCGGCTGCACGCATATAACAATAATCCCCGGACCAGTTGGCATAAGACGGCAGACGGAATTTATTCACCGTATAAGGAGGAACTTCAAATTCACCATTGTCACTATCCAATGTCGCACCGTCGGCACCGACACATACCGATTTCCTCACATCGCTGTCCTTCATCGCATCATACAACTGCGAATTTATCCGCTTTTCATTACCGAGCTCATTATATCCTATTGAACAGGGATCCGTATTTGAAAAATAGGAAGCGTAAATAGTCGATTGGTCAACCTTTATCTGCATACCCCACATCCACTCCGGATTGTTCACACTGTTAAAACCGGCTGCGAACAATTCTTGCGGCATCAGACCAAAGCCCTGTCTCGCCTCGTGTGCCATCTTGGCAGCCTCTTTATATTTTCCCATCGTCAGCAACACTTCCGCTTTGATTCCCTGAGCCACATTCAAATTAAAATGGCTGATATGTATCCTACCTTCCGTCAACAGCATCATCGCCGAATCAAGGTCGGTATTAATGCGAGTATACACCTCTTCCACCGTACTGCGGGCTTTTCCCTCACTGGTCGGATGCGTATATACGGGGATTCCCAATTGGGTGTTACGGCCTTCCGGTTTATAACGCTCCGCATACAACTGCACCAACTTGAAATAGCTGTGTGCACGAAATGCGTACGCCTGTCCTTTCAGATTATCGCGCTCCTTCTGCTCTCCCTTCATGGCATCCACATGCGCAAGCAAAAGATTCATATTGTCGATCGTACCGTAATAGTACATCCATACAAATTTATTATCTTCATCATTCGCACTTCTGTGTGCCAACCAGGAATACCACGATTCATAATTGTTCCAGTAACCATCTCCCGTGTAATAATCCTCACCCAGCATATCGGTCATGATATCCACCGCCTTCTGCCCGTATTGTGCATGAGACTCATAACTGATATAAGTGCGGCGCAACGTACCGTTCAGCAGCATCATACCTCCCTCCGTCGAAGTAAGCAATATATCATCCGTATATTTATTCGACGGTTCGCGATCCAAAAAATCACTGTTGCAGGATGTAAACACCAACATCCAAACCAACGGCAATATATATAGTATCTTCATAATTGTCTATTTTAGAAATTAATATTCAAACCAACAGAAACCACTCGGTTCGGCACGTAGGTATTATCGCTCACTCCGGAGAACGCCTGAGTCGGGTCCATTCCTTTCAATTTTGTAAAAGTCACCAGATTGTCCCCGCTCACAAACACCTTGACGGACGACATACCCACACGGCTACTCCACTCCGCAGGAAGCGTATAGGAAAGATTGATGTTACGCAACGACAGGTAAGAAGCATCCTTCAAGAAGCGATTGCTGGATCTTGAAATATACCGATTACCCTTTTCAATTCTTGGCACATCGGTCACATCACCCGGTTTTCTCCAACGTTTCAATATATCCTTATGCCATGCATGTCCCAAACTGCCGGCATGCATCAAACGCTGGTAATTGCTGTCATACATCTTGCCTCCGACAGAATAGGAGAAAAATACCGACAGGTTCAACCCCTTCCACGAAAAATTATTGGTAAAACCGCCATATACTTTAGGGATAGCAGAACCTACATACTGTTTACTCTTCGGATCTTTGGACGCCAACGAATAATCATTTGTCTTTTCCCAGGCATCACCGTTTTTATACCACCACAACTCATCTCCGTTTTCAGCATCCACCCCTGCCCATTTCATCAACCAGAAATCATAGATAGAACCGCCTTCCACCCATTTTTTCGTACTGACCCAAACCTCATCTTGCGTCAGCTTCGTCAATTTATTCTTATAGTGGGTCAAATTAAAATCCAACGTCCACTTGAATGCCCTTTCCTTTAGAATATCAAAAGACAATTGCAGCTCTATTCCCTTGTTGTCCATCGATGCGGCATTCTGCATAATGGAAGGCAACCCAGTGGAATAAGGGACAGGAACAGCATACAGCATATCTTCCCCCTTACGGATAAAATAGTCCACCTCACCACGGATACGGTTCAGGAAACTGAATTCAAGGCCGACATTGAAATTGGTATTTTTCTCCCAATGCAAATCCCTATTGCCTGTCGTGCTATGAATGACGCCTCCAAAATCATGATTGGGATATGGCTCGAAGAAATTCTGCCATGCATAGTAATAGGGATTTCCATCTTCATCAAGGATATTATCATTCCCTTGCACTCCGTACGACACTTTCAACTTCAAGTTGTCCATCCATTTGGCATTTTTCATAAAGGCTTCCTGCGAAATTCTCCAGGATGCACCCACCGACCAGAAGTCACCCCAACGGCTGTCTTTATAGAAACGCGAACTACCGTCCCGGCGATAAGAACCTGATATATAGTAGCGATTGGCATAATCATACCCCACCTGCCCGAACCAACCTTCTATCGCATGCTCATCGGTCTGGCTACTGCCATCCTCCAACTGCGCACCAAATACCAAATCATTCGACATCTCCAATGGGAAACCGGTACGCTGTGCAAAAACACTCTTCTCTACATACCGATAACTTTCATGTCCCACCATTGCAGATACATTATGCAGTCCGAGCTCTTTATTAAAATTCAATATCTGGTTGAATGTAAGCGATTCTATCCTCAAAGCCTCCACGCTGCCTCGTCCTCCGACATTGGCTGCATCACCGAACTTATTGTTATACATTTTGGTATAACGGCGATTCAATATATCCGCACTACCGCTCACTTTGAAAGTAAAGTTGCGCAAGAACTTCGTACCGGCAGTGACGTTGATATTGAAATTATCGGTCTGATTCCAGACTGCATCATGAATCAATGTCGCCAGATTGTTGGTCCGTCCGTTGAAAGGGCGTTTCTCTCCATAATCAAAAACCTTGTTTCCCTCACTGTCCAATATATAATTACCTTGCTCGTCGCGCTTGTAAATCGGGAATATCGGAGCAATCATACGGGAATAAAAGAACGGGTTGATGGCATATGTTCCCGCTGCCTGCATCATCTGATTGCTCTTGTCATTGGTATACCCCATATTTCCCTCCAGATTGAACCAGTCGGTAAACTGACTGTTAATATTCGCTCTTGCCGTGAAACGCTGATAGTCCGTACGGGTCATAATCCCCTCCTCGTCCAGCCAGCCAAGCGAAAGATAATAGGTGGTCTTGTCCGAGCCTCCGCTCATGGAAAGCATATAATCCTGCTTCAACCCGGTACGGAACAGTGCATCGCCCCAATTGTCATGATAGAGCAACCGGGCGGAAGCATCCACCTTACCATCCGCTCCTATCAGTTTATCGGCGGGAATGTTATAATTGTTATAGCCGCCGAGCTGCTTGTTGATAAGATTGGCTGCAGCATATTCGGAAGCCTTTTCCATGGATTGTCCTGTCCCCACCAACGCATTTCTGTATGCTTCCCAGGAAGTCTCGTAATAATCCTTTATTCCGATTCTGGAATATTCGGGAATTGCACGGGATGAAAATCCCCAGACAGCCTTGACGCTCAGCGTCGACTTCTCGGCATTTCCCTTTTTGGTCTGTATCATAATGACACCATTGGCTCCACGCGCACCGTACAAGGCAGCCGAAGCCGCATCCTTCAACACTGAAATCGATTCTATATCATCCGGATTGATGGAACTGATATCCCCGTCAAAAACAACTCCGTTCAACACATACAAAGGAGCAGAAGAGGATGACAGCGAACCGATACCACGGATACGGACTGTAGCTCCCGAGCCCGGCTGACCGGTGCCGCCCATCACCTGCAAACCCGGCGATGTGCCTTCCAATGCTTTGGTGACAGACACGACATTCATTTTTTCCAACTGTTCGTTCTTTATCACCTCTGCAGCACCTGTAAAGCTCGATTTTTTGGCAGTTCCATAGGCCACTACCATCACTTCATCCAATTTCTCGTTGGCAGACTTCAACCGAATCGTCAGATTCGCTTTGATTCCCACTTCCTGTGTTTCCATTCCCATAAACGAAACTATTAATTCGGTAGCAGATTCCGGCACTTTCAGCGTAAAATGCCCATGTGCATCAGAAGCCACCCCGATAGATGTACCCTTGACCAATACCGTAGCACCGGCTATCGGTTCATCATTTTCTGCAGACAGGATACGTCCTGAAACATTTTTCGTCTGCGCACTCAGCATGCATACCCCCATCCAAAGGAATGCAAGTAACAGATACAATCGTTTTCTCATAAAAATAGGTTTAGGTCTAAAAATAGTTAATAACAAATACAAATGCCTGTCCATATTCAGAATGCATTTGCGCCGAGCCGTCAAACCCGGGGAAGCACGCTCAGTTTTATCGTACGCTTTACATGAGCATATTCTCCATCTCATCTAGGAACCTGCAGTAAACATATCAAACTTTTTTGACATTCCAAAAAAAAAATGCAAAAAAACTTAACAGACCATTAATATTTTCTTAACATACAGTAAAACACCTATATTTTTCGCCCTAAAATTAAAAATCGGCTTTTTGCATACCAGGGCAACCGCACCAAAATTTCTATTAAAATATGTTTTGTGGCATAAATCAT